>Ga0137403_10002618_pt1 | contig 21953 bp, 24 predicted proteins | sample CZOMad2_1_16fung_FD_122057 | JGI IMG/M metagenome (GOLD analysis project Ga0137403, IMG submission 122057) | Vadose zone soil fungal communities from Angelo Coast Range Reserve, California, USA - CZOMad2_1_16fungal (Hybrid Assembly) | ecosystem: Environmental > Terrestrial > Soil > Vadose zone...
GTGAAAGTGCCCATGCAGGGGCTGAAAACACGTGTCAAGAGAGGGGGGAACGCGGAGGATGCGGCCCCTGGGGTAATCCTCCGGGGCCCGCTGGCAGGCGGGAGATGGGTACACTCATGCACGATCCCTGGAGGATGGCCTCTCCTGCCGCCGATGTCAAGCTTGCTACACGATTTCCCCCGAAAACTCAGTCAACTTGAGTAAATAGGTGGAGATTTGCGCGCGGTGATGCACTTCGTGCTCGACGCGTGCCAGGACAAAGGCGAGGGCCGAGACGCGCTGGTTATTTTGCGGGTTCACCAGCTCCTGGGTGAGCGCGCCGGCCGGCACGGCGCTGATCCAGGCAAGCCAATTCTGACGGGTGCCCTCAAACGCTGCCAGCTCAGCCTCCCAAGGCTCTGATTCTCCTAGCAGCGTGACGAGTGTGGCGGTGCGGCGTCTGACCGAGTATCCCCAATCCCCATGCTGGACGACCTGGAAAGACCCCTCCTCGCTGAGACGCATGTGGCGGACCATCTACCGGATCGTCAAGGCTTGGGGTGCAGGCATCCAGTCTAGTTGGTCCGGTGTAACTTTCTCGAGCACTAACCGTGTGCGCTGCCGGACCTCTTCTTTGAAGCGCGCCAGTTCTTCAGAAGTGTTCATATCGGTCTCCTCCCACTTCCGTCACCTGTCAGGATGCACTATATTAGAGGTCATCTCGATTAAACCATCGGTTGCCAGGGTATCAGACGCACGCGAAAGTTATGCAGCGCGCAGCAGACTTCCATCATCAGATCACGGACGCCCGCCTTCCGCAAGCGGCTCGTGTCGTGGACGATGCGGCAGCGCTTGGCGCGGCTGTTGACGTGCTCAATGCGGACGCGGCGGCGCGCAATCCGTCGATTGGCGGCTTTCTGCGCCCGCGTGAGGGCTCGGCCCCGTGGCTTCTTGGTCGGCATGATGATCTCGACGTGCTTGAGCGTGCACGCTAGGAAGCCCAGATCCTGGAGCAGTTGGCTCCCCGCGGGCAAGGGCTAAGCGGGGCATCGGCCATGCGTTGATCGTGGGTGCTGCCGGCAGAGGTCTCATTCAGCAAGAGGATCGTGAGCACCGCGTTGATGAGCCGCACGGTTTTCACGGTGTGGCATCTTGTCTTGCCGCGATCACCGCGCGTCTGCTCAAGCGGATCCTGGGGGCGCTCGAGGCGCCGTTCGGTGCCATCGTGGCCACAAGGGGGGAGGGAGCCGTCGGCACGACCATGGCCGCCGCGTCGGCCTCGGCCACCCCGAGGCGCGGCGCCAACGCCCGCACGGAGCGGGTGGGAACATCCCCTAGCGGGCGCAGCGTCGCCTGGAGGACCACCAAGAGGACATGAATCCACTGATGCGCTGTGCTCTGGCCCAGCCCGAACAGCCGCCCCTGCACCACTTGGAGAGGATACGTCTTCAGGTAGACGAGGATACACAGCAGCCGATCCTCGGGCGTGGGCAACGGACAGTGCTGCCAGGTCGTGTACCGGCGGGCGGCACGGGGCCGCCCATCGAGGCGCCATTCGGCCATGTGCGCTTCGACCGCGGCTTCAAAGGGTGGGACCAAACGCTGAAACTCATCCAGGCTGAGACTGGTCAAATCGAGTACCTCTGTCGGGCGAGTCTGGATGTCGGTAAACCGTAAACTCCCCATGGCTGTGGCCTCCTTTCATCGGAGGCACAGGATACCATAAATCGGGATGAACTCTAATGCCTGGCCAATGAGCATATCTTCCGTCGAAACCCGGAGATCGCTGTGAGTTGATGACGGCGCACCGCGTGTACTGTATCGGAGCAGGGAGGATAGCCGTGGACCTTTGGGAGTCGGTGGTAGTGTGGCTATTCCGACATTGTGGCGGACTGACAGGAGCGGTGTTACCACCCGTGCGTCGCATCGCCCAAGAGGTCGTGTGGGAGATCGCCCGTGAGGGATTACCGCTCAGGGACGAAGAAAAACATCGAACCGCGTTCTTCCGGATTCAGCGTCGGGCCATCGATGCGCAGGTTCCTTGGGCTCCGCACGTCATCAACTTGGCCATCGAGCTCGCAGTGGCCGATCTCAAGCGCCACCACAAACGCTTGGAGCAGACAGCCCCTAAACCTCGGCAGGACTGATGGCAAGGTTTGCGACCGCTCCCTTCTCACCTGCTAGACAACTCCGACACTGTCACGGCAGGTCGAGCCGGACGATGGCCGCGGCGTTGGCGATGATGGTCCCCTCCCTACCATCTTCAGTGGGAACCACCAAGCCTCCATGAACCACGCGCACCTCTCCGGTACCATGCGGCAGGACAGCTAGAACCTGGGCCTTATCGACCGCCTCCGGTTTCGGCACGCCGATCACGACCTCGATCCGCATCGAATCGACATCCATGCCGAGCGCCCCCGTCACCCCGAGTGAGTTGTGCCACAATGCGTCGCGCAAGGCGCGGACTGCCGCCTTGGTGCAATCGCCGCCCCGAATATCGGTACCCATACCCATCTCAACGACCACGCGTTTCATCGCCATCGTATTCCCCTTTACACCTCGCGACACATAACCCTGGACGACTTCATCCAGGATCCATCATCCTCGCAATACTCTGGGCATCGGTTAGAAAACGCGAATGCCAGCCCCATCCTGATCACTCGTATATCATGCGAGTCCACTGAAGTCAACGCTCGCCTCACCGCAGCCGGACCGCCCCCCTCAAGTTTCTGGTCTTCCATATGGCTGACAAGGGTCAACCCCTCGCCGTGCCGGTGCAGTAGTAGACACCTGTTGCGGATCACTCCCTTGCCTGGTCCCGTTTGACAGAGGAGCCAGACCATGCCCGATACCTTGGAACACTGGCTCTGCAAGCGTCTTGGTGGATACGGTGCCGTCGTCGCCGCGGTGGACGATCTGCTCTGGCGGCTGCACAACGATCCGCAGCTCAGCGGCTACTGGAAAGGGGCGAGCCGCGATAGCCATCGCAGAGACCACTAGTTGATCGTCGATTTCATGGTCGAGGCTGCCGGTGGATCAGCCTTCATACTGGGCGCGATATGAAGTACTCGCCTTTTTCACCAGTCTGCAGGGAGATATCGTCGAAAGACCCTAATCGCCACCTGACATGGTTGTGCAGGCGAGGGTTCTGTTGCAAGAATGGCTGGTGATCTGCTACAACGAGCGAGATAGTATCGATCCCAGATCACCGGAGACCGGCCATGAGCGATTCTTCCCTGTTCAAATGGCGCCACTTTCAAGCCGACATCATCCTCTTCGCGGTGCGGTGGTACCTGCGGTATGCCTTGAGCTATCGTGATGTGGAAGAACTCCTGCGGGAACGAGGCATCTTTGTCGATCATACGACAGTATTTCGCTGGGTCCAATGCTATGCGCCGGAGCTGGACAAGCGGTGTCGACCGCAGCTCAAAGCGACCAATGATTCGTACCGCGTGGATGAGACCTACATCAAGATCAACAAGCAGTGGCACTACCTCTATCGCGCTGTCGATTCTACGGGTGCTACGCTGGACTTCATGCTGAGTCCCACGCGCGATGCAGATGCGGCTGAACGCTTCTTCCGCCAGGTGCTCCAAGCCTCACATGCGCTCACACCCCGAGTGATCACCGTGGACAAGAACGCCGCGTATCCACCCGCCTTTGAGGCCCTTCAGCAGGAGAGGATACTCCCCGAGACCTGTCTACTAAGGCAATGCAAGTATTTGAATAATGTCGTGGAACAGGATCATCGGTTTGTGAAACGCCGCGTGAATCCGGGGTTAGGGTTTGGGGCGTTTGCCACAGCACAGCGAACCCTCCAAGGTTATGAAGCCATGCACATGCTGCAAAAAGGCCAGATCGAGGGAATGGCCAAGAGGGATGTCCTCGCCCAGAACCGCGTCATCAACCAGTTGTTCGGGTTGGCCGCATAACGAGAGCTCACCACCCTCTTCTCACACTCCCATGAGTTTTTGCAACACAACCATATCTCCTGTTATGTACTTGAAAGCCTTACGGTGGAATGCTTCCGGGCGTGGAATCTTGGTGAATCGCAGCTTCGACAGCTATTAGGATTCGAAGCACGGTTTGAAGTCCACGCTTTCTTGGAGGAGTTCGATGAGTAGCCTGACGATTACGCTCTCTTCTTTGTCCCATGAATCCCTTGCTATTTCCTGTCGGTTGCTCCAGATCCGCTCGACAAACTGACACTTAGCACCTCGTACCGCTTGAGAATCTCCCGGTAGTCCGTATTATGCCGACGAGACCGCCCCTGGGCGGCCGTGCAGCCGTATCCGATGCTCTACGACTGGACGCAGATCAGTGCTCAGGCAGAAACGCAGCGCAGCGTTGAGCCGTTTCCGTGATCTCTGGGAAAGTCCCCTCAGTTCCCTACAGGAGGCCACGATGATGTTCCGCAGCCCATATCCCGACGTGATCATCCCCGAACAATCGTTCAGCGATTACGTGTTCGAGCACGTCTCCCAATGGGGCGACGCACCGGCGTTCATTGACGGGCCCAGCGGTCGCACGCTCACCTTCGCCGAGGTGGCTGACGGCGCGCGCCAGGTGGCTTCGTCGTTGGCCGAGCGTGGCTTGCACAAAGGCGATGTGTTCGCCATGTACTGCCCCAACTTGCCGGAATATGCGGTGGCGGTCCACGGCGTGACGATGCTCGGGGGCGTGGTCACGACCGCGAACCCGCTCTACACGGCTGACGAGTTGGCGTACCAACTCAATGATGCCGATGCGACATATATACTCACCCTACCGTCGTTCCTCGACAAGGCGATAGAGGCCGCCGCCAAGACGCGGGTGCGGGAGCTTTTCGTCATCGGCGAGGCACCAGGCGCGACACCCTTCTCGGAACTGCTTCAGGGTAACAGACACCTACCTGAGGTCCACATCAGCCCGCGCCAGGACGTCGCTCTCCTCCCATATTCGAGCGGGACGGTTGGGAAGCCTAAAGGCGTGGTGCTGACGCACTACAACCTCACGGCTCTGCTGCGGCAGATCGCGCCTGTCCTCCCGGACCGTACGGACCATCAGGTGCTTGGTTTCTTGCCGTTCTTTCACATCTTTGGGCTGCAAGTGCTGATGAACAACACCCTCCGCAACGGCATCACGTGCGTGACCATGCCGCGCTTCGATTTCGAGCCGTTCCTGCGATTCATCCAGGATTACCGCATCACGCACCTCTACCTGGTGCCGCCGATCGTGCTAGCGCTGGCCAAACAGCCGCTCGTGGACCAGTATGATCTCTCGTCACTGCGCTGCATTCTGTCGGGTGTAGCGCCGCTCGATGGGGCCATCCAGCAGGCCGTGGCGGCACGACTGCATGTCCCGGTGGTGCAAGGCTATGGGATGACCGAGACGAGCCTGGCCATCGCGCTGACCCCGTCGGACTCTGCTCGTGTCAAAGTCGGGGCAGCGGGCGTGCTCATCCCGAACCTGGAAGGGAAAGTGGTCGACCCCGCCACCGGCACTGAATTGGGTGCGCACGAGCGTGGCGAATTGCTGGTGCGTGGGCCGAACATCATGCGTGGTTACCTGAAGAATCCCGACGCGACCACGATCACAATTGAGCCCGATGGCTGGCTGCATACGGGCGACATCGTCTATGTCGACGAGGAGGGATATATCTTTGTCGTGGACCGGCTGAAGGAGATCATCAAGTACAAAGGCATGCAGGTGGCGCCCGCTGAGCTCGAAGGCGTGTTGCTGACGCACCCGGCGATTGCGGACGCGGCCGTGATCGGCATTCCCGACGAAGAGGCTGGGGAAGTGCCCAAGGCGTTCGTGGTGCTCAAGGGAGCAGTCACGCCCGAGGCTATTATGCACTATGTGGCGGCTAAGGTCGCGCCCCACAAAAGGATTCGCCATACTGAAATCGTGGAGGTGATTCCCAGGTCGGCCTCAGGCAAGATTCTCCGACGCGTGCTGGTCGAGAGAGAGCAAGCGAAATGCTCTAGGCAGACAGCGGCCCCATAAGGCGCCGGATCTACCATGCTCACACGCCACCCTGACGCAACGGGAAGGAAATCAAGGGATGCCCGAACTGGTACAGCCCAGAGACATGCCCGCCCTCCCTGGTCTGGCGGTGCCGTACGACTTCTATTGGGTCCTGCAGCACCCGGTTCCCCTGGCTGGCATGCGGTATCCATCGGCCCGAACGCCGTGGCACGACCTCGCCGCCGCAGGTTTTCGCCATATTATCTGCCTTGAGGGTCACGGGCCTGCCTACGACTCTTCCCCACTCACCGTGAGCCGGCGCACAAGTCTGCAAGACCTCTACGGCGGAAACGTGCCGCGTGACCCGGAGCAGGAAGAAAGCCTCATCCATGAGGCGGCACATGCCGTCGTGAGCAAATTACAGGCAGGTGAAGGGGTAGTCGTCCACTGCGCTGGCGGGACGGGACGCACGGGCACGGTGATCGGCTGCGTGCTACGAGTCTTGGGGGTTGCGGCCGTGCAGGTGATCACCTACCTGGATCACCTGCACCAAGCCCGTGGCAGGTCGGGCTGGCCTGAATCTGAGTGGCAGTCTCAGGTGGTCCGACGCTTTTCATAGTCAGACGCAATGCGCTGTACTATTGTTCCAGTTTGACGGTGACGCCTGACTCCGACGGCATCAAGCGGACATTGCCGCTCTCCCGTTCGAAGTACACCGTCACCACGACGTGGACGTTATGTTCGTTCTTGATGATTAACGTATTGGTGCCCCGCTCGGGGCTGAGATCACCCATAGTCCTTTTGTAGATGCCAGCGAAATCCCCGAGCATGGTCAAGTTGTAGACCTCGCCCTTGACCTCCATATCGAACATGCTCCCCTCATTGCCCTGAATGCCAAGCCCGCTGACCGAAAACACATGCCTGGTGCCGTCGATCAAAGTCAGCGTGCCCTTCCCCCAGGTGAAGTCAAAGCCTCCCTTAGGAGGCACGGCCGAGGTGATCTTCAACGACACCCGGCCAGCCAACCGTTGCACCTCTCCGGCATGTCCATCGACACCCACAAGCACCGCACTCAGCACCACGAGGACCAGCAACACACAAAACCTCCACATCATGGGCTCCTCACCACTTTCGGCGAAACCGGGCTTGTACTCCCCTCAACGGGTGTCCGTTGGAGTTGCACGGTCATGACAGGACTCACTGATTGCCCCCTTACCCTGAGCCTCTCCCGGAGGGTGAGGACATCAGTCCCTATCAACCTGTGGGACGACACCAGCGAGGCATCGGAGAGCGATTACAGGTCAGACGGAAATTCTGGCTAGCGGCTGATGATAACACAGTCGGTCCTTGCTTCGCATCCGAGATTCGGGCATCATAGAGTGTGCTCTGAGGCAAAGTTATCAGCAATGTCTCCACGGTGAGGCTGCCCATGGGCGAACGTGCCGTGGGCATGGAGGCATATCCGACGTGGCGAGCGCATAGGCATCTAGTGCAGGTTAGGCGTCAGCACACTCCCCTCTATGGCATGGCGTGAGCTTTCACCAGGAGGTCACCATGAGCATCGAGCAGCTAAGCGCAGAAGAGGCCCAGGCCTTAATGACCCAGGATCAAAACATTGTCTACCTGGACGTGCGGACTGTCCCCGAATTCGAGGCCGGCCATCCGCCCGCAGCACTCAATATCCCCGTCGTGGTCCCGAACCCGGCTCTGCGTAAAATGGTCCCTAATCCCGACTTCCTATCAACGGTGGAAGCCACTCTCCCCAAAGATGCCAAGATCATCATCGGCTGCATGTCCGGTGGACGCTCGCAGTTCGCCGCCGAGGTGCTGGAAGATGCCGGTTACCAACACGTCGCCAATCTGCAAGGGGGATTTGGTGGGGCGCGCGACCAAATGGGGCGGCTCCTGGTGCCGGGCTGGCAGGACCACGGACTCCCAGAAGAGGCAGGTGATGGCGGCGAAAGTAGCTATGCGAATTTGTTGAAGAGGAGATAAGCGCGTGAAGTCACCGCTGCAGTTGAGTGCGCTCGATCAATCCCCCGTCCGCGAGGGGGGAACGGCCACCGATGCCCTACATGAGACCATCGCCCTGGCGGTGGCGACTGAAGCGCTGGGCTATCAACGCTTCTGGGTGGCGGAGCATCACAATTTGGGGAATTTTGCCGGCACCAGCCCGGAGATCCTGATCGGCCAGATCGCCGCCCGTACGCGCTCCATCCGCGTGGGCAGTGGGGGGGTGATGCTGACCCATTATAGCGCCCTGAAAGTGGCGGAGAATTTTCGCCTTCTGCAGTCCTTGTATCCTGGGCGCATCGATTTGGGCATCGGCCGTGCTCCCGGCAGTGACTCACTCACGGCTGCTGCTCTGGCCTATCCGGGCACGGCGCGCGATGTACGCCATTTCCCTCAGCAGGTAGCGGATGTCATGGCCTATCTGAGTGATTCACTGGACCGCTCCCATCCATTTTCGGGCGTCCACGCCGGGCCGGGGCAACCGGCCGGGACACCGGATGTCTGGCTTCTCGGGTCGTACGTAGAATCGGCCCATATGGCTGCCAAGATGGGGCTGCCCTTTAGTTATGCCCACTTCTTTGGCAATGGCGCGGAAAATGGCCCGCACATCGTCGAGAGCTACCGTCGGCATTTCCAGCCGTCGGCGTCTTTGGCCGAGCCACTGGTCAACGTCGGCGTGCATGTTTTGTGCGCCGAGACGGAAGAAGAGGCCTTGCGTCTGGCGACGAGCCGCAATCTGATGAAGCTGCGAAGTGCACTCGGGGTACGCAGTGGCGTGCCGAGCGTCGAGGAGGCGGTGGCCTATCCGTATCGACCGGAAGAGTCGGCCTACCTCGAGCAGGTCAAGCGATCGTACGTCGACGGCAACCCGCAGCAGGTGAAAGCCAAGCTGGAAGATCTCGCCGATCTGTACCAGACTACAGACCTGACGATCGTGACGATCTGTCATGGCTTCGCCGAGCGGGTGCGCTCCTACGAACTATTGGCGGAGGTGTGTGAGCTCAAGAGCGGCCAGTGATGGGTGCCCCTAGGACTCCTACCCCCCACCTGTATCCTCCCCCACAAGGGAGGGAGGAAATGAAGGGAGTGCATACAGAGTAACTTGAAAGGATCTGCATGATGTTTGAACCCCTGCTGCCAGTGAACTTTCTCCGCCGCGCCGCCCGCCTGTTTCCCGACAAAGTGGCCGTCGTCGATGGCGATCGGCGTGATACCTACTGCACACTCGCGGCCCGCGTCAATCGCCTGTCCAATGCCCTGCGGCAGATGGGCGTCAGCCAGGGGGACAAGGTGGCGGTGCTGTCGCCCAATAGCCATCGTATGCTCGAAGCCTTTTTCGCGGTGCCGCAACTGGGCGCCATCTTGACGCCGCTGAACTATCGCCTGAGCACCCCCGAGTTTGCGTACATCCTGGAACATTCCGAGACCAGAGTGGTGCTGGTGGATTGGGAATATGCCCAGCAACTGGCTCCCATCGTCGATACATTAAAGGGGGTCCGGCATTACGTGTTGCTGGGCGATACCGAGCCACCGACGGCGGCGCTGCCGGCCCAGGATTACGAAGCCGTGCTGGCGGCCGCTAGCCCGGAGTTCCCCCAGCCGGTGGAGGTGGCCGAGACCGACATCGCTACCCTGAACTATACCAGCGGCACCACGGCGCGCCCCAAGGGGGTAATGCTGAGCCATCGTGGCTGTGTCACCGCCGCGCTTAACTATATCGTGTCGCTCAATGTCCGGCCGACAGACGTCTATCTGCACACCCTTCCCATGTTTCACGCCAACGGTTGGGGAGGGATCTGGGCCCTGGGCGGGCTGGGGGGGACGCAGGTGTGCTTGCGGCGGGTGGAGGCACAAACCATTTTTGCGCTGCTGCAAAAGGAAGAAGTGACGCTCGCCTGCGCCGCCCCGACCGTCCTGGTGACACTGGCCAATTTTCCGCGGGCGCGTGACTACCGCCTGGCCACTCACCTACGCATCGGCACTGGCGGTTCGCCCCCTGCCGCCGCTGTCTTACGCCACATGGAGGCGTTGGGAATCGAGGTCATTCATCTCTATGGTCTCACCGAGACCGGCCCATTCCTGACCTCCTGCGAATGGCAGCCGGCCTGGAATGCACTCGATGTCGCCGAACGTTATCGCCTTAAGGCACGACAGGGGATCGCCCAGTTGCTGACCGACGTGCGCGTCATGGATGAGGAAATGCGTGAGGTGCCGCAGGACGGTAAAACCGTCGGCGAGATCGTGGCACGCGGTAACAACGTCATGGAGGGCTACTTCAAACAGCCAGAGGAGACCGCCAGGGCCATGCGTGGCGACTGGTTTCACACCGGCGACCTGGCTGTGGTACATGCCGATGGCTATATCGAGATCGTCGATCGCGCCAAGGACGTGATCAACAGCGGTGGAGAAAACATTTCATCGGTCGAGGTGGAAGCCATGCTCTACGAGCATCCGGCGGTGCTCGAAGCCGCCGTCATCGGCGTCCCCGATGAGCAGTGGGGGGAAGTGCCCAAAGCTCTCGTCGTGCTCAAGCCGGGCCAGAGCCTGGAGGAGCGCGAGTTGATCGGCTTCTGTCGCGATCGCATGGCGCATTTCAAGGCTCCGAAATCGGTGGAGTTCATTGAGGTGCTGCCCAAGACGGCAACCGGGAAGATCCAGAAGTTCACTCTGCGCGAGCCGTACTGGCAGGGATACGAAAAGCGTGTGCAGGGCTGAGGCATGGGCTGCGCAGCATACCAGATGGGTGCATCTCTCGCTGTTGATCATTCCTCCCCCCTGGTGGGGGAGGATACAGGTGGGGGGGAGTTCACTGTGGTCTACCCACCCCACCCTGGCCCTCCCCCGTCAAGGGGGAGGGGAATTTGCGGTGCGAAAGGAGTAGCTATGAAGGGGGTGGTCTTCGTCGGAGATCGACAAATCGACATGCGGGAGGTGCCCAAGCCGACGCCAGGCCCCGGTGAAGTGGTGCTGGCGATGAAGGCGTCCGGGTTATGCGGCAGCGACCTCAGGCCCTATCGCCTGCCCAGGGCACAGCGTGGCAATCCCTCGGCGCTGACGGTCGGTGGGCATGAACCCTGCGGCGTCGTGGCTGAGGTTGGGCCGGAAGTGACCACCATCAAGGTGGGTGACCGCATCATGATGCATCATTACACCGGCTGCGGTACATGCCGGATGTGCCGCATCGGCTACACGCAGATGTGTCTATCCCATCATGAGGTCTACGGCTTCACTCAGGGGGGCGGCCATCAAGATTTTTTGAGAGTCCCAGCTTCCACTTGCGTGGCGCTGCCCGACGCTCTTAGCTTTGAAGAAGGAGCCGCCTGCGCCTGTGGCACGGGTACAGCGTTCCATGCGCTGAAACGCCTCGGCATCTCTGGCATCGATACCATCGCCATTTTCGGCCAGGGGCCTGTGGGCTTGAGCGCCACGCAGTTCGCCTCCACCATGGGTGCCAGGGTCATCGCCGTCGATGTGATCCCAGAGCGTCTGGAGTTGGCCACGCAGCTCGGCGCCGATCTCACCATCGACGCCAGAACCGATCCACCTGTGGAGGCCATCCGCGAGGTGACGCACGGTGAAGGTGCAGATGCCACCCTGGACGCCACGGGCATCCCCGATGTGCGCCTCAACGCCGTGGATAGCGCTCGCTTGTGGGGCAAAGTCTGCTTCGTCGGCGAGGGCAATACCACCACCTTCGACGTCAGCCCACAGATCATCCACAAGCAATTGACCATCTACGGCTCCTGGACCTTCAGTCTCAGCGGCTTGGCCGAGGTGGCGAATTTCGTGGTCCAGCGCCGTGTGCCGCTGAAGGATCTGATCACGCACCGCTTTACGCTGGACCAAGCCGTTGAGGCCTACCAACTCTTCGATAGTGGTCGGACGGGAAAAGTCGTGTTGATTTGGCCGTAGAGTGCGCGCGCAGACGCACCATGCCCCGGCAGGGGTGTCTCCAGGCAGTGACGGAGGCGAAACCATAACGCAGTATCGAGAGGGATGGAGTAGGTCATCTTACTGGTCGATATCGTCTTTTTGCCGTTATGACGGGTATGCTGGCTTGTGCTTCTGTCCGTCAGCCTGCACCCCTTGGTCATAATGCTTGACGTGAACATCGTCTTGACCTATGCTGCGACAATCACTCATCGTGGGACGTCAGCTTGTCATTTCTCCTGGACATCTCTTGCCAGATCTCTCTTCGTCTCCACAGGCTGTACGATCTCGATCAGTAAGCCACCAGTAGATGCTCAGGCATCTCATTAAGAACCTCATGGATTGTGGTTACAAAACATGCCCAGAATTTTTGACAATATCGATCAGTCACTCTTGCCAGCACTTCGCGAAACCTTGGCCCTGTCCGATAGGGCTGACTTCTGCGTTGGCTACTTCAATCTGCGCGGCTGGAAACAAATTGATGAACAGATTGAGCGCTGGTCAGGTGATTCGGGCCATTGTTGCCGTCTCCTTGTTGGCATGCAACGTCTGCCACAGGAAGACTTGAGAGAAGCCCTCTCCATCCTTGGTACACACGATGGGCTCGATAATCAGACGGCCCTACGCCTCAAGCAGAAGCTCGCCGAGGAGTTCCGCCAGCAGCTCATGCTGGGCACCCCTACGAATGAAGATGAGGCGGGTTTACGACGGCTGGCGGCCCAGATTAGAGCCAAAAAAGTCATCGTCAAGCTCTTTCTGAGGCATCCACTTCACGCCAAGCTGTATCTACTCTTCCGGCCAGACCCGATCACGCCAGCGATCGGATACCTGGGTAGCAGCAATCTGACCTTCGCCGGCCTCTCCCAGCAAGGGGAGTTGAACATTGATGTGGTCGATCATGACGCATCTCGAAAACTTGCCCAATGGTTCGAGGATCGCTGGGAAGACCGGTGGTGCATTGACATCTCAAAAGAATTATTGGCAATAATTGAGGAAAGCTGGGCGCGCGAGGAGCCTATTCCCCCGTACTATATCTACCTCAAGATGGCCTATCACTTGTCGGAGGAAGCCAGGGCAGGTTTGATGGAGTTTCGTCTCCCCCGCGACTTCGGCAATAAGCTGTTCGACTTTCAAGTGGCTGCCGTCAAGATTGCCGCTCATCACCTGAACAAGCGGGGCGGTGTGCTGATCGGCGATGTGGTGGGACTCGGCAAGACGCTGATGGCGACAGCGGTGGCGCGCATCTTCGAGGACGACCAGGATCTTGAAACCTTGATTATCTGCCCCAAGAATCTGATCCCTATGTGGGAGGATTATCGCTCTCAGTATCGACTGCGCGCCCGAGTGCTCTCCCTAAGTCGGGCGCTTCGGGAACTCCCCAAGCTACGCCGGTACCGACTGGTGGTCATCGACGAAAGCCACAACCTGCGCAATCGTGAGGGCAAGCGTTACAGAGCGATTCAGGAGTACCTCCGCGAGAACGAGAGCAAGGTCATCCTGCTCTCAGCCACGCCGTACAACAAAACGTACCTCGACCTGACTAACCAATTGCGGCTCTTTATCGCCGAAGATGCCGACCTCGGCGTCCGTCCGGAACGTATGCTCCGGGAGGTCGGTGAGATAGAGTTCATCCGTCGCCATCAGAGCCCAGTGCGCTCGCTGGCGGCCGTTGAGCAGAGCACCTATGCCGACGATTGGCGCGACCTCATGCGACTCTATATGGTCCGCCGCACCCGGAGCTTCATTCAGGACAACTATGCGGAAACAGATGGTATTACTGGCCGCAAGTATCTCACCTTCGCCGATGGCACACGGTCCTATTTCCCGACACGCCAGCCAAAGACGCTGAAGTTCGCCATCGACGACAGTGACCCGCACGATCAATATGCTTTTCTGTATTCCGACCTTATTGTCGCCACCATCAATGCGCTCGCCCTGCCGCGCTATGGACTCGGCAACTATGTGAAGGAGCGGCCGCATGAACCACCAACAGCGGCAGAGGCCAGAGTCATCGCCGACCTCTCACGTGCTGGCAAGCGGCTGATGGGTTTTTGTCGCACCAATCTGTTCAAACGGCTGGAGAGTAGCGGCCAAGCGTTCATCCTGTCTGTCGAACGACACATCTTGCGCAATTTCGTCTATCTTCATGCCGTCGAGCATGATCAGCCTCTTCCCATCGGCACCCAGGATGCTAGCGTGCTCGATGTCCGATTTACCGACGCAGACACAGAGTTGTTCATGACGGAGGACGACGCAGACGCCACGCCCCAGGACCAGGATAACAGCCATTTGTGCAACGAGGAGGAGTTTCGCCTCCGCGCTGCTGAGATCTACAGCCAATACGCTGGTCCCCTCAAAAGCCAGTTTCGCTGGCTCCACCCTGATCGCTTTCAGACCCAGCTCGCTGAAGATCTCCTCCAGGATAGTGCTGCCCTGCTTGCGGTGCTGCATATGTGTGGTGATTGGAATCCCGCTCACGACGCTAAGCTTGCCGCACTCGCTCACCTCATGAGCCGCAAGCATCGTGGCGAGAAGATGATCGTTTTCAGCCAGTTTGCCGACACGGTGCGTTACCTTGCCACGCAACTACAGACACGTGGGATCAATCACCTCACCGGCGTGACCGGCGCGACCGGAAACCCGACGCAGATCGCCTGGCATTTCAGCCCCGTGAGCAACGACAAACGTGCTCAAGTGACGTCGGACCAGGAGATCAATGTTCTGATCGCCACTGACGTACTGAGCGAAGGTCAAAATCTGCAAGATGCCGCGATTGTGGTCAACTATGACCTGCCCTGGGCCATCATCCGCCTGGTCCAGCGGGTCGGGCGTGTGGACCGCATTGCTCAGCAGGCAGAAAACATTCTTTGCTACTCATTCCTGCCTGCGGACGGCGTCGAACGGATCATCCGCTTGCGTGTCCGCGTCCGCCAGCGCTTGCAGGAAAACGCCGAGGTTGTTCGCACAGACGAAGCCTTTTTCGAGGACGATCGCAACGATCAGGGCATCCGCGACCTCTTCACGGAGAAAGCGGGCATTCTCGACGGCGATGCCGATACCGAAGTAGACCTCGGTTCCTATGCCCTCCAGATATGGGAGAATGCCATTGACCGCGATCCCTCGATGCAAAAGGCAATTCCAGGAATGCCGAATGTTGTCTATTCGACTAAGCCGCACCCGCCAGGACCAGAGCAGCCCCAGGGGGGTGTTGGTCTATGTACGAACAGCCGAGGGCAACGATGCACTCGCATGGGTCGATACGCAGGGCAGCCCCGTGACCGAGTCACCGTTAGCTATCTTGAAAGCTGCGGAGTGCGATCCTGAGACCCCGGCCGTGTCACGCCACGACAACCACCATGAAATGGTCCGTCAAGGCGTCGAGCGCATCGCCAGCGACGAGAAATTGGTTGGCGGCCAACTGGGACGTCCCTCAGGGGCGCGCTTCCGGACCTACGAACGGCTCAAACGCTACGCCGACGAGGTCAGAGGGACGCTATTCGACCTCCCCGAGCTGCGCCGTGCCATCGAAGATATCTATCATTATCCACTGCGCCAGGCGGCCGTCGACAGCCTCAACCGACAGCTCCGCAGCGGTATCAGCGATGCGGACTTGGCACAGCGTGTCATCGAACTGCGTGATGAAGGCCGTCTCTCCATCATCCATGAGGAAGAAGAATCGCAGGAGCCACACATTATCTGTTCGTTGGGGCTCGCCAGTCCTGCGGGGGAGGCCGAAGTATGACGCTGAGTATTGCGCGCGTCCGTCATTACCTCAGGGAATTTATGCTGGAGAAACTGTTTATCGATGAGCTAGGATGGGATCGGCACGCCGCTCAGCTGAGTGTCCAGATGGACGGCCAGACATACACCCTGAACACGATGGCAGAAAAACGTGGAGTGCAAGTCTTCCAGTGCCAGCCCGATGTTCAGGGGAACATCCCTGACTACGCCAGCCGCCGCAAGATCGACAAGCAAGTCGCCAAATCAGCCTTCGAGCATCTCATCATCTATATTGACGCCGCTAAAACTATGCAGATCTGGCAGTGGGTAGCACGCCAACCGGGTCAACCCGCTGCATATCGCGAGCAGCACTTTCACCCACCTCACCAGTCAGGTGATGCACTCATCCAGAAGCTAGAGACAATCACCTTTTTGTTAAGCGAGGAAGAAGGGCTCGATCTGACTGGCGTGGTGTTCCGGCTCCGCGATGCCTTCGACCGGGATCAGGTAACCAAACGCTTCTATGACCACTTCAAGCGCGAGCACACCGCGTTCCTCGGCTTCATCCAAGGCATCACCGACCAAGGCGACAAGGAGTGGTATGCGTCGCTCATGCTCAATCGATTGATGTTCGTCTATTTCATTCAGCGCAAAGGTTTTCTTGACAATGATCCGGATTATCTCAAGAACCGCTTGAAGCTAGTGCAACAGCGCCAGGGCAGAGGGCAGTTTCACACCTTTTATCGTTATTTCCTAATACGGTTGTTCCACGAAGGCTTTTCGCAGCAACCAGCCCAGCGTGCCCGTGACCTGGAAGACCTGCTAGGCGATGTCCCGTATCTCAACGGTGGGCTGTTTGAATTACACACACTTGAAGAGAAGCACACCGACATCGAAATTCCCGACGAAGCCTTCAAGCACCTCTTTGGTTTTTTCGATCAGTACGACTGGCACCTAGACACACGCTCCCTGAGCAGCGGACGGGAAATTAATCCCGACGTGCTCGGCTACATTTTTGAGAAGTACATAAATCAGAAGCAGATGGGGGCATACTACTCCAAGGAGGATATCACCGAGTACATCTCCAAGAGTACGATCATTCCCGACCTGTTCGACGCCGCCCAGAAGACATGCGCCATCGCCTTCCAACCCAACTCCACACTCTGGCAACTGCTGCGGGACGATCCTGATCGCTACATCTATGCCCCAGTTCGGAAAGGGGTGGATCTACCTCTGCCCGAGGACATCGCTAGAGGTATTGAGGATATCGGCCAGCGTGGTGGCTGGAACCGCCCGGCTGCTCCAGCATTTGCTCTGCCCACCGAAACCTGGCGCGAGTATGTCTCCCGCCGACAGCGCTGCTTGGAGGTGCGCGATAAGCTCCAGGCCGGGGAAATCCACCAGATCCATGATCTGATCCCCTATAACCTCGACGTGCGTCAGTTTGCTGAGGATGTAGTCAGCACGTGCGAGGGGCCGCAACTGCTACGGGCGTTTTACCAGGCCATCCCGACCGTCACCGTCCTTGACCCGGCCTGTGGCTCTGGGGCATTCCTGTTCGCCGCCCTCAAGATTCTGGAGCTGCTCTACGAAGCGTGCCTCGATCGTATGCAGGCTTTCGTTGACGACCTGGAGCGCTCAGGTGAACGACATCATCCCAGCAAGTTTAGCGATTTTCGGCGCATCCTGGCAGAGGGCGAGAGGCATCCAAACCGGCGGTATTTCATCCTCAAGTCGATCATCGTCAACAACCTCTACGGTGTCGACATTATGGAAGAGGCTGTCGAAATCTGCAAGTTGCGGCTCTTCCTCAAACTGGTAGCGCAGGTGGATCGAGTGAAGGACCTAGAGCCACTGCCTGACATCGATTTCAATATCCGCCCCGGCAACACGCTGGTAGGCTTTCTGTCGATCGATGAGATCCGGCGCGCCGCAGAGCGCGACGCCGCAGGACAGGGGCGATTGGTCTACAGCGAGATCGAAGAAGACATCCGGCGTATCGGAGAAGATGCGGAAATCGTCGACCGCGCCTTCCGGAAGTTCCATGAGATGCAGGGCGGTCTTGGCATGAACGCCCGCGAGTTTGCTGCGGCCAAGCAGGATCTACGCGGGCGACTGAGGACACTAGCAGCTGAGCTCGATCGTTACCTAGCGGGCGAATATGGCGTCGATCCGGGCAAGACAGAGGCATATAACCAATGGCGCGAGAGCCACCAGCCGTTCCACTGGATTGCAGAGTTTTATGGGACTATGAGGCGTGGTGGATTTGATGTCATCATCGGAAACCCACCTTATCTTGAAAAATCGAAGATTGGGGGCCATTACTCCGTCAAAGGACTACGTACGTTGCCGTGCAGAGATATTTATGCATGGATGGTAGAGCGCGCATTCTCATTGAGAAACGGAACCGGACGGTTAGGCCTTATAATCCCGGTGTCAGTAGCTTCCTCAAGATCGTTTGATGTGCTTAGAGACGTCATTTCAGCAAAGTCCACTTTGCTCTGGATGGCACACTTTGCAAACCGGCCGAGCCAGCTTTTTGTCGGCGCACAGAATCGTCTCACAATCTTACTTTCTGGAACGCAAGGTTCTGGCACTCAGGCATTTTCAACCTGCTATCACCGTTGGGATGGGCCTCGAGGCGGGCGTGACTTCCTGTTTCATGTGATTCGCTATGTACCGCTCGGTGACCTCTCTCGTCTCTTTCACGGCCTATATCCAAAAATTGGCGATCCAAAGGCGGCGACAATACTTCGTAAGATTTCGAATTCCTATACGATTAGTGAATTTACAATGAGGAAATCAGTACATGCGATTTATTGGGTTCGAGTGCCGGGTTACTTTTGTCAGTTCTTTGTTGATCCCCCAAAGGCAAGACCCGAAAAAGGTGGGACAAGTAGGATTCGTGGAGAGGTGAACGCCATTTGCTTGCCAGATCCGACTTCCATGAGGGTTACTCATGCACTTCTGAACAGCTCAACTTACTATCAGTTTTTTACTGCATACACTGATGGCAGACATATAAATCCTTCAGATGTCATAGATTTTCCGTTTGATCTTAATCAGATTGCCGATCCAATAAGAAACTCGTTAAATATGCTCTCGAAGAACCTTGAAGATGCGATGTTGGAAAACACAGGTCTTTGGAGGAAATGCGGACTTCTAATCGAATCAGTTGATTCGCGACCGACCAAGCCGGTAATCGATGAGATAGATCATGTCTTGTCGCAACATTATGGATTGAGAGATGAGGAACTCGACTTTCTCATCAACTATGACATCAAGTATCGCATGGGCCGAGACGAATGGGACGACGGCGAATGAGCTGTGACGACTTATTGCGGATGTGCAAACCCACCAGAGGGAACTGGCCAACGTCGAACCAATGCCGCGCGTAGCGGCCCCGGGGCGGTTATATGAATCGCTCTCGGCCTTTGCCAATCGCACCGGCGGCCTGGATGTACACCAGCGGCAAAAGGAAATCACGCGGATTCCATTTTTGGACATGGAAGCAACCATGGGACCACAGTTGCCGGTCCACAAGCTCAATGGACATTGGGCATGAAATCGCTGGGAACAATCCGTCGGCAACTTACGCAGGGTGAGTTTGAATTCAGTCGTCATGCCTTCAAGCGGGCTGTCGAGCGCAATATTAGTGAGTTGGAGATTAGACAGGCTGGGGCTCACGCACAAATCATCGAGGACTACCCCGATGACAAGTATTCGCCGAGCTGTTTGCTTCTCGGATTCACTGAAGAGGGGCGCCCCATACACCTGCAGGTGTCGTATATTGAGTCTGACCTAGTGAAAATCATTACATTGTATGAGCCCGACCAGGAGGAATGGATCAACTTTTCGCGACGGAGGGTACGCTGACGTGTTTCGATGTCACGTGTGTGGCGCAACACAAGCCAGGCAAGAGTTTGTCACCGAAGTCTTTATGATCGACGGAAAACGTGTTTTGGTCGAGGGCATCCCCGCCACCGTCTGTGCACGGTGCGGGGAGGTGACCTTTAGCCGTGAGACCACAGAACGGATCCGTCGCATGCTCCACGGCGAGGCAAAACCCGTGCGCGCCGAGGTCCTGGAGGTCTTTGCATACGTATGATCGGAGCAATTTGAAAACGGGCCATAGAGCCAGAATGCCAATGGTCTCTCGGGCAACGTTCCGCTGAGGAACCTGGCAAAGAAGCATCCGACACCGAATACCCAACTAATTCAGCGGACGCCGCTCATCGAAGAGCTCGCGAGGACCAGAAGATGCCCATCACACGCGACACAGTGGCCCGCAAGCTGGCGGCGTACCTCCATCATGAGATTTCTCTCCATGATTTGGTTGACTGGGCACAATTGGCCATGATGGAGGAGGAACTCGAGAGAGTCTCTCACGATGCCATACGAGACGTGGTGGCTCGTCTTGGCCTGGCCGATGTGCAAACGTTTGAGTTGACTTGGGAGGATTGTGAGACCATCTTGAAGCGACTAGGCTATGATATTCGTATAGAAATTGTTGCGGCCAGATAGGACAACAACGAGAAATCTGGCGCGTAAGGTAACTGCTTGAACCGTTTAAGAGAAGATCGGGCATGACCCGCGAGGAACTCAGACAACTTATCGCCGACGTGCAGCGGCGCCAGAGCGAACTGGATAACGTCGAGGTTAAGGCGGCACGTGGAGGCACGCCGAAGCGACTGTATGAACCGCTCTCGGCCTTTGCCAACCGCCCTGGTGGCGGCGTGCTGTTGTTTGGGCTGGATGAGTCCAAGGATTTCTCGATCGTTGGGGTCGGCGATGTACAGCGGCTGCAAGAAGAAATCACGAATCTCGCTTCGGCGGAGATGGAACCGGCTTTGAGACCACATTTTCTGGTCGATGAGATCGATGGCGAGACCGTTGCGGCGGTCGAAGTCGAGGAAATTTCAGCAGCACAAAAGCCCTCCTTCTACAAACAAGCTGGCCTACCCAAAGGAACATACCTCCGTGTAGGCAATACCAACCGACAGATGACTGAATATGAGGTGTTTGGCTATCTCAGCAGCCGTGGCCAGCCGACATATGATGAGGAACTTGTCCCTCATGCAGCGATAGACGCTCTTGATGGCAGGCTACTGGATGAATATCTGCGGAGGCTCCAGGAGATTCGCCCCGGTGCCGGGTTCCTGGACGGGACGCGGGAAGAAGTCCTCAGCCGGTTGCACGTTGTCGCCCGAGATGACGAGATTGTACGCCCGACCCTGGCAGGGCTCCTCATGTTCGGGAAGTATCCTCAGGAGTTTCTACCCCAACTCATGATCAATTTTGTTCAGTACTACGGTACTACACCTGAGGAGAAGACACCGCAAGGCGCCCGATTTGCAGATAGCCGCCGGTTTGAAGGTCCGGTTCCTGAGATGATCAAGCAGGCGGAAAATTATGTCCTCGGAGCCATGCGCAAAGCGGTTCTCATCGATGGAGTGTTTCGCCGTGAACTCCCGGAATATCCGTTCGAAGCTCTGCGTGAGGCACTTGGCAACGCCGTTGCCCACCGTGATTACAGCCCCTATGTCAGGGGTAGCTACATTCAGATTCGTATGTTTGCCGATCGGCTGGAACTCCAAAGCCCTGGTGGCCTGTTCGGGAACGTTACTGAGGAGAACCTGGAGGAAGAGCACTCGACGCGCAATGCCCGGTTAATGCGAATGATGGAAGATATGCACGTTGTGGATAATCGTGGCAGCGGTATCAGCGCCATGCTGCAGGCGATGCGGGAGGCCAACCTCGAACCACCACGTTTCGACGACCGCCGGGCATCATTCCAGGTGACATTCCGCAGCTACACCCTAATGAACCCGGATGCGATTGCGTGGCTCAATCAGTTCGCACACGTCCAACTCAACGATCGCCAGCGTTTGGCCCTCGTGTACCTGCGCCAGCACGAGTCTATCACCAATGGCGACTATCGGCGATTGAACCGCGTCGACACAATGATGGCTGGTCAAGAGCTGAGAGGTCTAGCACAGGCTGGCCTGGTCGACCAGCAGGGCGCAAGCCGCTGGACATCCTATACGCTACGAATCTCTCGCGAGCATGTCGCACAGGGCACACTACCCGCTGATGAGGAAAGGATTCTTCCATACGTCCGAGAGCGCGGCAGCATCAACAACGCCGAATGTCGAGAATTATTGGGCGTTGACCTACACCGTGCATCCTACCTACTCAAGAGGTTCGCAGCGGAGGGAGAGTTGAAGCGAGAGGGAGAACGTCGGCGGGCCAACTACCGATTGCCCTGATTTATTAGCGATCTATTAACCAATGGTGCTAGTTTTCTGAATTGAAGTGGTCATGCGATTCCTCCAAGCTGGTAGGGCGCGTGAAACCCTGAC
>Ga0137403_10001829_pt2 | contig 21941 bp, 20 predicted proteins | sample CZOMad2_1_16fung_FD_122057 | JGI IMG/M metagenome (GOLD analysis project Ga0137403, IMG submission 122057) | Vadose zone soil fungal communities from Angelo Coast Range Reserve, California, USA - CZOMad2_1_16fungal (Hybrid Assembly) | ecosystem: Environmental > Terrestrial > Soil > Vadose zone...
CACGCTTCCCTGGCAACTCAGAGCGAAGGCGAAGGCGGCCGCCGGTACGTAGTTCTCTATCCCAAAGATTACAAGCCCGCCCGACCGTCGCGCCGGTAACAATACTTCATCCAGATAAAACAGCGTTCGGCTATGATGTGCGTAAACCCATTGCGCGCCGGTAACAGCGTGAAGCAGGAGCGGTTTTGAAAGTCAAACCCACAGGAAAATAAACTTTTATGTCTACGACCGTGACCATGATTGGTGAAGTTCCCATCTTTGGATTGCTGGATGACGAAGAACGCGAAGCTCTGTCCCAGATGATGGACTGCCGCGACTTCAAAGAAGGACAAACAATTTTTCACTCCGGTGACTCCGGCGGCGAAATCTTTATCCTGCGCTCCGGCCGCGTTGAACTTTTCATTGAAAGTACGGAAGGGCAAAAGATTGTTCTCTCAGAAAATGAGACGGGTGACGTCATCGGCGAGCTTTCTTTCCTGGATGGCGGGGCCCGGACCGCCACTGCAATGGCCAGCGAAGAAACGCAGATGCTGGTCATGCATCGCGACCGGTTGCTGGAGTTCATCGATAAGCATCCGCACGCCGCCATGGACCTGCTTACCGCCGTGGGACGCCGCTTGCGTGCTACCGACGAGCTTCTCCGGACACAGGTTTCCCGCAACCCCAACCTGGAAGAAGAAGAAAGGCTGACCTTCGGTCAACGCATCGCGGACAAGGTAGCGTCTTTCGGCGGCTCATGGACCTTTATCATCCTTTTTGGCGTTGTCCTTGCCATCTGGGTCATTCTCAATTCGACGGCGCTGCTTTCCAATCACTTTGATCCGTACCCATACATTCTGCTGAACTTATTTTTGTCGATGATTGCTTCCGTGCAGGCGCCTGTGATCATGATGTCGCAGAACCGCTTATCGTCGAAGGACCGCCTGAAATCTGACCTGGATTACGAAGTGAACCTGAAGGCTGAACTGGAAGTGGCCCATCTCCACCGTAAAGTTGATCACATCTACGAGCGGATTGAAGACCATTTTGCCCGGCTGGAGCGCAATAACCATACCGCCTGAACGTTCTGACAGGTATTAAGAACTCGGGTACGATTTTGGCTTCCAAGCTCTGAACTCCGCACATGAATCTCGACGACACCATCGTCGCCATCGCCACGCCGCCCGGTCGCGGCGGCATCGGCGTGGTCCGCCTTGCCGGTCCGGAAGCGCGCGCGATTGCCTGCTCCATGCTGCAGCTGAAGCATGAGCTTGCCGCCGGCCGCGCGGTGTTCGGCGAAGTGATTGAGCCAGCCACAACCGAGCGGATCGACGAAGCGGTTATTACATTTTTTGCCAAGCCTCACTCTTACACCGCCGACGACGTCATAGAAATTTCCGCTCACGGTTCGCCCGTGGTTCTGCGCCACATTGTTGAACTGGCCACAAGCCGTGGTGCGCGCCTGGCGGAGCCCGGCGAGTTCACTATGCGCGCCTTTCTCAATGGCCGCATCGATCTCACGCAGGCGGAAGCTGTCCGGGATCTAATTGAGTCGCAGACGCTGTATCAGGCCAAAGTTGCGGCGCAACAGCTGGAAGGCTCACTCTCACGCCGCTTGCAGCCTATCAAGCGAAAGCTGGTTGAATTGGTGGCGGTGATGGAAGCCGGAATCGATTTTGCGGAAGACGACGTTTCAGTGCTGCCAGCCGCCGAGATTTTGTCGCGATTGGAAGAGGTGCAGGTTCCGCTCGAACAGCTGCGCGCGTCTTTTGCTTACGGCAAGATCGTGCATGAAGGCCTGATGCTGGCGATTGTTGGCCGGCCAAATGTTGGCAAGTCGAGCCTGTTCAACCGGCTCGTCGAGCGCGAGCGCGCCATCGTTACTGCCACGCCTGGCACCACGCGAGATCTGGTCACGGAAACCGTCGCTCTGGGTGGCATTCCCATCAAGCTGGTCGATACCGCCGGCATCCGTCACTCCACTGACGAAGCAGAGAGCATTGGCATCCGCAAGTCGTATGAGGCCCTCAGCGAGGCTGATCTGGTCCTGGTGGTACTCGATAGCACTCAGGAAATTTCTGCTGAAGACCGCGAACTGCTTGCCGTCAGTGGGAAGCGTCACGCGCTGGCCGTAGCCAATAAGTATGATCTTGCCCCTGATCTCCAGTTGCAACTTGCCGATTTGCAAGTGTTCAAGACCTCAGCCGTGACAGGCGCTGGAATCGAAGAACTTCGTGCGGCGATTCTGGAACAAGTCTCCGGCCACTCTGTACGCGGCGAACAGGAAACCGGTTTCCTCACCAACATCCGCCACCAGCGCCTCGTGGAGGAATCACTTAGCTGTATTGAAGCCGCATGCCAGGCGGCGAAGCGAAGGATTCCGCATGAGATGATCATGTTGGATCTTTATGGCGCGCTACGGCCTCTGGACGCCATCACCGGCGAGACCACGACCGATGACATCCTGAATTTAATCTTCAGCAGCTTTTGTATTGGGAAGTGATTTACAGTGTGGTCGCGCTGACGCTCAAGATTCCCTGAATTTCTGCCGGATCGTCTCGTCCTTTTTGAAAAGTGACTCCTGGAAGCTTGGGGTAGGTATTGGCCAAGCGGATTTCCTTTACCCCAAAAAAGCGTGTGCCGTCGCGACCGATGCGCTCGTCATATGTCACGCCCGTCAGATAATACGGATGCCCGCGCCAGAGCAGCAGCGTTACTTGCTGCAACTTCAGACCGGCGATCACGGGATCGATGTTCACTGGAGGCCCAGGTTCAAAGTGGATTTCCAGGCGAACATGACGTCCATCGTCTAAGACAAAGTCTCGGTTCACCACCAATTTCAGAGCGTCGATGGTTGGCGGATTGTCGATACAAAGCTCTCCGCCATTCAGGCGCATGATCCAGAAGCTCTGGTCCAGCGCAACATTCTGGTGCTGCAGCATGGTCTCCAGGCCCGCCGCTATGGCCCAGTTTTCGCAGTTTTGTTTGGCTGTACTTAGTTTTGTTTCTGCGGCAAGATCGGCGGTCTGGTCCGGCTTGATGTAATACTGCTGCTGTTGCTTCTGGTCCGCCGCTTGCAGTGCCAGCGTGATGAGCAAGAAAGCGACTGTGAGATGGGGCCGGTATCGCATAGAACCACTGCAAGTTTAATGCTGGATTGACAAATCTCGATGGTAGATTTGCGTGGGTACTTATTTCGCCAAGGCTGACATGGCTTTGCGGAAGAGCGAGTCGAAACTCTGCCCGGAAACATCGCCCAGCTTCGCCAGTGCTCTTTCCGCCATGGGACGTTGATAACCCAAGTTAACCAGTGCTGAGATCACGTCTTCCTCTACGGGCGAGGCCGCGGTTACGGTGTCAGCTGGGATGCCGAAGGCATCCAGTTTATCGCGTAGCTCCAGCACCATGCGCTCTGCCGTCTTTTTGCCGATACCGGGAATGCGTGTGAGCGAGGCCACATTGTTCCCTTTGATTGCAGCTACCATGGCGTCTGCGGACATGCCGCTCAGGATGGTGATGGCTAATTTGGGGCCAATCCCGCTGACGCTTAGCAACTTTTCAAATAGTTGCTTCTCCCCCGAGCGTAGAAATCCGAAGAGCGCCAGCGCGTCTTCCCGCACGTGGGTATGAATAAAAAAGGATACTTCTACATTCAGCGCCGGCAACTCGGAGAAAGTGGGAACGCTGATGACAACGTCATAGCCAACGCCGCCGGCTTCGACAATCGCCTGGTTCGGATGCTTGGAGATTAGCTTGCCGCGAAGGTGTGCGATCATTGTTTTCTGTCGCTGCGCTCCAAACGCTTAACATCTTCGCGTTTGAGTAAAGCGATCTGCTCCTGATGCAGCGCGCTCGGCACGCGAGTCGGCCTCGCGCGGCGACTGTTGGCAAAGGTGTTCTCTGCATCAACAGTGTGGTCCGTAGTCTGCAAGCTTTAACTCCTGCGCTTATAAAAAATATTGAATTGGAAGCCTGGGTTCGGCGGAAACAGCGCAGCAACCCTCTTCAAACGCTCTGCCAGTGCTGACGGCGCCAGCAGCGGGTAATCGCGTTCGCGCAATTCGTAATAATCCACGTCAAGGCAAAGCGAGAGCATGTAAATGGCAATGGAGTCGCAAAAAGCGGCGGCCAGATAGTCTGACTTGGCTTTTTCATCCACGCGGCCGGAACTGCTAGTTTGGGCCATCTTGCGAAACTCATGAGCGTCAAGGCTGGCCTCACCGCGAACATTGCTCAGTGCCTGTGACCACACCAGTTCCGCAAACTCCGGCGACATGCCAGCCTTGTCCACAAACGCGTGACCTACGTTGATGTAAAACTCAAACGCGATGGCGAATCGTTCATCCAGCAGCCGGGTGGAGATGAAAACGCATTGGGAATTGCCGGAATCAATGTTGCGATGGCAGATAGCGCCTTCCGGCGGTGGTCCGTCAAAGCGCTCTGCGACCAGGGTTTTATCGCCATCGCTGATGGTCAGCGGCACAAAGTAAAAGGCCTTGCGCTCGAGTGCCGCTGCGATTGGACGCGGCACGGCGCCTATGATCCGCTCCAGATCGTCGGAAGGAAGCATGACCTCGCCCGAGGTGGTATAGCAGATACCGTTAGGTGCCTGGTTGACTCGCGCATCGCGAATAATTTCCTGCGCGGTGCGGAGTTGCGCATTGACTGCCTGACTCACGTTATTATTCTAACGTACAGCTGATTTATCGGACGCTATGAGTTCCTTATGAAGAAATTCTTTTTGAGTGCCGGGATTGGTCTTGCCTCGGGCGTGATTACATTCTTTCTGTCCGTGGCATTCCTGTGCTTTGTGCTCCTGGCCCTCAGGGCGGCAAGCCACACTACTCCGGACATGACGCTGGCCTACAAAGCGGCGGTGCCGGTAGCGATTTTGGGAGCGATTTGCGGCTTTACGATCGCATTGATCCGCGTGGGCCGGCCGCGGGCAGCCCGTTAGACACTAAACAATTCTTCACCGACAACCGTTTGACCGCGTCCCGCGGTGCATTTACACTTCTCTGCCCGCCACTCTGGCCCACTATCTAAGGAGAAACAATGCCGACCGTCAAGCGCCTGATCTCGTTTATCGCGGTACTCTCGCTGGCCCTCGCGTTGAATTGCAGCGCGCAGGAGAAGGTTGATCTGGAAGCGATCAGCAAAATCCGTTATGAAGGCTTTCGCAATTCCAAGATCATGGAAATAGCCAGCGGATTGATGGACCAGATCGGCGCGCGCTTGACCGGCTCGCCCAACATGCGGAAGGCGAACGATTGGACCCGCGACAAGCTCAAGGAGTTCGGCCTGGTCAATTCACATCTGGAGCCGTGGGAGCCTTTCGGACGCGGGTGGGCCAATGAATATGTGAATGTGCGTATGGTCTCGCCGGATACAGCGCCGTTTATAGCCTATGCCAAGGCCTGGACTCCCGGCACGAATGGCGTGGTGCGGGGCAGCGTAGTTCGTGTCAACATCCGTGGGCCGCAGGACATGGCGAAATATAAAGGCAAGCTGACAGGCAAGATTGTCCTTTTTGGGGACGATCCGGAGGTGAAGCCTTCGGCAGAGCCGCTCTCAGAACGGCTGAATGAAAAGTCGCTGGCCGATATCGAGCATTATCAGATACCCAGCGAGCGCGCGAACCCGCTTTTCCGCGAGTTTGCCCAACGCGCCCGCCTTCAGCGGCAGATCAATAAATTTTTCGACGAAGAGAAACCTCTAGCCGTAATCGATCACAGCCGTGGCGCTATTGGAGGCGGGACAGTATTCGTCCAGCAGGGCGGTTCGTACAAATTGGGGCAGACCGTCGGCACGCCGCAGATTACGCTGGCCGCGGAACACTGGACTCGCATAGCGCGAATCCTGACGGCCAAGAAAGATGTTGAGCTGGAACTCAACGTAAAAAACAATTTCTATGACGGCCCGGAAACGATGACGCAGAATGACACAATTGCGGAAATCCCGGGCAGCGACAAGAAAGACGAAGTCGTCATGCTGGGCGCCCACCTTGATTCCTGGCACAGCGGCACCGGCGCGACCGATAACGGCGCTGGCACGATTGTGATGATGGAGGCTGTGCGCATCCTGAAAGCGCTCGACCTGAAACCGCGACGGACGATCCGCATCGGCCTGTGGAGTGGCGAAGAGGAAGGGCTGCTAGGCTCAGAGTGGTACGTAGCGCACCATTTTGGTTCGCGCCCGGAGTCGAAAGATCCGGACAGAAAGGGCGATCCGTCGGTCCGCCGTCGTGAGAACGGCCCGATGACAATTAAGCCGGAACAGGCAAAGGTCTCCGTTTATTTCAATGTCGATAATGGTACCGGCAAGATCCGCGGGATCTTCATGCAGGAAAATGCCGCTGTGGAACCGATCTTTGAAGCCTGGATGAAACCTTTTCATGACCTCGGCATGGATACCTTGACCATGCGCAACACCGGCGGCACCGATCATCTTTCGTTTGATGCAGCCGGCATCCCCGGCTTCCAGTTCATACAAGATCCCATTGAGTACGACACGCGCACGCACCACTCCAACATGGACGTCTATGATCGCCTGCAACCCGAAGACCTGAAGCAGATGGCGGTAATTGTGGCGTCATTTGTTTATATGGCGGCGCAGCGTGACCAGATGTTCCCGCGCAAGCCGATTGAGAAAGAGTTGCCGCCCCCGCCACCGAACGATGATGAGGAGAATGCGGCTCCAGCTTCTCCGGTGACAAATCCTGCGGTCGCTGATCGTCCCCAGCAACCCAAGCCTCCTGAGCAAAGGCCGCAAGCGCAGCCGAGCCCGACGCCGAAGCCGTAACGGCCTACTCACAATGCGGTCGCCTGGTGAAGGCGATCACCATGTGAGTGCGAGTTTTTGCTGGCGTCGAACAAGAGCTTGACGTAGAGACGTAGCATTGCTACGTCTCTTGTAAAATTGAACGTGCAAACAATGGATGCTCCTCAAGAGGAATCCTGGGGCGGAAGCCCCGGCATTCACTTATCCTCAAAGAGCATCCTTTTCTTTTTGTACTCAAACAGGCCATACTAAAAGCAGTGAATGTGTCAGTGAACTTCCTGGATAACGCCAAACTAAACCCTCAACAGCGCGAAGCGGTGGAGACCGTCGACGGCCCGCTGCTTATTCTGGCCGGCGCGGGCAGCGGCAAGACCCGTGTGATTACCTATCGCATTGTGCATCTGATTGAGAATAAAGGCGTTGAGCCCGACTCGATCCTGGCGGTAACTTTCACTAATAAGGCTTCGGCTGAGATGGCGGAGCGCGTTGGCAACATGCTGGGCGGAAGGTCATTGCGCAAACCGCTGATTGCGACGTTTCATTCGTTCTGCGTGCGGGTCCTGCGGCGCGATATTGAAGAGTTAAAGATCGGCGGAGTCGGCTACAAAAAAGACTTCGCCATTTATGACGAATCCGACCAGCAGGCCGTGGTCAAGGGCGTGATGCGCCGGCTTGGGCTGGATGACAAGCAGCTCAAGCCCAGCGCGGTACTCTCCCGGATCTCATGGGCCAAGAACCACATGCTCGACCCTCAGGAGTTGTACCTGCAATCTGCCGATCCCATTACGGAAAAGGTCGCCCATATTTTTGAGGAGTATCGCAAGGAGCTGCGCAAATCCAACGCGCTGGACTTCGACGACCTGCTGCTGGAAACAGTGCGGCTGCTGAAGTCATCGTCGACCACCCGTGAACGCTATCAACGGCGCTACGAATACCTGATGATTGACGAGTACCAGGACACCAACCGTCCGCAGTATGAGCTGATCAAGCTGCTGGCCGGCGTGCGGCACAATGTCTGCGTGGTGGGTGACGAAGACCAGTCGATTTATTCCTGGCGTGGAGCGGACATACGCAACATCCTGGAATTTGAAAAAGATTTTCCTGAAGCGCGCATTATCCGGCTGGAACAGAATTACCGGTCGACGCAAGCGATATTGGAGGCGGCTTCGGCGGTAGTTGCCAACAATCTCAAGCGCAAAGGTAAAACACTGTGGACCGCGCGCCAGGGCGGCAACAAGATTGGCTACTACGAAGCGCCTGACGGGGAAAACGAATCGCTCTTTGCCGCCGACTACATTTCGCGCTACCTGAAGAAAATGAAAGAAGAGGGCGCAGAGGATGTGCGTGTGGCTGTGTTGTACCGGCTGAATTCGCAGTCGCGGTTGATTGAAGAAGCGATGCGGCGCTACCAGCTCTCGTATCAAGTCGTCGGCGGCTTTTCTTTCTATGAGCGCGCTGAAATCAAGGACATGATCAGCTACCTGAAGCTGATCAACAATCCCCAGGATTCCATTGCGCTGCTGCGCGTGATCAATACGCCGACGCGTGGCATCGGTAAATCAACTATTGAAACACTGGAGCGGCTGTCGCTGGAGACGGGAATGTCACTGTGGTCGGCCATCAGTGAGGCTATCGAGCGCAGGCTACTGCCGCTGCGTGCCTGCGCAGCTTTGAAAAGTTTTAAAGATCTCATAGAAGACGCGCGTGCCATGCTGCTGGGAACATTTGCCGAGCGGGTGGCGGAAACGGCGGCTGCTTCTGCCAAGACTAGTGCAGCACAGCCGCCCTCGGCTGTGGTGAGCGAAGAGGCAGATGTTTCCTTCGAGCCGGCACAATTGGGAGAGAACATCAGTTTTGACTTTGGATCGAATGATGAGCCCGAACCGGAAGCAATCGCAGCAGCCGAGAATGCCAGCAAAGATGTGGCCGAAACCGGTGGGAAGACAGAGGCCCTTGAAGGCTTCCGCGCACCGGGTGGTCCTGCCAGCATTCCAGAGATTCTCAAGTTTCTGATTGACCGCACCGGATACATCAAGCAGTTGGAAGAAGAGGCGACGCCAGACTCGCTGGCTCGGATCGACAACCTGCGCGAACTGGTGAATGCCGCGATGGACTCTCGCGACCGCGGCGAGACGCTGGCGGAGTTCCTCGACCACGCGGCTCTGGTGAGCGACGTGGACACGTATGATCCGCGTGGCACGGTCACGCTGATGACATTGCATTCGGCCAAGGGACTGGAGTTCGGGCTGGTCTTTTTGGTCGGCCTGGAAGAAGGGCTGTTCCCGCATTCGCGGGCCTTCAATGATCCTGACCAGATGGAAGAAGAGCGCCGCCTTTGCTATGTAGGCATGACCCGCGCGATGGACCATCTGGTGCTGAGCAACGCGCGCTATCGCCGTCGCTACGGCACGGACATGCCGGATGCCACGGTGCCTTCGAGGTTTCTGGAAGAAGTGCCACCACAGCTGCTGGAAGAACTCGGCACGTCGCGGACCCGGGCGACGGTATCTCGTCAGGACTCTGATTTCGGCGAGCGTCATTATAGCTATGAAGATGAAGACCAGAGCGCGCCCTCAAGCGTGAGCCAGCAGGCCCGCGCCAAGCCGCGTAATGGCGGATACTCCGGTCCCAAGTACAATTCCATTGACAACATAGCCGACTTCTTCGCTTCGCGAGGCAAGAAGTTTAGCCGGCCGCAGGTTCCTGTGGAGAAGGCGGCTGGAGGCGGTTCTTTTCGTCCCGGACAACGGGTGAAACATCCGAAATATGGCGAGGGAGTGGTGTATCGGCGTGAAGGTGAAGGAGAAAACGCCAAGATTACGGTACAATTTCCACGATTCGGATTGAAAAAGCTGGTGGAAAAGTACGCGCACCTGGAGAGGGCGTAACGATTTTCGCAGTATATCTTTAATAGGACAAGGACTAGGACAGGTACATGGCAAATACGAAGGCATTGAGCAAGGAAGAACGCAAGAAAACAAAGCGCACAGCGCGCAAGAAGCAGGCCCCCAAGAAGCCCCGCGAATACGCGCGCGGCTCCAAAAAGCCCAAGATGAAGAAGATGGTTCGCGGAACGGCCAAGCGCTAAGCATTGATGAACGGCGTGGAACCGCATTTGGTGCGCTTCCACGCCGCATCGCTGTTTTTCGGGACCATCACTAGCGTCTCTCAGTTCTAAGGAGGCCTTTCTGGCCAGCCAACTCTTCGCCAAGAAGTCCATTGACAAGCTGATTTCTGACTCGGAAAGGCCGGGGCATCGTCTGCCGAAGTCGCTGGGGCCATGGTCGCTGACCGCGCTTGGCATCGGAGCGATCATCGGTTCGGGAATTTTTGCTCTCACTGGCACAGCGGCCGCTGGAGAGCACGGTGATCCTTCGTTTTACAAAGCGCAGGTGCTGGATCTTTTCATGCATCTGATTCGCCACGGGAATCTACACAACCTGGTGATGTACGGCAGGCCTCCGGCCGGTCCGGCGATCGCCATCTCATTCCTGCTGGTGGCGGTGGCTTGTGCTTTTGCCGGGCTCTGTTATGCCGAACTGGCTTCAATGATTCCGATTGCCGGAAGCGCGTACACCTACAGTTACGCGACATTGGGAGAGTTGTTTGCGTGGATCATAGGCTGGGACCTGATCCTGGAATATGCGGTCAGCAATGTTGCCGTGGCGGTGAGTTTTGCGGGCTACTTCAAGGCCCAGCTCTCATCTTTCGGGCTAAATATTCCTGACAAATGGTCCACTCCGGTCTTCACGCCGGACGGATGGAGCCATTCTTATTTTAATTTTCCCGCTTTCTTGATCGTTTTCATTCTCACTGTGCTGCTGGTTCGCGGTGTGCGCGAATCCGCCCGGGCCAACAATATTATGGTGACGATCAAGATAGGGGCAATCTTTCTCTTCCTGGTTGTAGGAGGAATGCTGGTGCACCCAGCGAACTGGCATCCGTTCGCGCCGAGCGGATTCCCGGGGATCATGGCCGGCGGCGCAATCATTTTCTTTACTTATATAGGGTTCGATTCAGTATCAACAGCCGCGGAAGAGGCGCGTAACCCGCAACACGATCTGCCATTTGGCATCATCGCTTCGCTGATTGTCTGCACCATCCTCTATATCGGCGTGGCCATTGTGCTTCTTGGCATGATGCCTTACAGCACGTTTGGCATGCCAGGTGAGGCCAGTGACGCCCCGGTGATTTATGCGTTAAAGCAGCTTGGCGCGAACCATATTTTCCAGGCCATGATCATTCTGGGCGCGCTCATGGGAATGATCTCATCGCTGCTGGTTTTTCAATACGGCCAAACGCGGATATGGTTCGCCATGTCGCGCGATGGACTGTTGCCCAAGTTTTTCTCCGCCCTGCACCCGAGGTTCAGCACCCCGCACTGGTCCACCTGGATTGCCGGATTGCTGGTGGGATTGCCGGCCGGAATCGTTGATATTGGCCAGGCGGCTGATCTCTCTAATATTGGAACGCTCTTTGCATTCGTGCTGGTCTCTTTGGGAGTTATTTTTCTGCGAAAGAACCAGCCGGACCGGCCTCGGGCCTTTCGAGTGCCATTTGTACCGCTCTTTCCCATCATTTCCGTGGTTCTTTGTGTTGGCCTGATGGCGGGTTTGCTGGTGGTCACCTGGATGCGTTTCTTTGGCTGGCTGGCGATTGGCATGGTGATCTACTGGTTTTACAGCCGCCGCCACAGCGAGTTTGCGACAGCTAACGTTCCTGCCGGCAAAGGGTGATGGCTTCTAAATCGTTCATCCAGTCGCTACCGAAAGCGGAATTGCATCTGCATCTGGAAGGCAGTGTGGATCCGTCAACGCTGGTGGAACTGAGCCGCCGTTACAACACTCCTTTGCCGACGGAGAATAATCGCTACGACGTTACCGGCAGCGGGGACGTACTGGGCGAGGAAGAAGTTCGCCGCCTTTATTCCTACAAAGACTTCAACGGTTTCCTGATGGCTTTCAAGTCCGTGACGGAGCGGCTGCGCTCGCCGGAAGATTACGAACTTGTGACCTACCGGCTGATGCAGAAGTTGCGGCAGCAGAATATTGTCCATGCTGAGGTGTATGTAAGCGTCGGCGTGATCCGCTGGCGCGGGCAGCCGGTGGAACCCATCTTTGAAGGCATGGAGCGCGGACGAGAGCGTGGCCAGCGCGACTTTGGCGTGTCACTGCTTTGGATCTTTGATGCAGTGCGCCATTTTGGTCCGGAAGCGGCGGGGGAAGTTTTTAGTTTGGCTGCGCGGCTACGCGAGCGCAATGTGGTCGGCATCGGTCTAGGCGGCGACGAAGCGCGTGGACCGGCGGAGGGGTTTCGTGATCTGTATAAGAAAGCGGCCGACAACGGGCTGCGCCTGACGGCTCATGCGGGAGAGACGACAGGGCCGGAGTCGGTGTGGGGCGCGATTAATATTGGCGCAGAGCGCATTGGCCACGGGCTGTCTGCGGCGGGCGATCCAGAACTAATGGAAGTGATGGCACAGAAACAGGTGGCGCTGGAGATGTGTATTACCAGCAATCTGCGGACGGGTGCCTGCAAATCGCTTCAGGAACATCCGGTGAAGAAGTTCTTTGATGAAGGTCTGATGATCACCTTGAGCACGGACGATCCGGCGATGTTCCAGACTTCGCTGAACATCGAATACGAGATTGCGCAGCAGGAATTCAGCTTTTCCGAGGAACATCTGCGCGAACTGGCGCGCAATTCCATTGAGGCGTCATTCCTGCCGGTGGAGAAGAAGCTGCGCTTTATGCAGCAGATTGATTTTCTGGCATGACAAAGCATATTGGCATAGTTGGCTGCAGCGCGGAAGGCGCGGCGCTTTGCTATCGGACGATTTGCCTGGAGGCAGAGCCGCTGATGGGCAGGCATGCGCACCCCGAAGTGACGCTGCATACCATATCGCTGGCCGAGTACATGAAGCCGATTGACGCCGGAGCCGGATGGCAACCGGTCGCTGAGTTGATGCTGCGGTCGGCAGAAACGTTGAAACGCGCCGGCGCGGATTTCCTTATCTGCCCGGACAACACCATCCACGAGGCCCTGCCGTTTGTTGTACCGCGATCGCCTTTGCCGTGGCTGCACATTGCAGAAGAGATCGGCAAAGAAGCCAAACGGCGCGGTTTCAGGAAACTGGGAATTACGGGGACCAAGTTCCTGGTGAGTGGGCAGGTGTATCCGGAAAAGCTGGAGCAGATGGGCATTGATTATCTGCGGCCGACGAAGGAGCAGCAGGAACAGATTAATACGATTATTTTTGATGAGCTGGTGCGTGGCATGCAAACGCCAGAGTCACTGTTTTACTTTGAGCAGGTGATTGAGTCCCTTAAAGTTCAAGGCTGCGACGCTGTGGTGCTGGGATGCACTGAGCTTCCCTTGCTCGTCAACAAGAACGAATCTCCGCTGCCAGCGCTCGATTCCACGCGGACGCTGGCACGCGCGGCCCTGCGCTATGCGATGGCCGGGTAAGCAGAATCAATGAGGAGTAAATTGTGAAAGCAGTCAGGCAGGTATGTCTTGCGCTCATGATGTTGGTATGTGCGTCTGGATGGGCGCAGACGGCAGGAATGGCAGCAGAGCAAGGCGTTTTCAATCTACATAAATTCGAGCAGCTCATTGGCAAAGAAACTTACACACTAAGCGAACCACTCATCTGTTCAGGGCCTTGTCCCGAGGTCGAGAGAGTGCTCAAAGCGGATTTCAAGTTCACCGATCGCGGAACGGCGGTGCCTCTCAGTGCCACTCTCACCATGGATAAAGACCTGACGCCGCGTGACTTCGAGATAAAAGGAAAGATCTCGCGCTTTTCTTCCATTGAAGATTCTGTGCATGGGCGAACTGCGGGACAGGTAACGATTCTGCCGGGCGAAAACTTTTTCGATATACAGGGATACGCGCCGGTTTCAATGCAGATGATGCTGGTGCGTTACTGGCGTTCGCATGGCAGCCCAAAGACGCTCAAGACTTTGCCACGAGGTGAAGTGCAAATCCAGGATCAAGGTACAGAAACATTCTCCATTGGCAGCCGCAAAGTCCAACTGGACAAGCTCTCAGTGCGCGGATTGATCTGGGGAATGGAATCTCTGTGGCTGGATTCACAGGACCATTTGGTGGCGCTGGTGAGCGTTGATGCCGAGATGGATCATTTTGAAGCCGTGGCTGAGGGATATGAAGATGGTCTGGCAGCTTTTGTTACAGGTGCAGCGCGCGATGGCATGGCCAACCTGGCGAAGGTCGCTGCGGGCTTTACCGCGCAACCCGCATCGATCACGGCGATTGTGGGCGGCAGACTGATCGACGGAACAGGCAAACCAGCGATCGAAAATTCAGTGGTGATATTGAAAGACGGAAAAATTGCGGCGGCTGGGCCGGCGGCCAGCACTCCTGTTCCGGAAGGTGCGCAAGTTGTCGATGCGCAGGGCAAGAGCGTACTGCCTGGCTTATGGGAGATGCACGCACATTTTGAGCAAGTAGAGTGGGGGCCGATCTATCTTGCTACGGGCGTTACTACGGCGCGCGATGTCGGGAATGAACGGGAATTTATTGTCGCGGCGCGCGATGCCATAGCCGGAGGCCACGGGATTGGTCCCCGTCTGGTGATGGCGGGAGTGGTGGATGGCACTGGGCCGTTCGCGCTCGGCGTGATTCGCGTTGATACACCAGCGCAGGCGCGAGAGCAGGTACTGAAATACAAAGCTGCCGGCTTCCAGCAAATCAAAATCTATAGCTCAGTGAAACCTGACATCCTGAAAGTTGTCACGGCAGAAGCGCATCGTCTGGGCATGACCGTAACCGGACACATCCCGTTTGGCATGAATGCAATTCAGGGAATCGAGGACGGCATGGACCAGATTAACCATGTCGAATACCTGACCAGTGTCATGACGGACCCAAAATCGCACAGCATTGATCCGGACGCACCGAAGGTGAAAAAGGTGATCAAGCTGCTGCTGGAGCATCACATTGTCGTCGATCCGACGCTGGCTTTGATGGAGGTGATCACGCATCCGCTGGACCATCCGATTTCTGCTTTTGAACCCGGTATCTTGAAAGTGGCGCCGGAGTTGAGAGAAGGACTGGAGACGATGGGCATGCCGCCGCAGAAAGCGGAGCAGTCAGCGGCCACCTTCCGCGCGTTGGTGGCCACGGTGCGTCTGCTGCATCGAGCAGGCGTGCCGATCGTGGCCGGCACAGACCAGGCGGTGCCGGGTTTCAGCCTGGACCGCGAAATCGAGCTTTATGTACAGGCAGGATTCACGCCCATGGAAGCGATACAAGCAGCCACGCTTGTCCCTGCACGAGCGATGGGAATGGAGAAAGAGTCGGGGACAATTGAAGCCGGAAAGCGGGCCGATGTGATTCTGGTGGATGGAAATCCGCTGGAGAATATCCGCGATATTCGGAAAGTCAGCACGGTATTTGCTGGAGGAAGAATGTATCAGCCGCCAGCGTTGTGGAGTTCCGTGGGATTTAAGCAATAAAAAGCGAGCGCTAGTCGCCCATCACAGATTCTTCTTCACGCTGCGGGGCTTCAATTTGCACCAGTTCGGGACGGGCAGCCGGATCGAATGTCGTGTGAGATTCAAGGCCTTGCGGCGCCCGCCAGAAATCAACCAGCGAAGTCTGGTGCACGCAGGAGATGGTGCAGTTTGGCGCGCATGATTTCTGCGTAAGGAATTCGCGGCGAACGTCCCCAACGGTGTACTCGGCTAAAGGTGTTCCGGGATAACCACGCTGCTGAGAGCAGTAATGCACCAGCCCGTTCTCACAGATATAGAGATAGCGCGAGCCGGCACGGCAGCGCCAGTTGTTAGGCCGGCCCAAGGCGATGTTGTTCTGGAACTGATTGAAGCGAGCATAGCTGTGCTTGCCCAGCTTCTTCATCTCGGTGAAAACAGATTGTGCTTCGTGGTCGAGCGGACGGAGCTGACCGGTGCCGTCATGGATGATGCCTACAGTAGAGGTAAAGCCCAATTCCACTGCGCGTTTGCCGATCGTCACTGCATCCCACTGCTCTCTTACCCCGGCGCCGATCACGGAGTTGATGTTCACGTGAAACTCGGCATGCTCGCGCAGCCATTGCAGCTTCTTGTCCAGAACTTTGAGCGACTTCTTGGAAACTTCGTCGGGCTTTACGTTGTCGATAGAAATCTGGAGATGGTCAAGCCCAGCCTTGTTCAGCTGGTGGATACGCTGCGGCGTGAGCAGATAGCCGTTGGTGATCAAGCCGGTAATGATTCCGTGCGAACGGATGCGGGCAATGATGTCGTCGAGCTGGGGATGCAGCAGGGTCTCGCCGCCGCTGATGGTGATGAGCGTGGTGCCCAGCGCCGCCAGCTTGTCCACGCGACGATACATTTCTTCCAGCGGCACAGGATCGGAAAAATCGTCGTATTCGTTGCAGTAGGCGCAGGAAAGATTGCAGCGCCGCATGGGGATGATGTGGACCTGGATCGGATGGTCGGTAGAACGCAGGCCCTTCGCGATCATTTTGAGTTCGCGAAAAGTGCGGTTTGCGGCTTTCAGTCGCCGCCTTAACCTGATCCTGAAGTCTGCCATGTATAAACTAGTAATTAGATCATACACCGGCGAATGCGGGCACCAACAACCAGTAAATGGTTGATTTTGAGGCGCAAACGGCTAAATTTCCCAAGTTGCGTCCTAGAACACCGATCTCCAGGCTGCGCGGCCAAGCACAAAAATGGCGTACACAACAAACATGGTTGTGATCCCCGTGCCAATGGAAGGTTTTCGATTGGAGGAGGCCGCCGCGAATCCGAGCCCCAGCAAGGTGACTACCCAGATGCTGAAGATGTCCAGACCCGAGGCAATCGTATAGATGAACTTATTGCCCTGCGGGTCCATGAAGAAGGCTGGGTTTGTGGGCATGGGATTAGTGAGATCAATGGTGTTCGGATCAGAGCTAGCCAGCACACTCACGGTGAGCAATATGGTTGATATCACTAAAGGAACAAACGAATAAAAGACGACCGCCATGGCACGCTGGAATGGAACCTCAGCGCCAAGCAGAAAATTGAAGACCGCCATAAGAACGGCGGCAATGATCAGGCCGCCAATCAGGGTGATAAGTGGGTAAATATAAAAGACCACTTTGGTGCCCGTCGCCTGCATCGCAATTCCCTTTTCGCGCTGCTCCGGGGGAAGTTGTTCCATGCGTCGCTGGGCGGAGGGTGATTTGTCAATTTGTTGCTGAACAAAGCGGGCCATATCGATTTTCTGGACCGCTACAACTCCGAAAATAATGATAAAGATGCCTGTCACCAGCCACGGCACCCACCAACTCGGGTTGCGCTTCAGGTCTTCAAACGTTTTCTTGGGTGCGATAAATATACTAATAAGCCGCTGCGGTTGGGAAAGGCCCGGGCCAGCGGGTTCAGGAGCGACGGGTGAGGTTGCGACTGGATACATCGGCGGCGGTGGCGGAGTTGGACCAGTTGGTGAGCTCATAAACCATCCTACGTTTCAGTTTGTCGAAAGTTACTGGATCTATTGCCCAGGCGCGGTCAACGTGACTTTCTGAAATGCTGCCATCCACGCTGGGCTAGTGGCCTGACTTTGCCATTGTCCCCCAGAATCTGTATTGCTGACGAGTAATCTCGGCGGTTCCTGATCTCACCGATTTCGGTAATCACAACGCCGGCAATTCGGGAAGGAATTTTAGCGTCTTCGCGGGCTGTGAAGAGGAGTTCATAGTCCTCGCCGCCGTGAAGCGCAAGGTCGAGATCGGCGGTTTTGCCGATGGGAAGCTTGTTGGCTGTCACGACAGCTGCCACTCCACTTTCGCCACAAATATGGGCCAAATCGACTGAAATGCCGTCGCTAAGGTCGATCATGGCAGTTGCGAGGCCGTGTTTTTGCAGCCAGTTCCCCACTTCAAGACGAGGAGTGGGGTAAAAATGGGGGCTCGCTTTCGTGGGTGCAACGCTCTTTCCGGCGAAAAGCTGCTTCACGGTTGCGGCTGAGCCGCCCAGAAATCCGCTGACGTAAATGCGATCTCCCGGGCTGGCGCCCGAACGAAGTACGGCTTTACCGGAGGGAACGTGACCGGTAACGATGATATCCGCAGTGATATGGGCCGCTGAGGAAATGTCTCCACCGGCGAGCTGGACATTGAAGCGTCGAGCCAGGGCCAGCAGCCCGCGGAGGAAGCCATTTACCCAGGCTTGCGAGAGGTCTTCTGGAAGCCCAAGTGAAAGGAAGCAGGCCAGCGGCTCGCCGCCCATGGCGGCAATGTCGCTCAGGCCCCGCGTGAGGCAGCGGTGGCCCACTACGGTGGCCGGGTGCCAGGCGCTGCGGAAATGCACGTCCTCAAGGCAAAGGTCAGTGGTGACCAGCAGCTCATAACCGGGCTTCAGTTGAAGGATGGCACAGTCGTCGCCAATGCCTTTTTTAACGGCTCTGTTCGGCGCGGCTGCCGCCGCCTGCCGGATATGCTCAATCAAGCTTCTTTCTTTGATCATTGGTATCTATAACTATATCAAAAGTAAGGACTTGTATCGCCCTGTGAATGCCGGGGACTAAGTGCCTGGAAATTTGGGGGTCGGGCTGACGACAGGGCACCGCTTGTTGAGAATTATAGGCAGCCGGTGAACCGAAGGACATGGCCGAAATTGGCTTGTTTGCCGTCTCGAGCAGTCAACCTTCGTGACTGTGCCCACGCCGATCGGTCGTTGACAGCAGGAAAGCAGCTTGCTAAGGTAAGCCAACATTCCATATTCCTTGAGCCGCTCTTTTTCCTCTGATCTAACCAGCGGCGTCAAGGGATGTTAGCCATGAAAGGCCTGTAAGAATTTAGAGTCCGAAGAGCGTAGCCATCGGACAACGCTCAGGGCACTTTGATCGAGAACAATCACTGACTGGAGCAAGTATTTTGCGCAAGCGTTTTTACATCATGTTGGTGGCAAGAAATACGGAGGGGGAGCTCTTGAAAATCCCCGTCCCGATGCATTACCTGTACGTGTTTGTAGCCGGCGCGCTGATTGGCATGCTTACGATTACCGGCATGCTTGGCTCCTACACCCGGATGGTAGTAAAGACGCAGCGTTTCAACCAGCTTCGCGACGAACAGAAAGCCCTGAAATCACAATACTCTCAGCTTGAGCAGATTGCCCAGGAAAACGAGCTGCAAGCACAGTCCCTCAGCTCCCTGGCAGGTGAAGTTTCTTCCCTGTACGGGCTCAAGCCTGATCCAGCCTTTGAAGATGACGACCCAGCTTCCGCATCATTGCAGCAATTTTATGCGCTGCGGAATTCGGCGATGACCGGAGCAGCCTCGGTCGGCATTGGCATGGGTGATGTGCGCGACACCAGCACGCGTGATTGGATGCGGCTGGCTGCGGCGCCCACACTCTGGCCGGTTCAGGGAAGATTAACCGGATCTTTTGGCGAGCGCATTGACCCGTTCAGCGGCGAAGGAGCGTTCCATCGCGGCGTGGACATTTCCAGCGATTACGGCACTCGCATTATTGCTCCGGCGGATGGCATTGTCCGCTTCTCTGACTTCATGAATGGCTACGGCCGCGTGGTGATGATCGACCATGGCAATGGGATCAGCACGCTATACGGCCATCTTTCAGGGTTTGCGGTGAGCGCGGGACAGTTGATTCGCAGAGGCGATTCCGTTGGCTACGTGGGACAAAGCGGACGCAGCACCGGTCCGCACCTGCACTATGAAGTACGCATCTTCAATACCCCGGTAAACCCGCATAAATACCTGCGTTTCAGCATTAACCAGCAGGTGGCTTCAGGAGCCATGTGATTTGCTAGCGCTTGGGTGCACCCGGTAGAGCGCCCTGCGACTGAGCTTCTGACCAGATCTTTTTGAGAATCGATTGCGGAATTGTGGCGGTGAAAACCGCCACATTTTCTTTTTGCGTGGCCTGAAGGCTGTCAAACGCTGCTTTGATGTCCTGGTCAGGCCCCTTGGTTTTTATGAACTGCCCAATGCTTCTCACCAGCGCCAGATGCGAATTGGCGGAGTCGACAATCTGCCGGGCCTGGGCTTCGCTTTGCGCAAATACGTCGGTGCGCAGGAGCAGTGATCCGGTGTAACGCAGCGAGCCAACTGCCACTGCTTCAGCAGGAAGCGTGATGGCGAATCCGCCGGGTAGCTGGACGTTATCTGGTTTGTTAGGAATGCGGTCAATGAGCCAGGCCAGGCTGCCAAGAGGAACATCGCCGTAGTGGCTCAGCAATACGGGTCCAGTAGAAGGTTTCAGCGAGCGATCAATAATGCCGTGCATGGGTTCGGGAGAAGCCATGTTGGTGACCGCGACTTTGCCAGCGTCGAGCAGGGCAACGCGCACCGTGTGGCCTTCATGCGTGATGGAATAGATGGTGTAATTTCGGTAAGAATCGCGCGCGGAAGAGAGCAGCTGCAGGTAATCGCGCAGCCGCGACGGGTCGAAGTGGCCAATCAAGATTTCCGATGACTCAACGTCGCGGCCGTCAGGCGTGTCCCGCCGAGACATGGCGACTTCATCAAGATCTCGTTCAGGCTGGATACCGGTGCGATCGACAAAGTCTTTGTACTCGCCTTGCGGCTGCACCGAGGCGGACTTGTTCAAGTCAAACAAATGGACCGGTTTCAAGTTGGCGTAGATGATGAGATCGCCTTCGGGGAGAAGGCGGGCAGTTTCAGGGACCTGTGTACTGCGGTGATAAATTACAAATCCGACCGCCGCTGCGGCAACCAGTAAGGTGGCCAAAATCAGCAGTTTGCGATGCTTGAACATGAGGTGTCCAGTATAGATTAAGGGAGTTTTTTCTGCGGAGCGGTGGCCACGCGGGCAAAAGTCTTGTTAGAATATTAGCTGGAGCGGCACCACGCAGGTTACGTTTCCCCTAATAAGGCATCAGGTCAAGGTGTTGCACGCGAATTGCCGCTGTGCTAACTTATTAACTTTGTGCCCGGTTACGGGAGGTTTATTGCTGGCGTAGCTCAGCTGGTAGAGCATCTGATTTGTAATCAGAGGGTCGGGGGTTCAAGTCCCTTCGCCAGCTCCAGATAGTAAAACGGGATTTTCCGGAGCGCGTAAGCTGGACGCGTTTTCGGACACAGCAGGCACTGCGCACACATAGTAGTTTTCTACCGGAAGGCAAACCCACGAAGACTTCCCCAAACGTCAGGTTTTGACGGCTGATGCGGAAGTATGTTCGCGTGTTCCTTAATCGCTTTTGTCCACTGGAGAAAAGCGCCCGTTTGTGAGCCAGCATAAAGAGCCGGGTAAAGCATGAAGTGAGCCCGTGTGAGCGCGAACGCAATGCGAGGGCGCAGCAGCGGAGAGTTGCGGAGCCCTTGGAGTAAAGAGCCCCGCGAGTGGATTTTTGGCGCACGCGAAGCAGGCTCGGTTCAAGGCACAGGTGACCGAGTGGTTAATGGTAGCAGACTGTAAATCTGCCGCTCTTCGGAGCTACGGAGGTTCGAATCCTCCCCTGTGCACCAGATTGTTTTAGCGCGAGTTGTAAATGCAGAAGCGCAAGCGGTTTTACGTAGCGATCGCGATTTACGCAGTTCTGGGGCTGCTGATCCGGGTAACGATGGAAGATGTTCCGTTGCCTGTTGGGAATGGTCATATCGGAATCCGGTCGCTGACGTTGATCGTGCTGGCGGTGTTTGCACTAAGGACCATCTTGCACTTTCGAGCTGACCAGATTCGCGGCGAGCACGAGGAAGAAAAGTTTTCGAGCTGATGTTGAGGCGCAAAGCGGGCGTGAGCAAAGCGGGAGCCCGCTGCCGAAATCCTGAGCGGAGCGAAGGATCTTTGGCGAACATTAGCTGGCAAAAGTTTTCGAGCTGATGTAGCTCAGTTGGTAGAGCACTCCCTTGGTAAGACGTTGCGGCAGCGAAGCGTTGCCGCAACAAAAAAAAAGGAAGCTGTCACCCGGGTGACCTCTATCGACGCAGGTAAAAGTTTTCGAGCTGATGTAGCTCAGTTGGTAGAGCACTCCCTTGGTAAGGGAGAGGTCACCAGTTCAATCCTGGTCATCAGCTCCAGAGATCGAGAAGGAGTGATTTGCAAATTGTGATTGGTGATTTAAGGAGCAAAGGCGGCAATCACAAATCAACAATCACAAATCAGTGAGGCGGGAGTAACTCAGTGGTAGAGTCACAGCCTTCCAAGCTGTTGGTCGCGGGTTCGATTCCCGTCTCCCGCTCCAGA
>Ga0137403_10002619_pt1 | contig 21936 bp, 17 predicted proteins | sample CZOMad2_1_16fung_FD_122057 | JGI IMG/M metagenome (GOLD analysis project Ga0137403, IMG submission 122057) | Vadose zone soil fungal communities from Angelo Coast Range Reserve, California, USA - CZOMad2_1_16fungal (Hybrid Assembly) | ecosystem: Environmental > Terrestrial > Soil > Vadose zone...
CTGGCGATAGTTGAGCGTGACCGAGCAGACGGTGAACAGCACGCCGGAGCCGACGAAGAACAGCAGACCGCCGGTGTAGGAGCCGGTGTGCCCCACGATGAACCCGACCACTATCGGGGTGACGATGCCAGCGATATTGCCGAACAGGTTCATCGCCCCGCCCGCCACGCCGGCATTGTCCCGACCGACCAGGATGGCCGGCACGCTCCAGTACAGCCCGGCCCACCGCAGGAAGAACAACACGCCGGCCAGCAGGGCCACCGTGGCCACCGCATTCGGCACCACGACCACGCCGAACAGGCCGACGACCACCGCGACACCGGCGACACCGAGTAGGGAGCGCATCACCAGGTTCGGATCGCCGCCCCGCGCCCGCCACCAGTCGGCCAGCGCCCCGCCGGTCAACTCCCCGACGAATCCGGCGCCGAAGATGGCAAACGTCGACCAACCGATCGCCGCGATGGCAAACCCCTTGGTAGCTGACAGATACAACGGGCCCCAGGTGAGCAACCCGTAGAAGACCCCGTTGAACCCCATCCACCCCAGACACATCGCCCAGAACGAGCGGAATCGGAAGTAGCGCAGCAGCCCGGACCGCGAGGCGGTCGGCACACCGGCATCCTCGGCCCGGTGCGCGCGCTCGATGTACTCGCGCTCGGCCGCACTCAAGCGCGTGTCTTCGCCCGGGTTCCGGTAGAACACGTAAAACAGCGCAAAGTACAACAAACTGACGACGCCGGTGGCCGCGAAACTCCACCTCCAGCCGAAGTGCAGCAGAAAAATTCCGATCAGCGGCACTCCGATTCCCGGTGCGAATTTCGCCGCGGAGTCAAACATCGCCGTCGCCAGGCTTCGCTCCTGTTGCGGAAACCAGTAACCGATCGCCTTGGCGTTGCCGGGGAATGTCGGCGCCTCGCCGATGCCCAGCAGGAAGCGCGCCGCAAACAGCGCCTCGATTCGCGTGGCGGCAGCCGCGGCAAACGACGCGATACTCCACAGGATCGTGCTGATGCGCCCTACGCGCTTCACGCCGAATCGATCGAGCAGCAATCCGCAGGGGAGTTGCAGCGCCGCATACGGCCAGTTGTAGAAGCTCGAAAGATAGCCAAACACGACGGCCGAAATACCAAACGTGTCGGTAAGCGCCTGCTGCGAAACGGAAAGGTTGACGCGGTCGAAGTAATTCACCAGTACGCCGAATCCCAACAGCAGCGCAATGCCCCACCTTCGCCGCGGAACGCCCGATGTGGGCCTAACTATTTGTGTCGTCGTGGTCAAGAGTTTGGTGGACAAGCCTGCGCCATCCACGGCAATCGTTCAACAGAAAACTACGGGAGTGGACGGGACGGCACGGCTTCAGGCGTGCCAGAAGCGCCGCAAATGAAGGAGCTTTAGTCTCTGAGGCTTCTCAGAAGAGTCTCGCTGCCCAGCCGCCACCTGGAGCCAACTTTACCTTGAGTTTCGTTGTCTTGTTCACCTGAGTCCTGGTCATCTTGTAGTCGCTCGCCATGCGATCAGCGTTCACGCCATCCTCGAACGACTCCATCTGAAAATTACCATCCGGCAAAAACGAGAAATCGATCTCAAGCTCTCGCGGAGTCCAGTCGGTCATCGCCCCAACGTACCAGTCATGCCCATTTCGACGCGCGACCGCGACATAGTCCGAAATCTGTCCGCTCAGCACCTTGGTGTCGTCCCACACTGTAGGCACTGGCCCTAGAAAATCCATCATCTCTGGTTCACGTAGATAATTCGATGGACTGTCGGACAACATCTGCAGCGGAGCATCGTAAATCACGTACATCGCGAGTTGCTGGCAGCGCGTGCCCAGGCTCATCGGCCGGTTGTGGATAGCAGCAAAGCTGGCTTTTTGCGCGTTCAGCATCGCGCCCGGTGTGTAGTCCATCGGCCCCAGAAACATTCGCGTAAACGGCAACGTGACGCTGTGTTTTGGGTCGGTTTCGGCGCTCCACTTGTCCCATTCCAGGCCGCGCACCCCTTCCGTGTTGATCAGGTTCGGCCAAGTTCGCGTCATCGAGGCGGGTTTCTGGTCGCCGTGAAAATCCACCAGCATTTTGCGCTTGGCGGTTTCGCGGCTCACTCTATGGTAGTAGTTGATCACCGGTTGATCGCTGCGCTGCATGAAATCGACTTTGATTCCGGCGATGCCCCACTTGGCGTACTGGTCCAGAGCTTGTTCCAGCCGGTCGTCGAGCACTTTCCACCCGACCCACAAAATTAGGCCGACATTTTTCTGCTTGCCGTAGGCGGTCAGCTCTTCCATGTCGATGGCCGGAACGACATCGATGCAGTTGGAGCCTTTGTACCAGCCTTCGTCGAGAATGATGTAGGGGATCGCGTATTTCGCGGCGAAGTCGATGTAGTACTTGTAGGTGGCGGTGTTGATGCCGGCTTTGAAATCGACGCCGTAGACATTGTTGGCGTTCCACCAGTCCCACGAGACTTTTCCAGGCTTGATCCACGAGGTGTCCTGCACCTGTGAAGGCTTCTCCAGCAAATACACAATCTGATTGGTCAGCAGGTCGGTGTCCTGGTCAACAATTCCCAGAACGCGCCACGGAAATGTTCGCGTGCCTTTGGTGATGGCGATGTAGTCGGCCGCCTCGATAACCCGAATGTTCAAATCAGTCTCGCGTTTTTCTTTCAGCGGATAGGGAGGAAACGTCGCTGCTAACCCAGGTCCGCCAGTGCCACGCAACCACAAGCCCGGATATTCCTCGACGTCGGATTCGGCCACCGCGACCTTCGCGCCTTGCCCAACATCCACGACCGCCGGCAACGTCGCGATAAACGCAGGCAAAATCTCCGCCAAACGCTGCGGCAGATATTTTCTTTCGTTGTGCGACATGAAACTGTCTTCTTGCGGGTAATACACCACGTCGTTAGCCGAAAAATTCAAATTCATCTCTTCGCCGTAAATCTTTACTTCCTGCGAGGGCAGCGAAGTTTCCAAACGGTACGCGACGCCCTCGTTGTACGCGCGAAACGTCACTGCATAGCCGCTGTCCAGTTCCAGGCGCACTTCGTTGTAGTTGTCGCGGATCTTCGCGAACTTCTGGCGCACTACGGGCTCAATCACCTCGTCGTGGCTGCTCGCCTTGGAATGAAGAACCTTCGCCACATCCTTTCCGAACGTCTTGTGATCGACGTCGATGGAGAGCGAGCTGTCTTCGAGAATCGCCCGGCCTTTCAGCACCACGTCATACCGGACGCCGCGCGCGGTGCGAATTCGCACTTCGATTCTCTTGTCCGGCGACTTTAAGTCGAAGCTCGATTGCGCCGCGGTTTTTCTCGCCGTCCAAAACACAGTAATCGACAGCATCAAAACAATTCGCCAGCAGGTTTTCATTGGATATCCCTCAGGAACCAGCTCCGGGCCCAACGGCCACCACAAAATATTTGGCCGCCGTCGTCCCCACATTCGTAATTGCGTGCTCGTCGTTGGAATGCACAAAACCTACACCACCCGGCCCAATCCGATGGCGTGTGCCGTTGATGTGGAGTTCGACAGTCCCTTCGCGGACCAGCCACATTTCGGAGTGAACGTGATGATGTCCCGGATGCGGCATGCCTCCCGGCGGCAGCACCGTTTCGTGAACTTCGAGGAGTTCCCCGGTCGCTAGCTTGCCCTTCACGACGGGACGAGTTTCGGCGCCCCCGGGTGAAGTATCGAGCGGCAGTTGCTCGTACGTCCAAGTGGCCGAGGGAAGGGAAGCGTCCTGCGCGGACAAATCCTCCGCAATCGCCACAGCCGGCAAGAGTGCGGGCAACATCAAGCAGAGTTCACGACGGGTCAAAGACATTGGCACTCCTTAAGCGTTTAACCTCATGGGCCGAAAAAGTTGGCGAGGAGTTTCCCAACGCCGCCAGAGAGATTCTTCGCGTCGCGCCGGTTTGTCAAGAGCCGTTCTGTTTAGAGACGGACAGCGGCACCCGTTTGGCTGGCGGCTTTGTAGATGGCTTCGATCAGCGCAACGCTTTTTCGGCCTTGAAGCCCGTCGCACAGCGGAACAGTGTCGTGTTTCATCGCAAAAAGAAAATCCTCCAGGATTTTCTGGTGGCCACGAATATCGGTCACCGCCGCCGACGAGGCACTAAGATTCGTATCCGTCGGCGCGTCTTGCGCAGCGTCGGCCGGAGGATTGCGCAGGTCCATCGCGACGATGCGATCGTGCTCGAGAATCACCGTGCCTTCCGAACCCGTGATCTCCACTCGCCGCGGGTACCCGGGGTACGCCGCGGTGGTGGCGTGCAACGTCCCCAGCGACCCGCTGGCAAACTCCAGAATCGCCGCCGCAGTATCTTCCGACTCGATCTTGTGCAAAGCCGTCGCGGTGCGCGCCCGCACCCGTGTCACATCGCCTAGCAGCCACAACAGCAGATCGACCGTGTGCACGCCTTGGTTCATCAACGCCCCGCCGCCGTCGAGCGCAAGTGTTCCACGCCATTTGGAATTGCCGTAATATTCCGGCGGCCGATACCATTTCACTCGCGCGTCCACAAACAAAATTCTGCCCAGCGCGTCGCTGTCGATCAAGCGCTTCAGCCGTTGAATATCGGGCTTCACGCGATCTTGAAACATCACACCCAGCTTCACGTGCGCTCGCCGCGCCGCATCGATCAGCGCATCCGCTCGCGCCGCCGCAATGTCGATCGGCTTTTCCGTCAGCACATGTAACCGGTGCTCGGCCGCTGCAATTCCTTGTTCCGCGTGCAATCCCGATGGACTCCCAATCATCACCAAATCCATCGGCGCGTGCGCTAGAAACGCCGCGAAGTCGAGATAAGCGGCGCCGCCGTAGTCGCGGGAAAGTCGTTCCACGTTATTCCTGTTCGTTCCGTACACCGCGGAAATGCGAACATCCGGAACCGCCAGCGCCGCGCGCGCGTGTGTTTCCGTGATGTTCCCGCCGCCGATTAGTCCGATGTGGACAGGCATAAAGATGGATGGTGAGCGAGACGTCGCGCCGAAAAGGGAAGCAGTTCGTCGGGGAGCATCAGGCAGGTCCCTCGGGAGGTTCAAGGCGTACGGGACCGTGTTGCGGCCTCACGTGCCCGCCTTTGGTTCCCACGACGACATCCTGAGTGGTGTCATCGAACGTAACCCGTTGCCCGGTCTGCATCGCGGCGATGGACATGCACAGCGCGATCGAATGGCTATAACCCGCTTCGATGTCCGCGTTCGGCTTCTTCCGGCTTTGCACGCACTCCATCCAGTTACGGACGTTCGCCACCGTGGCGTCGTCGGCGCCGGTATTCGCCGCGGCTGGCGCCGCAGTTGCGGAAGGTGCCAACGAGACGGTCGGCAGAAGATTCGGCCTTACATCCATCTCCTTTGCAAATTCCTCGGTCAACCCGCCTGCTGGAGTGATTTGATTCTTTTCCAAATCCAGCGTGCCGCCGTTCGAGAAATACAATTCTTTCACGCCGCCCGCGGAGTTTGTCATGCGCGACGAGTACACCACCTGAAATCCCTTCGAGGTTTCGTCCAGCGGGCCATAGTCAAACACGGCGGTCATGGTGTCCCAATTCTTTCGGCCGTCGTGCCAATGATAGACGCCGCCATTGGCGACCACGCTGCGCGGCCGCGGTAAGCCGGTGAACCAATGCACGGTATCGATCTGGTGGACCATCCACTGATCGGGAATCCCCGAAGAGAACGGCCAAAACAATCGAAATTCCAGATATCTTCTGGCATCGAAAGGTTCGTACGGCCGGTTGATCAGAAATCGCTTCCAATCGGTATCAACTTCGCGAAGTTGCGAAACCAACTTCGGACGCCGCCAGCGCCCAGGCTGGTTCACATTCCAGGTCATCTCGACCGAAACAATGTCGCCAAAGTGTCCAGACTTGATGAATTCGTGAGCACGCTGGTACACCGGCGAACTACGGCGTTGTGTTCCGATGGCCACAATCCGGTCCGTGCCCCTGGCGGCGGCGCGGATAGCCCGCGCATCTTCCATGGTGTCCGCCAGTGGCTTCTCGATATAGGCGTCGCGTCCCGCGCGGACCGCCTCGACGCCGTGAGTGGCATGCTGGAAGTCGGCAGTCGCGATGATCACCGCTTGCACATCCTTGTTTTCGTGGAGTTCATCATTATTGCGAGCGAGCGCAACCTGCCTGTTGGTCAACTTTGCGATGTAGGCTCCGCCTTCCTCCCGACGGCGGTTCCAGATGTCGGATAGAGCTACAAATTCAAAATTGAGATCGCCCGCGGATTTCAAAAAGGAGGGAGCCAGGCTGTTTCGGAAGCGGTCAGAGAAGCCCACGATACCCACGCCGACGCGATCATTCGCGCCTGCAATTCGTGCATAGCTCGAAGCCGCGGCACTCAGGGCTGTTCCGGCGACCCCGGCGCCTGCCATCTTCAGAAAATTCCGCCGGGACGCGTTCGCTCTGGACATCCGTCGCCGATGACCTCCTACGAGCGACATCATGCCACAAGTGCGGCGTCCCATCGTTGCGGGAATTTTGCCTTGGAAGTCCTTGCAGCGTTGTGCACGCTCAGGTACTCTCCCTGCGTCGCGCCGGGTGAACCGCTTAACCACTTTGGACATGGCGGTCGGCGGGGTGCTTCTTTTGAACTTCATTTTCTGGTAGAAAAAATCATGGGAACCAACATCCGGCTGCCGGCGGAGACCGGGCTTCCTCTGCTTGGACTGACCTTGGCTGCTTATGGTAGCTTGGCGGCTTTTTCACACTGTAGGCGTTCCTGGGGAATCGATATTGTCAGCTTCAGCGCGAAAATTTTCTTGCTCGCTTTTGGTTTGATCCTATTTTTGCCCGGTCGCCCCGGGACCCGTATCGAGCCACAGAAGTCGCAATCGTTGGAATCATCCGGCTATTAGATAGAGAAGGAGAAAGCGGAAGCGTCGCTTCCGGCGCACTTGACGTTCGCTGGGACAAGACTCCATGACACGACTGTCGAACATTGGCGAACGTTTTCGGACGCGTTATGGCGGGGTGCCTCGCGTCTATCGCGCGCCGGGTCGCGTCAACCTGATCGGTGAGCATACCGATTACAACGACGGGTTTGCGATGCCCGCGGCAATCGAATTTTATTGCTGGGTCGCGGTCGGACCGCGCGACGCCCGCCATCTCAGCATTTATTCTGAAGAGTTTTCAGCCTCAGCGGACATGGATCTTGCTTCCGCCACGATCCGACCCAGCAAGTCGTGGAGCGACTACCCTATCGGCGTTGCTGTCGAGTTGGAGAAGGCGGGCTTCCGCCTTCGCGGCGCTGATCTGCTGATTGAGAGTGAAGTTCCGATGGGCTCGGGACTGAGTTCTTCGGCGGCGATCGAAGTTGCCACCGCGCTGGCTCTTGCCGAACATTCTGGCGCCACACCGGATCGCCTTCAATTGGCGCGTCTCTGCCGAAAGGCGGAGAACGAATTCGTCGGCGCGCGCGTGGGCATTATGGACCAGTTTGTTTCGCTGCATGGCCAGAAGGACCATGCGCTGCTTCTGGACTGTCGCGCGCTGAGCTTCGAATCCCTGTTGATTCCGGATTCTGTGAAGCTGGTGATCAGCAATACTATGGTCAAACACGAGCACGCTTCCGGCGAGTACAACCGGCGGCGCGCCGATTGCGAAGAGGCGGTGCGCAGGTTGGCGACTGTGCTGCCCGGGATTCGCGCCCTTCGCGATGTCAGCCTCGCGCAGTTGGAGGAGCATCGCGGCTTGCTGACAGATGTGATTTATAAGCGCGCGCTGCACATTGTGAGCGAGGACGCGCGCGTGCTGGACAGCGCCCAGGCGCTGCGCGCCGGCGACATCGAGCGGTTTGGAAAACGCATGGCCGAATCGCACCGCAGCCTGCGGGACCTTTATGAAGTGAGCTGCCGCGAACTGGACTTGATGGTCGATCTGGCGTACCAGCAAAAAGGCGTTTTCGGAGCACGCATGACCGGTGGAGGTTTCGGAGGGTCGACGATAAATATTGTGGACGCGCGGCACGCGGGAGAATTCAAGGAGAAGCTGGCCAAGGCCTACCAGAAGGAAACTGGTTTGGTGCCGCAGATCTACATTTGCAAGCCCGCCGAAGGTGCAGGCGAGGTTGCGAACTCCGACCTTTAGGCACAACGCCAACTAACAAATCGCGATGACCTCTCTGGAACAAAAAGACGCGCCGCACCGCCGCTGGAATCCGCTGCTACGCGAGTGGGTGCTGGTCTCGCCGCACCGCACGCAGCGTCCGTGGCTGGGGCAAGTGGCCACGCCGGTCGCCGCGCCGCGCATGGAGTACGATCCTGAGTGCTATCTGTGCCCGGGAAATTCGCGCGCCGGGGGAGCGCGGAATCCGGCCTACACCGGCACGTACGTCTTCGACAACGACTATGCGGCGCTGCTGCCCGACGCGCCGCCCTTTGAAATGGATCAAAGCGGCATCCTGGTGGCTCGCGGCGAGCGGGGCATCTGTCGGGTGGTGTGCTTTTCGCCGCGTCATGACCTCACCATACCGCGGATGCAGACCGAGGATGTGCGCGCCGTAGTCGACGCGTGGGCCGAGCAATATCGCGAAATCGGTGGGCTGCCATGGGTGCAGCACGTGCAAATTTTCGAAAATCGCGGCGTATTGATGGGGGCGAGCAATCCGCATCCCCACTGTCAGATCTGGGCCAACGAGACGATTCCGAATTTGCCGGCGCGCGAACTTGCCGCGCAAACGGAGTATCTCGAGACGCAGAAGAAGTGTTTGCTGTGCTCGTATCTGATCATCGAGCAAAACGACCGCGAGCGCATCGTCGACGAAAATGAACATTTCGTGGCGCTGGTGCCGTACTGGGCGGTATGGCCGTTCGAGACCATGATTCTCAGCCGGCATCACACCGGCAGCCTGGTTGACTTCAGCGATGCTGAGCGCAACGATTTGGCCACGATGATGCGAAGCCTCACCATCCGCTACGACAATCTTTTTACCACCGCGTTTCCCTACACGATGGGGTTTCATCAGCAGCCTACCGATGCGCAGGCACATCCTGAATGGCATTTCCACGCGCACTACTTTCCACCGCTGCTGCGTTCCGCCAACGTGCAGAAATTCATGGTCGGATATGAAATGCTTGCATCGCCGCAGCGCGATATCACCGCGGAAGGCGCTGCCGCGCACTTGCGTGGCCTCAGCGATGTGCATTTTCTCGACCGGGCCTGAGCCAACTTCGGGTATAGTGCGGCTCGCCGTCCCGGCGCCGCCGTCACTGCGATTTTCATGAACATCGACTCCCATCAGCATTTCTGGATCTATGATTCCACGCGAGATGCCTGGATCACCGATTCCATGGGCGCGTTGAAGCGCGACTTCCTGCCTGCGGGACTAGCGGCGCAACTCGACGCCAACAACATCGATGCATCGATCGCAGTTCAGGCGGATCAATCGGAGCTGGAAACGTTGTTTCTGCTGGAACTCGCGAAAGATACTCAGCGCATTGCCGCCGTCGTGGGCTGGATCGATCTGGCTTCTCCACAAATAGAAAAGCGCCTGCAGTTTTTCTCGCAGTTCCAGAAATTGCGTGGTTTTCGTCACGTTGCCCAGGCGGAGCCCGACGACCGTTTCTTGATGCGCGCGGAGTTTACGCGCGGAATCGCGCGTTTGCAGGAATTTCACTTTACCTACGACATCCTCATTTACCCGAAGCAGCTGCCGGCGGCCATCGATCTGGTGGCAAAATTTCCTGAGCAACGCTTTGTCGTCGATCATCTTGCCAAGCCGGAGATCAAGATAGGAAATATTGCCTCCTGGGCCACACAGATTGGCGCTATCGCGTGCAATCCCAACGTGTATTGCAAACTCTCCGGCCTCGTGACCGAGGCGGATTGGCATCACTGGACGCCGAGTGATTTTGATCCGTACCTCGATGTCGTCTTCGAGTCCTTCGGCGCGGATCGATTGATGTTCGGGTCCGATTGGCCGGTCTGCCTGTTATCCGCGAGCTACCAGCAGGTGAAGCACATCATCGAAGATTACGTGGATCGTAAGGCGCCGGCCGCAAAAGAGAAGATCTTTGGCACCAATGCGATTCACTTTTACGATTTAAAGGCTCATGCCGATGGACTTGCAGCTTAAGAGCAAAGTGGTCTTGATTACCGGGGGCGCGAAGGGCATTGGCGCGGCAATTGCCCGGGGTTGCGCAGTCGAGGAAGCCATTCCCGTTATTGTCGATCAGGACAGCGAGTCTGGTCTAGAACTTCGCTTGGAATTGGAGCGATTGGGCAAGAAAGCCGGATTCATTTCCGCCGACCTTACCTCAGCGCCAGCGTGTTCCTTCGCAATCGAGCAAACCTTGCGTGAGTTCGGCCGTTTGGACGCGCTGGTGAACAACGCTGGCATCAACGATCGTGTTGGCCTGGAACATGGCAGTCCCGAAAAGTTTATTGGCTCGCTGCAACGGAATCTGCTGCATTACTACAACATGGTCCATTATGCGCTGCAAGCGCTGAAACAATCACAGGGATGCATCGTGAGCATCGCCTCAAAAACCGCGGTCACCGGGCAGGGCGGAACGTCGGGCTATGTTGCAGCGAAGGGCGCCATTCTTGCGCTTACGCGTGAGTGGGCCGTTGAGCTGCTGCCTTACGGAATTCGTGTGAACGCCGTTGTCCCGGCGGAAGTGATGACACCGCTGTACCAGCAGTGGCTCAACACATTTCCCGATCCGCAGGAAAAGCTGCGCGATATCACTGCCAAGATACCGCTGGGCAAACGCATGACCCAGCCTGAAGAAATTGCCGCTACCGTTTTGTTTCTGATTTCCGCGCAGGCAAGCCACGTCACCGGGCAGCACTTGTTCGTGGATGGCGGATATGTCCACCTCGATCGTGCATTGACCTGAGGCCGCGAGTAGAGCCATGGAGCGAACGAAATGAGCAGCGCAATGGACCGTCTAACAAGAAGATTTTGTCTGACGCTCGATTTGAAGGATGATTCGCGGCTGATTGCGGAGTACAAGCGGTATCACGAACGAGTCTGGCCGGAAATCACCGAGAGTCTGAAAGAGGCTGGCGTCGTCGACATGGAAATCTACCTGCTCGGCACGCGCATGTTCATGATCATGGAAGTCAACGAGGAGTTTTCCTTCGCGAAAAAAGCCAAGATGGATCTGAAAAACCCGAAGGTGCGCGAGTGGGAGGATCTTATGGGAAAATTTCAGAACCCGCTCCCAGATGCCAGCCCAGTGGAACGATGGCAGCTGATGGAAAAAGTATTCGAGTTGGAGAAGTTGTAGCGGCCGCCGACTGTGGCGGGCGCTCTTCGACTCAACTGCCTCACGATTATAGATGCGCGGCACGTCAGCGCAGGAGAAATATCGATGAATCGAAAAACGAGAAAGTTAATTTTAATGTTCTTGATAACTCTGCTGGGAAGCAGCGCCGCCTTCGCTCAGAGCTACCAGCCATCGGAATCCAATCTCAAAGTGCGGCAATGGTTTCAGGACGCCAAGTTCGGCATGTTCATTCACTGGGGCGTTTATAGTGTGCCCGCCGATGGGGAGTGGTACATGCAGGACAAGAAAGTCTCCGTTTCCGAATACGAGAAATTCGCTCCGCAATTCAATCCGACAGAATTCAGCGCGGCGGACATCGTGTCGCTCGCGAAGGCTGCGGGGATGAAATACATCACCATCACCAGCAAGCACCACGACGGCTTTGCGATGTTCGCCACCAAACAGAACAAGTGGAACATTGTGGACGCCACACCTTATGGGAAAGACCCGCTGAAACAGTTGGCGGAGGAATGCCGCAAACAGGGAATCAAGCTGTTTTTTTATCACTCGCAACTGGATTGGCACAATCCCGATTATTTCCCCCTGGGGCGCACCGGGCATTCCGCGGGGCGTCCGGAGGGCGGTGATTTCAATCGCTATCTGCAATTTATGGACGCGCAGCTCACGGAGTTGTTGACCAATTACGGCGACGTGGCCGGAATCTGGTTCGACGGTATGTGGGACAAGCCCGACGCGGATTGGCAGCTCCAGCGCACCTATTCCTTGATTCACAAGCTTCAGCCCGCCGCGATGATCGGCAGTAATCATCATCACGCTCCTTTCGACGGCGAGGATTTTCAGATGTTCGAGAAAGACCTGCCCGGTGCGAACACCGCTGGCTTCAATCAGACTTCCATCAGCAAACTGCCGCTGGAAACCTGCGAAACAACCAACGGCGCCTGGGGATACAACAAGAACGACAAGAATTTTAAGAGTGTGCCGGACCTGATTCACTACCTGGTGCGCGCTGCCGGCGCGAATGCGAATTTCCTGCTCAACATTGGACCGATGCCTACCGGCAAAGTGCAACCCGAGTTCATCGAACGTTTGCACGCCATCGGTGTGTGGATGGCGAAAAACGGAGACACCGTTTACGGCACGCGCGGTGGCCCGATTACGCCGCGTAGCTGGGGCGTCTCGACGCAAAAAGGCAAGGAGGTTTTTCTCCATGTGCTGGATTGGAAAGACGAATATCTTGCACTTCCAGACGTCTCGGGAGTAAAGGGTGCGCATCTCTTCGGATCGAACGCTACGCTCGAAATCAAGTCCCTGAATGGCGGCCTCTTGCTCCGACTGCCGAAGGAAGGGCGCGATCCGATCGACACGATCGTCGTGTTGGAGCAAGCGCAATAAATCGAGCACGACCGCTGCGAACTCCGGCGGTTGAATCTTCAATTAGGCTGAATGTTGTGTTCAGTTCTTGGGGTTTGACACCTCGGCTAACGGTTCCTATAGTCAAATGCGTTGAAATAAAAGGGAATCCGCGTTTGCAATGATGCGGCGCAGCGGCACGAGCAGCATTGCCCACGCATTGCGTGGAATGGCGCGATATCAGAAAATCGAGTAATGCAAAATATCGTCCTGCAACTGGATCCAAGAGATAACGTACTCGTCGCCCTGACTTCTCTGCGCAAAGGCGCGGAAGTACCTTTTTCCGGTCGTTCGTATACGCTTCTTTCCGACGTGCCTGCTAAACAGAAATTCGTCACACGCGACCTTAACGCGGGCGATCAGGTGATCATGTATGGGGGGCTGGTGGGCACCGCTTCGGAGCCGATCCACCAGGGCGACCTGCTCTCGACGCGCAATATCCGGCATGCGGCGTCCGATTTTCATTCCAGCACGGGAACGTTTCACTGGACGCCGCCCGACGTTTCGGCGTGGCGGGAACGAACCTTTCTGGGTTACCACCGCGCGGATGGCCAGGTTGGCACGCGAAATTACTGGCTGGTGATCCCGCTGGTCTTCTGCGAGAACCGCAATCTCGCCGTTCTGAAGCAAGCGTTCGAGGAGGAACTCGGATTCGCGCTACCGCAGATTCACCGGCGCCACGTCGCGGAACTCGTCAGGCTCTATCGCGAAGGTAAATCCGAAGACATCAAGAGCTTTCAGTACGCCGACGTTGAGCGGCCTCCCGCTGCGTCGAAAGTTTTCCGGAACATAGACGGCATCAAATTCCTGACGCATGAGCAAGGCTGCGGAACCACTCGCGAAGACACCAAAAACCTGTGCGGCCTTCTGGCGGGATACATTCATCACCCCAATGTTGCGGGCGCGACCATTCTCAGTCTGGGCTGTCAGCATGCGCAGTCGCCGACGCTGGTGGAAGAAATCAAACGCCGAGACCCCGATTTTCGCAAGCCGCTTCTGATTTTCGAGCAGCAGGGGATGGGCACCGAATCCACGATGCTCTCGAAAGCAATTCACGATACTTTCATGGGCTTGGTGGAAGCCGACCAAGCGGTGCGGGTGCCCGCGCCGCTTTCGCATTTGTGCGTTGGGCTCAAGTGCGGCGGGTCGGATGGGTTTTCCGGCATCTCCGCCAATCCCGCCATTGGGCACGTCGCCGACATCCTTGCGGCGCTCGGAGGCCGGGGAATTTTGTCGGAATTTCCGGAATTGTGCGGCGTGGAGCAGAATTTGATTACTCGAAGCAAGCGTAAGGAGGTCGGTGACCGCTTTATGCATTTGATGCGGGACTATGCGGCGCGCGCCAAAGCTGTCTTCGCGGGATTCGAGATGAACCCGTCGCCGGGCAATGTGCGCGACGGGCTGCTAACCGACGCGATGAAGTCCGCAGGTGCCGCTAAAAAGGGCGGCACGTCGCCGGTGACGGGAGTGCTCGACTACCCGGAATATTCGAGCGAGCCGGGATTGAATCTGCTGTGTACCCCGGGGAGCGATGTGGAATGTGTAAGCGCGCAAGTGGGCGCTGGCGCCAACGTTGTTCTGTTCACAACCGGACTCGGTACGCCGACGGGAAATCCCATCACACCGGTTCTGAAGCTTTCCACCAACACGGAACTTGCTCAGCGCATGCCCGATATCATCGATATCGACACCGGGCCGATCATTGCTGGGGAAACGAGCATCGAGAAAATGGGCGAGACGATTCTGGAGCGTGTCATTGAAGTCGCCAGCGGCCAGTCCCAGACCAAAGCCGAAATTCTAAAGCAGGACGATTTTATCCCGTGGAAACGGGGAGTTTCTCTTTAAGCTCGCATCGGGCCGGCGAGGAAGCTTTCGGAGAGCACGCTCTGATTCGCACGGGTGAAAACGCATATGGCGTTGACGATCAAATTGAAGCAGGGATGCCGCTGGGATCTGATCAGTCTTGGCGAGGTGATGGTGCGCTTCGATCCAGGCGACCGCCGCATCGCGACCGCGCGTAGTTTCGAGGTGTGCGAAGGCGGTGGCGAATACAACGTTGCGCGCGGACTCAAGCGCTGCTTCGGCATGGACACGGCCATCGTGACCGCGTTTGCTGACGATCCGGTCGGGCGTTTATTGCAAGATCTGCTGTACCAGGGCGGCGTGGATCAAACCTACGTGCGCTGGGTTGCGCACGATGGCGTTGGGCGCGCCGCGCGAAACGGCCTGAATTTTACCGAGCGAGGGTTTGGCGTGCGCGCGGCTGCGGGATCGTACGATCGCGGGCACACCGCGGTATCACAATTGAAGCCCGGCGACTTCGATTGGGATGAGATTTTTGGCCGGCAAGGCGCGCGCTGGCTTCACACTGGGGGAATTTTCTGCGCGCTTTCCGCGACGGCGCCGGAAGTTGCGGTGGAAGCGATGCAAGGCGCGCGGCGTCACGGCACGATCGTTTCTTACGATCTGAACTACAGGGCTTCGCTATGGAAATCGCTGGGGGGCAAGGCACGAGCGCAGGAGGTGAATCGCCGCATCGCGCCACACGTGGATGTGATGCTGGGGAATGAGGAAGACTTCTCGGCGGCGCTGGGCTACGAAGTTCCCGGCATGGACGAGCATCACTCGGCCTTTGCCGTCGAGGGTTTTCAGCAGATGATCGCCAAAGTTGTGAAGGACTTTCCGTTCCAAGTGGTGGCGACGACTTTGCGCAAAGCCAAAACCGCGACGCAGAATGATTGGGGTGCGGTGTGCTACTACGATGGAAGATTCTTTCAGGCGAAGAATCGCGAAAATCTGGAGATTTTCGATCGCGTCGGCGGCGGCGATTCGTTTGCTTCAGGGCTGATCTACGGATTTCTTGCCGGCCGCGACGCGCAATTTGCGGTGGAATGCGGCGCGGCGCACGGAGCCCTGGCGATGACCACGCCCGGGGATACATCCATGGCCACGCTGGAAGACGTGCTGCAAGTAATGAAAGGTGTTGGCGCGCGCATTGCGCGCTGACAAGTTTTTTTTGACGTAGAAAGGCACTTTCGATGGAGAAACAGGCGGTTCGCGATCGCATTCTGCAAATCGGCATCGTGCCGGTAGTGCGCGCTGCGTCTCCGAGCGAAGCGCGTGCGGCGGCGGAGTGTGTATGCAAGGGCGGCATTCCCATCGTCGAGATCACCATGACGGTGCCAGGAGCGATCGAAGTGATTCGCGAGCTTGCGAAGCACGGGGATTCGGACCTGCTGGTGGGAGCGGGAACCGTGCTGAATGCCGAGGTTGCGCAGCGGTGTCTTGACGCCGGGGCGCAATTCCTGGTGAGCCCGGGCTATAAAGCTGAAACGGTGGCCTTGGCCGTCCGTAAAGGGAAGTTGATTATGGCCGGCGCGTTGACTCCGACTGAAGTCATCACCGCCTGGGAAGCTGGAGCAGACTTCGTGAAAGTTTTCCCGTGCGGGCAGGTTGGCGGCGCGAAATATATCAAGGCGCTGAAGGGGCCTTTGCCCGGTATTCCCCTGGTGCCGACTGGCGGAGTCAATCTTGCGACCGCGGCCGAATTTCTGGAGGCCGGGGCAGCGGCGCTGGGGATTGGCGGGGAACTGGTTCATCCTGCCGCGCTACAGTCAGGCAATCGCGACGCAATCGTCGAGAACGCGCGGAAGTTTGTGGCGATTGTGGCGCAGACCCGAGCAAGGATGGGTGCGGCGACCGTTCCGGCTGCAGGCTCCCTGTAAAAAGGGAAGGGATCTAGAGGAGAACGTGGCTCCTCGAACTGTACGATTCTGCGAACATTGAGACTTAACCTCTCTATTCGGTTTCGTAAGCCAAGGACTGGCCTGAAGCACCCAAGCCCGCCATCCCACCGGGCAGTCGGTCGCACTTGGTAGCAACGCGACGGTTTACGCTTTCAGGCTATGACTCACTTCAAGTATTCCCCTGGGGTTTTTGTCTGGTCGTTGCAATGTCTCGTGCGAACCTCTTTGCATTTGTTGAGGAATGGTCTGACCGATATCTTTACGACTGGATCTGCGATATAGTCCGTCGCCTCGCAAATCTAGGTTATCAAATACGAATCCCCGGAGCAGAATCCGGAAGCTAATATGGTCACACGAAGACTCTTCGCCCGTTGCCGACGAGCGGTATTCGTGACCTGCATTACAGTTCTGCTCACCGGATGCCGAAACGGAGGAAGCAACTCCAACAGTGCGGCTGCGGGGGACACGACCGCCACTGTTGACAATACGGGGTCTACCGGCGCGCACTTCTACAGAACAACGTTCCCGCTTACCGAGAATCCCATGAGCGAGGGCAAAAAGTGGGTCGGGGGAAGCAGCGGAGGAGCAAGTGTCTGGGCAGGAGGACATTTCTGGAAAGGAGGACGTTTGTGGGGTGACATACAAACCACCCCCGGCTTTGCGTATGGCGTCGATGAGCCTAGCCGGTTTGGTGACCCGACAGCGATTCTCACTGGCGCATGGGGGCCCACGCAGACAGTCGCGGCAACAGTCAAGATCAATAAGGCGCCGACGGGCGATTGCTGCCACGAAGTCGAATTGCGACTGAGGACGTCGATCTCTTCCAAGAGCATCACGGGATATGAAGCCTATTGCAGCGTTATGCCCGACAATCCGTATTGTCACATCGCCCGTTGGAATGGCCCCAACGGCAGCTATTGGAACTTCGAGACGGGGAGCAGCGCCACGTACTTAGCGGAGGGCGATGTAATTAAGGCCACCGCGACCGGTACAAATCCAACCGTAATTACTCTCTCTAAGAATGGCACACAGATCCTGCAGGCTACGGACAATGGAGCTGCCGGTGGAGGATTTGGACCGTTTGGACCTTGGATTTCGGGAAATCCGGGCATCGGCTTCTACGACAGTCGCGACAGCAATTGGAAGTATTTCGGCTTCTCCTCCTTCAGCGCCACCGATGGCCCCTAACACTGCCTGACGCGGCGCTTGCTGATGGACTGCAGAGCATCCGGAATAATGGAGAGGGCGAATTATCCTTCTAGGAACACCTCCCTCGCCGATCGTACTGCGAATCCGCCATGGTCACGGCGGGCGCAAGGGTTGCAATTTTCACATTTGGATCAAAGATAAGAAATTGTGTAGGGTTCAGGGTCGACTCTGCCGGGCTATTGATGGCATCGAGTGATCCAAAGTCTGGAACTGAAGCGGAATTTGAATCGCGGGTTGATTCACCTTCGCGGAAAAAAAACAAGCAGGTAGCTCGCACCACTGAAGTCAGCGCACCGATAGGCCGTGGGTGAAGGCCGTCGCCGATCATTCGGTTGCTGACGGAATTTATCTACCTCTGTTGGGGATTTTCAGTTACCGTAATGGGCCTAATCTGACGAGGCGAGGGGCGTGCAATATGTTGGGCTTACCGTTGCATTATTTGCTGAGGAACCCAGTGGTGGGGATGGCGGTTCTGGCATCCGATCCCGTCCAGGTATGGACGACCGTTCAGGAGAACTATCTCGCGCTGCGCGAGAGGCGTGGCCCACAGTGTACTTACCAGGCCGAGCCGGATTGGGAAATGAAACTTCACAGACACCTGGGCGCTCCCTGGCCCTGCCCGCTGCGACCGGAGTTCGATAAACTGTGGTCGCAAGTCGTGACGGAGTTAGAGGATAAGGGAATTCGTCCCGGCCCGCAGAGCTTCGACGGATCCTGGAACGACGGAGACGCCGGTTTCGTGCGGGCCTTTTTTTGTCTGGCGCGTCACATTCGTCCGTCGAATGTGATCGAGACAGGCGTAGCTCACGGCTTCACTTCGCGTTTCGTTCTGGAAGCACTGGCGGCAAACGACAACGGCCATCTGTACAGTATCGATCTTCCACCCATCGAAAAATTTTGGCAGTCCGAAGTTGGAGTCGCCGTCGGTGGCCGCTTCCCGCATCGCTGGTCTTACATAAAAGGCTCGAGCCGTCGCCACCTTCCTCGCCTGCTGGCCAGCCTCCCGCAGATCGACATTTTCATACACGATAGTCTCCACAGCGAACGTAATGTGCGCTTCGAACTGGATCGTGCGTGGGCAAAGGTACGACCCGGGGGCGCACTTGTGGTGGATGACGTCGATGCAAACTGGGGATTCCGGTCCTTCACCGAAAATTTTGCCGGTCACCAATCAATGATTTGCGAGGCTGAGCCGCTGCGTCCCGATATGAGGAGATTCAATCAGAAGGGGCTGTTCGGCATCCTTCTTAAAGAGCCGACAGCGAATGTCTAGGTTTTTTTTATAAGAATCAGCTGGGCCAGGCTCCTTAGACCTCGGGAGGAAAGTCGAACCAGCGGCTGAAACGTTGCCCGCAGCGATTTCTTTCGCAAGCTGCGCACAACGACCCACCTCACCTCAAAATGCGAAACCACGTTTTCCCGCCAAACGATTCTGCGCCCACACGATCGCACAGACGCCTAGGCACGAACGAAATTGCTTGCGCCGAAAACGACTGTCACCGAATTCAGAAAACTTCAAACGTGTGCCACTCGGCGACATTCGAGTTGACCTGAAGTTGCCCGTCAACCAGCCACACCCTCTCGTCCGTCGAGTTTGATCTCGTAGATCCACTGCGGTCCGCCTGGCAGCTTCGCCGTTTCCAGGCATTCCATTGGCTCGATGACGGTCGCTTCTCTTCTTGGGGAAGCGCGGAGTTTCGCGTTGGCGTTTCGGTTCGCGGGCGCAGTGCAGGGAATTTCACGGGCTCGGTACGGCAGAGCGAAAATGATCTAACCCGCTACAGTTCCGGCTACAGCGATTAAATCGAGCAGTGCGAACTACTGTAAGTTACTCAAGAAATTGGCTCCGCGACCTCTTCATTGTAAAAAACACCCCAGGTTGCAGTGGGAGGTTCGATTAATTGTGCAGAGGGCATGCCGATGGCCGGATCGGTCACGCTGTCTTTCCCAGTTTCCAAATGTCCGGCAATCTGGCGGCGAAAGCTCGTATCAGAATCGGCCGTAAGAGTGAAGTCATACCAGCCAAAGAACTTATGTCGGTCGCTAAAGTGACTCAGCGAATCGTGTGGTTGCAAATTATGTACCGTAGTCTCCCCGGAATAAGCGTCGATCAACCGGATCTTTTCCGATGTGGAACCGTGGTTTCGAATTTCTAGGTTGATACCTTCGGATCTCGGTTCGTAACTTGCACGGACCGAAAGATTTGCGCTCCTGGTTACGAGGCTCCCGGTGAAGGTTCGGAGAAATCCGTTCGGCCCTAGGACAGAAAGATCGTAGACGTTGCCTGCGCTCGCCGGGAGCGTATCCGACACTTCGTGATTCGGACCGACCGTGTAGGTACGAGGGGCGTTCTGGCCGTCGCCAAAACGAAGCTGAAAAACAGCCGCAGCATCGCCTGTGTTGCGGAAACGAAGTTCCACTGTTGCGTGTGAGTCGTTCGTTTCACCGTGGACGTGCAATTCGTACGGAACCGCGCGAGCAGGACGCGTACCCGGTTCCTGCGGAGGCAACGCTTGCTGGGTGGGCGGAACAGGCTTGTAGTCGGGATGTCGCAAATTGTCGGGCGGCATGAATGAAATTGTGCTCGGCAATGCCACGATTGCGTTGTTGGGTGACACAAAATCAAAGGCCGAAGTCAGATCACCCGCAACGGCGCGGCGCCATGGAGTGATGTTTGGTTCAATGATGCCTGGGTGCTGCTTGCGGAACCGGCGCTCGACAAACCGGATCAACGAGGTGTGATCAAACACCTCCGAGTTGACCCACCCGCCCTTACTCCACGGCGAGATCACGATCATTGGCACGCGCACGCCCAAGCCGTATGGACCGGCGGGAAACTCGGCGTTGCCGGCAAAGACTTCGTTGGTTGTCGCCACCGTAGAGACTCCTTCGGTTGGTGATTGGGGCGGTGTGGCCGGCACTACGTGATCGAAAAATCCATCGTTCTCATCGAACATGTACAGGAACACGGTCTTGCTCCACACCTCAGGGTTGGCTGTCAGCGCGTCGAGAATCTGCGAGACGTACCATGCGCCGAAGTTTGCAGGCCAGTTCGGATGCTCGGTGTACGCTTCGGGCGCGACCACCCACGAGACTTGCGGTAGCTGGTTCGCAAGAACGTCCTGGCGGAAAGCGTCGAAAAGAGTGCCGCTTTTCGCGATGTTCGTGCCTACGCGTGCTTTCTCAGCGAGAGGGCTGGCATCGGGAGCGTTCTGGTATTGGTGAAAGTAGAGCAACGAGTTGTCGCCGAAATTTCCGATATAGGCGTCGTCAGTGAAACCCCAGAAGTTGGCTGCATTCAGACCGTCGCCAACATCCTGATAGATTTTCCACGAGATGCCCGCTTTCTCCAGCACTTCAGGATAGGTGGACCAGTCGTAGCCGGCTTCGGCGTTATCGAGCACCGGGCCGCCGTTGTTCCCGTCATTACCGACCCAGCCAGTCCACATGTGATAACGATTTGGATCGGTAGGCCCCATCAAAGAGCAGTGGTACGCGTCACAAACCGTAAAAGCATCGGCAAGGGCGTAGTGAAAAGGAATATCTTTGCGCGTGAGGTATGCCATGGTGGTCGTGCCCTTGTTGGGCACCCACCCGTCGTACTTTGCTCCGTTCCAAGCCGCGTGGGTAGTTGTCCAGTCATGCGCAAGGTCCTGAAGGAATTGCAGACCGAGGTCCGGGGCAGGAGGATGGAAAGGAAGCACAAAGCCATCGGGATTGTTGGTATCGGGCTGATGCCAGACGCTCTTGCCCGACGGGAGCTTCACCGCGCGTGGATCGCCGAAACCTCGTACGCCGCGAAGACTACCAAAGTAGTGATCAAAGGATCGGTTTTCTTGCATCATGAAGACGATGTGCTCGACATCTTCAATCGTGCCGGTGCGCCGATTGGCAGGGATCGCCAAGGCACGTGCGATGCTTGCAGGAAACGCTGCGGCAAAAGCGCTTGTACTGAGAAGCTTCAGAAACCTGCGACGATCCGTATTCATCGGCGACACTCTCCTCAAAGGAGTAACAGCGGATAAACGCTTGGCGAGAGTAGCTCCAGCTTATTGCGGCTTCGTGATGTTCAGATTGCGTTTGCGTAAACGAATGTAAGAATATTGTCACGAGCCGTCGACCTGGGCTCGGGCCGGATCATCGCGGTCGCTCCACTCTTTGTCGACCCAGCGAAGTAGAGTATTTCTATTCGCAGTAAGGCATTCGACAATACAGCGCCACGCCTTCAACCTGTTGAAAGACCTACGTCAGATAAACCGGAGAGCCGCGCACTTCGGAGGCGATCTCAGCCATGGTCCAGCGTCCCACGACGTGGCGACACATGC
>Ga0137403_10002620_pt1 | contig 21926 bp, 10 predicted proteins | sample CZOMad2_1_16fung_FD_122057 | JGI IMG/M metagenome (GOLD analysis project Ga0137403, IMG submission 122057) | Vadose zone soil fungal communities from Angelo Coast Range Reserve, California, USA - CZOMad2_1_16fungal (Hybrid Assembly) | ecosystem: Environmental > Terrestrial > Soil > Vadose zone...
CTCTTACTTCCATGGCAGTGTCTGGGCATTCGGCGTAGCCGTTTTCATCATTGGATTGCTTGGAGTAGTGCTGCGGGTTGAGAGAAGCGCTTTCCGATACGCGAGCATTACACTAGCCATCGTGATGCTCGTGCCGCGGCCCACCAGCGCCAGCTCCCGGATCGTTGCGCTTCACCGGTTCTTTGAAGTGTCAATCGGGCTGTCGGTTGGCCTAGTGTTTGTCGCCCTATGGCCGAGGATTGGCCTGGGAGTGTTGACCCGTACAAATTCCGCGATCGAATCAGATCATGGACTCGCAATGCGCAAATAGAGAGTCATAGAAGTGCAATTCATTGAACGGAGAAATCAGCCATGCCCTTATCTACAGACGAAACACTATTGAACCTTAGTCGCAACGTCGTAGAAGCGTTCGACAAAGCCGATGGTGGTATCCACCCAGGGTTCAGGCCCGCCCACGCGAAAGGCATCCTGTTGACAGGTCTGTTTACGCCATCGTTAAAGGCTCCCTCGCTTATGCGCGCACCGCATATTCAGCGGAATTCCACTCCGGTAATGCTGCGCTTCTCGGACTTCGCAGGAATTCCGACCGTTTCCGACAACGATCCTCAGAACGCGAGACGATTGCTCGATGCTATCGAAGGAATCATCGGCCACCGGCCGGACATTTCTGTCGAGCAACTGTCGCAGCCGCGCAAACACGTTCGATTTCAGAACGACGGCCTCAAGATCGACCTTTTGACGTCAGTACGTGATCACGACTTTCAAGAGGCATTCAAGGGCCGCGAGACCATGCTTGTCGGATCCAAAGAGATCCCGGTCGTCTCGAAGGCCGTTCTACTGCAAATCAAGCAGACCGTCGCCGAACTCGGCGGCAATACCAAATACGAAATCTATGATTACCCGGGAATTCATACTAAGAAATCCGAGGGCGACACCGTCACCAAAATCCGCATGGAAGAGGAAGAAGCGCTTCACCATGTGATTTCCGGCTCGGGCAACTGCCGTTCTTTCGCGCCTGGCTACAAATTCAATTTGGATGAGCACTCGCGTCGCGATATGAACGGGGACTATCTCTTGACGGAAGTCACCCATTCCGCATCGGTTGGCGACACCTATTCCGGTTCGGGAGATGATTCCCAGGATACCTATACCAACCATTTCACCTGCATCCCCTTTGCGGTGCCTTACCGCCCGCAGCGCCTCACTCCCAAGCCCATTGTGCAAGGCCCCCAAACCGCCGTCGTCGTAGGTCCCGCTGGCGAAGAAATCTACCCCGACAAATACGGCCGCGTGAAAGTCCAATTCCACTGGGACCGCCTCGGCAAAAAGGACGAAAACAGCTCCTGCTGGGTCCGCGTCTCTCAACCCTGGGCCGGCAAAAACTGGGGCGCCATCAACATCCCCCGCATCAACCAGGAAGTCATCGTCGAATTCCTCGAAGGCGATCCCGACCGCCCCATCATCACCGGCCGCGTCTACAATGACGACCAGATGCCCCCCTACACTCTCCCCGATAACATGACCCGCACCACCTTCATGTCCCGCAGCACCAAGAGTGGCGGCTCCGCCAACTACAACGAGCTCCGTTTCGAGGACAAAAAGGGCAACGAACAAATCTTCCTCAACGCCGAAAAAGACATGGACCACCGCGTCGAAAACGACTCCCGCGAATTCATCGGCAACGACCGCCACCTCATCGTGAAGAACGACCAGAAAGAAAAAGTCCAGGGCGAGCAGCACATCCAGATCGTCAAGGACCGCAATGAAAAAGTCGGCGGTGATGCCTCCCTCGAAGTCACCGGCAACCAGAACGACAAAGTCGGCCAAAATATGTCCCTGCAAGTCGGCCAGAATCTGCAGGAAAAATCCGGCCAGAACTACGCTCACGAAGCCGGCATGGCCATCCACCTCAAAGCTGGCATGAATGTAGTCATTGAAGCCGGATTGGAGCTCACCATCAAGGCCTCCGGCGGCTTCATCAACATCGGCCCCGCCGGTGTGGCCATCTCCGGCACTCTGGTGCTCATCAATAGCGGCGGCGCCGCCGGCTCCGGCAGCGGCTCCAGCCCCACCAGCCCCAAGGCCCCCAAAGATCCCGACCAAGCCGACGACGGCAGCAAGGGAGGCAAGATGTAGGCGCCGCGCTTTAGCCCGGCCCTGTGGCACAGCCACTCTTGGCTGTGCGCTTGTTCAGTCACCACAGTCGCGGATTCATTGCGGCTGGATCGAATGTTCGTTTCAAGGAGTTGAAAAAACTTGCCCCCAGCAGCCCGCATCACCGACATGCACGTTTGCCCAATGGTCACCGGCATCGTCCCTCACGTCGGCGGTCCCATCCTCCCACCGGGCTGCCCCACCGTCCTCATTGGTTATCTTCCTGCCGCTCGTGCCACAGATATGGCTACCTGCGTTGGCCCTCCTGACACGATTCTGATGGGCTCGCCCACCGTGCTCACCGGCAACCTGATGGCCGCCCGTATCGGCGACCCCACCGTCCACGGCGGCGTAATCATCCTCGGCTGCTTCACCGTAATGATCGGCGAAGCTGGTGCACCTGGGCTCAGCGGCCCCGCCGGGCTCCCCATCTCGACGCTTCCTAATGGAGACTTGCAACTCGGCAATAACATTGTGATTTCTGGTGATCCTTTGTTTAAAAGTAAAGTGCTGGCTGATCTTGCCGCCGTCGCGAAAACCAAAACGGGAAAGAGTATCTTCGATGCTTTGGACAAAGGAAAACATACCGTAACCATGAAATCTCTGGACATGGCTACGGCCAAGAGAAACGGTGCCCTTGCGGGCCCGGTGGATCCCGCGGGCTCCAAGGATCCTAAGAAAGGAAGCAATACAACCATCAGTTACAATCCCGATGTGAAACTCCAGATGACGGACCAGGACGGCGATAAGATTGATTACCCAGTTCAGTCGATGCTAGGCCATGAGATGATTCATGCAGTTCACAACTCGAACGGCGCGAATCTGCGAGACAATTCTGATCCCAAGGAACCGACCAGTAATCAGGAGGAATCTCAGACCATCGGAATCAACGATCACGCTGGAGAAGCTATGACCGAGAACAATCTTCTCAAGGACATGGGAGCTGGGTTTCAGCGCACAGATCATGATCTTTCTGCCACTACGGACTAAAATTGCGGTTTTTGCTGTATTGGGTGGTCTGCTGACCGCCGCGGCCAATAATCCCAAGCAGGGAGGACCAGTGTCGCTTTCCGCTAAAATATCTCAAGTTAAAGACCGTCTAGTGATCGACTACTCATTCGAAAACAAGAACGTCAATTCGATCTATCTCTGGGACGTGATGACCAACATCGCTGGGGACGAGCAAATCGTCGATCCGGCTCTGGCCTACGTCTTTTGGGAAGAGCCAAATACCGTTCGTGTGGTCCGGGCTGTTTTGGACGAGCCTCCAAACGTGCACCCGGTTGTAAGAGAGCTTCCCTTCGTACGCAAAGTCTCGGGCCACGAAATTGTTCGCGGGCAGATTTCGTTTGCGCTTCCGCTTCAGGAATACAGCCCTTTTTATTCGCCTGCTTCTCAATTCAAGCCCGTCAAGTGCGAGAGCGTTCATCTAATCATTGGCTGGATCGAACATCGAGAGGGAATGGTTCTCTCGGAGCGGAAAGTTGGTGGCCAGACAGTCCTTGCATTGCGCGGTTCCTGGCCCCGTCCCGCACAGCACCTTGCCGAGAAGATTCTTCCAGTCTCGGAAGTTCTGTCGGTGCGCCAGGACGACTTCGATCGCAGGCTTCCCCCGCACTGAACAAAGAGCTTTCGCCAAATTGACAATTTCAATTTGTGCTTTTGGCCGTGGTCGCGATCATGCGACATTTAACTTGGATAAGGGGCTCGAGTGGGCATAATTCTTCAAATTAAAGCCGGGCCTTTTGCTGGAAAGCAGCTCGGGCTTTCAACTGACCAATCCCTCCTCATTGGCCGCGCCCCCGATCGCGCCCAATTCGCCATTCCCCACGACAATCACATGTCCGGCATTCACTTCGCCGTTGAGTGTGGCCCCAATGGCTGCCGCGTCATCGACAAAGGCAGCACCAATGGTACCCAGCTCAACGGCGCGAAGATCAAAGAGTCGATGCTCGCCTCCGGCGACGAAATCAAATCCGGCCAAACCGTTTTCGTCGTCCGCATTGTTCCTGACGACCAGCTTCCCGCAGCCTCCTCCGGCCCACAGGCTGCCAACCAACCGCCAGTCCCCTCAAGAGAAATCTCCAGCCCAGATCCAATCCCTCCTCGCCCACGTGTAGTTCCGTCCCCAGCTCCCACGCCTAGGCCGGACCAGACTTACAAAGCGCCCGACGAGAGACCTACGCCTCGCCCAACTCCAAGGCCACCAGCGTTAAGCCCTCTTCCATCGCCGCGCCCCGGCCAGCCCCCCCTCCTTGCCGTTGGCAGTTGGGCCTTCCATAAAATCCCCAACGGCTGGCAAATCCAGGAGGGTCTTGGCATTCAACAAGATGTAAAAGATGCCTTCTCTAGCAACATCGGCGCGATGGAAGAACGCCTCGGCCCAGGCATCACTCTCCCTCAATACGTCGAAGCGCAAACCAAAATGTTCCGCGAATACCTGCGTGAGCCCAAAATCGACGCCTCTCTCCCCCCAACCATCCCCGGCTCCGCCGAAACCGTAGCACTCGAAGTTCGCTACAGCACCAAGGACGGCCAGTCCATCTACTACCACCGCGTCTACGCCCGCAACGGCTCCGTGATCGGCGTCCTGACCCTCACTACCATGGAAAAAGATCTCTCTTCCATCCGCCCCATCTACGATTCCGTGCTCACCTCCATCTCCTTCTCCCCCAAGGACTAGTCCCTGGTCGCTATCTTTTGCTCCTTTTTTCGAGCGGCCCGCACCAATCTCTTGATTCTCCATAGCTCTTGTGCTACTGTACTCATCAGCTAAAGGTGCGTAGTCTCTTGGAGTGCGCTGGCTTGCCGCCGCTTTCTTCCCACCTGATCCATGAATATGGTCACCAGTATCGTTTGTGAGAAACAACTTTAGCTCCCTTTAAAATGAACACTTTGGAAAAACAGGGGAGGGGGTGGCCGGTTATTGTTACCTAGAAATCGCTGAGATCGCTCAACTCCGATCACTACTTCGGAAACGTGATCGCCAGCGGGAACTTGACGTTGACCGGTTTGCCGCCCGACTTAGGAATGGTGGCTGTCCAGTTCTTTGCCGCGTCCTTCGCCTTCTTCAGAAAATCTTTGTCGGCGTCTCCGTCCTTCTCGACTTTCACTCTGCCGTTCGCTTCCACGGTGACCGTCAAGTGCAGCGTATACGGTAGCTTTCCCGGCTGATTCGCCGAACCCGGAAATTCGACTGTCGCTGCTCCCACCCATCCCACGGAAACGCCGGCATCCAGTTTTGCGCAAGTCATGCCCAGTGTCTTGGCCGGGGTTCCGGGGGTCTCCTGGCCCCCCACGCACACGATCGGAGGAACGCTCAGTTTTCCGGAGCGCGATTTATTCATTTCCTCCAGGGTGGCAGGAATTGTTTTGTCGACGTAGGCTTGCGCTTGTTCGTGAAATGCTCCGGAGGCCTTGGCAATTTTCTGGAATTTGTCTTTGACCTCGTGGTTCAAGCGATTCGAGTCGCCTTTTTGTTTTGTCGCGTCAAAGTCCGCCACCGCGGCGTCAAAAACACTTTTATCTCCCTGCTTCGCTTTCAACGGTTTCTCGGCTTCGTCCAGCCACTTATCAAATTTATTGTTGGCCCACTGGATGAGCTCAGGATCCACCGCGCGGCCCGCAAAATTGTGCAGTTCTTCTCGGAGGTGCTCAAGCCCCTCCAGGTCGCCGTTGGCTTGTAACGTCTTCGCGCGATTTTCAATATTGTTAGCTTGCTGGCGCTCCGCGGACTGCAGTTCAAGCAGTAAGAGATCATGGGTCTTACGCCATTGCTGCATTCCATCCAACTGGCTCTTTGCGCTTCGGTACGCCCCGGAAGACAGAAGTTGATGAAACGTCTCCACTCCCTTGTGCGCTGCAGAGACATCGGGGAGCTTCTTTTTGGCTTCGCCGCTCATCGGCCCCTTGCCGTCAACTACTTCCTGCAACTCGCGCTCCGCGTCCGTCCAGTTTTCTTTTTTGATGTCCTCGACAGCGGTGTCATAAAGTTTCTTGGTGTCGCTGCTCTGTCGGATTTTCTTGAGATACTTTTCGGCGTCCGGGCGGACAGTGGAACCAGAAATTTTCTGGTCCAGCACCGCTTGAAATTCTTTGCGCGCCTTTTCGAGATCCTGGGAATTGAAGAATGCCAGGCCCTGTTCGAAGTGCGATTTTTCCTGCACGTGCACGTCTTGCGTTTTGATCAATTCCTGCGCGGCTGCCGATTCCTTCTTGGCGTCCTCGCTGCGCCAAAGATTCATCCCAATGACGTTTTCAAATGCTTGTATCGCGGCTCCATAATTTTTTTCCTCATTCAACAATTTCTCGCCCTCGTCAAAACGGCTCTTTTCGATTTGGCGGCCTTCCTCGATCTTGGCGATCTCCGCTGTTGCATCCTTTCCTAACGAGCCGTGCATCGCTTCGAGCTGCCGCCAAGTCTCTTCAGACTGGTCAAGTTGATGATTCGCCCAGAGATGTTCGGCCTGATCGCGGATCTTTTTTTCTTTGTCTCTCCCCGCCGATACGCGTCCCGCCGCCAGCACAATGATCAGAATTACGGCAAACGCGCCTATCCCGGCGAGCACCGCAGGTTTCTTGACCAGTCCCTGAATCTGCGTGAACAGTTCTGGCGGAATCAGCGGCCCTTTCTCTGGCAGCGCAGTGGGTTGTGCCGCCGCAACTTTTCCCGAAGCAAATATCTTGTCAGCTGCTTTGCCGCTGTCTGTTTGCTCGGCCGATTTTGCGCCCGGAGCCTTTCCAGCGACGGGAGGGCGCGGAGGAATAGAGGACTTCTTGGGGAGCCCCGCATCCCTTTCCGAATCACCGGAGCGGGGAACCGCGGGTGTCTTCGCCGTGGTTCCCGCGGACTGCGGACCCAGCACCATCGTTGCGGAGAACATTCCCGGACTCGAGTCGGGCAGAGGCGCATCGCTGGGAGGAAGGGCTTCTCGATTCTTTCCGTCCCCGGCAGGAATCCCCTTGGAAGTTGGTTTGGTGGGGCGCGCTTCTGCCACCGGGTGCGACTTGCTGCTATTCGAGAGTTGCTCGATGTTTCGCAGTTGTTGCTGCACGCGCGGATCGGAACGCTCAAAAATCTGCGTGGCCATCGCCTGATTCAGCACTTGAGTGGCGCCCGCGAAATTTCCGGCATCCGCGAGCGTTTGAGCCGCGGCGAACTGGCGGTCTTGATCTTCTTTTTTCTTGCGCTCGTCCTGCTTTGAAGAAGCTGATTGCAACAGCTGGGTCACGCCGGGGTCCGGGCCGAATTTTCCAATGGTCTGTTGTGCGCGATCGATCGCCTCGGGAATTTGTCCCTGCTTGATCATGCCCTTGATTTCATCGATGCGCCGTTGCATCTCCAGTCGCCCGCGTTCGCTTTGCTCCTGGGACTGTCTTTTTTGCCCGGCTTCTTCTGCGAGCTTGCGAAAAACTTCAATCTTCGGGAACTCCAGCGTGGCACGCTTGGCCGCCGCTTCCGCTTCCTTGAATTGCTCCTGGGCGATGAAATTGCGTATTTGCTTCTCGAAATCCTTTTCCTTCTGCCGCTGTTCTTGTTGAGTAGCCTCGCTCCGCGCATACCCGACTAATTCCTTCAGCTCGAACTCTTCCGGATACTCGCGAAGGAGCGCCTCTCCCTTTGCCACCGCTTCGCCAAACTTGCCATCGCTGAGGAGGGCCCGCAGATCGGACAGCTCCTTGCCAAAGCGAATGGTGCTTTGTTGTTCCTTTTCGCCGTCGAGCACCAGCATCCGCAGATTAGCCACGGCGGAATCTTGCGGAAATGTTTTGGAGAGCGCCTCAATGATCTTTCTAGCCTGCGCAAATTCCTGCTTGCCGAGCAGCTTCCGTACTTCGCCCAATTGCCGCTGCTTTTGCAAATCCTCAAGATCGTGGCGGGCCATTTCCTGCAGTTTGAGTAATTCGGTTTCGCGCGGGAATTCCAGGAGCCCTTCGGAGAGAACTTTCAGGCACTCTTCATAATTCAACGCTGTCCACAACGTCCTGGCTTGATGCAGCACTTCACTCAACTTCTTGCGCTTCTCCCGGCGGTTCCGCTCTTCTTCAATCTGACGGCGCAGCTCCTGTCCCTGGGCATTTGCCCCGTCCATATCCAACGCTTGTCCCAGCGCTGTGGCTGCTTCGGTGAGCGCTCCTTCCGCCAATCTTTGCTTGGTCAGCCGCAGTTTCTGCTCCACGTCCTGAGCCCGAGCCGCGGCTGCTTCCAACTCAGCGAATAATTGCTTCGCGGGCTCATGCCGCGAGTCCAATCCGAGGGCCGCGTCCACTTCCGACCGGGCCTCTTGCAACTTTCCGGTCCGCAATAAGGTGCGGCCGCGCTCCAGATGTTCGTTCAACTTGGGCAAAAGCTGGCTGCGGCGAAGCTCCGAAGAAACTCTTTCCAGCAAACTCTTGGCTTGTGTGTTTCCTACGTCGATCTGCAGCGCTTTGCGCAGAAGCGCTTGCGCTCTTTGCAGGTCGTTGGCGGCAAGCAATTGCTGGGAATCCGCAAGCAGGCCCACCACGGTGGACTGCTGGGCCGATTTCCAAAGAGGTTCGAGGTCGCGCAGGACTTCGTCCATCGACTGGTAGCGATCGTCCACTTTCTTCGCCAGCATTTTCTCGACAATGCGCGACAATTCTTCCGGACAATCCGCTACCACTGAATGCAGCCCCGGAGGCTCGTCGGACATGATATGAAACATCAGCTCCGCTTCGTTTTCCCCGAGGAAAGGCCTCTTGCCGGCCAGCAATTCGTACAGCGTCACTCCGGCTGCCCAGACGTCCGCGCGCGCATCGGCGCGCTCGCCTTTGTAAAGTTGGGGAGACATATAGGCGCGCGAGCCGATCATCATGTTCTGCTGCGTGAGGGACATGTCCGTCAGGCGGGCGATGCCAAAGTCCACCACTTTGACGATGCCTTCCTTAGTGACCATGATGTTTCCCGGCTTGATGTCCCGGTGCACCACGTTGTGCCGGTGCGCGTAGGAGAGCGCCTCGCAAACACGCACGATGTAGCCGAGTTTTACGGACAAGGGAAAAGCTTGGCGTTGGTCGATGAGATGGTCGAGGCTTCCGCCCTCAATGAACTCCATGGCGATAAACGGAGTGTTACTCTCGAGGCCCAGTTCGTAGATGGTCACGATGTTGGGGTGTTGCAGTGCGCCGGCAGAACGCGCCTCCTGATAGAAGCGCTCTAGCGAATTGGCCTGCCCGGTCATCCCCGACGTGATCGTCTTGAGGGCAACGAGCCTGCCAATCAACGGGTCGCGCGCCTTGTAAACGGCGCCCATCGCCCCGCGGCCAATCTCCGAGATGATTTCGTATTTGCCTAACCGCTCCACTAATGGGGCCCCGTGAGGGTGGATTTTAGCAGAATTGCTGCCCCAGAGTCGCGACACTTGCAAGCCCAATCTGCCCATTCACTGTAGTGTCGGCAACACTCTATGCGTTTCACGAGTGGCCCCCTTTAGAGGAGGTTCTATCTTTCCTGTAGAACATGCAGGAAGTATTCGTTCACCAATCCGCTCGTGGTGCTGATGTTTTTTGGAAGCGCACTGCCGCCCACAGCCAGAGCGCTAGAAGCCGCAGTCAATAATTTCTCACGCAACATGGCATTCACTGTCCGCTGAGCAATGACTTTGGCAAGCTTGCCGCTCCGCACCATGCTCAGAAACTGTTTCCGCGTGGAGGCGTGCGTTGTGTACCGTCCTATTTCCTCCGCGAGTTGTTTTCGCTCGGCGCGCGTCATGGACTTCAAGATGTCGATGAAAGGGCGACTGCTGGATTTCCTCAATTGAATCGCGAGGCGGCTTACTTCGCCGGCGCCACGGGCCGCATCAAGTAATGCGATAGCGTCTAGGACAGTGCTCGTCTTGTTAAACCATTCAGAAGAGTCTAGATTCTGGTTATTTTCAGGGGCAAACACCGAGTTTGAAACGCGTCCCAGAGAAAGTCCGCACTGCAAGGCCGATGCGGAAGCGATTGGGGTGGTAACAAACAACAACGTGGCCGAACTGCCCGCCGTGATGGGAGCGGAGAGTGCTTCTGCGCCGACTGCAGCGCCTGACAAGACCATGCCAAGACAGTTCAAGCCTGCACCTAGCAACTCCGGGCCGAAGCGGCGGCCTGGCGATTCGGGCGCAGGTGATGCCGTGCCACCAGGGAATGCCGAAGCGGCCGCCGTTTTCCTCTTGACCTCTTCAAGGACTACCAAGGTGTGCAGTCCGGTGGTATGGTTCGAATTTCTCAAGGACTGATAAGTCCCGTCGGCGTAGAAACCAATTCCTGAACCGCGGAATTCCACGAAACTATCGATGGCCTTGGCAAGTTGAGTTCTCTGCGTTGGGGATATCATGCTGGTAATATATTCCCCCTCTTTCTCAGTTTGACGGGGCGACCTTGCCGTCGGTCTGTTGACCTATTATGGCTTTGTTTAGGCCGTTTTTGGCACGGTCGCTATCGGGCTGACAGGCGAGGACTGCTCTGTACAGGCGCTCCGCATCGGCGTAATGCCCGTCTCCGCGAAGGCGATCGGCGCGATCGAGACGTCTAACTACATCGCTTGGGATCAATTGACATGTTTCGGCTGGGGTCTTGGGAGTCTGTTTCTGTGATGTTTGCGACTTACCGGCGGGGACGGTGGCGACGTGTTGGCCGCGCTTGCTTATAACTTGTGAAGGCTCAGGCGGAGTAAGTTTCGAATTGAGCGCTGCGATTGCAGCCACGGCTTGCGGTTCTCGGTCGCCGTGCAGGTTTGCGGCATCTTCGTAGAGTGTTTTCGCGTCGGAGAGCTTGCGGGCGGCTTCGGAATCTTGCGCTCTTGCGAAGAGAGAGTTTTCCTGGTCCAAAAGCTTTTTCAACCGATCGGCGTTCTCACGACCCACAATTGCGAGCGCGCGATTGGTGCCAGCCAGACTCTCGAATGCCGCTAACGCTGCGGGCCAATTCTTCTGCTGCTCCAACTGCTGGGCCTTGTTGCGAAGGGCTACGTCGGCCCTCGCCGATGCGTTCGAGACATAGAAAAATGTCAGCAGGATCGCCACAACAAAGACCACGGCTGCCGCGCCAATCGGAAATGGATAGTCGCGGAAGAACTGGACGGCATGCGCGGATGCGGGCACAGCCGCTGACTCTGCCGGAACCGCTTCGGGTGCCTCGTCGTCCGGTCCCAGGTGTTCCTGCTCCCATTGCACGGCCTCGCGTGTCCGAAAAATGACAGTTGTTTGCGGGTCGGTCCGGGGAACCGGTCCGGAGACGAGTGTGGCGGAGAGATCCTGATTCACCACTTCCGCCGCCGTCGATTCGGATGAGGCACGCGAAGCCTCGCGAACCGGCGCGCCTTGCGGCGAGACGTATTCACTGGAATCGCTTTGAGGCGTGGCGGGTTCTTCCACAGGTTCAGTAGTCTGCGGAGCAGCGTTGGCAGCCGCAGCCGCCTTTGCTTCCTTAATTTTTTTCACGAGTTGCTGGACGCGCGGATCCCGCTTCGACAACGTCTGCGTTTCGAACGCGCCTTTTAGAATCTGTGTAGCGTCGGCATAGCGGCCTTCCAGCACCACGGTCTGCGCTTCGGCGAGGTGTTTTTCCTGCTTCTGTTCTTTTTCCCTTTTTTCCGCGAGTTCCATCTCGGCCACGCGCAGCAATTGCGCGGCTTGGGGATCCGGCCCCATGGTGGCGATGGTCTGCCGTGCCAAATCCACCGCGTCGGTATGCTGGCCTTTGTTGATTCTTGCGCGGATTTCCCCGATGCGATGCTGGAGGAACTCGTGATCTTCTTTTTCCTTTAGTTTGGCGCGCGCCTGTTCGAGAGCCGCGCTGAGAGCCGGATCACCAGGGAAACGAATCAGGGCCTTTTCAGCCGTAGTGACGGCATTCTTGAATTGTTCCGCCTCCAGCTTTTTCGCGATTCCCTGAAGAGCTTCGTCGGTTTTGCGCTTTTGTTCGAGCTGGGCCAGCTCGCCGCGGGCAAAAGTTACCAAGCCTCCAAGCTCGGAGTCCTGCGGGAATTCCTTCAAGAGCTTTTCGCCGCGATTCACAGCTTCGGAAAATTTGCCTGAATCTACAAGCAAATGAAGGCCGGCAGTTTCACTCTCCAACCTCCGCTTCTGCTGCAACTCCTGCCTTTCATGGAGAACGAGTTCATGCAGCTTTTGTACCGCCGGATCGCTGGGGTGCTGCTTGACGAGCGCCTGGACTCTTGCGAAGGCTTCCTCCACGCGCTGGGCGGTCAGCAGGTTTCTTGCCTCAGTCAGTCCTTTTTGCTTCTCGTGCTCGAGGCGATCGAGTCGAGCCGTTTCCAGCAGCTTGGAGATTTCCGGGTCAGCAGGGAATTCTTTTTTTGCATCGGTGAGCAACGCAATGCAATCGTCAAATTTCTGGTCCGCCCAGAATTTGCGCGCGCGCCGCAGGAACTCGGCGATGCGCTTCTGTTCCTCCCGCCGGAGGATATGATCTTCAATCTGCTTCTGAAGGGTGCGGCCCTGTGGATGGTCGGGGTCCAGATCCAATACCTTGCGAATCTCCCGGGCGGCCTGCGTCAGAGCGCCTTCCGCCATGCGCTGCCGTGTTACTTGCAGACCGTCCTGGATCAAGCGCTTGCGTTCGGCAAGTCGCCGCGCCTCGGTCACCAGATCGCGAGCTCGGTTAGAAGAGGAGTCTAGCGCAAGAGCGCTCTCACCCTCCGCTTGGGCGTCCTGGTAGCGTCCCTCCTCCATGAGCTTTTGCGCCCGTTCCAGAATGCTGGCCACTTGGACGCGAATTTGTATAAGCCTGAGCTCGCCAGTGACCTGCTCGAGAAGAGTCTTGGCGCGGTCGTGGCGGCTGTCGTATCGCAGCGCCTTTCGCAGGAGATCCCGCGCGCGGGCGTATTCCCGAGCGCGAAACAGCGTTTCGCTCTCCGCAACCAGTCCAGACACGCTCTCTTGTTGAAGGACTTCCCAGAGAGGCTCCATGTCCAGCAAAACTTCTTCCATGGTTTGATAACGCCGGCGCAGGTCCTTCGCCAACATTTTGTTGACAAGCGCTTCCAGAGCCGGGGGACACTCCGGCACAAGCTCATACAGGGAAGGCGGCTTGGTCTTTTCTTCGGCGATATTGAGCATCAGGGTGGCGTGATTGTCGCCATCGAAGGGGCGACGGAAGGACAAGAGTTCGTACAGAGTAACACCCAGAGCCCAGATATCGCTGCGCTCATCGGCGCGCTCCCCGTAAATCTGCTGCGGGGACATGTAGCTGAGAGTCCCCATGAACATATTGGTTTGCGTATGGGAGGCGTTGACGAGACGAGCGATTCCAAAGTCGACGACTTTGATCTTGCCGTCAGTGGTGAGCATGATGTTGCCCGGCTTGATGTCGCGGTGCACCACACCTCTCCGATGGGCATAGTCCAGTGCGCGGCAAACCGGCACCACGTAACCAACTTTTTCCAAGAGTGAGAGGGGGACGTGGCGGTCGATGGTCTTTTCGAGACTCTCTCCCTCCAAAAACTCCATGGCGATGAAGGGAATATCACCTTCTTTTCCTAACTCGTAGATCGTGACGATATTGGGATGTTCTAGGGCGCCGGCGGAACGTGCTTCACGGCAGAAGCGGTCCAGAAGTTCTGCGTCGCCGACTAATGAGCTTGTGATGGTCTTTAAGGCGACGGACCGGCCAATCAGAGGATCGCGAGCCTTGTACACCTGGCCCATGGCTCCGCGGCCCACCTCTTCAATCAGCTCATATTTGCCTAATCTCTTAAGCACGATTCACGCTCGATGGGGCTGGGGGCACTCCGCGCGAACGCCTCTGACTCAACTCCATCTCGAGATTCTGCACCAGGATCATCCTGTCAGTCTACCCTTTAGAAGGAAGTTCCGATTGGTTTAAAACTTGCTGGAAATGCTAAGTGTTCCGGCGAAATGTGAAACCGCCGCGCGCCCGATCCAGCTGCTTCGACAGGGCGACGCCAAGGTCTTCAAAAAGTATTAGCAGATGAAATTGCGCATGAAGCGAGAGCCTTTGGAGAAAATGAACCGCCAAACCAATGAGATGCCGCTGGATTCGGGCACAGCCACGATTCAGTAAGAGTATTCGGCACAGTTCTGGCACACTCGGGCCAAAAACGATGGTATGCCGGGATTGTTCCCCGAAAAGCTAAATGAAGACGTGAAGTAGTTGAACCAGCGAAGTAAGGGGGTGGAGTCTTACTACGTGGGCCGCTACTTGGTAGAGGGCATGATCAATGTCACTTGAGTGGAGTGAACAATCATCTGCGGTCCGGCTCCCGATTCTGCGCGAATCGTCAAGACCAGTCTTTGCGTATGGTCTACAGGAGAAGAGGTGGTGCCGCATCCACTCAGCAAGCTTAGGGAGCAACAAATCACCAGCAAGAAAAGGCCGCGCGAGCGCTGAGTCAGGCTCCCGAGTAGGGCAAACGAAAGCACCCCGAAAGCCAGTCCGTACAAAGGTGCCATCCGTGCGGACCCTTGAGCACTCGTCGCAATGCGCTGAATTTTCAATATCGAAACTCCTCCGCCGTTCAGGGTGCCAGGCGAGAAAGTGCAGTCGTATCCTTCTGGCAGACTAACAGTACACGATAGTTGCACCTGCTGCTGGAAAGCGGAGAGTGGTTCAATGCTGATTTGCAGCAATTGGGAACGGGCGGAGGTAACGCTGAGGGTTCGAGCGCCAAGGGTCACCGTGAATCCGGGCCCCGTTTCTGGCCACTGGTCGTAGAGTGCCGGTGATGCACCTGGGGCGAATTCGGATGCACCTGCAAAACTTGCGGTAAAGCTGTGAAATCCGCTTCCCAGTGTACCGACTCGCAGAGTTGCCAATCCGGATTGATTTGTTACGGCTGTCCCGAGAATAGTTCCACTATCGAGAAAAGTCACGATCCCGGTGGGGGCCCCTTTCGGCGCGCTGACATTTGCAACCAAAGTTGAACTGTTGTCGGACGGATTTGCTTCTGGATCCAAGGAAACAATCGTGGCAATCGCCGTAGCCGGGGCCGCCAACACGGAAATGCTAACGGGTGCAGAAGTGCTTCCAGCGAAGGGGCCATTCGCGTTGAAGGCCGCCGTGATGCTGTGCGCGCCTGCGGACAAAGAAGCCGTGCTGTAAGTGGAAGTGCCATCAGCCTTTAACGAAGATGTGCCCAGAATGGAACTTCCGTCATAAAACGTTGCGCCCCCGAACGGGACACCTGCAGCGGAACCGACATTCGCGGTGAAGGCCACGACTGTTCCGGCCGTCGGTGAGGTAGCGGAACCTGAAAGCGTCGTTGAGGTGGCATCCGTGTTGACTAAGATGGTCGCTGGCGAGGAGGTGCTCGGGGAGAAAATTGCCGCCACGTACGCGGTTGTGAAATTGAATCCATACTGCGTGAAGCCTTGGAACTTCACAGCTAGCGAATGGACGCCGGGGCCCAACAGTGCCGTGTCGAAATACGCGATCCCGCTCGAACTGATACTCGCTGAACCTAAACTGGCGGAGCCATCCAGAAATGTAACCACGCCCGACGGAATGGGAACCGCGCCGGTAACCTGTGCCGCGAGCCGCACTGTCTGGCTTGCCAGAACGACGGAAGGCGTCGCTGTCAGGACAGTTTGCGTGGCGTAGGTGGGGGGCTGAACCGTATGCGAAACGGAAAAGATTCTCGAAGCATAGCTGCTGTCGCCACTATAAGCTGCCGTGACCGCGTGCTGGATCGGTATTAGGCTTCCGCTGAAATTGTAGCTCGCCGATCCGTTAGCCAACTGCACGTTCGCAAGAAATGCACCATCAAGGCTGAAGCCCACCGTGCCCGTCGGCGTTATGCCGCCGCTAGTTTGGCTGGAAACCGTAATCGCTATCGTAAACGGCTGAGTACCAACAGAAGGTTCGGGTGCCACAGAAAGCGTGCCACTAATTGGAGCCCCTTGGGAAGAATTCCCGTTTGGCTGGTTTAAAAGCACCGTTACCGTTGTTCCACCGGGGTTGGCGACCACGATGTCGGGATATCCGTCCGAGTTGACGTCAACGACGTTCAACGCAGAAACCGCTCGTCCGGCAATGAAGTCCACTTCAGAGTCAAAGGTCCGATTCCCCAAATTCATCATCACCGCGATGGCGGCTCCATCCGTCATAACCATGTCGGGCCTGTTGTCGCGGTTCAAATCAGCAATCGTAATCTGTGAATAGCGGCGAGAAATCGGCAGATACACTGGGGCCTGAAACGTGCCGTTTCTATTTCCATAGAAAATTGCCAAAGGGCCAAAGCGGCCAGCGGGGTTAGAGTCTGGGGCTAGAATAATATCTGCGTTGCCATCGCCATCCACATCTGCTACAACCGCGATGACATCGTTGACGACGTTCTGAATATCGATTGAAGTAGCGTACGTGAACGTTCCATCCCCGTTTCCGAGCCACACCTCCAAATGATCAAAATAATTGAGAACCAAATCAGGCTTTCCGTCATTGTTCATGTCGCCGACGTTGAAAAAACCAGAAGCGGCTCCCTGGTGAAGTGTCGTCGCCACTGTTGTAAACGAATTGTTCGATTCCCCCAAAGACACGATAATCTGCTGACCGGAAGTCTGAAGCATATCCATCCGACCGTCCCGGTTGAAATCTGCAAGGACAGGCGAACTGTTGGGTATGCTAACTGGAGCTGTGAATAGACCGTTTCCCAAATTGTACGCAATGGATTGAGTGCCGGCGCTGGACTGATTCAATACCATATTGCCCAGATTCAAGTCCGGCTTGGCGTCGCCGTTGAAATCCGCGGCCAAGAGCGTCACGTCGGGGCTCGGCAAACTGTAGCCCGTATTCTGATCGGGCGCGAGCGTGAACTTGCCCGAGCCATCCCCAAGCAGCAATCGAGGGAATGTCCCATCCACCGTGACCGCAATGTCCTCGAACGTGTCGCCCTTGAAGTCGGCAACGGCCGCCCCTCCCACTGTATGAGCTAAATCATAGAAATCCGCGCTTGCGAATGTCCCGTCTCCCTTGCCAAACAGCAATTCGATTCCGCCTTCCACCGCAATAGCAAGGTCCATGTGACCGTCGCCGTTGAAATCACCCGCGACGGGCGTGGTCGGCAGTGTCGAGTACGGACTTGTTGAGCCCCCGGAAATCGTAGTTAGCGGAGCAGCGAAGGTTGGACCGCTTGTTCCTAGTGACACGGCGATGCCGCTCGGCGTTAGGAACGTCAAGTCGAGAATTCCATCGCCGTTCAGGTCGCCAGCTGCAACCATAAGATTGGACGAGGGAGAGGCCCCCAAAGGAACCAGGTTCGAGAACGTTCCGTCGCCGTTGTTCTTGAAATAGCCGACCAGGCCTGCATAGTACGGAGTCAGAACGTCTGGGCGCCCGTCTCCGTTCACATCGATCAGGAAAAACGGACCCGCGCTCGTTGTTAGACTGTATCTACTGAAAGTCGGAAAGGTCCCATCGCCCTTGCCGAGGAAGACCTCAAACTGGGCCCCGATGGAATCTGTCGTGAGGATGTCGAGATGGCCATCGCCCTTGAGGTCCAACAGGTGCACTTCATCCCTTGTCGACGATTGGACGATTACACCGGGAACAAAGCTCCCAGTATTATTCCCAATTAGTGTGTAGATTATGGCGTTCTGGCGGTCGAGCAAAGCCAAATCAGCTTTGCCATCCCCATTGATATCTCCGATCGCGAAAGCACTCCGAAAAACCGGATATAGACTGACGTTGGTAGGCTGGAACGTTGACAGTGTGACGGCTTGAAATGTTCCATCCCCATTCCCAACCAGGACTGCGGAGAGGACCGTGATTTGGCCGTTGCTTGCGACACTGAATCCTGCCAGCACAATGTCTGGCTTGCCGTCACCTGTTACGTCTCCAACCGTGAGTGCACAACATACCCCTGCTGGCAGACTAATGTCCTGTCCATGCGTGAAGGTTCCGTCTCCTTTACCTAATAGGATATGGAGAGCGAACTGCGGCCCGGTGCCATCAACGTAAACCAGATCGAGCTTGCCATCGCTGTTGACGTCTGCGGTAGCCATTTCCGCAACGTCTGTACTGGTAGGGATGATTGGGGGATTTTTGAAACTGATCGCTTGTGCGGGAATAGAGATTGCCGATACCAATACGAACGCTCGCAGAACCCGTAGCATCATTGAAAACAGGAGGGTTTGCATTTCCGAAGCCAAGAGGCCTAAGTCTCGAAGCGGCCGTCGGTCACTATAACACAAGCGCGCTTTTCTCGTGCCCGCTTCTCCTTAATCAGTTAGGGCACTTTACGGGTTGGCGTTGACTCCGCGGGTTGCTATGGGCATAATCATCACCCTCTGTAGATTTTGCGATTACTCAAATGCACTTGGGACCCGCAGCTTTCATCATGAGAACTCCCTCTGCCTGCTCCAGGTTGTCCCAACCAAACAAGCTTTTTTTCGCTTTCCTTTTCTCTTTTGCAGTTTCTCTTGGGGCGTGTGGGGGAGGTGGGAGTGGCTCGCCACCACCCCCGCCGCCGTCACCTGACTTCACACTCACCCTCAATCCGACTTCGATTTCTATCCCGGCTGGCACTTCGGCTCAGACCACACTGAGCGCCGCGCCTCTCAACGGGTTTTCCGGCAGCATCTCCGTTCAAATGTCGAGCCTGCCCGCAGGTGTTACGGCCTCACTTCAGACCTTCACCTTGCCCCCAGGCGCTCCTCAAAGCGTAACTTTTTTCACGAATACGTCAACGTCCACCACGACGGCAACACTAACTTTCACCTGCACTTCTTCCTCCCTGACGCACACCATCAAGCTCAATGTATCCGTGACTCCCCCGAACAATGCTACTTTGTCGACGCGCACCAAGTATGTTCGGACCGATGCCGTCGTGGAATACTACCAATGGGTTAACACTCATTGGGTGGTTTACGACGCGCCGACCTCGCATTTCTTCGTAACCGATCCTTTCTCCAATCAGGTTTTCGTCTTCGAATCCGCTACCCGGAAACAAATCGCTGTCATCTCTGTGCCGGGTGCTTACGGCATTGATGAGACGCCCGATCAGTCCTCCCTCTATGTTGGGACTCTTATTGGCGACGTTTATTTGCTCGATCCGAAGAGCATGAGCATAAAGAAAAGGTATATGGCCTCACAAATAGGCCCCTTTGGCTACCAGGCAATGATTGCCTTGGTGCTTGCGGACGGGCGCCTTGCCTTGCTAGGAGAGGCAGGGGGCATCCCTAGCGTCGACGGGTCTTCAAACATCGCTGTTTGGAATCCCACGGACAACTCCATTGCCTTGTACGGAGGAGCAAATCTCGCGGGCGAGCCGTCAAACCCACTCTGTGGCAACACGATAAGTGGGCACATCTTTGGGTTTGCTCTTACAAGTGACCGCAACTTCGTCATGACAGGCACGGGAAACGGTCTGTGCAAGTTGAACCCTGCGACCGGTCTCTCTCTGGAAGCTGCTTTTAGCGGCAATACCTCGAAAATCGCCGTCTCACCTGACGGACGCTACTTGGCATTTCCGTCTTATCCGAACGGCGCTGTGATTGTCGATGCCAATACCCTAAACCAAGTTGCTTCTTTCAGCGTCGCCGCGCTGAATGCTTCTGACGCTTCGCTGCTGTTTAGTCCGGATTCAGCGATTCTTTACATGAACGACTCAGCGTTCGTCTACGCCTACCATGTGGCAACGCATCAGCTCCTAGGATGGCTGCCGAACATCACCGTGCAATATACACAAGGCGGTTTTGCCGTGGGCCCCCCCACAAATCCTAACTTCGGAGCTTTTGACAATACGGGGTTGCTTGCAGGTCCCATGGAGGAGGGTTTTGGCTTTCTGGATACAACCCAGCTGCAATCTGGCACCGTCGGTACACCGTTCCTTAATAACTATTTGAACCCGGCCACAGGTTTTGTTTCGGGAGGAACAGTCACACAGTGGTCAGTTCCGGCCACCATCAACTCTCAGAGCGGCATCTTTTTCGGTCAGAATCCTGTGCCATCCTTTTCAGTTAGCGGAAACTTTGTCTCAGTCACAACGCCCCCAGGGCAACCCGGGCCCACCGATGTCTACGCTTTCGCGAGTGACGGTGGAATGCAGTATATTCCGGAGGCCTTTAGCTACGGACCAACGATTTTGGAGGTCACGCCAAACTTGTCCTCGGCCGAAGGCGGTGGAGTCGGCGTCATCTACGGCTACGGATTTGCACCTGTCACAGCAACCGCGATACCCCCAGACTTGGCGGTTACCGTTGGTGGCCAGCCTGTCGCTATCGTAGCCCTCAATATAAATGCTTACGGGATTTCTGCTCAGCCGTTCTTGTTGCAGTCGATTTACTACACGATTCCTGCTGGCACTTCAGGAACGTCAGCCGACGTCGCGGTCTCTACAAGCTCAGGGACTATTCAGGCGGCTGCTGCCCTAACTTATTTGCCAGCACTGCAAAAATTCCCCCTGCCTGGCGCCAGTTTGATCCAAGGCATCTACGACCCAATTCGCGATGTCTATTACTTTACTGACGCTAATAAGATTCAGGTGTTCTCGCGCGCGCTGGCTAAATGGATGAACCCCGTTTCCATACCCGCCCCTGCCGGAAAGACTCAAAGATTGTGGGGGATCTCTCTGTCGCCAGACACCACGAAGATGGCGGTAGCGGATGCGAGCGCAGGCGTTGTGTATCTCATCGACCCTGCCAACCCGACTTCCATCAAAACGATTCCCGCAACCCCAACGCAATTCCCCGCTGGCGTGTTAGTGCTACCTTCCGCAATCGCCATCACGAATTCCGGGCTTGCTTACCTGATCGTTGATGTCCAAGGCGGAACCGGCTTCCACAACTACTTCACTCTCGACACCAACACGGGTGCGATCACCGACCTCGGATTGGATGGCCCTGGCCTAGGAGCATCCGATCTGTATTTGCGGACGACCATCAGCGCGGACAACACGCGAGCTTATTTTAACAATCTTGGAAACGTTTTTAGCATCGACACTGCTACCGGCACTTTGTTCTCCGCGAGCACTGGTCAAGGCTGCTGCTATGGCGATTATGATCTGACACTGGCGCCCAATCAGGTTCAGTTCGAAGCTTCTAGCATCATGTTCGATGCGGACCTGAACGGATCGGCGGACTTCGCGTTCAACGACAGGGAAATAATCGATATCAACTACGTCTATGGAACGAAATTTAGTCCCGACGGAAGTCTTCTGTTTCAACCTTCCGTGCAGGGTATGGACATTTACGATGGCAGAACGGGGATCCTCCGCTCGCGCGCAGCTTTCTCTGTTCCCCTTTCGACCAACTACGACGCGCTTGTGTCGGACGGCAAGGACAACATTTTGCTTGCAATCACTGGCGCCACTGGAAACGGGATAGCCGTCCTTGACTTAACCACTGTCTCGGAGCCACCGCCATTGCTATACGTCGCTGCAGTTTCCTCGCAGTTGCAGAACGAGTCTCGACATATCGATCGGACTGTAAGTCTTCAGTTATCCGGGCATGCGAACGCGAAGAAGAACCCACCGATGTCTCGTCCTCGTGTGATCCCCCACGTCACCAATTCCATTCTCTTCAGTAAGTAGCCCTTTTTTCAGGTGCCCATTTTGAGCAGGTTCCGCACTAGCAGCCGGTTCCTGGGTGAGGGCCAAACTTTATTTGCGTGCCGGTTGGCTTCTGTAATTAGAGTCCAGGCTGGTGCATTGCATAAAGGCAGAGTCAGGAGTAAATTCTCGGTTGGCCCAGAAGTCAAAAAGGAATTTCTGGTCGGAGAGGTGGCTCTATGAAACGTCGGGATTTCCTGCGCTCTGCAGGGGTGGTGTCAGCAGCAATGGCGTTCCCGAAGGC
>Ga0137403_10002621_pt1 | contig 21917 bp, 15 predicted proteins | sample CZOMad2_1_16fung_FD_122057 | JGI IMG/M metagenome (GOLD analysis project Ga0137403, IMG submission 122057) | Vadose zone soil fungal communities from Angelo Coast Range Reserve, California, USA - CZOMad2_1_16fungal (Hybrid Assembly) | ecosystem: Environmental > Terrestrial > Soil > Vadose zone...
TAGGGCTCGGTGTTCGAGGGGCGGACGTTGGCCCACCAGGTGGGGTAGTTGATCGTGATGCCGTCGAGATAGTCGATCTGGGCGTCCTTGTAGCGCTCGGCGAGGCTCGCGATCTTCCCCTGCTTGTCCTCGACTACGAAGTTGATCTCGGGGCTCTTGGCGTAGCGCTTGAGCGGGGCGACCAGGCGGGAGAGCGGCTCGCCCTTCTTCCAGAGGAGGTTCAGGACCTCGACCACGGCGAGGAGCGCGCAGTCGGCGTGGTAGTGGTCGCGGAAGTAGTAGTGGCCGGCGAGCTCGCCGCCGAAAATGCCGTCGCGCTTCCGGAGCGTCGCCTTCATGAAGGAGTGCCCCACCCTTTCACGTACCGGGATGCCGCCGCACTCGGTGATGTACTCGCCCACGGCGCGCGAGGAGCGCAGGTCGTAGAGCACCGCTTTTCCCGGCTCGCGGGCGAGGAGCGCGCCGCCGATCAGTGCGGTCATCAGGTCGCTTCCCACCGGCACCGCCTTTTCGTCGATGAAGGCGGCGCGGTCGGCGTCGCCGTCGAAGGCGACCCCAAGATCGGCGCCGCTTTCGTGGACCAGCTTCTCCAGGTCCTTCAGGTTCTCTTCCTTGAGCGGGTTGGCCTCGTGGTTGGGGAAACGGCCGTCGAGCTCGAAGTAGATGGGGATGAGCTCGATGCCGGTCGCTTCGAGGATCGGCTTGTAGAGGGTGCTCATGCCGTTCGCGGCGTCGACCGCCACCTTCAGGCGCTTCCCCGGAACCGGACGGAGGAAGGAGAGGATGTGGTCCTTGTAGGCGGAGAAGATCTCCCCTTGCCGCACGGTGCCGGGCTTCGCGGCCTTCGGCAGGTCGCCCGCCGTCACCTTCTGCTCCATGAGCGCGATGCCGTGATCGCCGGAGACCGGCATGGCGTCGTGGCGGCTGAACTTGAAGCCGTTGTACTGGGCCGGGTTGTGGGAGGCGGTGGTCTGGACCCCGCCGGCGGCTTTCGTCGAGCCGACGGCGAAATAGTTCATCGGGGTGGTCGCGAGGCCGACGTCCAGCACGTCGAGCCCGGCCGCGGTCAGGCCCGCGGTGAGCGCTTTTTCGAGGCCCGGGCTGCTTTCGCGCATGTCGCGGCTCACCGCCACAGTGGTGCCGTTGGCGCGGTCCTCGGCGTCCAAAACGAACTGGAAGGCGAGGCCGATCTCGGTCGCCCGCTTCTCGTCGAGCTCACCAGGGTAGAGGCCGCGGACGTCGTACGCTTTGAAGATTCCGGACATGATGGGGTCTCGCTATACCGTCTCGATCGTAAAGGCGAAGTCCAGCCCTTCGACCGGTGCGTCGGTCAGGGCGGCGGGGGGATTGTCGGGGGAAAGCTGGACCGCCAGGGTCTCGCCGGAGATCCAGGCCGCATGGGCCTCGATCGCGGCGGCGAGCTCGGGGGCGGCCCGGTAGTGGACACGGATGCGGTCGGCGTAGTCGAGGTCCTTGTCCTTGCGCGCCGTCTGGATGCGGTGCACGACCTCACGCGCCCAGCCCTCGGCGACCAGCTTGGGGGTGAGCGCGGTTTCCAGGGCGACCAGCAGCTCGCGGTCCCCCTGGGTCGCCATCCCGGGCAGCTCGGTCAGGCGGATCTCGACGTCCTCGGCGGTCAGCTCGACCGGGCCGCCAGGGAGATCGACGGAGATTTTGCCCGTCGCCTCGACCTGCGCCGCCAGGGCGTCGCCGTCGGCGGCTTCCAGGGCCTTCTTGACCTCGCCCATCCGCTTGCCGAGCTTGGGGCCGAGCTTGGGATAGAGCGGCCGCACCTCGTGGTGCACGTAGTGGGAGCGGTCGGCCGCCCAGCGGATCTCCTTGACGTTGAGCTCGTCCTCCAGGAGGTCGGCGTAGGGGAGGACCAGGCCGGGGAGGGCGGCGTCGGCGGTGACCAGGGTGACCGCGGCGAGCGGTTGGCGGGTTTTGAGGCCGTGCTCGTTCCTCGCCGCGTGGCCGAGGCGGACGATGCGCTGGATGGCCGCCATGCTGGCGAGGAGCGCCGGCTCGCTGCGATCGGCCCGCGGCTCCGGCCAGTCGGCGAGGTGGACGCTCGCCACCCCGGCGGCCCCCTCCTGGCTGCGCACCAGGTGGCGGTGGAGCACCTCGGCGACGAACGGCGCGAAGGGGGCGAGGAGGCGCGAAAGGGTGGTGAGCACCTCGTAGAGGGTCTGGTAGGCGCTCTCCTTGGCCGCCGCGTCTTCTGCTGCGTCACCAGCCCAGAAACGGCCGCGGCTCCGGCGGATGTACCAGTTGGTGAGATCGTCCAGCAGCTCCTCGATGGGTCGCGCTGCCCCGGCCACGTCGTAGGCTTCGAGCGCGGCGGTGACCGCGTCGGTCAGGCGGTCGAGGCGGAGGAGGATCCAGCGGTCGAGGGCCGGTCTGTCGCCGAAAGCGGCGAAGGCGGCGGCCGGCGAGCGGCCGGGGTGCCAGCCGTCCAGGTTGGCATAGATGGTGAAAAAGGAGAGGGCGTTCCAGAGCGGCAGGAGGAACCGCTGGGCGGCCTCGCGCACCAGCTCCGCCGAGAAGCGCGAGGCGACCTCCGGATCGTTGACGCAGAAGTACCAGCGCAGGGCATCGGCGCCGGTCTTCTCGATCACCCCCATGGGCTCGACGACGTTGCCCAACCGCTTCGACTGCTTCCTCCCCTTGTCGTCCAGGATGTGCCCGAGGACGATGCAGTTCTGGTAGGCGACCGAGTCGAAGAGGAGGACCCCCAGGACGTGCAGGGTGTAGAACCAGCCGCGGGTCTGGTCGACCGCTTCGCTGATGAAGTCGGCCGGGAAGCCCCGCCTCGCGTGCGGATCGAATTCCGGTAGCGGCGAGCCCATGTAGTGGTGCTGAGCGTAGGGCATGGAGCCCGCATCAAACCAGGCGTCGATCACCTCCGGCACCCGCTGCATGGCGCCGCCGCACTCGGTGCAGGGCCAGGTGATCTCGTCGATCCCCGGCCGGTGGGGATCGAACTGCGCCGGATCGTAAGGATTTTCCGGCAGCGGGCGTCCCGCGGCGGCGAAGAGCTCCTGATAGGAGCCCACCACCTGCTTGTGACCGCAGGCGGCGCAGAGCCAGACCGGGAGCGGGGTTCCCCAGTAGCGCTTGCGCGACAGGGCCCAGTCGACGACGTTCTCCAGCCAGTTGCCGAAGCGGCCCTCGCCGATGTGCTCGGGGTGCCAGTGGATCTCGCGGTTCTTCGCCACCAGGGGGCCCTTCTCGGCGGTCGTCTTCACGAACCAGCTCTCGGTCGCGTAGTAGAGGAGCGGCCGGTCGCAGCGCCAGCAGAAGGGGTAGTTGTGCTTGACGCGGTCCGAGTGGAGCATCAGGCCGCGGCTCTTCAGGTCCTGGATGATCTTGGCGTCCGCGTCCTTGAACCAGAGGCCGGCGAAGGGGGTGGCGCCGGGGACGATCTTCCCCTCGGCGTCGACCGAGCGGATGAGCGGCAGGCCGTAGCGCCGGCCGGTCTGGTAGTCGTCCTCGCCGAACGGCGGGGCGGTGTGGACGAGGCCGGTGCCCTCGGTCCTCGTGACGTAGTCGCCGAGCACCACCCGGCCCGGCTCCTCGGGGAAGAAGAAGGTGTAGAGCCGGTCGTAGAGCAGGTTTTCGAGGGCGCTCCCCTGGATTTTCGCCAAGGTTGGACGCTCGCGGAGATCGATCTGCTTCCTCTTGCCGTCCTCCTCGACCGCCAGGGGGACCGGGGTCCCGAGATCGTCGCCCAGGAGCAGGCGCTTCCCCGGATGGCCGGGGAAGTCGATCACCTTGTAGGTGAGGTCGGGATGGACGGCGAGGCCGACGTTGGCGAGGGTCGTCCACGGGGTGGTCGTCCAGGCGACGAAGAAGAGGTCGGGGCCGAGCTCGAAGGTCCCGCCGTCGACGGTCGGGACGCTCTGCCCCTCCCGGGCGCGGAAGAGGGTCCAGATCGAGGGGTCGTCCGCCTCCTTGTAGTTCTGCGCCACCTCGTGCGAGGAGAGGGTCGTGCCGCAGCGGGCGCAGTAGGGCTGGATCTTGTAGCCCTCGACCAGGAGCCCGCGCTTCGACAGCTCGGCGAGCGCCCACCAGACCGACTCGATGTACTCGTTGGTGTAGGTCTGGTAGGCGTGATCCAGGTCCAGCCAGTAGCCGATGCGCTCGGTCATCGCCCGCCACTGCGTCTCGTAGGTGTGGACGCTCTCCAGGCAGGCGCGGTTGAAGGCGGCGATGCCGTAGGCCTCGATCTGCTGCTTGCCGGAGAAGCCGAGGCGCTTCTCGACCTCGATCTCGACCGCCAGGCCGTGGGTGTCCCAGCCGGCCTTGCGCGGCACCCGGTAGCCGCGCATCGTCTTGTAGCGCGGGAAGAGGTCCTTGATGACGCGGGTGACCACGTGGCCCACGTGGGGGACGTTGTTGGCCGTGGGGGGGCCTTCATAGAAGACGAACGGACCGGCCGGGGCCGGGCGTTCGAGGCTCTTGGGGAAGATCTCCTCCTCCCGCCAGAAGGCCAGGACCTCCTGCTCCAAACGGGGGAACGGGTAACCGCCGGGGACGTCGGGGAATCGGCTCATCGTGAATAGGGGCTTGTGCTCGCTCGCGCTCCAGGGGCGGCGAGCGGGTCATTGTAGCAGCTGCCTACGGCCACGGTTTTTCTTTTTCCCCCTCTCCCGGGGGAAAGGGGGGGCGGGCCGGGAGAGGGGGGTAGGGGCTCCTGTCCGCTTCTGGGACGCCGCCATCCCGCGAGCGAACGCGGCCGTCCGGATCGTGCCCAGGAATCCCTGTAGAATCAGCGGCTTATCCACCTTCGCCGCTTGGCACACCGCTTGCCCTTCCAGAGAGACCATGAAAACGAGATGAAACTCTGGCGCGCGCCGATCGGATATCCTCTGGAAGCCAAGGAGCCACCATGATCCGACTGCACAATGTCGAGAAGTACTACCAGCACGGTCACCTGAAGACCTTCGTGCTGCGCCGCGTCCAGCTGGACATCGAGGAAGGGGAGTTCGTCACCATCATGGGTCCCTCGGGGGCCGGCAAGACGACCCTGATGTCGATCCTCGGCATGCTCGACGCATCCTGGGAGGGGGAGTATCACTTCCTCGACCAGCCGGTCCACAAGCTGAAGCCCAAGGAGCGCGCGGCGCTCAACAAGCAGTACATCGGCTTCGTCTTCCAGAGCTACCACCTGATCGACAGCCTGACCGTCTACGAGAACCTCGACCTGCCGCTCTCCTACCGCGACGTCAAGAAAGCGCAGCGCCAGGCCCTGGTCGCCGAGGCGCTCGACCGTTTCCACATCGTCGGCAAGAAGGACCTGTTTCCCTCCCAGCTCTCGGGCGGCCAGCAGCAGCTCGTGGGGGTGGCGCGGGCGGTGGTGGGGAACCCCAAGCTGATCCTCGCCGACGAGCCGACCGGCAACCTCCACACCGGCCAGGCCGAGGAGATCATGGAGCTGTTCAAGAAGCTCAACCAGGAGGGGACGACGATCATCCAGGTCACCCACTCGGAGAAGAACGCCACCTACGGCAACCGGGTGATCCAGCTGCTCGACGGCTGGGTCGTGGGCCAGGAAAGTTGAGCCCGAGCCCCAAGATCCTGATCGCCGACGACCAGCGCGACGTGCGCGAGGCCCTGCGCCTCCTGCTGAAAGGGGAAGGCTTCGAGACCGCCACGGCGATGTCGCCGGCCGAGGTCCTGGAGGCGGTCTCGCGAAGCGACTGGGACGCCGTGCTCATGGACCTGAACTACACGCGCGACACCACCTCCGGCCGCGAGGGGCTCGACCTCCTCTCCCGCCTGCGCGCCGTCGACGAGACCCTGCCGGTCGTCGTGATGACCGCCTGGGCGAGCGTCGGCCTGGCGGTCGAGGCCATGCGCCACGGCGCCCGCGATTTCGTCGAGAAACCATGGGACAACACCCGGCTCCTCTCCATCCTGCGCACCCAGGTCGACCTCGGTCGAGCCCTCCGGCGCGGCGAACGGCTGGAGGCGGAGAACCGGTTGTTGCGCGATGCCTCCGAGGGTGCGGACGGCGCCGGAGCGGGCGATGGCCTCGATGGCCGGGGGAAGCTCCTCGCCCGTTCGCCGGCCATGCGGCCGGTGCTCGACCTCATCGAGCGGGTGGGGCCGTCGGAGGCCCACATCCTCATCACCGGCGAGAACGGCACCGGCAAGGGGGTGGTCGCCCGCGCCCTCCACGCCGTCTCGGCGCGGGCGGGCAAGCCGATGATCACCGTCAACACCGGCGGCCTCTCGGAATCGGTCTTCGAGAGCGAGCTCTTCGGCCACGTGCGCGGCGCCTTCACCGACGCCAAGACCGATCGCGCCGGTCGCTTCGAGCTGGCCGACGGCGGCATCCTCTTCCTGGACGAGATCGCCAACATCTCGCTCGCCCAGCAGACCAAGCTCCTGCGGGTGTTGGAGACCGGCGAGTTCGAGCGGGTGGGGTCGTCGCGCACCCGCTCGGTCGACGTGCGGGTCTTCTCGGCGACCAACGCCGACCTGCGCGAGGAGGTGACCGCCGGCCGTTTCCGCCAGGACCTCCTCTTCCGCCTGAACACGGTCGAGATCCACCTCCCCCCCCTGCGCGCCCGGCCCGAGGACCTCCCGCTCCTCGCCGAGCACTTCCTCGCCCAGCACGGGAGGCGCTACCGCAAGAGCCTGGCCGGCTTCGAGCCCGCGGCGCTCACCGCCCTCCTCGCCCACCCCTGGCCGGGGAACGTCCGCGAGCTCGACCATGCGGTCGAGCGCGGGGTGCTGATGGCGCGGGGGGAGCGGGTGAGCGCCCCCGACCTCGGGCTCGAGCCGGTAGCGGGTGCGAGCGGCGGTGCCGGCGGCATCGGCGGCATCGCGCGCCTCGAGGACCTACCCCTGGAGGAGGTCGAGCGGGTGCTCATTCAGAAGGCGCTGGCGCGCTATGAGGGGAACGTCAGCCAGGCCGCCCACGCCCTCGGCCTGTCGCGGAGCGCCCTCTACCGGCGGCTCGAAAAGCATGGGCTCTGAGCGCGAGCGCCGCCCGCTCGCCTTCGAGACCCGCATCCTCCTCCTCTCCTTCGCGACCGGCCTGCCGGGAGCGCTCGTCGCCCTCTCCCTCCTCTGGGCCGGCGACTACAGCACGAAGATCCGCTGGACCCTGACCGTCTTCGTCCTCGCCTTCTGGTGGGGCTTCGCCGCCGCCCTGCGCGAGCGGGTGATCCGCTCGCTCCAGACCCTCGCCAACCTGCTCGGGGCGCTCCGCGAGGGGGACTTCTCCCTCCGCGCCCGCCGACCGCGGGAGACCGACGCCCTGGCCGAGGTGATGCACGAGGTGAACGCCCTGGGGGAGGTGCTCCGCGAGCAGCGCCTGGGAGCGGTCGAGGCCACCGCCCTCCTCCACCGGGTGATGGAGGAGGTGGACGTCGCCATCTTCGCCTTCGACGACGCGGCCCGCCTCCAGCTGGTCAACCGGGCCGGCGAGCGGCTGCTGGCCGAGAGCGCGGAACGGCTGGTCGGGCAGACCGCCTTAGCCCTTGGGCTCGCCGACAGCCTGACCGGCGAGCTGGCGCGGACCCTGGACTACACCTTTCCGGGCGGCCCCGGGCGTTGGGAAGTGCGCCGCAGCAGCTTCCGCGAGGGGGGACGGCCGCACCAGCTGCTGGTCATCTCGGATCTCTCGCAGACGCTGCGCGAAGAGGAGAGGCAGGCCTGGCGGCGGCTGCTGCGGGTGCTCGGCCACGAGCTCAACAACTCGCTCGCCCCCATCCGCTCGATGGCCGGGACCCTCCTCCAACTCCTCGACCGCGAGCCGCCGCCGGCCGACTGGCGGGACGACATGCGCCAGGGACTCTCCGTGGTCGGCAACCGCGCCGAATCGCTGATCCGCTTCATGGCCGCCTACGCGAAGCTCGCCCGCCTCCCCCCGCCGCGCCGGACCGGCATCGAGATCTCGGAGCTGATCCGCCGCGCCGCGGCGCTGGAGACCCGCCTGCCGGTCCGCCTCGCCCCCGGCCCGCAGGTCGCCCTCCAGGCGGACCCCGACCAGATCGAGCAGGCGCTGATCAACCTGATGCGGAACGCCGCCGACGCCGCCCTCTCGACCGGCGGTGGAGTCCAGGTGGCCTGGCAGAGGAACGACGCGTACGTCGAGGTGCGGATCGACGATCAAGGCCCCGGGCTCGCCAACACCGAGAACCTCTTCGTCCCCTTCTACACCACCAAGCCCGGAGGCAGTGGCATCGGCCTCGTCCTCTCCCGCCAGATCGCCGAGGCCCACGGCGGCACGCTCACCCTGGAGAATCGGAGGGACGAGACCGGGTGCGAGGCGGTGCTGCGGCTGCCGGTGTGAGCCTCCGCCGGGCCGCGGTCCCTAGATAGCGGGGGCAGGGTCAACCGTATATCTCCCGACGGTAGTTTCCGCGGCACGACAGCCGGAGGTATCCTCATGCGGCGTCTCTCGGTTCTTGTTTCCCTCGTGGTGCTGCTCCTGGCGCCCCTGGGCTGCGCCGGGCTGGCGCCGCACGATCCGCGCCCCCCCACCTCGCCGACGGTTTCTGCGCGCCCCAATCTGGTCGTCGTGCTCTCCGACGACCACCGCTGGGATGCCCTGGGCGCGGCCGGCAACCCCGCCGTGCTCACGCCCGTGATGGACCGCCTGGCGCGGGACGGCGTCTATTTCCGCCAGGCCACCGTCTCGGTCTCCCAGTGCCATCCGGTGCGTGCCAGCCTGATCACCGGCCTGCCCGCCTTCCGCCACGGCGTCTATTCGATCCAGCTGCAGGCGCCCGGGGTCGCCGAGACCCTCTGCCAGCGGCCGACGGTGGCGAGCCTGCTCAGGGAGGCCGGATACCATACCGTGCTGGCCGGCAAGTGGCACGTCCCCGCGCCCCCCTGGAAGTGCGGCTTCGACGAGGTGCGGACCTGGCTGCCGGACGGCGGCACCTACTACCGCGACCCGGAGCTGGTCCGCGGGATCTCCGAGAAGCACGAAACCATCGCCGGCTTCACCCAGGAGATCTTCGCCGACGACGCGGTGAATTTCCTGCACGGCCCGGCCGCCCAGACCGGCCCGTTCCTCCTCTGGCTCGGCTTCACCGCACCCCACTTTCCCTACAAACCCAACCCGGAGCGGATCGAAGCCCTTTATGCCGGACGCCGCGAGGAGGAGCTCCTCCCGCCCGGCTTCCCGCGCGACGTGCCGGCCAACGACTGGCGGCACTATGACGAGGCGGTCAGCCATCTGGACGAGCAGCTCGGGCGCCTGCTCACGGCGCTCCAGGAGACCGGGCTCGCCCAGCGGACGGTCGTGATCCTCCTCGGCGACAACGGGTACATGATGGGCGAGCGCGGCGTGGGCGGCCCCGACTCGGGCTCCGACGGCAAGCAGGTCCCGTACGAGAGCTCGTTGCGGGTCCCCTTCATGATGCGGGGACCGGGACTGCCGCAGGCGCTCGTCTCGGACCTCCCCGTCTCCAGCATGGACCTGCCGCCGACGCTCCTCGCCCTCGCCGGGCTTCCGGTGCCCGACACCTGGCCGGGGCGCAACCTGGTGGCGGCGCTCGCCGGAAAGATCGAGGTCCGCGAAGCCTTCGCCGAGTGGTCCGACGAGGGAAGCGAGAAGTTCGGCCGGTTGGCCTTCCGCGCCGTGCGAACCCCGACGCACAAGCTCATCCTCTGGAAGGATCCAGGGCGCGGCGACGAGCTCTACGACCTCGCAGCCGATCCAGCGGAGAAGCACAACCTCGTCGCCGACCCGGCGGCCAGGGAGGTGCTGCTCGACCTGCGCTCGCGTCTCTCCACGTGGATGCGGCGCAACGGCGATCCCGCCCTCGCCTGGCCCGCCAAGCCCTGAGACGCCGCCTTCTGTTAATTAGAGGAGGGCTGGCCCCACGCGGGCTGGAATCCGCTCACTTTCGCCAGAGTCCCGCGACGCGAGCTGGAGTCCGCTTACTCTTGCCAAAGTCCCTCGACGCAGGCTGGAGTCCGCTTACTCTCGCCAAAGTCCCGCGACGCGGGCTGGGATCCGCTTACTCTTGCCAAAGTCCCGCGACGCAGGCTGAAGTCCGCTTACTCTCGCCAAAGTCCCGTGACGCAGGCTGGAGTCTACTTACTCTCGCCAAAGTCCCGCGACCCTGAGTTGACGATCAAGATTCTGGCCCAGCGTCCGCCGCGCGAAGCCGGATTCATCCGGCGTCGTGCCAAGCAAAACCCTGGACGGGGGGAATGGCACAGGAGTTCTATGAAACCCGTCAAAGCCACCCAGTGGGTGCCCTGGCAGAGGACCGCCGGGAAGTCCCACCCGGCTAAAGCCCGCCCGGCAGGCCGGTAGCAAGTCCTGCGTGCGTAGGAGCAATCCGAGTACGGAGCCAGGAGGAGCAAGGATGCAGGCCGCGAGATAGAGCCCCGAAATCGAATGTCGTGGTGGGGGGCCGACGGCGTCGCTGAAGACGGCAGTCAGCGCCCACTGGCGATCCCGATCCTGGAGGACAAGCTTGTCCAACGGGCGGTGGTTCTCCTGCTCACCCCGATCTACGAACAGGACTTCTATGAGTTCTCGTACGGGTTCCGTCCGGGGAGAGGGGCCCACGACGCGCTGCACGCGTTGCGGGAGCAAGGCATGGAACTGAGGGGAGTCTGGCTGGTGGATGCCGATATCCGTGGATTCTTTGACAGTGTGAACCATGGCCTGTTGCAGCAGATCCTGCGGCAGCGGGTCAACGACGGGGGGATCGTCCGGCTGGTCGGCAAGTGGCTCAACGCAGGCATCCAGGAGGGAAGCAGTCTCACCCACCCGGAGACCGGCACCCCGCAAGGGGGAGTCATCTCGCCGCTCCTGTCCAACATCTTCCTGCACACGGTCCTGGATGAGTGGTTCGTTCAGCAGGTGCAACCGCGCCTCCGGGGGCGGTCGTTTCTGATCCGCTACGCCGACGACTTCGTCATCGGCTGCGAGCTCGAGGACGACGCCCGGCGGGTGTTGGCGGTGCTTGCGAAGCGCTTGGCCAAGTACGGCCTGAGCCTCCATCCGGACAAGACCCGGCTGGTGCAGTTCCGGCGGCCGCCGCGGGGTAAAACCGAGGCGGAAGGGAACGGCACATTCGATTTTCTCGGATTCACCCACTACTGGACACGCTCCCGCCGGGGATTCTGGGTGATCAAACGCCGCACCGCCCGCAAGAGGTTACGGCGGTCGATGCTGGCGCTCTCGCAGTGGTGCCGGAGGAACCGCCACGAGCCGATGGCCGAGCAGCACAAGAAGTTAAGCCAAAAGCTACGGGGTCATTACGGGTACTACGGCATCGTGGGGAACTTCCAGGCTATCCGAGCCGTCTACCAGCACACCCGGCAGGTGTGGCGGAAGTGGTTGAGCCGTCGCAGCTGGAGGTCGTACGTGACCTGGGAGAGGTTTCTGGAGCTGGAGGAGATCTTCGTCCTGCCTGCACCTCGGATCGTCCATGCCAACGTCTGACAGCTTGCAGGGTAGCCAAAGCCATGCGCCCGAGGTGTGCCGAGACTCGGGCTACCGAAGAACCGTATGAGTTAATTGCTCACGTACGGGTCTGTGGGGGGGCCGGGGCGCGAGCCCCGGCTCTACCCGGACAGCCCATAGCCCGGAGATTTATCTCCGGGCGGAGGTCTGCGCCTGGCTTACCGTCGCCCCTTCGGGGCTTTTGTTTTCTTGGGGTTACCCTACCTGGGGCTCTCGCCCCAGGCTACCGACCTTAGCCCCTTCGGGGCAGTCCCTCGACGCAAGGTTTCAATCTCCAGTCGGCCGATGCCCCCCTTGCCAGCGACTTTGATGGGGCTGTAGCCGGGCTACAACCCACCCCTTGCCCCCCCGGTCCCGGGCGCATAGTCTTCTCCGGATCTTCTTGGAGGTGGATATGAAGTCCTGGAAGGACGTCCGGCTCTCCCTCGTTCTGGCGCTGTTCCTGATTCCCTCCCTCTTCGCCGCCCTCCCCCTCGCCGCCGCCCCAGCTTTCGATCCAACGCTCCTCGCTGGGCTGCGGGCACGCTCGATCGGCCCCGCGGTGGTGAGCGGCCGTGTTGCGGCGGTCGAGGCGGCGGTGTCCAACCCTTCCATTATCTATGTCGGCGCGGCGGCCGGCGGGGTCTGGAAGTCGATCGACGCCGGCACCACCTGGGAACCGATCTTCGACGATCAGCCGGTCGCCTCGATCGGCGCCATCGCCGTTCACCCGAAGAGCCCCGACGTGGTCTGGGTAGGGACCGGCGAGGGCAACCCGAGGAACAGCGTCTCGATCGGCAACGGGGTCTACAAGTCGCTCGACGGCGGCAAGACCTGGAGCTATCTCGGCCTCGACGGCAGCGAGCGCATCCCCCGCATCGTCCTCCATCCCACCGATCCGCGGGTGGCCTGGGTGGCGGCCATGGGTCCCGCCTGGGGCGAGGGGCCGGTGCGCGGCATCTTCAAGACCGAGGACGGCGGGAAGAGCTGGCGCAAGGTCCTCTATGTGGACGAACGGACCGGCGCCGCCGACCTCGCCGCCGATCCGGGCAACCCCAACCACCTCTATGCCGCGATGTGGCAGTTCCGGCGCTGGCCCTGGGCCTTCCGCTCCGGCGGCCCGGGCTCCGGCCTCTTCGAGAGCCACGACGGCGGCGAGACCTGGAAGCGCCTGACCGAGGACGACGGCCTCCCCAAGGGGGACCTGGGGCGGATCGCCCTCGCCTTCGCCCCCGGCGATCCCCGCCGGGTCTATGCCCTGGTCGAGGCCAAGGAGAGCGCCCTCCTGCGCTCCGACGACAACGGCAGGACCTGGAAGAGCGTCAACACCGAGCCCAACATCTCGGCCCGCCCCTTCTACTTCTCCCACCTCGCCGTCGATCCCCAGGACGCCGACCGGATCTACCGGCTGGAGGTCGAGGTCAGCCTCTCCGAGGATGGCGGCAAGAGCTGGAGCATCGTGGTGCCGTTCCGCGACGTGCATCCGGATTTTCACGCCGTCTGGATCAACCCGAACGACGGCAACCAGATCCTCTTCGGCAACGACGGCGGAGTGGCGATCTCGCACGACCGCGGCAAAAACTGGGACTTCGTGCGCAACCTCCCGATCCCGCAGTTCTACCACGTGCGCTATGACGACGCCGTCCCCTACAACGTCTACGGCGGCCTGCAGGACAACGGCTCCTTCGCCGGCCCGAGCGCGGCGTGGAAGAACGGCGGCATCCGCAACTTCGACTGGCACGAGGTCGACTTCGGCGACGGCTTCGACACCGCCCCCGACCCGCGCGACCCGAACCGCGGCTACGCCCTCTCCCAGGGGGGCGCCCTGATACGCTGGAACCTCCAGACCGGCGAGCGGAAGGAAATCCGCCCCAACCCTCCGGCCCCTCCGGCCAGGCAGCCGGCCATCAAGCTGCGCTTCAACTGGAACACCGGCTTCGCCATCGACCCCTTCGAGCCGGACACGATCTACCTGGGGAGCCAGTACCTCCACCGCTCGCCCGACCGCGGCGAGACCTGGACGACGATCTCGCCCGATTTGACGACCAACCGGCCCGCCTGGCAGCGCCAGGACGAGAGCGGCGGAATCCTGATCGACGCCACGGGGGCGGAGAACTTCACCACCATCCTTTCGATCGCCCCCTCGCCCCTGGAGCGCGGCCTGCTCTGGGTGGGGACCGACGACGGGCGGCTCCACGTGACGCGGGACGGCGGCAAAAACTGGCAGAGCGTCGAGGGGAATGTCCACGGGGTACCGGCCAACACCTGGATTCCCCACATTACCCCCTCCCACTTCGACGCCGGCACCGCCTACGTGGTCTTCGACAACCACCGGCGCTCCGACTTCGCCCCCTATGTCGTCAAGACCACCGATTTCGGCCATACCTGGCAGAGCCTCGCCACCCGCGACCTGCGCGGCTACGCCCTGACGATCGTCGAGGACCCGGTCGACCGCGACCTTCTCTTTCTCGGCACCGAATTCGGCCTCTGGTTCTCGCAGGACGGCGGCCGCTCCTGGACGCCCTTCCGTGGCGGGCTCCCCACCACCTCCTACATGGCCCTCGCCATCCAGCCGCGCGAGGGCGACCTGATCGCCGCGACCCACGGCCGCGGCATCTACATCGTGGACGACATCCGGCCGCTGCGCTCCCTCTCGGCGGCGATCCTGAAGGAGCCGGTCCACCTCTTCGATCTCGCGGACGCCATCCAGCACCGGGTGGGGCAGCCGGCCGGCAGCCACTTCCCCGGCACCGCCGAGTACCGCGGCGAGAACCGCCCCTATGGCGCTCTCCTCACCTACACCCTGAACGCCCCGGGGCTCCCGCTGCCCGATCCCAAGGCGGAGCGGGCGAAGAAGGACGCCGAGCGCGAGGCGGAGCGGGAGAAGGCCCTGGCCGCTGAGCGCAAGGAAGAGGGGAGCGGGGAGGACCAGCCCAACCTCCCGCCCGCGACCGAGACGAAGCCGCCGGCCGCCGCCGCTGCCGCCAAAACCGAGGCCAAGGGCAAGGGCGGTCCGGAGGGGAAGAAGGAGGAGCCCAAGGCGCGGATCGAGATCTTCGATGCTTCCGGCAAGCAGATCCGCAGCTTCGAGCAGCCGGCGACCCTGGGGGTCAATCGGGCGGTCTGGGACCTTGGGCGCAACGCCTTCAAAAGCCCTCCCCGGGCCAACCGCGGCGGCTTCCGCCGCGAGACCGGCCCCGAGGTGCCGCCCGGGACCTACCGCGTGCGGGTGACCTACGGCGACCACCAGGCGGAGGGGAAGGTGAACGTGCTCCCCGACCCGCACACCAACGTCCCCGCCGCCGGCCGCGAGGCGCGCGAGAAGGCGATCCAGGCCGCCGGCGCGGTCCAGGAGGCGCTCGCCGCGGCGGTCGAACGGATCGGCCGCACCAAGACCGACGTCCAGGCGGTGACCGCGAAGATCAAGAAGGACGAGGAGGAACGCAAGCGGCGGGAGGGGACGACGAAGCCCGATCCGGCCGCCAAGGATCTCCTCGATGCCGGCCAGAAGCTTCTGGAGGGCTTGAAGAAAGTCGAGCGGCGCCTCTGGCAGGCTCCGGACGTGTCGGGCCAGCTCCCCGACACCGACGCCCTCTCGAAGATCGACCGGGCACAGGGCTCGCTCCAGTCCTCCTGGGACGCCCCGACCCCGGCCCAGATGGCCTACCTGGAGAGCGCCACCCAGCTGGCCAAGGAGGCGATCGAAGCCCTGAACCGCTTCTACGCCGAGGACGTCGCCGCCTTCCGCAAGAAGGTCGCCGACTCCGATCTCCGGCTCCTGCCGGACCTGCCGCCGTTGGGGATCGGGGGGTAAGGGAGAAGACCGGGCCGGCGGGAGCCGGTCCGGTCGAGTCTGGCTATCCGAGCCGGAGCGCCGTAAGAGAGCGTGCGGTCAGGACCCGCTTCCCCAGCCGGTTGAGGCGCTCCAGAGAGGAGATGGCCTCGACGCGTTCACGGGTCGTCTCCGGGAGGGGACCAAAGCGTTGCTCGAGCTGGTTCATCAGGACTTCTCGCAGCACCCGCAGCCCTTCGCGCAATCCCTCCTGGCGCCCCTCCTGGCGCCCTTCCTGTCGTCCTTCTTGCAAACCCTCTTGTATCCCCTCTCGCAGTCCCTCTTCCCGACCCTTCGCCTCCAGCCGGTCCGCCCAACTCGTCGCCATCGCTCTTACCTCCCGGTTCTCCCGAACCGCACACAGGGTCGCATACTCCGCGGCCTCTTCCGGTTTCAATTCTAGATAACTTTCGACGCAGTTGACCAGCAGCAGCCGGCGTGCCTCGTCGAGGTCAGCCTCCACGATCCGGCGCAGGCAGGCCAGTTTGAGCCTGGGCGGGCTCAGGACACCGCCGCGCATCAGTGCGGCCAGACCCCAGGCGAGGGGCTCTGGCCGTTCCAGGTACGGCTCGGAATCGCAGCCGGCGAGACCGAAGGCGACATAGTGGAAGTCTGCCAGGTCCGGGCCGAGCAGGTCGTCGCCCAGGGTCCGTACCTGAACTCCTTTCGGTCCTCGCGTGAGATAGACCACGATCGAGAGGATGTGGCTGTCGTGGACGGCGAGGATCTTGTTCCGGTAGCGCCAGAGGCGCCGCCCCATCTCCCGCCGGGCGCGGGCCTCCACCTCGACATGGACCAACAGGGTCTCCTCGCCCTCCCTGGCGACCGGAATCCGGGCGAGCAGGTCCAGCTCCCGACGCCCTCCCTCGGTGGTGAAGAACTCCTTGTCGAGGAGCACCGACCGCTCCAGGTCGAGCCTCGCCACCAGCTCCGGCACCACCAGCCGCAGGAGATCGGGGAAGAACTCGCGCAACAATTTCTTGAAAATCGAATCATGCCTCCGCATGGAACCCTCCCTGGAGGCGGCCCGAGGGTTTCGGCGCCTGGCCTCCTTAGGGAGGGACGGAAACGGCTGGCTCGATCTGGCAAAACTCGAAACGGCGGGTCCGGAGCCTCCGGAATAGCCTACCGCGAGCAGAACCGGAAATGCCCGGCGAACTCCGCCAGCGCCTGGGGATCGGCCGGGCTCCCCGTCACGTCCGCCGTCGCTGCCGTTTGTTCGGGGTGGGGATCGGGGCCGAACCAGAGGCCCAGGCGGGTGCGGGCATGGTCCGGGCAGTCGACGAGGAAGAGCGTGGAGATCCCCTGGATCGGCTCGCCCTGGACGTTCATCTCGCTGCGACTGGCGGAGTAGAGGAGGGGGATGCCGCGGACCTCGATCCGGCCGCGGCGCAGGAGCTCCTTCTCGTGGATCTCGACGTTGGCCCGTTCCATCCAGTCCGGCCGGCCCCGCTCGCCGGTCAGGTAGCGGCGGACGTCGCGGTCGCGCTCGACGAGCCGGCGGGAGCTCATGTAGAGGAAGCCGTGATGGCGGAAGGGGTGCTCCCGGGAGACGCCGCCGCTCGCCGGGTCCTCGTCGGTCAAGATCGCCATCTCCAGGAAGAAGGAGACCGAGAAGGCCCCCAACGGGTAGTAGCCGGGCGGCAGGTCGTGGTACCGAAGGACGGAGCGGGTGCGCGCGTCACGGTATGCGGGGTCTTTCAGGCCACGCTGGAAGTCCTCCCCCTCGCGGTAGGCGAACCAGGTCACCGCCACCAGGCTGAAGAGGACGAGCGCCACCACCAGGCCGCAGCCGCAGCCGAGCCACGAGGGATTCCTCGCCGCGGGTTCCGGCGCGCCTCCGGGGGTTCCGGCCGGCATGGCGTTACATCTTGTCGGGCGTCGGGATGGCGAGGAGGCCGCAGAGGGTCTCCAAGCCTTTGCGGAAGGCCTGGACGGCGGCCAGACGCGCGGCGCGGACCTCCGCGTCCTTCTCCTGGAGGATGGGATGGCGGTGGTAGACGGCGTTGAAGCGCTGGGCGAGGTCGAGGGCGTGACGGGAGACGATCGAGAGCTCCAGCCCCTCCGCCCCCCGCTCCACCGCCTCGCCGGTCTGGGCCACCGCGAGCACCAGGTCCCAGAGGTCCTCGGGGAAGAGCTCGGAGCGCAGGCCGGCCACCTCGCCGGCGGTCACGGCGTCGGGCAGCCCCTCCTCGGCCAGCCGGCGGCGGATGTTCTTCGCCCGCACCAGCGAATACTGGAGGTAGGGGCCGGACTCCCCCTCGAAGGAGAGGGCCTCGTCGAAGTCGAAGGCGATCACCCGGTTGGTCGTCGCCTTGACCATGAAGAAGCGCAGGGCGGCGACGGCGATCTGGTGCGCCAGGGTGGCGAGCGCGATGCCGGCGACATCGGGGACGTTTCGGTCGCGGGCCGAGATCTCCTCCCGGCTCTTGGCCTCCAGCCGGTCGAGCAGGTCGTCGGCCTTGACCCCGATCCCCTTCCGGCCCGACATCTCCAGGGTCTTGTCCGCCGCGTCCTCGGCGAGGAAGCCCAAGAGGCGGGCGGTGGCCGGCGAGAGCGCCACCATCTCGTAGGCGAAGTGGACCGAGCGCTCGGCTTCGGCCTTGTGGCCGAGCGACTCCAGGCCGGCGCGCACGATCTTCTGAAGATAACTCTGGCGGGTGTCGATGACGTTGATCGCCCGGTGGGCGCGGCCGAAGGCGGGATGTCCGGGCTCGCCGGCAGAAGCCGGGGAGGTCGTCTCCCACACCCCCTCCTCCGGCCAGAAGCGGTAGGCGAAGTCGTGGCCCAGGAGGCCGAGCTTCCAGAGCTGGTAGGCGATGTCCTTGCCGACGTAGGTCACCGTGCCGTCGGAGCGGACGATCACCTTGTCGGGGTCCTCCAGGCCGGCGAACTCCTCGCTCTGGGAGAGCGGCATCACCCAGCAGCCCTGGTTCTTCCCGCTCTCTTCGAGGCGCACGGCGCCGCTCGCCTTGAGCTGGCCGAAGGCGTGGTCGAAGAAGTGAAGCGCCAGGATGCTGCTCTCGCGGGTGAGGAGGTCGTAACCGACGTCCAGCCGGCGCATGGTGGCGAGGTGGCAGCGCACCACCCGGCGCGCCACTTGCCGCGCCATCGCGGCCCGCTCGCCCTCGCCGGCCTCCATCTGGTGGAGGGTCTCGCGGCGGCGGGCCTGGCCCTCCACCTTGCCGGCAGCGCCCTCGTACCACTGCCCGACCTCGCTGTAGAGGTCCCAGCAGTAGTAGTCAAAGGGCTCGGGGATCGCTTCGACCTCGGCGGCCCCCAGGCGGCGCAGGTCCATGAACCCGACGACCACGTCGGCGAGCTGGACGCCGGTGTCGTCGATGTAGTTCTCGATCTCGACCTCGTAGCCGAGCCCCTTCAGGCAGCGGGCGAGGACGTCGCCCAAAATGGCGTTTCTCAGGTGGCCGATGTGGGCCGCCTTGTTGGGATTGATGTTGGTGTGCTCGATGATCACCTTGCCGTCGCGTGGCCGAACCGGCAGGAGGTCGGCGGAAAGCACCTGGGCGGTGAAGGCGCCGCGGTCGAGCCGGAAGTTCAGGTAGCCGGCCCCCTCGACGGTGATGGCCTGCACCAGCGCGGGACGGGGGAAGGCGTCGGCGAGCTCCTGGGCGATCTCCCGCGGCTTGCGCTTCAGCGTTCGCGCGAGCTGCAAAGCGGCGGGGGAGGCGAGGTCGCCCAGCTCGCGCCGCGGCGGCACCTCGAGCACCGGTTCATGATCGACGCCGAAGCGCTCGCGGATGGTCCGCGCGAGCCCGGCTCCCAGCTCCTGCTTGAGGTCTCCCCACATGGCCGGCAGAGTCTATACCAACCCCAGAGCCCCCCCTGTGTGCAGCCCTGATATCATCTCTCCGTGCGAGAGAAGGAGATCACCGAAAACCGCCTCCTGGTGACGATGGACAAGACCCAGCTCGAGATCGTCCAGGGGGACATCACCGATTTAGACGTCGACGCCATCGTCAACGCCGCCAACGAGCAGCTCCAGCTCGGCGCCGGAGTGGCCGGGGCCATCCGCCAGAAGGGGGGCGCGTCGATCCAGGAGGAGTGCAACCGGATCGGCGGCACCCCGGTGGGGACGGCGGTGATGACCGGGGCCGGGCACTTGAAGGCCAAGCAGGTGATCCATGCCGTGGGACCGCGCATGGGGGAGGGGGACGAGGATCGCAAGCTCGCCGCCGCCGTGCGCGCCGCCCTCGCCCTGGCCGACCGGCGGGGTCTCAAGTCGATCGCCCTCCCCGCCCTCTCGACCGGCGTCTTCGGCTTCCCCATGGAGCGCGCCGCCCGCCTCATGCTGACCGAGATCCACCGCTATCTGCAGGGGGGGACCAAGCTCGAACGGGTGGTCGTCGCCCTGTGGGACGACGAGGCCTTCGAGATCTGGAAGCGCGAGCTGCGGCGGGGCTTCCGGTAAACGCCCCCCACCGGTGGGGGCGCTACGCTACGAAGTAGGCGCTCGCCCGGATCTGCAGGCGCGCCCGCGGCTCGAAGCCGCTCCCCACCACGGCGAAGGCGGAGGAGGCGCCGAGGACCGGCAGCACGATCCAGCCGTCGAAGCTCTCGCCTCCGGCGTAGGGGGGGACCACCGGCTCGATCTCCGCGATCTTCGTCCAGTGGTCCTCCTCCGGGTCGAAGGCGGAGCGCAGCTCGACGTAGGCACGGTCGAGGTCGATCGTCCGCTGGCCCGAGGGGTGCCAGATCGAGAAGACGAACCGCACCTCGTCGTAGAGCTGGGTCTCGATGAAGGGATTGCCTCCCACCAGGAGCGGATAGCTGAACGAGCCGGCCGAGTCGGTGGCGAAGATCTCCGGTGTGGCGTCGAACTGGACGTGGCGGGGCGGGGTCGCCGAGCTCATCTCACCTCCCATCCTGGACCGGCCCGTCCCCACGGGCATCGCCGCGGACGTCCCCACGGGAAAGGGCGAGCGCGCGCGTGATGCGCTGCCGGCTCTCCTCGGGTGTGGCGCCCAGGAGGGGCGCGCCGATGCCGAAGGCGATGGCCCCGGCGGCACGGTAGGCCGGGATCTCCTCCACCCCGTAGCCGCCCCCGGCGAGCATGGGGATGTCGCCGAGCGGCTGGCGGAGCACCGAGAGGTAGGCCGGGCCGCCGACCGGGGGCAGCGGCCAGACCTTGACCAGGTCGGCCCCCAGCTCGTGCGCCGCCACCACCTCGGTGGCGGAGAGAGCGCCCAGGATCAGGTACTTGCCGTGCGCCCGGCCGACCTCGGCCATGGCCGGGTTGGTGTTGGGGCTGACCAGGAACTCGGCCCCGGCTTCCACCGCCTCTTTCGCGCGGTCGGCGGTGGTCACCGTCCCCATGCCGATCCAGGGCGGTCCGGCGGCGCCGCGGGCGGCCAGCAGCTCGCGCACCAGGCGGCTCGCTCCCGGCACCGTGAAGGTGATCTCGACCAGCTCCAGGCCGGAGTCGAGGAACAGGCGCGCCACCCGCCCCGCCTCCTCCGTGGAGGCGGTGCGGACGACGCTGACGATGGGCGCCCGCGTCAAGCTGCGGGCCACTTCCTGACGGATGTCGACGGCGATTTCGGGTGTCTTCATGGCCGCGCGCAGTCTATCACTCCCTCGGATGGAGCTCCGGAAATGGAATTCGCCACGAGTTTGGTCAAGAAGGGTGGCAAGGCCCGCCGGGTAGGAGTATCATTGCCGGGCGAGCACGGGTTAAATGGTAGTTCTTGATTAAGGAACGAATGGCTATCTCCGACCGGCCCAGCGCCCGAGAGTCCCTGGATCAGCTCCTTCGCCGCCTGCGCCCGCGGCTGAAGCAGATCCTCGGCCGTTATCGCGTCCCGGCCCACGACGCCGAGGACCTGGTGCAGGAGGCCCTCGTCTCGACCATCCAGAAGTGGGACGAGATCCAGGACCCCGAGGCCTGGCTGCTGGTCACCCTGCGCAACCGTTGCGTCGTCTACTGGCGCAAGCGCCGCACCAACCTCTACAGCTCGGTCGACGCCGCGATCCTGGAGCTCCTCTCCGAGCCGGTCACGGCGCCGCAGGAGAAAGCCGAGCTGCGCTGGGACCTGAAGAACCTGATCGACGAGCTGCCGCCGCGCTGCCGCACCCTGCTGCGCCTGCGCTACGGCCTGGGCTACGACTCGGCCGAGGTGGCGGCGCAGATGGGCTATCACCCGTCGAGCGTCCGCAAGGTGGCCCGCCGCTGCATGGCCGCTCTCACCTACCAGATGGTCACCCGCGGCTTCGCCGTCCGCGAAGGGGACCAGGTCACTCCGGACGAGGAGGAGTAGCCTCCCCCCGTTCCACCCCGCTCCCCTCGTCCCCGCCGCTCCCCTCGCCCCCCTGTCGCAAAGCCCGATCGATCCGCCGGCAGATGCCGCGCAGGATGGCGACCTCGCGCGCCGAGAGCCGGGCGCGGGCGGCCAGGGCCCGCAGGTCCCGCAGCACGCCCGTAAAGCTGGTGTCGCGATCGAACGCCGCCCGGGCGAGGACCGGGGTGAGGTGCCCGAAGAGCCCTTCCACCTCCGCCGCCGACGCGGGCGGCTCCCGGTAATCGGGGAGCGCCGGCGCGGCGCCGCTCGCCAGGTGCAGCTCATAAGAGAGGACGAGGACCGCCTGGGCGAGGGTGAGCGTCGGCTGGGCGAGAGCGCAGGGGACGGTCACCACGGCGGA
>Ga0137403_10002622_pt1 | contig 21915 bp, 16 predicted proteins | sample CZOMad2_1_16fung_FD_122057 | JGI IMG/M metagenome (GOLD analysis project Ga0137403, IMG submission 122057) | Vadose zone soil fungal communities from Angelo Coast Range Reserve, California, USA - CZOMad2_1_16fungal (Hybrid Assembly) | ecosystem: Environmental > Terrestrial > Soil > Vadose zone...
CAACCTCCATCGGATCGAAAGACCCCATGCCTTGAAAATCCCCGCCCGAAGGGCGGAATACTCACTAACGGAGAACGTCGCTTCTCCATTTCAGGCTGAACCAAGACACAACGTCTTATATTCGCGTTATATTCGCGAATTGAATTCGAATGCTGCGGACTCATACGAATATTACTGCCGGGGAAGAGTTACATGCGCACGACTTAAAATTTCCGAGCTATTGCCTACGAACACGAAGTCGGGAGTTGGAATCTCAGCCCCAGCGTGCCTAGAACGTGGTAAGTTGACCCAAGGGCTAGTCGCCGTCCGTCCCGGTCTTCTTAATAACCCTCGGTTTCGGTGTGTAGATCGCCTTCTCTACGACATCGGTATGCTCTTTGCTGCTGAGATCCACGTCGGCGAGGTATTTCTGAGTTGTGCTCAGGTTTTTGTGTCCGAGGCGCTTCTGCAATACGTCAAGTGACATACCCGCATGAGCAAGACGAGTCGCCCACGTTTTGCGGAGTTTGTGGAGTTCGGTATGAAAAGGCTTGTCGTTCGGGGTCAAAGCCTGTAGGTCACGCAGAAGGTGCTGGTTGGGTTTCCGTGCTTCATTCGGGAACACGAGCGAGGTCTCGGACCTTTTCCCACGAGCACGGAACGCATCGGCAAACTTCTGACTGACCGTTACCTTGCGGCAGTGGTGTTTCTTGGGCTTCCAGCCCAGGTGCGGCTTGCGTTTCACTTCGAGCATGTTCCCAACCAAGTCAGCGTATTCGGCGTGCGAAAGCTCGCCGTCACGGAATCCGCTGTTAAGACCAAAATCAAGCAGGAATCGCCCTTCGACATCAGCATGGGAATAGAGGTAGTCGAGTTCTTCATCCGTATGAGCGGTGACCATCTTTTCCTCGTACTGAGGATACTCAGATTTCTTCAGCAGCCTGTTTACACTAAACGTCTTCAAGATAATTGCGACGTACCCGACCTTGTTGGCGTAGGTGCGATCGGGATTCGAATTTCTCCGCTTGGGCAACGGCTGCTTCCGAAGCCAGCCCATGAAGTTGATCATGTCTTGTTTGGTCACATCCTCCACGTAGGTTCTGGCGCAATTCTCAACGAACGGATCAACGCCAGTGCGGTATGTTCGGATGGTCTTGGAGTCTAAACCACGAGCTTCGAGATTCGAGAAGTACTTCGCCGTTGCTGCCAGCAGTGGAGTCTTGCCGGACGCCGTTGCCGCGCCTGAACTTTGCACAGGCGCCGTCCCGCTGAGCCGTTGGTACTCCGCCAGCGACACTCGTTCGCGGCGCCGCCGCTCCGCCACCAAGGCGTTTTCCCCTACGGGAAGCCACTGCCCCGCTTTGGCGAGATAATAGGAACCCTCGGAGTGCTTTTCCTCGTGCTTATCTTTTCCGACGATCACGACGTTTGGCTTGATCTTGCCGTTGTCGTGGCATGCGGCTTTGCAGTACCTCCAGCCGCCCTGAAGCTTAACGTATTTGTACAGCGTGAATTTGGGCTGAGCCATGAAAAATCTCCTCGCTGTCCAATACTCAGATTTGGACAACTTGGAAGATTTCTTAGGATGGAATTTAGGAAGGCTCTATCCCATTGATTCTAAAGGAATGGCGGAGAGGGTGGGGTTCTGCCTCAGGTGCATCAGGAAATTCCATGAACAATGGTAAAACCCAACCCTCGGCATATCAATGGAGTGAATGCCCCATTTCCAGTTTTCCATTTTTCATGGGAAATCTGAGGCGTCAAAGTTTGTAGAAAAAGTGTAGAAGGCGTAGAAAGCTCGTACTGAAGAAGAGTGACGACCTTCGGGTCATGAGCCGAAAAGTCGATATGCCCGTCTTTGCTTGTCAACAACTTACATATCTGTTGATCGAGACTATTTCACGGGTGCTCTTCCCTGGTTTGTTCCCAATTTGTTCGCGATTTGTTCCCGGTTTTTCGACCTCAGACAGGACTCAATGGGCACCAACCAACCCCTGATCTCGACACGGCAACGCGTGTCGAGGCGCACTTCGACAGAGGAGATAAGCTGTTAGGAGAATCTCTGACTCATTTGGCGCCGAGCAAGGAGCAGCATCAGAACTAAGCCGCTGGCAAGTAGCATTAATGTTCCTGGTTCCGGCACCGGTGCCGGAACAGGCGAGAACACCTGAGGCGTTGCAGCAGCAGAGTCGAGGTCTAGCGCAATCAGAAAACCACTACCGCTTGGATCTGTGGTCACGATTGGGAGCCCAGTCGTGGACTGCAGGATCAGAAACTCGAAAAAGTCAGGTGTGGGTGAATCAATGCTGGTACTCACGACTTGAACCGAGAAAGAGAGCTGACTGCCAGGAGTAAATGGAGAAATTACGCTGTTGAAGAATGTGGTATCGGAAAATGATATCGGAGACGAGATACTCCCATTCCCGCCCACGCCGAAATTGAAGTTCGCGAGCGTGACCGTGGTGTTCTGGTCACCCGCGCCGCTACCATCAGTGAGAACGAACGCGAGATCGAAGCTTCCCTGGTTTATCAGAGTCGAGGTGTCGAAGGTCGGCGCGAACGATAGGTTGATTTGGTCAGCATACGCACATTTTAGTTGGCCGAACAAGGCGAGACCCGCAAGGAGCGCAATCCGGATTGTGATCTTTCCTTTGCCCATTATGTATCTCCTTATCGGCTCCCGCCGCCCGCCAAAACCCGGGTTTGGTATGTAATACCGGCCTTGGTTGGATTGGTGAACTGCAAAGCAACGGAAACATTCGCACCCGTATTCAGTGGCCCCATCACGGTAATAAACGGACTTCCCAGCGGCACGGAGCAAGCAGTCGAGCCGCTACTATTGAATAGCGTGGCGTTACTGCTGAGGCTATCAAGGACCAGCGAAACCGGTCCCAGAATACTGGTATTTCCCGCATTCGTTAGCGTAACTGTTTGTGTGAAACGCTGCGTAGTGAAGTTGTACGCGTAACCGGAGCGCGCTATTGCGATCTGAGCGCTAACGTCTGTAGCACAAGCGGAGGCCGGCGTTACCGTCAGCAACGTCGAGCCCGTGATCGCGCCGCTCGTCGCCGAAATCGCGGACGTTCCGGTGCCGACCGCGGTGGCTAGACCGGTGGCGTTAATCGTCGCCACCGTGGTAGTCCCCGATGCCCACACCGCGTTGCTCAGCACTTGCGTGCTGTTGTCGCTGAACGTTCCGGTGGCGGTGAACTGTTGCGTCGCACCCTTGGTGATCGACGGATTGGCCGGGGTCACCGCGATGGATACCAGCGTCGCCGGTGTACCTGTACCCGACAAGCCGACAGATTGCGGGCTGCCTCCGACGTTGTCCGTAAATACGACCGAACCCAGGCGCGTACCCTGCACTGTCGGAGTGAAGGTGACAGAAACCGTACAGGTCGCTGCCACATTCAATGAAGCGGGGCAATTATTGGTTTGTGCAAAGTCACCAGTTGTCGCGATGCTAGAAATCGTTAGAGCCGCGGAGCCGCTGCTGGTCACTGTTATGGTCTGGGCGGAACTGGTGGTGTGAACGATTTGGCTGCTGAAGGACAAGCCAGGTGAAGCGGGCGGGTTGAACGAGATGCCCGGCACGCCGATGCCCGTGCCAGTAAGCGGATACACCTGCGGACTGCTCATCGCATTGTCCGTCACCGTGATTGAGCCGCTTCTCGTACCCGAGGCGGTCGGTGTGAAGGTTATAGAGATGTTGCAAGATTGATTTGGACTGAGCGTTGCGCTGGCGCAATTATTCGGGGATGCAAAGTCTCCGGTCACGACTACTGTAGTGATCACCAGAGGCGCATTGCCGGTGTTCGTCAGGGTGACGCTCTGAGCCACACTTGTAGTGTTGACGCTCTGACCAGCGAAGGTAAGACCCACGCTGATGGATGGAGTAAAGGTCGCTACCGGCACGCTGACACCTGTTCCGGAAAGCGTGATGGTCTGAGGGCTGCCGACGGAATTGTCCGTGAGAATCAAGCTGCCGTTGCGGGGCCCTACGCCTGTCGGCGTAAACGTAATGGATAGAGTGCATGGCGTATTCGGCGCGATATTGGTTGGGCAATTTGTTGTGTAAGCGAAGTCGCCCGTCGGTTGGATACTGCTGAAAATCAGCGCGCTATTACCGGTATTCGTAACAGTGACTACTTGGGCTGCGCTAGTTGTTCCAGAGTTCTGGCTGCCGAACGTCAGGCTCGCCTTATCAAGGTTGATGACGGCACCAGTGCCATTGCCGAGCAGAGAAACCGTTTGTGGGCTGCCGGGCGCGTTGTCTGACACGGAGAGTGTTGAATTTCGACTTCCAATATTGGTGGGGGTAAACGTCACGACAATGGCGCAGTTCTGGCCCGCCGGCAATGAGGAGGGACAATTGTTCGTCTGAGCGTAATCACCCGTCACGGAAACGATGATGTTGTTTAAAGGAGCATTTCCTTGTGAGAAAAGTGAACGGTCTGTGACGCGCTGGTCGTGCCGACATTCACCGTCCCAAAGGTGAGGGAGCCGGCGTCGAAACCTGCAAGAGCTCCTACGCCCACCCCAAACAAACTAATTGTTTGCGGCGTGTCATAAGCATTGTCGGAGACACTTATCGCCCCAGAACTATTGCCTTCTGACGCGGGCGTGAAGGTAATACTGATGGTGCAATTCGCATTGATGGCCAGCGAAGCAGGGCAGTTATTAGTCTCCGCAAAGTTCGTGGAGTTGAAAGTCACGCTGATGGAATTGATCGTCAGCGAAGCTGTCCCAGTGTTAGTAAGCGTCACAGTTTGCGCCGCGCTGATCGAACCTACGTTCGTGTTAGGGAAGTTCGCGTTGTTCGATGAAAGTGTGACAAGACCCGCAGGCACGCCGGTGCCGCTAAGCGGAACACTCTGTGGGCTGCCCGGTCCATTGTCCGTGAAGATCAACGAGCCGTTGCGTGTACCTGCGGTGGTTGGCGTGAATGTTACGAAAACCGTGCAAGATGCAGTCGACGCCAAGCTTGTTCCGCAATTGTTCGTCTGTGCGAAGTCGCCGCTAGTTGCGATACTGCCGATCGTCAGCGTTCCAGCGCCGTTGTTGGTCAGGGTCACATTTTGCGCCGCGCTGGTAACCTTCACCGGCTCATTGGTGAAGACCAAGCTCGTGGGGTTGAAGCTCACTCCCGGAGTGGGGTTGATACCTACGCCCGCCAGGTAGGCCGTCTGCGGACTCGGGTTTACCTGGGCATTGTCGGTGACTAGCAGCGATCCCTGGCGATTGCCTGGGACCGTCGGCTTGAACGTTACGCTGATCTGGCAACTGGAGTTTGCCGCTAAAGAAGATATGCAACTATTCGTTTGGGCGAAATCGCCGGTCGTAGTGATGCTGTTGATGGTTAGCGCGCCGTTCCCCGTATTGGAAAGGGTGAGCACTGACGCGTTAGAAGTAGTTCCAACTGTCTGGTTCGGAAAAGTTATGTTGCTTGGGCTAAGGGTGGCGACTGGGCCCACGCCGATACCCGTGCCTGTGAGGCCTACCGTGTGCGGGCTCCCTTGCGCGTTGTCTGTTAGCGCGAAGGTGCCTGTGCGAGCCCCGGTTCCAGTCGGCGAAAACGTTATATAGAAGGGGCAGCTACTTCCCGCAGCGAGCGGGCTCGAGCAACCGTTGGAATACAGAGCAAATTCTTTCAGGCATATCCGGGAATGTACGTTCCACGCCCCCTCGAACTCACGGTCGCGAGTTCAGAAACTCCTCTGGAGCAACTTGCCAGAGAGCTTTTGTCATTGTCCAAACTGAATTGGAACAACACGCAGTTTGACGGAGGCGAACCGATCACCGTACGGGCAGCGCGACGTGTCGGGGACATTCTCAAATGTGTTGGCGAGGGCCAACGCATTCAACCAAGTTTCCGCTTCTATATGTAATGGACGGTTCGCAAGACATACAGTGATGGCTATCCACTGCTGACCTGAAATTTGAGCTGACGATAAATCAGCCAAAAAATACTATGGCACTGGCTCAAATACGAGTATTGCGGCTTCTTGATCGCCGAGCGCTTGAGACGCGACATAGAAGCGATCGAATTGCCGTACGAAGAGCGAAGTACCCGAACCCGGTCTGGTCTTCAGCTTAGAGATCAGATCGCAGTGGTCGAGGTCCCTCTGCTGGTAGACGTAGGCCCAGCCTGGCGATATGTCCGGCGTCCCGTACCAACGGCCGCCTGTCATGTAGATGCGCTTTAGGCTGGCATCGTAATGTACGCCATCCATTGTTTCTGGTCCCGGCAGGCTCTGGATTTCCTTTCCCGACAGGCTGTCGTAGACGGTCATCTCCGGTGGAATCCTGGTGCCGACAAATAAGCGGTGTCGGGTCCGATCGAGCGCCATGTCTCCGGCGCCGTCACCCCGGGCGGGCCAACTCTTGATGAGCTCGCGCTTTCGCGTGTCGAACTGATAGATTCGGTCCGCGCGGGAATCACACACAAGAAGAATCCCGTTGTCGTCCATTGCGATTTCGGCAAGATGACCGGGGCGTGGCGTTGGGGCGATCATGTCGGCGACAAGCTGGTCGTATCCAGCGCCAGGCTTCGGCTGCAGGATACCCACGCGTTCGTACGCATCGAAACCGGCGTTCTGTCCGCCATAGCCAAAGTAGATCAGCTCGGTGGCGGGGTCGTAGAAAAGGCGGTTCGGATCAGGCTCAATCTTGAAATCCTGAACCAGCCGGAAACTCTCGCCTTGGAAAACTCTCAGATGGCCATCGAGGCTGGATACATACAGTTTGTTGAAATCGCCGCCCAGGAAGAGCGCGTCCTGCGTGTCCTTGAATCCGGCGAGACTCTTGGTCACCTTCCCGGCAGTCAGGTCCACAACTTCCAGCGTATTGTTCGCAACGGCGGCCACGAACAGGCGCTTCTTTTCCAGGTCCACGCCCATATGATCGAGGCGCCCTGTGACTCCCGGCAGGGGAATCGTTTGCACTAGCCTGAGGGCCTGTTTCTCCTGCGCGGATGTGAAGACGGCGAAGCCGGCAAGCAGAGCAATACAGCATATCGCGAGACGCTTGGTCATGGATTCTCATTCCTCGCCAATATTGATGCGAGCACTCTCTCTTTGGAGATATGGGCTGGGAAAAGCTTACGCAGAAGTCTTCGTAGGAACTTCAGGTCAGCGAACGAGGGCTTCATAGACCGCCATGCGCGCGACAGCTTTGCCACCCGCTTCCTGTTCCGGTGCATAGACGCGATGTGTTTCCGGGTCGACTGCGAGGCTATGGACTTTCTTTTGAACGGGAAAATCCTCAAGCTTCCGGTAGTGGTCAGGATCATCCATTTGGAAGACCGAGATCGCCCCACTTCCGCAGGCGACGTAGATTCGCTTCAGCCCCGGATCGAACTTGATCACATCCGGCCCGGAGGCCATGGGCAGGAAGGCAATCGGCTCGTGCTTGTCCAAGTCGAAAACGGTCATGAGCTCGTTCCCCTCGCACGCAAGGAACGCGCGGTGATGTTCCGGGTCCAGCGTCATTCCATGGTTCCCCTTACACCGGCCGACTGAGTAGCGCCCGGCTACTTCGTCGTTCGCAGGATCGATAACGGCAAAAATGTTCTCATCCTGCAGATTCACATACACTTTTTTCGCGATAGGATCATATTGCGGCATTCCGGTCTCACTTTTAAAGTGAAGTGTCTTGACGAGCGCGTCGGTGCGAACATCCACGATGGCTTCCGCTTTACCTCTTTCATCGGAAACGTAAAGCTTATGAAACGGGGCAGCGTACGTACTGCCGTCCGGCTTGGATTCCGTAGGAATCTTCCGGATTACTTTCATTTGCTTAAGGTCTACGACACCGATGGTGTTGTCGTAGGCGTTCGATGTGTATGCCTTCTTCAATTCGGCGACGTACTCAACGCCTTCGGCACCGGGAGTGTCGGTCACCGTGGCTACGACTTTGTTGGTGCGTAGATCGATGACGTACATTTGGCCCGCGGCGAGATGAGCGGAGAGCAAGTAGTGATCGTCCGGGTCAATGGTGAGATAGTCGAAACGCTTTCCCGGCGGTCCGGGCAAATCGAACTCGGTCACCTTTTTCAGCGTGGGGGTCGCTGGCTTAGCGATAAGTGCCAGCGCTCCGGACAGGGCAAGCATTCCGATCATCGGCATCCGTTGATTTCGCATGCTTATCCTCCGCTGATCTCGTCAGAAGTCGCCGCTCGCTAGTGCGCCATCGCGTTCGACGCTTTTCCTTTGCCGAGCTCGTCGAGAGCCGCTTTGAAACTGGTGGCCAGCTTTTCCGCTGGGCCTCGACCCCAGTAGTGCAGGAAGATCACCACGGGCCGAGCTTCGATCATGTGATTGTGGATCGCGACCACGTCGATGCCGTTCTTTCGAAGGGTCTTCAAAACAGGAGTGACTTCGCTTTCAAGCATGGCTACATCGCCAGCGATCGCGGCGTCCTGGTCGGTACCTACGAAAGCGGCCCAGGTGTTGAGGCCCATCCGCGCATTGATGGCCGCGCCGTGTTCCTTCATATTGAGGTCGTCGCGACCGACAGTAATCTTGTAAACCGCGCCTGATTGCTCGCCTTCATGTCCCACGATCTTCGCAATTTTGGCTGTGTCCAGAGTTACCGCAGAACCACTGCTTGATGTCGCGGTGGCGGCTGCTGGCCCGTGCCCGATCAGGTCCAATCCTGGTTTAATCCGCTTGGCAAGATCCGCCGCCTTTCCCATCCCATGAACGTGCATAAAATACACGTGCGGGTCATCCCAAAAGAAATGGTTGTGAAGCGCGGTCACTTCGATGCCGTTGTCCAAGAGGGCGGACATGACAGGATTTACTTCTTCCTGGAGCAACACCAAGTCGCCCATCATAACGTCGCTGCCGTCTGTCCCTTTCGTCAAGGCAACCCATCCTCCGAAACCAAAAGGCGTCGGCGTGGACACGCCCTGGATCGTCATTTTCAGGTCGTTGCGAGGAATGTTGACCTTAAGCACCCCTGCTTTGAAATCCCCTTTGCGATCCAAGGATTTCAGCACTTCCTGATAGTCGGTCGGCATCTCTTGCGCGCGAGTTCCGAAGCCGAGCAACGCCGAACACAAACAACCCAAGAAAAACATCCTGCCCTTCTTTACAAGACTGTCCATGTGAAACTCTCCTTTTTCCGAGTCTGGCGTTCAGCGTTCAGTTCGGCTGGTGGCGAACGAATTCGTATAGTGCGTCGTAGAGCGGAAACTCCCGCGCGAGGCGCTCTTCGTCACTGATCCCGGATAACGCGAAACCGTGAGCGATGGCCCGCAATCCAAGGCTTTCGGAGCAGACATGCTCCTGCCCTTTGACATCCGCTCCGCGGACGATCAACGCGAGTCGGTGGAGCGCTGGGTCCACGAGTTTGAAATCCTCAAGAATTGCCTCAAACGTGCAGCGTTCTCCGCGATGATTCAGCTTTACCTCCGGAAATCGTGTCGCGTCGAAAGGTATCGCCTCTTCGCGGTGGGCCGCCTCAAGAAGCTGGTCTTCGGGCACAAATAGGAATTCCGCTTCGGGGTCAACGAAGCGTCGAATGAGCCAGGGGCAGGCTACCCTGTCGACCTTGACGTTACTGCGCGTAATCCATTTCACGGCAAACCTCCTTCACGGCCACTTGAAATCGCGGCACGCTACGAATGCGACGAACCCGTCTTCACCTGCTGTCCGGGACGAATCGCATCGGTGGCGTTGCGTATGACCTCATCTCCAGGCTTGAGATCACCGAAGACCTCTATATTGCCGTTCACACTCAGACCAGTGACCACATCCACCCATTCCGCCTTTCCAGTGCGTACGCGCTCGACGAAAGTGCGTTGCTGGTCGTTTGTCACCGCGGAGGCCGGCACAAACATAGTGGTCGCGGCGCGATGGACGGGCCATTGCACACTGCTGAAACTGCCGGGCGACAAGCGGCCATCGGTGCTATGGACGTCCAGCTCAACGGGCATCGTCCGGGTATTCAGCTCCACGTCATGCGAAATGCGCGCAATAGGTGCATGGAACGTCTCACCGGGATGCGCAGGAACCGTGAACGCCACCTGTTGGCCTACTTGCATTTCTCCGACATATGCTTCTGGAACTGGGACGACTAGGCGCAAATGAGCCGCGTCGACAATCTGCACAATGGGCATGGTTCCAGATGGGCCGGACGCCGGTCCGACCAATGCTCCGGGATGCAGATTTCTCGTGGTCACGATTCCGTCAAACGGCGCATAGATGTTCAGGTACGATTCGAGTTGCGCTACGCTGCGCAGAGCGTCCCGCGCAGCCGCGGCATTGTGCTCTGCTGACTGCATCTGCCCTTGATCCGCGGAAACGGTCTGGCTGGCCACCATCACGTCGTTTTCTGCGACCACCCCCGGCGTCTGGGCGGCTGCAGCCAAATGCTGGTAGGTGCCCTTGTCTGACGCGAGCTTGGCCTGGGCGGTGGTCAATTGCGATTCCGCCGCGCGGAGGGCGGATTCCGCCTGCGCCCGCTGCGCCACAAGTTCGGGAGCGGAAAGCCGGATAATGAGTTCGCCCTTGTGTACGCGAGAACCGCGGTCCACGCGAATCATGTCCATGAAGCCGGTGACCCTCGGATAGATGTCCACGGTCTCGAAGGGCACGAGTTGCGCGGGCAAGGTGAACACCGTTGCGAGCTTCTGCGCCGCAACAGGGACAACTTCCACTGTCTGCGCATCCGTTTGCGTCTGTTTGCCGTCCGCGGCCTCCGGACTGCCATTGCAGCCATAGAGGAACAGCGAAAAACCGAAGGCGACGATAACGGTTTTCATGCGGTCTCCAACTTCTGAGCAAAAGTACTCTGCGGGTCTTCGGGATCAAGGGACGGTGATGTGAGGGATGCACCCTTTTGCACGATGCCAAAGACCGTCGGTAGCAGGAATAGCGTGGCAAGAGTGGCGGCGAACAAGCCGCCGATGACGGCGCGCCCCAGAGGCGCTGTTTCTTCACTTCCTCGGCCAATCGCAAGGGCCATGGGAATCATTCCCGCAATCATGGCTAGGCTCGTCATCAGTACGGGCCGCAAGCGTTCCGCCGCGGCCGCGCGTCCGGCGGAAACCGGGTCGGCGCCGTTCCGGCGATCTTGTTCCGCGAAGGTGACCAACAGAATCGCGTTTGCAACGGCGACGCCCATAGCCATAATCGTGCCCATGAAACTTTCCAGATTCAGCGTCGTGCCGGTGAGTAAGAGCATCAGGATGGCCCCGACGAGTACCGCCGGAGCGGTGGAGATGACGATCAGAGCGAGACGCAACGACTGAAAGTTCGCTGTGAGCAGGAGCAGGATTACCACCACCGCCAGAGCCAGACCGATGGCCAACTCGGCGAAGATCTGCTTAAGCGCGCTCACCTGGCCGCGTACCTGCGTCGTAACACCGCGGGGCGCTTGGCCGGCCCTCGCAATAGCCCGATCAATCTCCTTTGCGGCTCGTGCAAAGTCGCTGTTCCCGACATTGGCCGAGGCGATAATCATCCACATTCCATTTTGCCGGTCTAACTCTCCGGGCACGGTCGATGACTGGATATCGGCGACTTGGCTCAACAGCGGGTGAGTTCCCGTATTGCTATTGACGGGAATGGTTTGAATGTCTTTGAGCGAAGTCATCGCGGGTTGAGGCACCTGCACTTGTACCTGGTAACTCACACCGGATTTGGGATCGCGCCAATAGTTGGGAGCGACGAAGCGACTCGAAGCAGTGGCCGTAACGATCGCTGCTCCGACATCATTGGCAGTCGCGCCGAGTTGGCCAGCCAGCACCCGATCCACATGAACGTTCACGGTTGGATAGCGAAGCGGCTCTTCGAATTCGACATCGCGCAATTCTTTTACCTTTACCAGCTCTTGCTGAACGCGATTGGCATAACTCTGCACGTCGGCATATTGTGGACCCATGATGGCGACTTCCGCGGACGAAGGCGCGCCGAAGTTCAGGGTTTGACTGATGAGATCGCCAGGATCAAAAGAAAAGTGCGTACCTGGAAATTCTTGCGGTAGTTTTTGTCGAAGCTTCTCTTCGAGACTGCGCAGCGAGATCTTCGCCCCAGGATTAAGGCCAACGTTCATGATCGCTTGTTGCGATCCGCTGGTCCACAAGAACACAGTGTTGATCGGGTACGAAGAAGGTTGTGTCCCGACATAGCCAAGGGTGAGATCCAGATTACCTGCGCCGGCCTCCCGGGAAACTGTTGCCAACACTTTCTGGACCAAGGCCTCGGTGACAGCCACGCGCGTACCATCCGGCGCATCAATGCGTAAACGGAATTGGGTCGATGCCGAGGACGGGAAAATTTCCTCAGCCAATCTGGGCCCGATCAACACAATAATCAGCACAGCGACCAGGGCGTACGCGCCGAGCAGCAACTTGGGGAACGCCATAATTCGCTCGAGGACCGCCTGGAACCGTTTGCGAAAACGATCGAACCGTTTTTCCTTGGGGTGTTCCGCCTCGTTTTCTTCCTGCTTCAGAATCCAGTTGGCCAGCACGGGAACCAACGAACTCGAAAGCAAATACGATGCACCCATGGAGAACCCAACCGCCAGGGACAAGGGCACAAAGAGCGACTGCGCAGGCCCGGTCATGAAGAAGGACGGCAGGAAAGCGGCCAGCACGCTGAGCATGGCCAATAAGCGCGGGATCGCCACTTCGCGGCTGGCGGCAAGAACCGCTTGCGCTTTTTTCTCTTTCTGCGCCAGATGCACGTGGATGTTTTCCATCAGGACCGTGCCTTCATCGACCAGCACGCCCACGGCAAGTGCCAAGCCGCCCAGCGTCATGATGTTGATCGTCTGTCCGGTGAGCCGCAGAAACACTACCGCCGTCAGCAATGCAAATGGAATGGTAATCACCACGATCAGGGAACTGCGCCAATCACCCAGAAAAAGCAAGACCATCAGGCCTGTGAGCCCAGCCCCGATCAGGCCTTCGCGCAGCACAGACAGAAGTGACGCGCGTACGTACTGCGACTGGTCGAATTCATACGTGATTTTGATGTCTTGCGGGATGAGCGACTGAAAACGATCTATATTCTGACGCACTTCATTCACAACCGTGATCGTGGAAGCATCCGGCCGCTTGGTCACCGGAATGTAGATGGTTCGTTGTCCGTTCAGCAGTGCATACCCTGCCAAAACATCCGACGTGTCCTTCACAGCCCCGACATCGCGCAAGTAGATGGAGGCCCCCGAACCGGGATGCAACGGAATATCCAGCAGATTGTTGATGTCTGTCACCGTGGAGTCGGTGGTGACCAGAGTATTGGTTGAGCCGAGGTCCACATTTCCCGCCGGCTGAATACTGTTTCCGGTTGTCAGCGCCTGCACAACGTTGTCCGGTGAAAGCCCATAGGCATGCAATTTCTGCGGGTCCACGTTGATCACGATAGTTCGCTGATTTCCCCCGAAGGGAGGCGGCGATGAGACGCCTGGCAATGTTGCGAAGACCGGACGAACACGGTTCAGGGCCAGGTCCTGTATTTCCGATAGCGTGCGCGATGGACTCGAGAACACGAGATAGCCGACCGGCAAGGTCCCGGCATCGAAACGAATCACAAAGGGCGACACCGTTCCTGGCGGCATGAAAGCGTGTGCACGGTTCACGTAAGAAACCGTCTGCGCAAGCGCCTCGCTCATGTTCGTGCCGGCATGAAAGCTAAGCCGGAGCAGAGCGGTACTCTGAATGGACTTTGCCTCCACGCTCTCAATCCCATTGATGTACAGGAAGTGGTACTCGTAGTAATACGAGATGAACCCTTCCATCTGCTGTGGGCTCATGCCACCGTACGGTTGCGCGACATAGATGACCGGCAGGTCCAGATTAGGAAAGATGTCGATGCGCGTTCGCTGAATCGCCAGGATCGACGAGAGCGCTATGGCCACTACGATGACCATGATCGTAATCGGACGCCTTAGAGCAAGACGAACAAGCCACATGGGCTATGGGCCTCCTTGCGTCTTGTCATGGAGGAACTGCAAGAAGGGTTGCAGATCCCCTTGCGCGGCCGCCACCGAAGCCAAGTTCTGCCAGACGGCCAGCCGCGCAAGAGCATCGTCCGTCTCTGCTTGCACTAGCAAGCTTTGCGCATCGGCGACGTCAACCAACGTCGCCAGCCCTGCTCGGTAACGCGAGCGTTCCTGATCCTCCGTTGTCCGCGCGGCTTGCAGTTCCACCGGAGTATTCTCGGCGACGTGACGGGCCCCTTCGAGAGACGCCTGTGCTTTTCGCAATTGGCCCGTCAAATCTTGTAGCGTCTGATCGTAGCGAGCCGCTTCGACGCGTTCATTCGCGGATTCGATTGCTTTTCTGGATCGGATCGAAAATATATCGAGCAGAGGAAAAGTAACCGTCACGCCGACCGCCCAGTTGGAGCGGTCCAGGCCTAACCCGTTTGTTCCACCCAGGAAGTTGCCCGACGTACCGAAGCCACTCCCCCGTCCAAACACCGCCGATTGGAAATAGAATTTTGGATAGTAGGCGCGATCTAGGGCATGAATCTGGGCATTCGCTTCGCGGACCCGTGCTTGCTCAACTTGCGCGGCGGGATGGGCGGTCAATGCGGTTCCTTGGATAGACGCATCGGGCGGCGGTCCAAGCACAGATCCTGCGCTAACCTCCACCGACGTATCGGCGATTCCAAGAATGTCCGCGAGCGCTGCTTTGCTGATTTGCTCTTGCTGCTGGGCTCGCGCTACGTTGACCTTGGCACGGGCCAATTCTGCGTCGGCGCGGGAAGCGTCCGCTCCCGCACGCAGTTGATTATCGACCAGCACTCGAACCGCTTTGTTGAACGTCTCGCGCCGCTCCACATCCGCACGGGCGGCCTGCACGATTTGTTCCGCGGCCATCACCGTAAGATAAGCATTCACGGTAGCAACAGCCACATCGAGGCGCGTCAGAGAAGACTCGGCGCTGGCACGATTCCGGACGGCACGTGCTGCATCCACCTTGGCTCCGCGGTATCCAAAATCGAAAGGCTCCCAGGAGAATAGAAGCCCCGCCGCACTTCCCCATGCGCTTTGATTAGACGGCGAGAGCGTCACGGCGCCGGTAATCGGAGCGATCACCGACTGCGGTAGCAGTAATCCCGTGATGTTGTTGTCGGTAGCGCGATTCGTTTGCCACAGCATGTCCGCGCGAGGCAAATAGCTCGTGCGTGCCAAGCCAACGCCCGCCTGCGCAGCGTTGACCCGCTCCAAAGAAGCGCGTACCGCCGGATAATTCTTGAGAGCGAAGTCCACGGCTTCTTCCAACGTAAGCACTTTCGAGGATTGCGCCGTCGCCATCGGTCCGAAAACCAACGGTAAAACAAAAGCGATAGCAATCCATTTCAACCGCGTGTGATATTTACAAAACACAATTTTTCCGTTCTTCATTTCGAATCCTCGGTGCCCACTCACTCAGGCCAGCGAGTGATAAAGCCCCTCAATCAACTGCATTCCGCGATCCAGCAGTTCGTCGTCGGAAATTCCTTGTCGTGCCCAGCCCTTGAGGACTTCATCGATTCCATAACCCTCTTTGCGGCCGAACTTTTGATCCGCCAGGTCCGCGTCGTGAATAATCTCGGAAATGACCTTGACCCTCCGGTCACGAATCCTGAATTCCTTCTGCAATGTCTCGAACGTACAGTCGTCGCCGCGGTGACCGAAGCCTCTCTCGTGGAACATGTCAAACGGCACAGATGCGAGCGGAACTTTTTCTTCCGGAGCAAAGGCAAATCGTGCCTTGGGATCTATGAAACGGCGAATCAGCCAACCGGATGCGGATCGGTCCACACCGGGTCTCGGACGCGTAACCCACACCCTGCCTTTGTAGTCCCGCGGCTCAATCTTTGGCGTTTCAAGCTTTCCCGTCACCACGCGAGCGGCATCGGCTTTCGCAAGCAATTCTCCCACCCGCTTCTGCATCGGACTCTCGAAGAAATCTACGTCGACAATCTCCTGAAAGCGGCTACGCAACCGGCTGAGACGACTGACCGACCGCTTCTCTAGGGGCAGAGCCGAAAAGTGGTCAAGTTGCCGAATCAATTCCTGATACTCCTGTGTGCGAGCTTCCGCAAAACGTCCGATCAATTGCGGGGTTGAGATGTTATCGATCCCCTGCACGTGAACGATGGAAGCATCGCCTCCGTATTTCCGAATGGCCGCGGCCAACCACTGAAAGCGTTCTTCATTCACTGAATTGCTGGGCAATAGGTAGCCAGAGTTCCCGAGCGGAACGGTTCCGTAACGTTGCAGTTTTCGCCAGACCTCTACCCGTTGACTGGCGCGCTTGGTGGGTAGCGTAAACGTCAGGAGCAACCACGCCACACTCGGCTGTTTTCGTACATCCATTCCCTTGTGATGTTAGAACTGTAACAAAGGTTACGTCAAATTTGTTCCGGGCAGGCTGCAAAAGACTTGGCTCGGGACCATGGGGAGAAACGGCATACGCATTTCAGTGTTGCAAGAGGTCTCCGTGCGCGCGAGTGTTAGATTGACCCGTAGATTAGCTCTCGCATCATTGCGTTGACCGCTCCTGGGAAACTTTCTGCCCCGCGACTAACAGTCGCTCACGCAAAGCATGCTCTTGCGCCGCCAGAGGCATGAACTCCTCATGCCAGAACTGGAGTTGTTCCTGTTCCGGGAACGAACCCATGTCTCGAATGACAGACGCTTCCTGTTTCATGACGTCGTTGATCTGGCGAATAAGGGCGATGAGTTCCGATGTGTTCCGCCAGATTTCGGGGTTGTAGCGGTTGTGCAAGCGCCGAATATTGATCGGCCCTCGTTTCTGATCTCGTTGTTGGGCCGTGTTGTAAAGCTCGCTGTATTCCTGCAACGTCTGATCGTACGCGGTTAGCAGGGGTTCGATCTCCGCGTACGCGGCAACGTACTCCGCCATCGTCTTGAACTCGTGGTCCTTAATATTCGCAATCCGGCCCCCCAACACTCGCAGATCCGCTTCCGTCTGTGTGATTTGCGCGGTCAGGACATGGTCTTCATGATTCTGAAGGCCGAGGGTTAACCCCACAGCGAGCACACTCCCGAATGCGATCACACAAACAACGGTGATCCAGATTCGGCGTCCCTTAGCCGCTCCCTCTGGCGCTGACGGATCGACCCGGCTGCTTCCGAATATCACATCGCCCTTGTTCATCTGGCGTCTGCCGATCTATTCTCCCACGTTCAAGGAGATGAAAATGAAAACGCACTGCTTGGTTGTTGGTCTGCTTTGCGCTTTGCCCGCGCTTGGGAACGCCCAGAGCGCAGCTCCCTTGCACTTGGTACAAACGATTTCCATGCCGAACGTCAAAGGCCGCATTGACCACATGGACGTGGATGTTAAGGGTAAGCGGCTTTTTGTGGCGGGTCTCGAGAATGGCTCACTCGAAGTGGTCGATCTGCATGCTGGCAAATGGTTGAAAAGCATTCCCGGTTTTAAGAAAACGCAAGGCGTGGCGTATGTTGGGTCGCTCAATAAGGTGTTCGTGGCTAGCGGAGATGACGGGATGCTCCGCGTATTCCGCGGCGACACTCTCGACCTGCTGGATTCGATCAAGCTGGAACTCGGTCCCAACCGGGTCGCTTACGATCCCCACAGCAAGCTTTTGTATGTAGGATACGGAGGTAAGGATGCCGGTAAGGACTACGGCGAAGTCGGGATCATCGAGGCTAAAACGGACAAGCATATCGGCGATATCAAAGTGGAGGCGCATCCGGCGGAGCTGCTACTGGACCAATCCGGTAAGACCTTGTTCGTCTTCGTCTCCGCCGCGAGCAAAGTCCAAGTTGTGGATACGAAGAAACGCCAGGTCGTATCCACCTGGCCGGTGAGCAGCCAGCGCAACGGTGACGGAGCCTTTGACGAAAAAACGCGTAAGTTGTTTATCGGCACACGTACGCCCCCGCAAATGATCGCCATGGATTCTCAGACCGGCAAGGAGGTGGCGGCTCTCCCCACCGTTGAGGGCATGGACGGCGTCTATTTCGATGCTGCGCACAAACGCGTCTACGTTTCCGGGGGCCGCGATCAGGGTGTCGGGTATGTTTTCGCGTATCAGCAAAGGGATGCGGATCATTACGAAACAATCGGGAACATAGCCACGAGACCTGGGGCCGGTACGTCGTTTTGGTCGCCCGAATTAAATCGTTACTACGTCGCTGCACCCGCTCATGACAATGAGGAGGCCGCGATTCTCGTCTTCGAGCCGCAGTCCTGAAGTTTCCTGGACCTTGTGGAAATTTAGGAGAACGAAGTAGTAGAAAAATCAGTCTCAGGAGGAGACATGAGGAAGTTGTTAACCGTTGGTGTGGTGGCGTTGGGAACGTTCGGCTTGCTTGCGATTCGAGGTACAAAAACTGCGGCTGCGGCACCGCAAGCGACGGCCCGCGAACTTGCGCCGTTGCAACTCATTCAAAAAATCCCAGTGCCGGGCGTCGCCGGACGTATCGATCACTTCACGGCATTTCCGAAACGTCGGCTCCTGATTTTTGCCGGTCTGGGTAACAATTCGATGGAGATTGTTAACACCTTTCAGGCCAAAGTCGTGCAAAGCGTAAAAGGTTTGGACGAACCTCAAGGCGTGCTCTACGTTCCCGGGCTCGACAAAATATTTGTAGCTAACGCCGGAAGTGGCGTGGTCAAAGTCTATGACGGCAAAACATACGCTCTTCGCAAGAGTATCGCATTGGGTGAGGAATCCGACACCGACAACCTGCGATGGGATGAAGACTCAAAAACTGTATTTGTTGGCATCATGGGAGGCATCGCCATGATCAACGCGGTAACGGAAGCCCATGTCGGAAAGGACCTCAAGGGCAGTGGTGGTCACTCCGAGTCGTTCCAGTTAGAAAAGAAGGGGTCACGTATTTTCGTCAACGTCCCGGACGACGGGAGTGTGGTCAATGTTATCGACCGGAAGACTGGCGAGTTGACCAAATGGGGACTCAACGGAGTCAAAGCAAACTACCCGATGGCGCTCGATGAGGACAATCATCGGCTCTTCGTTGTCACGCGCAGGCCTCCGTTCGTGATGGTGCTTGATACTGATAACGGCAAGGAAGTGGCGAGGGTCCCCATTGGGGGATCGTGCGACGACGTCTATTACGATGCGGAGCGCAAGCGCATTTATGCTCTCGCTGGCGAAGGGTTCATCAGCGTGGTCCAACAGAGCGACCCCGACCACTACACGCTGTCCGCAAATATCCCCTCTGCAGTGGGCGTGCGCACGGGCATTTTCTATGGAACGAGCTTGTACGTCGGCGTGCCGGCCTCAGGCGTGGAACCCGCGCAAATATGGAACTATGGAGTGCCGGAATAGAGTGCTAAAAGGCTGATGCATCGGATGGTTAAGACCCGACAATAGTTCGTGCCCAGACGAGACGGGAATTTAACGGGCCACAAAATCAGGTCCCATGAGCAACTTCGCCCGTAGCCAGCCCGGCTTAGATTGCCGGCTTCTCAGTCTGTGTCTCTTGTTATTTCAACCGTGTAGCGCGAACGCCGCGACTTCATCCGAAAGGCAACCCGCGAAGGGCGAGTCGGGTCGGATTAGTGCAGAAGCAATCCGTATCGAACACGCCCCAACGCTTGACGGAACGTTGAACGATCCGCTCTGGCAATCCGCGAAACCCATTACCGAGTTTCGGCAACGAGAACCCCACGAAGGCGAGCCGCCCACCGAGAAGACTGAAGTTCGCATCCTCTATTCCCGCCATGCGGTGTATTTTGGGATTCATTGTTATGACTCTGAGCCGTCTCGGATCATCGCAACGGAACTCCGCCGCGACGCGGTCCAAGACTTAGACGACCACTTCGAAATTCTGATCGATTCGAACCACGACCGCCGCGGAGCCTACGTATTCGAGGTCAATCCCCTTGGTACCCAAAGCGACGGCCTCATCGTGGAGGAGCAAGGAGACGCAAATGGAGGCGACTTCGACCGGGGGTGGGACGGAGTGTGGGGGTCTGAAGCGCGCATTACTTCTGACGGATGGACTGCGACGATCGAAATTCCATTCACGACCCTTAATTTCACTCACTCAAGCGACGTCGTCTGGGGCTTGAATTTGAAACGCTTTATCCGTAGAAAAAACGAAGAAGGCCTCTGGAGCGCTTACCGGCGAACCTTTGGCATCACTAAGGTCTCTGAAGCAGGAGAGCTAACTGGCATAAAGGACATCGGAAGCGGAAGACTGTTCATCGTCAAGCCGTACGCGCTGGCAAGGTATGACAAGCAGAGCGGTCAAAATCCATTATTCCCGGTCACCGGCGGCGTGGATATTAAATATGGCCTGAGCTCAAACCTGCTCTTGAACCTCACCGGTAACACTGATTTCGCCGATACGGAAGTCGATTTGCAACCCTTCAACATCACGCCGTTTAAAATCTTCATTCCAGAGAAGCGACAGTTCTTCCTAGAGAATGCCGGTGTATTTAATTTCTCTCTTGGCGATCAAGATCAGTTGTTTTTCAGCCGTCAAATCGGCATCGACCCGATCACCGGCAATCAGGTTCCGATTAATGGTGGAGCGAAACTGACTGGAACATTAGGGCGTTTGGAACTCGGCATCATGGATGTAGACACGCGTTCGAGCGGCCCCAATCCTTATTCAAATTTCGCTGTTGTTCGCCTGAAAGAGTCATTGTGGCCTGGCTCTTACGTTGGTCTTATGGGCATCGACAAGCGATCAGGAAACGTTCTGGACATGTTCAATCAGACGGGCGGTGCCGACACACGTCTGATCTTTTTCAAAGACTGGTTTGTGGATGCGCATGTGGCTGGCACTCGGTCCCCAGGCAGTCTTAGTGGGGCGAGCGATGTGGGGGCTTCGCTGACCTACCGCTCGAACTGGCTGGAGGGTTTGGTGGAGCGTAGAAAGACCGGCCCAAACTTCAACCCAGAAGTAGGCTTCGTCCAGAGAACGGACTCCAACGAAATCTACGGAGACCTAACGTTCAAGGTCCGACCGAGAATTGAGGGCGTTCGCGAACTACAATTCGAAGGATTCCTTCTTCATGCCCCAGATACACTCGGCCAGGTCTCGACCCAGGAATGGCAAGGCACCTTCCGCGCCGAGTTCAACAATGGTGCGTACACCGATAACGACATTGCCGATGTCTTTACGCAGCGCATCACAACGCCCTTTCACATTTACAAGAACGTGTTCATTCCCAACGGCGTATATCATTTCGCCCGTCATCAGTTGACTTACGGATCAGGACAGGATCGCCGCTTTACGTACAATTTCTTCGAACGCTTCGGCGGCTACTATGGCGGCACTCTGAATGAATTTCGCATGCGAGCCAACTACCGGCGAACGGCTAAGTTTTCCATCTCTCCTTCAGCCACGTGGGATCGCTTTAGATTGCCCCTGCCCAATGGGAATTTCTCCGTGGTGTTGGCGAGCTTACAAGCGAACTATTCTTTCACTCGCTTTCTAACCTTCACCAGCATCCTTCAGATGGACACCTCCAATACGCAAGCGGCCAGCGCCAACCTCCGTCTTCGCTACAACTATCGCCCCGATAGCGATCTCTACATCATCTACAATGTTGGAACGCAATTCGCCAGCATCGCTCCGGCCAACCCTCCGCAAGTTCGCGAGACTCGTTTCGCTGTGAAGTGGACTTATTCGTTCGCTCCGTGAATCCAAGCTTCAAAGACCCGGACGTCTAGCCAAGTTTCGCCCATTTCGTGTTTGCGTTTGGCGGCAGCAGACGTGCTGTCATGTGCAGAGTCTCGTTCAAAGCCGGAGCCAACCCCCGTGCGAGCTGCAGCAACTCCTTTTGATTCAGATCCGAAACAACGAAGGCGAAGTATTGCCCAGACTCAAAGCCTGCGATTTCCATCCCGCTGAGGTGGTCCTGATAAATACCAAGGCCGCTTGAGTCCGCACTGAGGAGGAGTTTGTCTCTGGGAAGGGCTGCGCCGTTTCGCTCCGTGAGAATTACCGAAAGGATGG
>Ga0137403_10002623_pt1 | contig 21913 bp, 21 predicted proteins | sample CZOMad2_1_16fung_FD_122057 | JGI IMG/M metagenome (GOLD analysis project Ga0137403, IMG submission 122057) | Vadose zone soil fungal communities from Angelo Coast Range Reserve, California, USA - CZOMad2_1_16fungal (Hybrid Assembly) | ecosystem: Environmental > Terrestrial > Soil > Vadose zone...
AACCCCCCGACTTGCGGCAAAGTCGCGTACCATTGCGGCGCCGCTCGCTGCGCGCTTATCTCATCTTTCAGCGCGCCCTGCTGGATAAGCTGGACCGCGGTATTTTGCACCGCATTGTTCGTAACGGTCCGGCCAAGCATCAAACGCTGCAATGTCTTGGGCGTAACGTACATGACAGAACGGTTTTCACGGCCTGCCGGAATGTTCACGTGCGTAACCTCGCCGGTCAGCAATTTGCCATTAACCAGGATGAAGTATTTCAGCGTCAATTCATCGGTAAACTCAGGCGCGCAGGCAAAGGTTACTTCCACTTCCAGCCAGCGCTCGCGCTGGTCGGCCTGGAACTGGTCCGCGCCGGTATAAGTGAACTGCGGCGAAGAAATGAAGTTGGTGCTGATTTTCAGCAATTGAAAATCTACCGCGCCCCGAGGTTGCGCCATTGCCGTCGCTACACTGGCCGAGACAATGATCGCACTAATTAAAATCGTTCGTTTCATTTAGTGGTTTCCTCTACCAGCTCGGTGTGTTGCTTGAAGTAATCTATCGTCTTTCGAATACCCTCATCGAAATTCACGCGCGGCTCCCAGCCTAGAATTTTTTTCGCCCGTGTAATGTCCGGCTGGCGCACTTTCGGGTCATCCTCAGGCAAAGGACGGTACTCCATCCCGGATTTAGTTCCGGTAATCCGAATAATTTCCTCGGCGAACTGTTTGATCGTCATCTCCCGCGGATTGCCGATATTTACCGGTTCATGAAAATCGCTCATCGCCAGCCGAAAAATTCCGTCGATCAGATCGCTCACGTAACAAAATGATCGCGTCTGCGAGCCGTCGCCAAAAATCGTTAGCGGTTTTCCGGTCAAGGCCTCTCCAATGAATGCGGGCACGACCCGTCCATCGTGCAAACGCATGCGGGGTCCGTAAGTGTTAAAAATGCGCACGATCTTGGTATCGACATCGTGATACCGGTGATAGGCCATGGTCATCGCTTCAGCGAAACGCTTGGCCTCATCGTAAACCCCGCGCGGGCCGATTGGATTCACATTGCCCCAGTAATCTTCCTTCTGCGGATGCACCAATGGATCGCCATAGCATTCCGAAGTCGAAGCGAGAACGAACGTGGCCTTCTTGTCCTTGGCCAGGCCGAGGGTGTTGTGAGTCCCAAGCGCGCCCACCTTTAAGGTCGGGATCGGTAGCTCAAGATAATCGATCGGGCTGGCGGGAGAGGCAAAATGGAAGACGAAATCGATCTTTTGTTCGGGCAGGAAGATAAAATTGGAAACGTTGTGCCTGACGAAGCGATAATTTTCGTTCCCTGCCAGATGGCCGATGTTCGCAACGTTCCCAGTGACCAAATTGTCGATCGCGATGACGCGATGACCTTCGGCCAAGAGGCGATCGGTCAGATGCGATCCAAGAAATCCGGCGCCACCGGTTACGACGGAAACGGGTTTGACAGGAGCAGGCATGGTGGAGTGTTCTTCTAATTCAGGCTGCCGTGGCTGACGAGCAATTTCGGCAGTTTGTCATTGGAACACGGGCCTCCCGGCCTGTGCGCCCAGCGGGTTTTTAACCCGCCGGCTTAATAACCCACCCCAAACGGCACAGTCAGCGGAGTAAAACTCCGCTAGGCGCACAGACTGGAAAGTCTGTGTTCCTTGTCTTGGGTGCTTTCCGCTAAAACGATCCCCCAAAAAGGCGATATGGCCTCACAAGAAATATGCTCGGATTTTTAGCGTGATAGCGACGTTGTAGGGCAGGCATTCCTGCCTGCTACGGCAAGCGGGAACGCTTGCCCTACAAGCTCCGCGCAGAGACAACGTAATAAAGATTGGGCCATTGACTTGTCATTTCGAGCGAAGTCGAGAAATCTCTGGCTACACCATGCGCATTCTTTCCGGCATTCAACCGAGCGGCATTCTGCATATTGGCAATTACTTTGGCATGATGCGGCCGGCGATCGCCTTGCAGGACGAAGGCGAAGCGCTCTACTTTATCGCCGATTATCATGCGCTCACCAGCCTGCGCGATCCGATCGCTTTACGCGAAAACAGCCGGCGAGTGGCGCTCGATTTCCTCGCCTGCGGATTGAACCCCGAAAAGGCGGCGCTTTTTTTACAAAGCGATGTGCCGCAGGTGACCGAGCTGGCCTGGATTCTTTCGACCGTAACGCCAGTCTCGCGACTGGAGCTCGCGCATTCCTACAAGGACAAGATCGCGCGCGGTGCGACTGCGGCCGCCGGCTTGTTTACCTACCCGGTGTTGATGGCGGCCGACATTTTGATTTACGACAGCGATATTGTTCCGGTAGGGAAAGATCAAAAACAACACATCGAGATCACCCGCGACATCGCCGCGCGGATTAACGAAACATTTGGGTCCGAGCCGGACGGGCGGATTTTCAAATTACCGGAAGCACGTATCTACGCGCGCACTGAGGTGGTGCCGGGAATTGATGGCCAAAAAATGAGTAAGAGCTACGGCAACACCATCGACATTTTCGGCGACGAAAAGGAAACGCGGAAACGGGTGATGAGCATTGTGACCGATTCAACGCCGGTGGGGGCGCCAAAGAATCCGGATACATCGACCATCATGCAACTTTACGCGCTGGTCGCATCGAAGGATGAAATCGAGGAAATGCGCGAACAGTTTCGCAAGGGTGGGCGCGGTTACGGCGATTTCAAAAAGCAGTTGTTCGAAAAACTTTGGGATTATTTTGTCCCGATGCGAAGACGGCGCGACGAAATTTTGCGCGACAAGAATTACATCAACGATGTTTTGGAGCGAGGCGCCGAACGTGCAAACACAATCGCCCAAGAAGTGATGAAGCGCGTGCGCAAGGCGGTGGGGCTATAGCGATGGTCTCGGTGAGAAGAAATCCAAATTGGGCTTCGCGCCGAAAAGTAATCGGATTCGAGTAGGGGTTGAAAACGTAATTCCTCAGGCGCTTGCGGCGGCCGGAGGTTTCAGTTCCCCGAAAATCAAGCGCCCGCCGGCGGTATGCAGCGTGCTTGAGACCACGATTTTTACTGTTTTTCCAATGAGCGAGCGGGCATGGTTGATTACGATCATCGTTCCATCGGGCAGGTAACCGACCGCCTGATTCGGATCGCGTCCTTCCTTGACCAGGTGCAATTCCATCTCGTCCCCGGCCAGAACAATCGGCCGCAGCGCGCGGGTCAGGTCGTTCAAGTTTAGCGTTCCCACCTGTTGCAAACGCGCGACCTGACAAAGCGAATTATCATTTGTGAGCAGACGCGCCTGCAAAACCTTTGCCGTGCGCACCAGTCGCTCATCGACTGAGCCCTCGCCCGATTCACTCTCATGAATCGTTAGCTCGATTTCACGGGAGCGCTGCAATTGATTCAAAATGTCGAGACCGCGCCGGCCCCGTTCCCGCTTAACCGGTTCGCGCGAATCGGCCAGTGCTTGCAATTCGGTCAGGACAAAACGCGGCACAATGAGCGCACGACTGAGAAAACCGGTCGCGCATAACTCGGCGATGCGTCCGTCAATGATCGCGCTGGTATCGACGAGGAGCGGTTCGTGCTCCGCCGTTTCGCGAGTAAAGCGGACATACGGAATGATAAGCGAAAATTCATCGCGATTGCTCCGCATCGCCAGCATCATCCCGAAGTAGGCGAAAACGACGTAGACAACCAACCGCACCGACCATTGAACGGTTTCCGATTGAAAGCGTAAAACCTGCGATCCGCTCAGAAGACTGGCGAAAATGAGGCCGAGCAAAAGACCGAAGGTGGCGGACGAAAATGCCCGGAGGGAGATTCCCTTCAAAAGTCTGTCCACCAGGACAACGATCAGCCCGAGCAGAACACCTACGAGCAAACCTGGGACAGTTTGTTCGAGCAGTTCAGAGGAAATCAGGGAGCCAACCACTCCACAAAAGGTCACGAACAGCACCCGCAAAAGATTAACGGTAAAAACCGGTGTCATGTTTCAGGGAGAAGTGCGGCGTTTCGCCGGCGAAGGCGATGGCAGGGCCTTAGCCGCGGAGTCACGATAAAAAAGGACCCCATGTGTTCGTAAATTCGCCACCAAAGCACGAAGATCACGGGCCATATCAGAATCCTTAATCAGGCTGGCAAGCAAACCATTTCCGTTGGTCGCTTCGCGCATTAATTGCGTGGCTGCTGAAAAAGTCTTGCGCGCCTCCCCAATCGCACCCTGCAAATCGTCTGCATCCTTTTTCGCCGACGCCATGGTTGCGTCCGCTTTCTCGACAACGCCATCGAGTTTTTTGGAAGATTGCGCCAGGCTATTGGTGGTCTCGTTCAAATGCTCGATGCTCGCTCGCAAATCATGCATCGCGTCGGGCGAGAGCGCTTCGGTATTCAACCGAGTGAATGTGCCATTGATGTTTTGAACTGTGCCGCGCAACTCCTCGATCAATTGGCTCCCCGCATGAGTCAGGTCATCCATCCCGGTCGGACGCTCCCCATCTAGCACGGCGTTTTTCGGGATATACTCCTTCGGCGGACCGGGTGGAGTGACCACATTGACGAATCGATCGCCCAGCAATCCCGAACTTCCCACTGTGAATTGGCTACCTTTCGGGAGTTTAACGTATTCATAAATTCGCAGCGGAACGGCCACCCCCTCGCCTTCGCGCAACAGCCTCGGTCCCCCCGAAACTCGTCCAATCTTCGCGCCACTCAGCAACACATCCGAGCCCTTTAGCAAACCGCTGGCGTCTTTGAATCGGACTGTCAGATCGTAGTAGACCTTAAAACCTTCGCCGAGCCGGCCGAATTTCAGTACGAATCCCCCAATCATGGCCAGCCCAATGGCAACAAAAATGCCCACTTTAAGCTCGAGAGCGCGGTCGGGATTCATTTTAAGCGAATAACGTTAATCTAACAGGATCAGGAAAACGAAAAATGAATTTTACAACGCCCGTTTCGCTCAACGCACGTCCTCCTGAGCCCGAACACTTTCGCGGCGAAGGAGCTCAATTTGTTCTCGCCGCATACAGAGTGGTATGTGCGATCCATCAGTTGATGCGAGGTTCTTCGCTTCGCTCAGAATGACAATGCGTGGAGCGGCTTGAGATTTCTCGGCTCCGCTCGAAATAACAGGTGCCGCCAGCGGGACCTTAATGCGTCGCCGATTCGGAGCGGCCCAGCAAAAAATCCTGGATGATCGGATCATCGCATTGTTTCAGTTCGGCCGGGGTGCCCTGAAAATAAACGCGACCTTCATGTAAATAAGCGATGCGGTCGCCGACATGCACTGCGCTTTTCATGTCGTGCGTAACTACGATGCTCGTCATCTGAAATCGTTCCTGCAAGCGACGGATCAACCGATTAATACTGTCGGAAACTACCGGATCGAGCCCGGACGTAGGCTCGTCATAAAGCACGCATGAAGGCTGGCGGATAATGGCGCGAGCCAGGCCGACGCGTTTGCGCATTCCGCCACTCAAGCTTTCCGGCATCTTGGCGTTCTCGCCTTCCAGTTCAACCACCTCCAGCACTTCGTTGACTCGGGCTCGCATCGCCTTCACATCGCGCATGCCCGCCTCGCGCAACGGAAACGCGATATTCTCTTCCACTGTCATGGAATCGAAAAGCGCTCCGCTTTGAAAAAGTATCCCCACTTTTTGCCGAATCGTGGTCAACTGCCGTTCGCTCATCCCAGTGATATTCTTACCCGAGACCCAGATCTCGCCCGCATCCGGCTGCATCAAGCCGATAAGATGCTTGAGCAAGACGGATTTTCCGCCCCCGCTACGCCCAATAATCACCAGCGTTTCCCCAACCGCCACATCAAGCTGGACCCCGCGCAAAATTTCTTCCCCGCCGATGGCCTTGCGCAAATCGCGCACCGCAATCATCGCGCCATTGCTCGTTGCTGGTGATTGGTCTTTGGTCGGCATGATCAACGCCAATCTTTCTCTCAACCGCCAACAATCAACCTATGTATGTAGCTATTCCACACGTTTCAACCCACGCACCCACATTCCGAGATCGAATTCATGATCGCCCGCGACAAAGAAATGTATGTGATCGGGCATTAACACGTAACGCCCAACCGCCACGTTATGATCCAGCCCTCTTTTCGCGTAATCAATGAAAGCACGATTGGCACGAGTGTTAGCCAAAATTTTTCGCCGACGCGCTGTGCAAAACGTGACAAAAAAGAGGCGGATCATAAATTTGGAATATTCGATCTAGCCGCAACGGTTGACTATGACTCATTTCACGGGGTGTAGCTGCCGGCTGTCGTTGTAGCTGCCGCTGTCTCAGCGGCAGAATCCTGTCGATGTCTGCCGCCAGTGACGGCGGCAGCTACAACATCTTTTTACTGATATCCCGCCGGATAAACAATATTCAGCGCCATCGTCAGGAAGAAATTCGAAATCAGAACCGCCAGCGAAGAGATCACCACCGCTTCGGTCGTCGCTCGCCCCACTCCCACCGCGCCCTCCCGTGTGGTCAATCCTTTGTGACAGGAAATGAAAACGATCAGGATCCCGAAAACGAACGCTTTCGATGTTCCCATGATGAGATCGCGCATCCGGGTCCACTGGACCATGTTCGCGACATAATAAGTGCCGTTGATGTCCAGGAAAACAATGGCGACGAGATAACTCGCAACAATTCCGAAGCCAATGCATTCCGCTGTCAGCAATGGCATCGAAATCATCATCGCCAGAGCACGCGGCACGACCAGGTAATCGATCGGATAAACCGCCAGAGCGCGCAGCGCGTCGATTTGCTCAGTCACTTTCATTGTCCCAATTTCCGCCGACATGGCCGCGCCGACGCGCCCGCTCACCATCAATGCCGAGAGCACGGGCGCGAGTTCACGGCAAATTGCCACGGCCACGACTGCCCCGGTCGCCGAACCCATCCCGATCTTATTAAATTGAAAATAGGTTTGGGCAGCGAAAACGGCGCCAGTGAAGCCGCCGGTCACCATCACGACCACTTGTGATAACAAGCCGATCTCGACAATTTGCTGGAGGAACAGGCGCCAGCGCAATCGGTGAGTGAAAACAGAACGAAAGGTATCAGCGGCGAGCAGAACAAGCTCGCCCAGATAGCGGACGAAGGCGACGAGAGGCGCGCCGATGGCAATGAAAAAACGCGCGATCATTTTCGCCCCAGCCCCATCTTCCAGTCTCCGCGATTAGGAAGCGAGCGGTTGCGTCTTTGATTTTTCGCGCATTTCATCCGGGACGGCGCCAATGAACCGCGGTTCGAGCCCGATTTTGCGAAACATCGCGCGCAGTTCGCGCAGAGTAATAGCGGTTTCTTCCATTTCCAGATAAACGAGATCGTGGCTGCGATCCACTTTGTAGCGCAACCCCGGGATGGTCTCGAGCAGATGATCGAGCTCCAGGATTTTATCGATGTTGCGCAAGCCAGCCGCGTAAACTTCAAGCTCGATCATCCCTAAATTTACGATGGCGCTCGCGAAAGCAAAAGCTTAAAACGACGTTGCGTTGCGCGCCCGACTGGTTAACACATTCTGCCAGATGAGGCGCTTCTTTCCCTTGCTCGGAGCTTTTCTCCCGCTCCTGTTCCTGGCCGGATGCGAAACCGCCCCCCCCGGAATTCAGGCCGCGAAAGTCGCAATGGCCCAAAAGTATGCCACGGAAACGCCGGGCGATTATTTTATCGGACGCCGCTATTACAAACCCGATTTCAAATTCTGGGGCTATATCCGCCGCCCGGGACAACCCTGGAGCGAATCGCAACTTGTCATGTTGAATGAAAAACAGAAACTCGCGCCCGACCGCGAGAAACTCGACTTCGGCAGCGACAACAACTACGAATACAAACTTTACGGCTACTTCAGCGGCGACAAGGTTTACGAGCCGGCCAGCAACACGATTTACCCGGAGTTCGTTCTGAAAAATTATGAGCTAATTTCGACCAATCCACCGCCGATTTTTTCCAGCCAGCTTTCCGGGCGCGCTCAAGCCGAGGTCAATCGCTACCTAATTGAAAAACCGCAGCTCTAAGAAATGACGCCTTCTGCTCGCGCGCCGACAAAGCGTGATCTTCTGGCCGAAGAATTTCTGCGCTTTCTCGCGATCGAGCGCAACGCTTCCCCTCGGACACTGAAAGCGTATGCGAGCGCGCTTTCGAAAATTCGGACCCAGCTTCAACTAAAGCCATGGCTGAAATGCCGGGCGGACGATTTTCGGGATTATTTGTTTCATCTCTCGAAAGAAAAAACGGCCCGCAGTTATATCCGGGTCCAGTTTTCAGCCCTGCGCACCTTTTACAAATTCTTGCGTGCCCGAAAGAGACTCGGACACGATCCCAGCGCAGAAGTGCAATTGCCAAGACTGCAAAAGCAATTGCCGGTCGTGCTTACCCGGCAACAAATAGAAGAGCTTCTCTCCGCCCCGTTGCGCGTAAAAAAACAACCGGCCGCTCCGGCCTGGATGCCGCTGCGCGACGCCGCGGTTCTGGAACTGTTTTACAGTAGCGGTCTGCGCTTGAGCGAATTGGCCGCACTTGAGGTCGCGGATGTCGATCTTTACACCGAGTCGGTCCGCGTTTTCGGAAAAGGCAGGAAGGAACGCGTTTGCCCGGTAGGTCTGCCGGCGCTCGAGGCAATCCAGCGTTACCGCGCAGCGGCGAAAGTACATGGCGGCCCACTCTTCATTAACAAAGCGCGGCGACGAATTTCCCCGCGTTCCATTTGGTTGATCGTGCGACGTTATTTGCGTTTCACCAGCATCCCGATCTCGATCAGCCCCCACAAATTGCGGCACAGTTTTGCCACCCACATGCTCGATCGCGGCGCTGATTTACGCAGCGTCCAAGCCCTGCTAGGTCACGCCAGTTTGTCGACCACGCAAATCTACACGCATGTTACAGTCGAGCGGCTGAAGAAAGCATACGCGGAGGCACATCCCCGCGCGTAAACTCGTCATCGCGAGCTGTCCTGTAGGGGATCCCGTTGCGGGATCTTTAAGGTAACATGGCGGGATCCTTCGACTTTCGCTCAGGATGACGGCAGTCGCCGTTAGCTCGCGCTCGCCGCTTCGCTCCCAGCCGGAGCAGCAACGGTAAAGACAAGTTTGCCGTTGTTCACCCCAACGTGTACAACGTCGCCGCCTTTAACATTTCCGCGCAGCAATTCCTCCGCGAATGGATCTTCCAAATAACGTTCCACCGCCCGGCGCATCGGCCGCGCCCCGTACTGCGGATCGTAACCTTTCTCGATCAGAAACTCCTTGGCCGATTGCTCAAGCTCAATGTGCACCTCTTTTGCTTTTACCCGCCGCAAGACTTTCGCGACTTCCAATTCCACAATTTGCATCAGATCCGCCTTGGTCAGCTGATGGAAGACGATGATGTCGTCGAGCCGGTTAATAAATTCGGGCTTGAACACCTTCTTCGCTTCCTCCAGCAATCGGTCGCGCATCGCTTCAAACTCGTGTTCCCCCAAGGGCTTGGTTGCAGCAAAACCCATCGTCGTTTGCCGCCGCAAGATTTCCGCGCCGACATTCGACGTCATAATGATGATGGTGTTGCGGAAATCGATCTTGCGCCCGAGTGAGTCGGTGATTTTCCCATCTTCCAGGATTTGCAGCAGCAAATGCATCACGTCCGGATGCGCCTTTTCGATTTCATCGAACAGGACCACGGAATACGGGCGCCGCCTGACCGCTTCCGAAAGCTGGCCGCCCTCTTCGTAGCCGACATAACCAGGAGGAGACCCGATCAACCGCGAAGCGGTGAACTTCTCCATGTACTCCGACATGTCGATCTGAATGAGCGCGTCACGGTCGCCGAACATGAATTCGGCCAGGGTTTGCGCGAGAAAAGTCTTACCGACGCCGGTCGGTCCGAGAAAAATAAATGAGCCGATCGGCCGGCGCGGATCTTTCAGGTCAGCCCGCGAACGCCGCAGCGCTTTGGAAATGGCGACCACGGCTTCTTCCTGCCCGATGACTCTGCCCCGCAGCTCCTCTTCCATCTTGAGAAGCTTTTCCGTTTCCTTCTGTTCCATTCGTTGCAACGGAACGCCGGTGACTTTCGAGACGATGTGCATCATGTCGTCTCCAGTCACCGTCACTTGCCTTTCTTCCCGCTCCTCCCGCCATCGCGCCAAAATCGTGTCGAGTTTTTCCTTGGTTTGTTTTTCCTTGTCCCGCAGCCCGGCTGCTTTCTCGAAATCCTGCGCTTTGATCGCTTCTTCTTTTTCGATGCGGATGACTTCGATCTCCTTTTCGATTTCTTTCACGTCAGGTGGCCGCGTCATCGCGTTTATGCGCGCGCGCGCGCCCGCCTCGTCCATCACGTCAATCGCTTTATCCGGCAAAAATCGCCCAGTGATGTAACGTTCGGAAAGTTTCACCGCGATCTCGAGCGCTTCGTCGGTCAGCTTCGCTTTGTGATGCGCCTCGTATTTCGGCCGCAACCCCTTTAAAATCAGGATCGCTTCCTCGACCGTCGGCGCTTCCACTTTCACGGTCTGGAACCGTCGCTCCAGGGCCGCGTCTTTCTCGATGTACTTCCGATATTCGTTCAAGGTGGTCGCGCCCACACATTGCAACTCGCCCCGGCTCAAGGCCGGCTTGATGATGTTGCTTGCGTCCATCGCCCCCTCGGCCGAACCGGCCCCGACAATCGTATGCAGCTCGTCGATGAACAGGATTACGTTTTTGCTGCGACGAATTTCATCCATCACCGCTTTGATTCGTTCTTCGAACTGGCCGCGATATTTCGTCCCCGCCACCATTAGCGCCAGATCGAGCGTGATGACTTTTTTGTCGCGCAACAGCTCCGGCACATTGCCGCTCGCAATTTCCTGCGCCAATCCCTCCACGATCGCAGTTTTGCCTACACCAGCTTCACCGAGCAACACCGGATTATTTTTTGTGCGCCGGCAAAGCACCTGGATGACGCGCTCGATTTCGTTTTTCCGGCCAATCACCGGATCGAGCTCGTTTTTCTTCGCCAAATCAGTCAGATCGCGCCCGAACGCACGCAAGGCTGGCGTTTTTACATCTTTTTTCCCGCCACTCGCGGTGCCGGCAGCCTCCTCCGCTTCTCCTTCTGGGGGCGTGAAATTTGGATCGAGTTCCTTCAAAATTTCATTGCGGGTCCGCTCGATATCGATCTCGAGGGTTTTCAACACCCGGGCCGCTACGCCCTCACCTTCGCGCAGCAATCCCAGCAAAATGTGTTCGGTCCCGACATAGGAATGATTCAGCGCCTTGGCTTCCTTCCCGGCCAGCGCGAGCACTTTTTTCACCCGCGGCGTGTAAGGAATGTTGCCCACCATTTTTGTTTCCGGCCCGGACCCGACCTGTTTCTCCACTTCCATCCGCACCGTTTCGAGATCGAGTCCCATCTTTTGCAAAACGTTTACCGCTACACCCTGGCCAAGTTTGATCAGGCCGAGCAAAAGGTGCTCGGTGCCGACGTAATTGTGATTGAAGCGATCTGCTTCTTTACGCGCAAGTTGCAGGACCTGCTGGGCGCGCGGGGTGAAATTATTCATGTTTCTCCGGCTCGGAATCACCCGTCTCCGGCTCCCGCGCCACTTTACTAATATCAGGCTTGGGGAATGATTTCAAACGCTCGCGGATAATTTGCGCGCGAAAATGATCGCGCTCTTCCGCATTCAATTTCTGCTGCGTGCTCTTTTGCAAATGGGCGGGCTGCGTTTCGATGAAAAGCTGATCAATGCCCAGACGTTTGTCTTCCGGGAATGCACCCAGGTCGATCCCGAGCTTCACCACTGAAAGCAAGTTAAGCGCTTCTTTCGAGGTCATGGCATGAGCATAAGTGAGCAAGCCGTAGGCCCGGCCGATCTGGTCCCACAATGTATTTGGCCGTTTTTGAATCAAAACCTGACGCGCGTCCTGTTCTTTTTCGATAATGGTCTCGATTACCTTGTTCAAGCGCGAGATGATCTCCTCCTCTTTTTCACCAAGAGTGGTTTGATTCGAAATTTGGAAAAGATTTCCCATCGCTTCCGTGCCTTCGCCATACAATCCGCGCACCGCCAACCCGATCTTGTTCACTGCCTGAATGACCTGATTGATCAGCTCGCTCAGCACCAGCCCGGGCAAATGCAGCATCGCTGAGGCGCGCATTCCCGTTCCCACATTGGTCGGGCAAGCGGTCAGGTATCCGAGCTTCGCGTCGTAGGCAAAATCGAGTTTGCCTTCGAGCGCGCTGTCCACTTTGTCCACCAATTTGAATGCCTGCCGCAGCTGCAAACCGCTCCGGATGGATTGCATCCGCAAATGGTCCTCTTCATTAACCATCACGCTGAGGGTTTGCTTGCGATTCATGATAACAGCGCTGCCTACACTTTTGGCCGCATGTTCGCGACTAATGAGATGGCGTTCCACCAGCACTTGCTTTTCGAGAGCCGACAGGTCCTGGAGCAATTCCGAAAATGGCTCCTGCATTTCGGGCAACTCTTCCACTCGTGGCTTAATCAATTCCAGAATCATCGTGCGCTCCGCTTTTTTTGCCCACCCGGGAAAAGCCCGATTCCGTAGATTACGCGCCAACCGCACCCGGCTGCTGACGACGACCTGATGATGGGGCCCTTCTCCGCGCAACCACTCACCAGTGCTGGCCATTAGGTTCTGGAATTTCATTTCGACCCCGCCAGTTGACTCTCCAACTGTTTGATCTCGTCACGTAACGCCGCTGCTGTTTCGTAATTTTCCTCCTGCACCGCTTTGCGCAGATTTTCCGTCAGCGTTTTCATGCGATCGCTCAACGCTAAAGTCATTTGTGCGCGGGCCGGTAATTTGCCCACGTGTGCGGTGCCCTTGTGCATTGCTTTCAAAAGCGAATTCAATCCTTCGGCAAACGCGACGTAACAACTGCTGCAACCGAGCCGTCCCGTTTTCTTGAAATCGGCCTGGGTGAATCCGCAAACCGGACAGCGGGTGCTCGATCCACCCTTTTCAATTTCTTCCGCCGCGCCGATGCCGAGCAGCAAATCCGCCAGCGCGAAACCGGTCGGGTCCTGCACCCCTTTTTCCTTGGAACAGTTTTCGCAAAGGTTCACCTTCTGCATTTTCCCGTCCACAATCTGCGTCAGGAAAACCGCCGCATCGTTACATTTGCAAACGTCACACAACATTTTACTTAATTAGACCTTCGCGGAGTCTAAACATTCAACCCCGTAATCTCTGCTTTAGCATCTCGCGCGCCGAATGGCCGTGGGAATCGTCAGGAATAAATCGGCGTGCCGCCTTCACGCGTGATCTCGCGGAAACGGGCGATCATCCGTAAGCTGATCGGCCCTGGTTTTCCCGTCCCGATCACCCGCCCGTCTGCCTTGACCACCGGAATCACTTCCGCCGCCGTGCCGCTGAGAAGGCATTCGTCGGCAATAAAAACGTCATGCCGGCTGATATCGACCTCGGAAATTTTTATTCCCAGCTCCGCCGCGATCTCGAACACGACTGATCGCGTGATTCCGCGCAACGCCCCCGCCGTGATTGGTGGCGTGAAAATTTCGCCGCGTTTGATCACGAAAATATTATCGGCGGTGCATTCCGCGATACATCCCTGGTCGTTTAACATTAACGCCTCATCCGCTTCGGCCAGATTCGCTTCAATCCGTGCCATGACGTTGTTCAGATAATTGAGCGATTTCACTGCCGGATTAAGCGCGCCGGGACCGGTTCGCCGTGTCGCAACCGTCACCACCGTTAAACCATTTTGATACATTTCTTTCGAATAAAGCGCGATGGTCGTCGCGATGATGATCACGCTTGGCCGCTTACATTGCGTCGGATTTAACCCCAGGTTCCCTACACCGCGGGTCACGATCAGGCGAATGTAGCCATCGCGCAGATCATTTTTGCGGATCGTTTCCAGCACTGCCTCCGTCATCTCGCTGCGCGACATCGGTAAATCCAGGCAAATCGAGCGGGCCGAATCCCATAGCCGGTCCAGGTGTTGTTCCAACCGGAAAACGCCCCCGTTGTAAAAACGAATCCCTTCGAAAATCCCGTCGCCATACAACAGCCCATGATCGAAGACTGAAACTTTCGCGTCTTCTTCCGGCACAAATTCTCCGTCGACAAAAATCGTCAAAGGCTTGACCGCTTTTGCGGGGCCTGATTCGTTCGCCGGTTTAGCCGGGCGAGTAGTCTTGCGTGGCTCTTCCATTAAAGTTGTCCCATCCCCATCAGCTGTAGTTTTTGTAAGCACAAAAAAATCTCCGATGTTCGGGCGGCAATTCAAGCGGCATTTACGTCGCCCGCAGATTGCGACGGAACACAGGCTTCCAGTCTGTGCGCCCAGCGGAGTTGCACTCCGCTAAAATCGGCAAGGACGGCAGCTACACTGCTCGGCAGCATTAACGTCCAATCAACCATCAACCTCCCTATTCCAAGACCCCGTCCACCATGTGGAGCTGACGATCCCCCAGCGCAGCTAGCCGCGGATCGTGGGTCACCACCAACAACGTTTTCTTTCGCTCCCGCGCCAGGGACAGAAGCAAATCCATGATCGCGTCGCCCGTCTTGGAATCGAGATTACCGGTCGGTTCATCGGCAAAGACAATTGCCGGATTATTTACCAGAGCGCGGGCGATCGCCACGCGCTGCTGCTCGCCGCCCGAAAGTTCCGCCGGCAAATGTTGCAGCCGTTCGCCCAAACCAACTGACCGCAAACTTTCTTCCGCCGCGCTTTCTCGAACTCTGCCTCCAATCATTCCCGGCAGCATCACATTCTCCAGCGCCGTCAGTTCCGGGAGTAAGAAGTAACTCTGGAAGACGAAACCCATCTGGGTGTTTCGGATGTGCGCCTGTGCCTGCGAACTCCCGGTGTAGAGGCGCTGCCCTTCGAACTCGACCGTCCCCTCCTCCGGCCGTTCCAGTCCTGCCAGCGTATATAGTAAGGTGGTTTTGCCCGCGCCCGAGGCGCCGACGAGAAAGACCGCTTCGCTCCGTTGCACTTCCATCGAGATGCCGCGCAATACTTCAATCCGGCGCGGGCCCATGCGAAACGAGCGCCGGAGATCGCGTGCGACTAATTGTGGCGCCCCGTTTTCCATCGCGCGCACCTTATCGCGTCAATTCAAGCCCGGCAATCAAGCGAAGACGTCCTTGCGCATGCGGCGCAGGCGGATCGAACAGTCGTGCCAGTCCGGCTCGGACCTCGATGTTAAACATCGCGGCGAAGCCGCATTTGTCTTTAGCATCGCCCGCGCAGCGGCCGATCCACCTCCCCAACCCTTAATCGACAAACCCAAGCGCAGCCAGCGTCGGCCGATCGATCGCACCAGTGACATTCAACCCATTATCGAGCTGATAATCTGCAATCGCCTGTTGTGTTATCGGTCCGAGCACGCCATCAACCGACTCAGCGAAATAGCCGAGCTGTTGCAGCGCGTACTGCACGTTGGCGATGATCTGGTCAGGCGACAGACCATCATACCCATAGATCGGCCCATCGTAATTATAGTTCGAATTATAGGAATCGTAGCCGTAAGCCGGATACCAATACCCCAGGTCCCACGCGTAAAACCCGCCGCCGATTAAAATGATGGTATGGCAATGATTCTGCCACCAATCCCGATCATGACGATCCCGATGCCGCCGGCAGGCATCGGCGAAATTCATGGTGTTTGCATTGTTGAAATTGAGCACCGGTTTGTCGCCGCGAATACGTGAGTTCGTCACCTCCATCGTGCCGTTACGCGAGCCAGTCGCGGGCGTCCCCCCAGTGGCATCTTGTGAGTTATTTTCCCCATCGCGATTATGCCGTTTCGGAATAAGGCCCTGGTTGGGAACAGCCGCTGGGATTTGTCCGCCGGCGCGGATTTGGCCAGGGTTCGCCGTGCTTTGGTTGGGTCCTTGGACCGTGGCAGGATTCACCCTGTTCCGATAGTAGAATAATTGGCGAGCTAACAGCTCCGAGCGATCCAGCGGGCGTTGGACGCGCCAGTTCGCGGGGAAATTGGGTTGCGCAGCGTTTTGCACATTCAGATTAGTCGGATATTGGCGGACCACCGGGGCACTCCCGCTTCGGTTCGAAGGCACTACCGCACCCGGTCGCACAACGCCGCTCCCACTTGAACGCGCAGGCGCTACCGCACCCTGCTGCACAGCGCCGCTCCCAGATGAATGCGCGCTCTCAGATGAATGTCCGCTCCCAGATGAACCCGCACTTCCGCTCGTTGCCGAGGTGCCACTTTGACCAGTGGTGCTGTCGGCGCGCCCGCTTCCCGCCGCCGCCAGAATCACCGCCAGACCGACCACGAGAATCTTTGTCATTTTAACCTTTCTAATAAGACAACATAGTGTTGTCGTTTATTCAACACCGCTCCCAGCGATTCCGCTCGACCATTTTCAAGTAGCAGGCCGCGCTCTTGCGACGCTGCCAAAACAAAACCGCGCGGCAGTTTTTTTTCCCACCGCGCGGTCGTTTAAAGGCTGACTCTTCTGCTCCCTGCCTCTTGCTCCTTGCTCCCTGCTCTTAGGTCAACCCCAACGTATATAGCGTCTGCTCATCAATTGCCGCCGTCACCGCCAAACCATGATCTATTTGATACCGCTCAATCGCGCTGCGAGTCCCTGGACCCAGGATGCCATCGATCGGCCCATAATAGTACCCTTGCTGTGCCAAGGATCGCTGCACCTGCGCGGTCACGTCGCCGGGCGCAGCGTAGCCATAACCGAAGATCGGGCCGTCGTAAACATAGTGGCTGTAATAGGGATCATACCCGTAGGCGGGATACCACCAGCCGCTATTCCAATACCAGTAACCGCCACCGTAACGGACGAGACGGTAATTGTTGCGCCGCCACCAATCGCGGTTGTGATGTTCCCGCCAATTCCAGCGTTGCGCCGCACTATACGACCATTCATTTCCGGTGCGTCTGTAATGTTTCCACGCCTTTTTGTTCCATTGCGCATTGTTGTTGGTGACAACGTTCGTCTGTTTGGATTTCTTGGTGCGCTGGATGTTTTGCTGGTTGTAATTGGTGTTCGCGGCGACGTTCGACTGTCCCTTCTTGTTCTTGTAATAGCGGTTGGTTACCTGCTGATTGCTGCTTGGCTGCGAGGTGACATGCTTCTTACTCGTCTGCGAGCTGGTCGTTTGCGAGCTAACATGCGGCTTAGTCGTCTGCGTGCTGACGCGCCGATTGCTTGTCTGCGTCCCGCCTTTCTTTGGCGCGGGTGTCGCCTGCGTCGTGGTTTGCGCCTGTTTCTTTTTCTTCTTTTTCTGCTGATCGTCGGTCTGCACGGCCTGGACCGAGGCCAAGCCCACCAATAAGATCGTCGCTAATATTATAAAACGTTTCATAAAGTTTTTCCTCCTCCTTATTCGACACCCCGCCGCTGCCATTTATTCAACCCGCTGCTGCCGCACCGCCTCGAACAAAACGATGGCCACCGCCGTCGCCAAATTCAAGCTCCGCGTTCCGTGCATCGGGATCGTGATGCAATTCTCCAGATTCTGCTCCAAGACCCGTTCTGGCAATCCTTTGGTCTCGCGCCCAAAGACCAAAAAGTCCCCGGGTCGAAAGCTTTTCTCAAAATAGGGCTGCGTCGCTTTGGTCGTTAAGTAAAAGAAACGCGCGGACGCGTTCGCCCGTCGCAGCTCATCCAGATTCGCCCATTCCCGCACCTCTACTTCGTCCCAGTAATCCAATCCCGCCCGCTTTAGTTGCCGATCATCGATCGAAAACCCGAGCGGCCCGACCAGGTGCAAGGTAGATCGCGTCGCCAGGCACAACCGCCCCACGTTCCCCGTGTTCGGTGGAATCTCCGGCTCAACCAGGACGACGTTAAACATAGGTGGATCGTCCGCTCCGTCGGGCGATGTTAATCAAATGCGGCTTTGCCGCCTAGAAGCATCGAGCAAGGGATTGCTCGATCCACCACTTCTCGGCTCTCACTCCCTGCTCCAGCTCCCTGCTACCGCAGCTTCTCCGCGACGAGCTTCTCCAGCTTCACCACATCCGCCGCAAACTTACGAATACCTTCGGCTGTTTTCTCCGTCGCCATCGCATTATCATTCACCAGATACCTGAACTTCTTCTCGTCCAGGTCCAATCGTTCTATCTGAGCCGACTTCGCCATCTCCGGGCTCAGTTTCCGTTCCACCGGCTCCGTCGATTCCGATAATTCTTTCATCAACTCGGGACTAATGGTGAGCAGATCGCACCCGGCCAACTCGATTATCTGGCCGGTGTTCCGGAAACTGGCGCCCATTACTTCAGTGGGATACCCGAACTTCTTATAGTAAGTGTAAATTTCCCTCACCGACTGCACCCCTGGATCTTCCGCGCCTTTGTAATCGCGATTGTTGGTTTTCTTATACCAATCGTAGATCCGTCCGACGAATGGAGAGATCAATTGCACTTTAGCTTCCGCCGCCCGCACCGCCTGCGGTAAAGAAAAGAGCAGCGTCATATTACAACGAATCCCTTCCTTCTGGAGTTGTTCCGCCGCCAGAAACCCTTCCCAGGTCGACGCGATCTTTATTAGAACTCGCTCCGGCCCGATCCCCTTCTCTTTATATAGCTCGATCAAATGGCGTGCCTTCGCGATTGAGCCTTCAACGTCGAAAGACAGCCGCGCATCGGTTTCGGTGGATACTCGCCCCGGTACGATCTCCAAAATATCGGTCCCAAACTGGACCAGCAGATGATCGCAAATGTCTTCAATCTGTTTCGCGCCCGTTAGTCCTGCGTTTTTCCGGTTCCGCAACACTTCCTCGAGGAGGTGCGCATAATTTTGTTTCTGTATTGCCGCCAGGACCAGGCTCGGATTCGTCGTGGCGTCCTGTGGCTTGAACGCCTTCATCGACTCAAAATCGGCCGTGTCGGCCACGACCTTGGTGAATCTCTTCAGTTGCTCGAGCTGATCCAGCTGTGTCCCAGTTTTCTGCTTCGGCTCCTCAATTGCAGTGCTCATAAGTATTCCATCCTCCTGCCACGAACCTACGCCGCTACATCCACCACTCAATCCAAATTGTGATCCCTGTCCGTCTAGCCGCGGCCTGCTGGCAAAAGCTTTCGAAATCCCCGGTAGGGCGAGACTCTGTCGAGCCGGGTCGCATGAGTTCCGGCGACGCCCGCCTCCCGCGCCGTGCCGTCATAGGTGAAAAAATCTTTAACGAAAATGAACATTCCTATCGACAGGGCCCCCGTCCGTCAGGCATAAGCCTCCGCTTTACCAGAGAATAGTTTTCAGTTCGTCGCACGGGGGTCGCCATGGTGGACCGCGGTTTTCTCAACGGGTTTTTCTTGCCTGCCAGTGGTTGGTTTTGATACGCTCGCGCGAATGTTCGCCTTTAATGCGTGCACTCCCGCCATAATCGGAGGCATGCTCGCGATTTTCGATATTTCTTGGCGCCCCACGACTGAACGCAGGCAGATTAGACGGAATTATTCCGTAATATATTGCGGAATAATTCCGCCGACTCCTCGTTAGATGAATAAGCGCGTCTCTAAGGAGTTGAGCAATTAGCCTAACGGCCCGGCTGCGTTATTGATTGTACCACTCGCGGCGCGGTTTTGCTTACCTCAAGCTGCGCGCTCACTTTCTGCAAGCCCGCGGTTAGCGCTTCGATTTGCTCTTGTTGGTGCGCAACTTTCGCTTGGAAGTCGTTCTTCTGTTGCGCGACCGTTGACTTCAACTCCGCAATGCTTGCCTGTTGCTCCTCGACTTTTTTGTGTTCTTTGAGGAATTCGTTGAGCAACATGGCGTTGACCGCTTGATAACGAACGGTAACGATGTTGCCCTCCTCGTCGCGCGCCACCAGATCAGGATTCACGGTGGCCACGTCCTCGGCGATAAGGCCAAAATCAGGCGAGCGCGCGGGATCAATCTCCTGTTTGTAGCGGAAGCTGACCGGTTTAAGCGCGAAAAGCGCTTCGCTGGCCTTATTCATAGGTCTAATGTCGTCCTTGTAGCGTCGCGAGGAGACTTGGAAGCCAAGTTTGCCACCAGCGCCTACAGTAACAAAGACGCCGTTAGCCTGGGCCGTCGAGCCGATGTTTCCGATCCGGGTAACGTTGCTCTCGCCAGCAACACCAAGGATGTTCTGGCCGACACAGACATTACCACTTCCCGTGATATTGAAACCGGCTTGAAAGCCCAAGGCAACGTTAGAGCTGCCGGTTATGTTCTGATCGAGTGTATGGGCACCGATCGCCGTGTTTAAGCTGCCTGTTGTGTCGTGAACAAGTGCGTTATCACCGTCGGCCGTGTTATGGTTACCGGTTGTGTTGGAAAGGAGCGCTTGAAAACCGGCGGCTGTGTTGTGAAATCCGGTTGTGTTGCTAAATAGCGCTTGCACGCCGGTGGCCACGTTCTGAAAGCCGGTGGTGTTGCGAAAGAGCGTATTAACGCCGTGGGCCGTGTTGAAGCTGCCGGTGGTGTTGCTGATAAGGGCATTGACACCGGTGGCCGTATTTTGGGTGCCGCTGGTATTGTTGAACAGGGCGCCGAATCCCTCTGCGGTGTTGAAGTCGCCGGTGGTGTTCCTAAAGAGGGCTTCAAAACCAAGAGCGGTGTTGTCGATCCCGCTCGTCAAGCTGAAAAAGGCGTTAGTTCCCTCAGCCGTATTGTTGCCCGGATAGCCTCCGTCCGGCGCTGGGACGACCGCTAGTATTTTTGCTGAAAGCGCAAAACAGCTAAGCATGAATGCGATGAGAAATGGCAGAATTGCAGTTCTCAATTGAATAAATGAATCCGTGGCAAACTCTTTGGGCCTGTCGGCTGGAGAAGTGTTCGTTTTCATCAATTAAGAAATCGGCGACCATCACGCCGCCGCCAGTTCGCGTACGCAGTATTTTCCGGTGCTACTCATGAGGTGATCCTCACTCCCTCCTTCGAGATAGAAGATTGGACGATCTTGCAACGGGCGGAGAGCCAAACGCAGTCAACTTTTCATCCGCACGCACAACGAAACGCTTACCGTTGTCGCGGGTAGCATCGATCTAGCTCTTATTTTTCAGCTTCGTCGCCTCGGCGATGATCTTAAAGCTTGTTCTCGTTAGGCCGTAAAATGAAGATTCGTCTCGCTGAGAAATCTGAGGCCGAAGCCATCACCCGATTCGTGTCTGAGCTCGCAGTGACGCACATTGGATCAACCCTTCAGGTTGGAGGTTTGGAGAACCTACTCAGAAGTATGGATGTAGAGTCGATCACGCAAATGGCCGATGGATTCCCGCACTGGGTCGCCCTCGAAGGTGGTGCGATTGTCGGGATTGCTGTGGTTAAGCCCCCCTCGCACATCTATCACTTGTTCGTACGTTCAGACCGACAGCGAAGCGGAATCGGACGACGGCTCATGAACGAGGCGTTATGGTTTATTTCCGATAGATCTGGCAGAGCGACCGTTACCGTGAATTCTTCGCTTAATGCAGTGGATGCCTATCGCAAATTTGGGTTCCGAAATGCGGGGATGAGGTGGTTGACGGTGCCGGAGTTCGCTTCCAGCCGATGTCGCTAGATTTACCATCGCGTGGCTCCTGAAGCAGGCCTAACCAAACGATGGAGCCGACCACGAGCCCCCGTACTACGCAGCTTTCCATGACTTTAACCCGTCAAGTCGTAGCCACGCTAGTCCTCGCTCGCGGCGGCTCATCTTGTTCTCGTTAGGCCACTTCTTGCGGAGCGGACAGGCATCACTGCCGACAGCCCTCGCAGCCGCCATCATCGGAGGCTCCTATCACTTCAGCTCAGAGGTTCGAGCAGTTTTTGAAAGCGATGAGACCATTGCGTCCTTCACCACCGATGATAAGGGTCGGTTCCAAATCTCCTTGCCTCCCGGGCATTACACTATTTCGAAGAAGGACTGGAAGAGTCATGTTGGACACTATGGCCCTTCGAGGTCGATGTAACTGCCGGCCAGGTGAAGAAGGTTGAATGGAAATGCTACACTGGCATGCAATGAGAGCAGATATATTCTACATGCCTG
>Ga0137403_10002625_pt1 | contig 21903 bp, 17 predicted proteins | sample CZOMad2_1_16fung_FD_122057 | JGI IMG/M metagenome (GOLD analysis project Ga0137403, IMG submission 122057) | Vadose zone soil fungal communities from Angelo Coast Range Reserve, California, USA - CZOMad2_1_16fungal (Hybrid Assembly) | ecosystem: Environmental > Terrestrial > Soil > Vadose zone...
CACTGACTCTACCGAATACGTACGGCTCGAACTCGCTGCTGAACCTAGAGAAGCATCGGAGTTTTGCAAGAGGCTCTCTAATTTCTAATTCCTAATTTCCACAATATCCCACGCTGAGCGAACGCGCAGAAGTTTGGACATCAAACCCGCGTGCATGATGTGACCGCTTCTTTCAGCGGTGACGCGCCCCAGCAAAGGCATTCCCAATAACGCCAGATCGCCCACGATGTCGAGAATCTTGTGCCGCACAAACTCATCGCGAAAACGCAGGCCAGTCTGATTCAACATCCCGTCGGTCGTGAGCACAATGGCATTTTCGAGTGAACCGCCGCGGATCAGGTTGGCTTTGCGGAGCGCTTCAATCTCCTCCGTGAAACCAAAAGTACGCGCCGAGGCGATGTCGCGGCTGAAGGCGCCGTTAGTAAGCTCGACAAAAAGCCGCTGTACGCCAATCATCGGATGCGCAAAGTCTATTAAGCAATCAATCTGATAAGTGTCGGCAGGTTCAACGCTGATGCGGCGGTTGCCTTGTTCATAGGAAACCTTCTCGCGGACCAGCAGCGCGCGACGCGCCAACGGTTGTTCCACCAGGCCCGCGCGTTCGATCATATCGGCAAAATTCTCCGCCGAGCCGTCCATGATTGGAATCTCAAGGTTGTCGACTTCGATGTACACGTTGTCGACACCCAATCCGCGCAGGGCGGCAAGCAAGTGCTCGACGGTTGAGAGCATCACGCCCGTGCGCATCAATGTTGTGGCATAGCCGCAATGCGCAACTGATTCTACCGTAGCGGGAATCTCGAAGCCGCCGAGATCGGTACGGCGGAAAACGTAACCGGTGTCAGGTGGCGCCGGCAGCAGCCTGACCTGAACAGGTACGGCGGAATGCAGACCCACACCTTGCGTTTCAACGGCAGAACGAAGAGTTGTTTGTTTGATCGAGTTCCTCATCGAATGAATATTGTCAGCAGTCAGCGGTTGGCGAGCAATGTTTGTGCCGCGTGTGATCTCTACGAATTAAGACAAATCCGACTCTCGGTGTCGCGCATTTGCAACAGAGCCACTCAGTTTTGCTGTTTTACTGCAACAAGTGTTCAGCTAAACGGATCCACGAAGTCAAAGGAAATAATCCGAAGAATGCTTCGTGTGACTTCGTGGATGACAAATGAGAAATGGAAAATGGTAAGCGTCCTTATTCTAGATGTCTTCGTGCATCCTCGGTGTTCTCCGTGCCTCCGTGGTGGCAAAAACCCGAGAACCATTTCACCACTGAGGCACGGAGAACACCGAGAAAGCCCGTTGGACATGAAATGTGGACACTACCCAAAAACACGAAGGTTTGACACTCTTTAAACCACTCTCCTATGATCGAGCGTTAAAATGCCTGCCAAACAATCTAATAATGGAAATGCTCGACGGGACCGTGTGTTTCTGATCGACTCGATGTCGCACATCTTTCGCGCGTTCTATGCGCCGATGGCGAACCGCGTCGCACCGCTGGCCACCTCAACCGGTCAGGTTACCCAGGCCGTTTACATCTTTACAAACATGCTCCTCAAACTCCTGCGCGAAGAGCAACCGGACTACATTGCCGCGATCTTTGAATCGGGCGAGAAAACCTTTCGTCACGAGACATTTGCCGACTACAAAGCCAATCGCCTTCAGATGCCGGACGATCTGGCTTCCCAACTGCCGTACATTCTGCGCTTGTGCGAGGCTCTCAACATTCCCGTCATCAACGCGCCTGGGTTTGAGGCTGACGACGTCATTGGCACCCTGGCCCAAAAGGTAGCGCAAAGCGGTTTGCAGGCTGTGATCGTCTCGAACGACAAGGACATGTGCCAGTTAGTGCATGATCCTGACATCGTCTGCATGCGTCAAAACTCACAAGTGGTGAAACGGAAAGAGCCCGTACCTCCGATTGAGTGGTGCGATGAAAAATGGGTGGCCAACAAATTCGGCGTGTCCGCCGCTCAGTTAGTCGATTTGCTGGGTCTGATGGGCGACTCGATCGATAACATTCCCGGCGCACCCGGCATCGGGGCGAAAGGCGCGGTCCAGATCATCACCCAGTTTGGCTCGATTGAAGAAGCGCTGAAGCATTGGGACCAGGTCAAGCACAAAACTTATCGCGAATCGCTGCGTGATAACGCTGATCTGATCAGACAATCGCGTGAGCTGGCTCGAATCCGTGTAGATCTTGATGTAGCGCTGGACCTGGATCGGATCAAGACCGAGCCACCTGATCGAGCGGCGGCATACGAATTGTTTCGCGAGTTGGAGTTTTCCGCTTTGACTCGGGATTACGCGGATGCCGCTCCTGTTAAACCAGTGGCCGCAGCGGCCGCCCGCGAGTACCGCTTAATTCGCGACAGTGCGCAGTTGGAGAGTTTTCTGAAGACTTTGTGGGATGCGGAAAGCGTCGGTTTGGCTTTGGCGGATTCAACTCCTGCGGGCAGTGGAGAGCAAGAGTGTGCCCTTGATTTCGGCAGCGCATTCGGAATTGCCTTTTCCCCTGGTCCCGGTGTGGCAGGCTATGTTGACCTGAACAAATTCGCGGGTGGCGGCGAGACTGCCATCAGCGCTCTGCGGGACGTGCTCGCAAACGGTTTGATCGACAAATCTGTTCATGATTTCAAGCGAGCCGTGGGACTGCTGGCAGGCGACAGTATTCGTCTTGAAGGTGTCAAGAACGATACGTTTTTGGCCGCGTACTTGCTCGATCCGAATCGCAGCAAGTACGAGCTTTCAGATCTCGCTCGCGAAGCGCTGGGAATTGAGATGGGCGAAACCGCTCCGCCGGATTGGACCGCCCTGCAATGGCAGACTGCCGAAGCTGCCGACTTGACCGCGCAGACAGCAAAGGTTTTGCATCAGCGTATACTGGAAAAGAAATTGGAAACCATCTACTCGGAAGTTGAGCTGCCGCTCGCGCCGCTGCTCTATCGGATGGAACAAGCCGGGATAAAAGTCGATAGGAAGGTGCTTGGAGATCTGTCGTCGTTTCTTGGCAAGGAGCTGGACCGGCTTACTACCAGGATTTACGAACTCGCCGGACACGAATTCAATATCGGCTCGCCAAAGCAGGTGGGGGAGGTCCTTTCGGAACTCGACATCGTGTCGGGCCGAAAGACGTCGACTGGTCGCATCTCAACCAGTAAGGCTGTGCTTGAAGAACTGGCCCAAACGCACGAGCTGCCGCGTCTTATTATTGAATATCGCGAACTGGACAAGCTGAAGAGTGTCTACACGGATGCGTTGCCGCATCAGATCGCGGCTGACGGAAGAATTCATTGTCAATTGAACCAGACGGTGGCCGCGACCGGCCGCTTGTCCTCGAGCGATCCAAATCTCCAGAACATCCCCATCCGGACTGATCTCGGACGACGGATCCGGCGAGCTTTTGTGGCTGAGGCAGGTCATAAGATTATCTCGGCCGACTATTCACAGCTTGAATTACGCCTGTTGGCCCACATCACTCAGGATCCGGTGATGCTCGAGGCTTTCCAAAAAGGCGAAGACATTCATGCGCGCACAGCCCGCCTGGTCTTTGGCGCTAAGACGGATCAGGAATTAAAAGAGGCTCGTCGGTTCGCCAAGATTGTAAACTTTGCCATTGCATACGCTATCGAGCCGTGGGGTCTGTCACAACGCGTCGGTATCTCGCGACAAGAGGCGAAGAAAGTAATAGAGGACTACTACAATACTTACAAAGGCGTTCGTCGTTACATGGAAGAGGTACCCTTGCGCGCACGCGAACATGGCTACGTCCGATCAATTTACGGACGAATCAGGCCGTTGCCGGGAATCGCGGATCGTAACGCCAACATTCGCAAGGCGGCGGAGCGCGAATCGATTAATATGCCGATCCAGGGAACTGCAAGTGATATCGTAAAGATTGCTATGCTTCATGTGCAGCAGGAATTCGAACGCGCCGGTCTGGCAGCTCGGTTGCTGATGCAGGTACACGATGAGTTGCTGGTGGAAGCTCCAGAAAAAGAGGTTGACGCAGTCGCGAAGATACTCAAGCGCGAGATGGAATCAGCCGTGACCCTCGACGTCCCGCTCGTAGTAGACGTGGGCGTCGGTGATAACTGGATGGATGCGAAGCCCTGAAGAATTGGAAATTAGAATTTAGAAATTAGAATTTAGAATTTTGTCTTGAGATACTAATCAGTTCCATTGTGACGGCTCAGGTGACGGGCAACAGAATTCGAAATTCTAATTTCTAAATTCCTATGGAGATACTAAGCAGTTCCATTGTGGCGACTCAGGTGACGGGCAACGAAATTCTAAATTCTAAATTCCAAATTCTAAATTTACTCGATGGCCAAGCCACAGCCGCAAAACTTAACGCCGCATGAGCCGGAGAAGTCCGAGGTAGTCTACCGCCGGGCTGATTTGGCGGGCGGACAACGCTCAGCAGGCGAGACCATTCAAGCGCGAGCCCGCGCCTTGGCGCCCGCAATCACCCCACTGATCATCGGGTTCGCATTGTTGCTGGGCCTGATCATGTTGCAGGAGTATCTCAGTATCCATCGCACAGACGAGGTTAGCTTTCGCGTACTTGACCTCGAAAACCAGCATACGGCGCGGCTCAGTTTGCTGCTAAAACTTCGTTTGGCCCTGACGAAATTGGACAATGAGGCAAGGGAGCGCCAGGGAGCAACCTCGCGGAACGAGCTCAAGCCGCCATTTGCTTTTCGTTTAGGTCGAGCCCACGATGAGATCAATGAACTGATAAGGCAACTCGAGAAGCCACCACTTTCCGAGGATCCGAGTTGGCAACATTTCCGCAAAGATCTGCAAGCATACGTGGAAGTCACTGAGGACCTGCGGCGTTACACCGCCGAAGGTTACGACAAATTCCGCACCGTAGATACCGAGCTCGACGATCTGTTAAACGCATCGTCTCAGGATCAGGAGCAGATCTTCCGGGATGCTCGGGTCATTGAACAGGAAGCGGCGCGTTCAATTCGTCTCTGGAGCTTTCTGGCGTTGCTGGTGGGCAGCCTGGTTGCCGCTGGAACGATCTGGGAGGTCCAGCGTCGTTTCCGCCAGATGCGCCTGAGCACCGACGAGGCGCGCCGTGAACGAGCCTTCACGAATCAGTTGCTTGAGGGGATGGTAAGTGCCGTGGCTGCGATTGACGAGAGCGATCGCATTCGCAGCGCCAACGCAGCTTTCTTCCAAATCTTCCCGGGGGCCAGCATCGGCGCCTCGGTTTATGAGAAGTTCGCCAATGACGACGCCTTGAGAATGCTGGAAGCGGCCACCTCGACTCGAGTCACAAAGGGAACCTATCGTGGGCGGTGGCAGTGCCGTCTGAGCGATGAGGAAAAGACTTTTGACGTCTACTCATCGCCGCTGGCCATCGACGGAGAGCAGGGTCAAATAATCACCCTGGTCGATGCCACGCAAGCCGCCGAATCCGAACGCGTGCTGCGTCGCAATGAATCGCTCGCTGCCGTCGGCCAGGCGACAGCTCAGGTCGCTCATGAGATCCGCAATCCTCTGGGAAGCATCAGACTGGGCGTATCGATGCTCAGGGACAGCGTTACCGACGTCGAGGCGCTCAACACCATTGAATTGGTGGAGCGGGGCATTAAGCACTTGAACAAGCTGGTGGTCGATGTGACGCAATTCTCAAGGCAGAAGAACCTCGAGCGTGCGCCGGTGGATCTGAACGAACTAATTGAGATGAGCTTGAACCTTGTGGCCGACCGGGTACGAGATAAAGATACTCCGATTGAGAAGCACTTTAGTGAGGGGCAGCTGGTGGGCCAATGGGATGCGGACCAATTGCGTCAGGTGTTCATGAACATAATTGCGAACGCTGTGGACGCCAGCGTCAAACATTCGCCAGTTACGATCTCAACTGAGACGGTGAGTTTATCGAGGAGGGTAGACGGAACAGAACACGAGGATCAAAGATTCGCGCGAGTGGTGGTGGCGGATCAGGGTAAGGGAATTGACAAGCCGGCGCTGGAGCGTGTTTTTGAACCGTTTTTCACGACCAAGAAGAGGGGTACCGGGCTTGGTTTGGCAATTGTGAAGCAGATTGTCGAACAGCATGGCGGCGATGTCACGATGCAAAGCGAGCCAGGTAAAGGCGCCCGAGTGACAATCGATCTGCCCCTGTAATCATTTAGAATTTAGAAATTAGAATTTAGAATTTTTCTTTTGTTTTTCTTTCGTGTAATTTCGTGGATCCATTTCTTCTTGAGGGCCGATACGATCCACTAAATCACACGAAAGAAAAACAAAATGAAAATTCTAAATTCTAATTGCTTTTGAGAAGGCGCGTTTCGCAGCCTCGATTGTCTGCTCGATAACCTGGTCCGTGTGCGCCAGGCTGATAAACGCCGCTTCAAACTGTGAGGGCGCCAGATAGATTCCTTCCTCGAGCATTCGATGGAAAAATTGTCCATAAGCCTGCCGATCGCACAGGTTTGCGTCTGACCAGTTATTGACCGGCTGCGAGGTGAAGAAGCCTGTCCACATCGAACCGACCCGGTTAGTTACGGTTTTAACTCCGGCCTCGCCTGCTGCCGCCGAGATCCCTGCGCACAACCGGGACGAGCTCGTTTCCAGTCGCTGATAAATCGACTTGTCTCTGAGACGTTTGAGTGTCGCGAGGCCAGCCGCCATCGACAATGGATTTCCTGAGAGTGTACCCGCCTGGTAGATTGGACCAGCCGGTGCGATGTGGCTCATCAACTCCCTGCTTCCTCCATAGGCGCCCACCGGTAATCCGCCCCCGATGATTTTGCCCAGCGTTGTCAGGTCCGGTCTCACATTGTAAAGCTCTTGCGCGCCGCCACGAGCCACCCGGAACCCTGTCATGACCTCGTCAAAAATCAGCAAAGCGTTGCCTTTTGTCGCCAGCGCTCTGAGGGCTTGCAAAAAGCCTTCCTGCGGCGGCACGCAACCCATGTTTCCAACCACCGGTTCGATGATTACAGCGGCGATATCGGAATGTTCTGCAAAAATATTCTCGAGCGCGGCAACATCGTTGAAAGGGACAGTGATTGTGTATTGGGCCAGCGCAGCCGGAACACCAGGACTATCGGGCAAACCCAGTGTTGCGACTCCGGAGCCCGCCTTGACGAGCAGACTATCGCCGTGCCCGTGATAGCAACCTTCAAATTTTATGAGTTTGTCTCGTCCGGTAACGCCGCGGGCTAATCGAATAGCGGACATTGTCGCCTCAGTGCCGCTACTCACCATGCGGACCATTTCGATTGAGGGAACTGCGTCGATGACCTCTGCGGCAAGTTCAAGTTCCAGTTCATTCGGCGCCCCGAAACTGGTTCCCCGGGCGGCTGCCTCCTGCACGGCCGCCACAACCTCAGGGTCAGCGTGGCCCAGAATCATCGGGCCCCACGAACCTACGTAGTCAATGTAGCTGCGACCATCGGCGTCGGTGATCAGAGCACCGCTTGCGGACTTGATGAATAGCGGAGTACCGCCAACGCCGCGGAATGCACGCACCGGAGAATTAACCCCACCAGGCATCAATTGAACTGCTTGCGCAAACAGCTGCTCGGATCGCGCTTGATTTTTCTTGGGGGAACTCATGCGGGAAAGGATAACATCGACTTTGCCTGGAAGATAACATCGTGCTCATTCGCGCTTGAGAGTCTCCTTCGGCTCAACCAGGATGGTCTTGAAACTCGACATTCGGACCAGACCTGGCGCTGAACCTTTTGGTTTGGAAAGGAATTTACGTGGTGTGTAGTGCACTACCACCTTCGAATCATTGCTCGCCTGACTGAAGCGAGCTGCCAGTTGGGCCGCCTCGATAACAGTCCGGTGAGGTATTTCCTTCCGTTGCTCGCGCCGGACCACAACATGCGAGCCGGGATAGTCAGCGCTGTGCAACCACAAGTCATTTGGCCGCGCCACTCGGAACGTCAGGTGGTCATTGTCGCGCGCACCGCGCCCCACCAGGATTTCATACCCGTCTGACGATCGGTAGATGCGGACACCCGGTATCTTTGCTGGTGCCCGCCGATTACTGCCCGCTTTGGGTTGGGACGCGGATTTTGTAAAGCTCTCCAACGCCTGTTTGTCGCGCACCTCTATCAGTTGTTCGAGCCGGGCCTGTCTAATTGCCAGCGCCTCCAATTCCTTTGCGATCTTTCCCAGCCGCTGCCCAATCTCTTCACGAGCCCGCTTCGCCTTTGTGTAACGATCAAAGTAGCGGGCCGCTTCCTCTTGAAGGGGGATATCTTTGTTTATCTCCAGTTCGATCTCCGGGGCTCCTTCGGTGTAGAAGTCTTTGATCAGGACCCTTGATCCTTTGCGCTTTGCGGTGGAGATATTCGCGAGCAACAGGTCACCCATGCGTTTATGTTGCTGAGGTTCACCATGGTTCGCGAGATCTTCTTCCAGGTTCTTTCTCAATTTTGTTCGCTGCTGTATTTCTTTTCGCACGCCGCTCCGAAGGCCATTCGCCAGGAGCTGAAAGGACCGTTCAGCGTCGAGGCTTTGATAATGCGAGTCAAGCGCGACCGAGAGCGATTCGAACACACCCTTGGTCAGTACCGGGTCGTTCAGCTTTCCACCTGTTCCAGAGGTAGGGGATTGATAGGCGTCGCCAATTGATTGTCCCGGAATCTTTGAGACCCTCGCGACAGCCGTAATGCGTCCTTCGCTGTCCAGCAGGAAGAGATTAGCTGAGCGGCCGGTGAGTTGGCTGATAAGCACATATCGCTCGGTTTTGCCTGACTCGTCGCGAGCTTCCAGCGCCAACCTGATCACTCGCTCAGAAGTATCTCTAGTAAGACCCGTGACCCTCGCTCCGCTAAGCCTCGACCGCAGCACCTGAGAAAACTGCGAATGAGGAATCGATTGCTTCTTCAAATCCTTAAGCCGGCGTTTGATCAGATGTACACGAGGCGCAGCCGGATCAGCTGCGAGCAATAAATAGCGTCCCTCTCGCAGCCCAAAGTCAATCGCCAGCGAGGCGGGCCCCAGTTGAAAAATCTTGCCCAAATAATGGTCCTCGAGCAGTGGGCCAATCTCTTCGACAATCTGCTGGAGGGTTTCCTGATGCACGATGATTAGTTGGGTCGCACGGGGGAACGGTCTTGTGTATCACAAGGCAATAGTGGTAACGCAAGCTGTTAGCTTGCGAGGTTGAGTTGACTCAACCAACGCAAGCTAACAGCTTGCGTTACCGAGCAAAAAGAGGGCCTTGCCGAGGTGGCAAGGCCCAGAACTCCGGCGGTTACACCAGATCAGTCGTGGACGACTATTGTGTGCGTCATCTGATCGTGGGCAGTATAGCCTTCACGATTCACCAGCGCATAAATAGCCGGGAGGCCAAGAGCATACAAAGACGCTAAATAAACAACCGCGCGGCCGGTGGATTGAGCGCCAGTAGGAATCAGACCAGTTTTCCTGTCTACGGTCCTCATTGAAAGCATTCGCATTCCGAGGGTTCGACCAGTCAGGGCTGTGGAGACCGTCAGATAAATGAAGGAAACGATTGTGCTGATCGCCAGCGCAAAAGCGATAGTGCGCAATCTGTGCCAGTCGGCGCCCGTTAATTCGACCGCAGCCGCGAAAGGAGAGAAGAGAAGAGCACAAACCACAAGGTCTACTAACGCCCCACAAACGCGACGCACAAAACCTGCCTGGGATTCCGCAATTTGGTCCCAATGAAAGGTCGTGGGCACAGCATCCAGGTAATTGAGCACGGGATCGTGATCGCTGATCAGCCGCCTGGCAACCACCTTAGGTTCAGGCTTCGATGTTGTCGTAGTCGTTGGCGGAGGAACAACAACCAGGTTGTGGGGTTTTTCCGCAGGCTCGAGGGGCTCGACCTGCGGTTGCTCGAGGTCAAGTGTGCCGGTGGAATTGGCTAAACGCTCGTCGGGAGAGCTATCCAATTCTTCCTCCGTAGCATAGGCGACGGCGGCAGCTGATCTGGCGTGTGTAGCCGCAGTCGGGAGTTGCTGATTTGCCCGTTCAATACGCCGGAGAGCTGCGGCAACGAGCGGATTCAAGGTTGGTGCAGTAGCTTGGGGCAATAGTTCCAGTTGTGGCGCCGGGGCGGCCGCAGCCTGGGCTAGACGCATACTTTCGGCTTCAGCGGCCTCTTGGGCGGCTTCGCGAGCGCGTCTTTCCTGGACTTCCCGAACTCGTTCACTCAATTCTCTACGCCAGTCAGGCACGGTGCTTCGCACTACTCCAGGAAACTCCAGTAAGGTCGATTTTCTTGACGTTTGTCGTTGTGAGGGTCCGGAATTCGTTGTGACCTCAAAAGTTGTGGATTCGTTCTCCTTTACGTCCAACTCGGTAGAACTCAGGACGGCGGCTCCACACTCAGTACAGCAATCCGAGTTGCTGTAGGAAGCGCCGCACGAGGGACATCGCATCACAAGGGCCTCCCGATAAATTCTCGAGTTCCGAGCAGGCTCCGGGGTTGGGTTCCGGCTCGGATTTGCAACGGGCCGGATACTATCAGGAATTACTTTAAGTGGTCAATGAGAAAATTAAGCAGGGGTTGGAGTTGCCCGTTTGGCTGAGGTCCTTCATAGCGGGGTGCGACCGGTGAAGCCGGCATCCAGATCATGCCACCACTCAACCTCATCACCTTCGCCCATTTGCCAGCAGAGCAACACGACTCGGCCGTCGCGGAGGTAGGGAAAATCGACCAGGCCCCGATCCAGGTCCTTTAATTGGACCCCGAGGGACTCGAGGTTATTCATGAGTTCAGTGAGTTTGATCAGCAGTTGTGCATAGATTGGACCTTCAACAAAACCGCCGCCGCCACGCTCAGCCGCTTCCGAGGCCTCTTTGGCCTGTTCTCGATAAACTGAAAGTCGCCGGTGAGTTTTTTGAATATTGCGCAGATTGCTGCGGACAGTTGGCAGTAGCGCATTAGCTTCTTCGATCGTGAATATCTTCATACAAGTGTCGGAATGGGGATTGCGAATTGCGAATTTTGAATTGCGAATTTCGAATTGCCGATTGCGGATTTGAGAGTGATGTGCAAGGGCAGCGCTGCGGCGCCAAAAGACCGTCCATTAGATCGCAATACGCAATCCGGAATCCGAATTCGCAATTCGCAATTCAAAATTCGCAATTCTGGGTCAATGATCGTCCGTGATGCGAATGAATTCGGAAGCCGCGTCGAACTGCTCGTCCGTTTCGTCTAGAGTCGATTCAAGTACGACGTGCAACGCAGCGTGCAGCACATCTGCTGCTGCTTCCTGTTGGATTTGGTCATGCATGTACTGAGTGGTTACCTGATCGTGCAGGTCGCGCTCGTCGTAACGGTGACCATGCGACGCTTCTTTGCGTACCTTGTCTGCAATCTCTCCAAGGTCAATGAAATAATCAGCTACGTCAATCAGTTTGGGCGCCGTGTTTGACCGGAAACCGGCGATTTCAACGCGGCAGCCCTTGTAAGCCACAGCATTCACTGCATAAACAAAATCCTCATCTCCGGAAACCAGCACCGCCGTATCATAACGTCCGGCGAGCGAGAGCATGTCGACTGCGATCTCTACATCCAGATTTGCTTTGCGCGTGCCGTCATAAAAAGTCTTGAGCTCCTTTTGCACGACGCGAAAACCGTTTCGCCGCATCCAGAGCAAAAATCCCTGTTGTCGTTCCGCTCCGACATCCACGCCAGTGTAAAAGAAAGCACGCAAGAGACGACCGTCACCAAGGAGAACCCGCAGCAATTTGTTGTAGTCGATATCGATGTTATGAAAACGGGCGGCATGAAATAAATTGTTGCCATCGATAAACACGGCCACTCTGCCCCGGTGACCGAGCTGCCATGAGACATTATTCGTTGGATCAAAGTTGTTCATTAGATAAAGCGCTCCGCATAGAATTATCTAAATCCAGGTCTAGGATGCTGCTTTGGCACTCGTTGGTCAAGCGACCAATTTCTGAAGAGTCAGGCGGTTGCCAGGAAGTCACCTTTTACTGCGTCAAGATAAACTAATTGGAAGGGTGCGTTTGTGACGGCAATTTCCCACGCCAAACGAAGCTCCAAGGGGCCATTAGCCGTATCCTTCGCGTAAACAACCAGCTCCCGGACATTTGGCTTGTTCGCTGGCGAGATTGTGTAACTCGCCTGCTGCCCCGGACCATTGCCGAAGGACACGCTCAAATTCGCCAGGCGGGCGGACGCATCTTCCCAGCCGACCTGCGGAGTCACTGCAGCGATCGAAGCCTGCAGGCGATCAGCATGTGGAATGCACGTACTAGAGAAATCGACAACGCGGCGATCTGCAGTAAATCGGATTCGCAGCTTGCCGTAAGGGCCACGAAGCGGATAACGGAAGGGTTGCTGTTCATAGGTTGCAAGTTTGCTCCCATCCGGCTGATCGGTTCGCCCGCGGAGTGAAAGCTGAATCGGCTCTGCCCCTATCAACCCTTGCCACTCCTGGATGAACCTGCGCAAAGATTCTCGCGTTTCCTCTTCCGACATAGTTGGAGCTGAACCGACCTTAGGTAACAGCAGATTGGAATGCGGCGGCAAACCTTCGATCGTGGCGGTATAGGGGTGCAATGAGACCTGGGCTTTCTCCGCACCAGTCTGAGGCTGAGCGAGTCGCTGCCAGAACACCAGTGCCTCCTGTAAACGCGCGGTGTCTGCCGCGAGGACCACCGGGTAGGCAGGCTGATTGGCCCTTGGACCACCGGCGTCAGGCGGCTGCAACCCTGAACAAGCTGCAACCACCAGCGAAACCGCCAGGATTAGCACGAACTTCCCCTTTGTTTTGAATTGCTCGCGCATCGTTCGTTTTACTCCGCGGAAATAGTACTACACGTCGTATAATCCTGTTTATTGGAGGAGCTGTTGCCGAAAGATAACGAAAAGATTCCTCTTCACGATTTAGTTCCACTGACGCCTTCTGAAGTGGAGGCGTTTTCTGCCGAGCAGATGGTCCGTTGCGAAGAATGCCTGCGGGCCAATCCCCCAACCAGAGTTAACTGTCTTTACTGTAGCGCCTCACTTCCCGTCACGGAAAAAAGCGCGAACATGCAAAAGCCTGCTCTGCGGCGCCTCGAGCAATGGGAACAGGGTATCAACATCATCCTTGTACCAACGAGTGGAACCAGCTTATCTGACGAGAGATTGGGGGCAGCGGCCGAACTACTCAAGTTGAGGCCAGACGAACTGCGGCGAGTAATCTCCAGTGGAAGATCATTGCCGCTGGCTCGTGCCGCCAGTCGAGACGAAGCGGAACTGGTTGTTCGACGACTAGGCGAACTCGGTATCGACACAATCTCGGTTGCGGACGAACAGCTGCGTTTGGATGAGCGTCAGATGGTCCGCATCCGCTCCGCGAGTATTAAAGGGGACGGCCTCACGGGATATCAGCTTGCCGGAATGCCTGGGGTGGTGTTGGAGTTCAGCCGCATTGATTTACTGGTTCTCGGCCGAATCCTCGTAAGACGGATTGAGGTGAAGGAACGAACCACGCGCCGTGCGGAGAATGATATTGTGAATTCCAGCGAGTTCTTTTCCGACGAGCCTATTCTCGATATTTACGGTGAGCCGGACCCTCCTTCTTGGCGGATTGAGGCAGGCAGCTTTGACTTCTCAGTGCTCGGGCGACGGAAGGGTCTGATTGCGGGTGAGAATCTGCGCACGCTTGTAGAGGTAATCCGCGAGCTTTCACCTCGCGTGCAATTGGACGAATCATATGCGGCCACCAGACATACGCTCGAACCGGTCTGGCCGTCCCGGCAACGAACCGAAGCCGGCGGCTGGCATCGCGAGCGACCGGGGATGTACAGCACCAGCGGCATAATCGAGAGCAGCAATGAAGACCAGTTCACTCTTTACTCTCGTCTTCAATATTTCCTAAGACTCAACAGCCCGGTGCCGGTCAATGAAGAATAAAAGGCGACCGGGCGGCGTTCGCATCTACCGGACCGAAAACTCGCCGGCGAAACACGAGCAACCGGAAGGTTCAACGGCAGCTCGCCTATATGGACTGGTACCGGTGATTGAGGCTCTGCGCGCTGGACAACGTCAAATCGAACAGATAACGATCGCCGAAGGAAGCGGGCACGAACGCCTGAAAGAGTTGTTAGACCTGGCCAGACAAAACCGTGTGCCGGTCCATCGTGTCCCGCGGCTGGATCTCGATCGCGCATTAGGTGCGGCAAGGCACCAGGGGGTTGTCGCCCGGACAGCGGCCGCGCACTATCGAGATGCCGACGATCTATTGCAGATACTCGATGACAAACTTGCTCGCGGACAGTCACCCCTCGCAATCGGCCTCGACGGAATCGAGGATCCAAGGAATATGGGCGCAATTCTTCGCACAGCGGAATGTGCCGGGGTTGATGGAGTTTTCATTCCCGAAAGACGAGCAGTCGGATTGACTGATACAGTCGCAAAGGCCGCAGCCGGCGCATTGGAATACGTTCCCGTTGCCCGCGTAACTAATCTGGTGCGATTGATAGAGCAGTTCAAAGGACGTAACATCTGGGTAGTCGGAGCGGCAGAAGAGGCGACGATGGAATACACGGAGTGGGATTGGACGCTTCCGGTGGCGGTTTTTTTAGGGAATGAGGGTTCGGGCCTGCATCGGCTTGTTCGTGAACACTGCGACCAGTTGGTTCGTATTCCAGTGGCCGGCAATCTTGAATCACTGAATGTGTCAGTCGCGGCGGGGATCCTGCTCTACGAAGCACTGCGCCAGCGCAGCAGGTAACGCAAGCTGTTAGCTTGCGCCGGTAACGCAAGCTGTTAGCTTGGTAACTCAGGCAGTTGCCTGGCGAAGCGACGCAAGCTAACAGGTTGCGGTACTGAGGAGGAAGTCATGTTTTGTCCGAAATGTGCAAGCCAGAATCTCGAGGGCGCGAGTTTTTGTCGCACGTGCGGCGCAAACATCAGTCTTGTGCCTCAGGCGTTAACCGGACAATTGCCAGAGGTGGTCGATGAGGTGGAAGGCCGAGGCAGGCGTGGGCGCAGAAAACGCGGTCGCGAACTAAGCCTCGATCACGCTTTCAAGAATATCTTCATGGGGATGGCCTTTCTAGTCATCTCGATTGCGCTGTCGTTCTCGATTATGGGCAGAACCTGGTGGTTCTGGATGTTGATCCCGGCTTTCTCGATGATGGGAACCGGTATTGCTCAATTCATTCGGATCAGGGAAGAACAGAAAAGGAATTTGACGGCCGGGTTTCCGGTCCAGTCCTCTATTCCCGCCGCGCCGCGAGTCAGCTCCTTGCCGCCCAGGAATACAGGTGAAATGATCGCTCCGCCGGCGAGCGTTACCGAAGGGACGACTCGACATCTCGGCGCTGAAGCACCGACGCGGCACCTGGATGCTTCTGGCGATCCCAACAGTTGAGCTCTCGATCATCTCGAGGCGATGCGCCGGCTCTTTCGCTCGACAGCTGGATAAAAGCATCGCCTCGCAGTGTGTTTGACCCGCCCAAGGATCATGGAAGCCAAGACGAAGACTCAAATCTGTGTGCCGGTTTGTGAAGCGACCTTGACGGCGATGCAACAAGCTGCTGTGCGCGCGTCTGAGGTTGGCGATCTGATTGAACTTCGCTTTGACTGCCTGACGCGGAATGAGCTCAACCGGGCTACTGGGGCGCTCGATACCTTGCTGTCAACAATGGACCACCCAGTGATAATTACCTTACGACCGGCTGAACAGGGCGGTGGTGGATCGTTTGAGCTGAAGTATCGCCGCGACTTTTTTGATCGTCCTTTCACCAAAGACTTTGTCGACATCGAACTTGATTTGGCCACGATGCTGATGGCCATCCGCAACGTTAAGGTTGATTGGAAGCGCGTGATCTGTTCCCATCATGACTTTCAGCGTGTTCCTGCCGATCTCACGCAAATATACGAGCGATTGGCTGCTACTCCGGCCCGGATTCTGAAGATTGCCGTTCAGGCTCAGGATGTAATCGACTGCCTCCCTGTTTTCAAGTTGATGGAACGCGCGAGAATCGAAGGTCGAGAAATCATTGCGATTGCCATGGGCGAGGCGGGGATTGCTAGCCGCATTCTGGGGCCATCACGCGGCGGGTTCCTGACCTATGGCTCGTTGGGAGAGCAGACCGGCACTGCGCCGGGCCAGGTCCCTGCAGCGGAGCTTCGGCAGCTCTACCGTGTTGATGAGATTGATTCGGAAACTGGGATCACAGGTCTGATAGGCTGCCCCGTTTCGCACTCGATTTCACCTCACATTCAAAACGCGGCCTTTGCAGCTACCAGAGTGAATGCTGTCTTTATCCCTTTCGAAGTTCATGATCTCCGCGCGTTTGTCACCCGGATGGCGAATCCACTGACCCGTGAACTCAACTGGAACCTGCGCGGGTTAAGTGTTACCGCGCCGCATAAATCTGCTGTAATGGATCTGCTCGACTCGGTTCACGAAGTGGCGCGCGAAATCGGCGCGGTGAACACCATAGTGATTGACCAAGACCATTTGCTTGGCTACAACACCGACGCGGCTGCCCTGATCGATGCTTTGAAGGAACGAGTGGGTGACTTAAAGGGAGCTAATTGCGCGGTTGTCGGTGCTGGGGGCGCTGCGCGGGCTGCGCTTTGGGGTTTGCGCTCGCAAGGTGCGGCCACCACGCTTTTCGCGCGTGATCTAAAGAAGGCATCGCTTGTGGCTGATAGGTTTGCGGCACATTTGAAGCCGTTGCGAAATTCGAGTTTCAGGGAATTTGACGTGGTGGTGAACGCGACTCCGTTGGGGACTCGCGGACCTCTAGCGGAAGAAACACCCGCAATCGCCGAGCAGTTGGGCGGTGCACGTTTGGTGTACGATCTAGTCTACAATCCTTCTGAGACCCGTTTTCTCCGCGAGGCGAGGGCAGCTGGGTGCGAGACACTTGGCGGATTAACCATGCTCGTCAATCAGGCAGTCGAGCAGTTCAGGCTGTGGACCGGTATCGACCCATCGTACGAAGTGATGCAACACGCGGCCACCAGGGCTTTATCTAATGAGTAACGAGCGATACAGCCGGCAAATCCTTTTTGCAGAAATCGGTGCTGAAGGCCAGCAGCTGATTCGAAACTCTCGAGCTTTGATTGTGGGTTGCGGCGCACTCGGATCGGCTCAAGCTGAAGCGCTGGCACGCGCGGGTATCGGCACGCTCCGCATCGCGGACCGCGATTTTGTCGAAGCTGCGAACCTGCAAAGACAATCAATGTTTACCGAGCAGGATGCCGCCGAACGTTTGCCCAAGTCTATCGCTGCGGCAAATCGCGTCGGCCGGATCAATGCGGAAGTCGAGACAGAACCAGAGGTTGTTGACGTGAATCAGTCAAACATCGAACGGCTGATCGGCAATTGTGATGTGGTCCTGGACGGAACCGACAATTTCTCCACGCGCTATCTACTGAACGACGCCTGCGTCAAGCACAACACGAATTGGATTTATGGGGCGGCTGTCGGATCCTACGGCGTCACAATGACCATTCGGCCGCATCAAACGCCCTGTCTTCGGTGCATCTTTGAACAGGAGCCCCCCGCTGCCAGTGCACCGACTTGTGACACTGCCGGTGTGATAATGCCGATCATCAGCATTGTAGCGGCCGTCCAGGTCACTGAAGCGCTTAAGCTGCTCACCGGACGGATTTCTGATTTACATGGCTCGCTGATGCAGTTTGACGTCTGGCGTAACGAGTGGCGAAAGGTCAATCCCGGCAATCCAGCGGTGGATTGCCCGACTTGTGGGCTGCGAAATTTCCCGGCGCTGGAAGCCGATGCCACCGATTTCTCGGCCGTATTGTGTGGACGGGATGCCGTCCAGATTTCGCCTGCGCAAACAACGCAGGTCGACTTTCGCTCCCTGGCTGAACGACTCAGCAGTGCCGGCGAGGTAAAGTTTAACAATTATCTTCTCCGCTTTCGCACCGGTGAATACGAATTGACCGTTTTTCAAGATGCGCGATCAATCATTCGCGGCACTGCCGAAGTCTCAATCGCTCGTTCGCTTTACGCTAAGTACATAGGAAACTAATGATTCACTTCAGACTCTTAAAAACATTCTGGTCTCTTGTAACCATCGTTCTCGTGTTCGGTCCTGCGAGCACGGTTCGCGCCGGCCAGCCGGTCGTTTGGGAACTCAGCGGGCGAGCGGATCTCCTCAAAGGCGATGCGCGCGGGGTTTCGATCAGTGACACAGGCGTTCTGATGCTCGCGCCAAATCTGACTGAGGTCTTCAAGACTGAGCAAGCGTTTATCTGGTCCAGCGCCGTCGATAACCAGGGAAATGTCTACCTGGGCACCGGCCATGATGGCAAGATCTTTCGCGTTAGCCCGGATGGACATGGCTCGTTGCTCTACGATGCCGCTGAGTTGGATGTAACCGGTCTTGCGGTGGGGAAAGACGGCGCGCTTTACGCCGGCACGTCGCCTGACGGCAAAGTCTATCGGATTACGGCCGACGGCCATGCGGACGTGTACTTTGATCCGCCGGATAAGTACATTTGGTCACTCGCAGTCATGAGCGACGGCTCGCTGGCAGTTGGCACGGGAGATAACGGCAAGCTGTATCGTGTGCGGTCTGCCGGTGCGGCGCCGGAATCGTCTCTGCTGATCAATACGACGCAGACACACGTAATTTCACTGGCGGTCACCCCCCAGGGAGACCTGATAGCGGGAACTGATCCCGGCGGATTGGTCCTGCGCATTTCTTCTGATGGAAAAGCCTTTGCCTTATTCGACGCTCAATTGCGCGAGATTCATTCGTTGGCAGCAGCAGCGGATGGCTCGATTTACGCGCTTGCCTTGAGCGATTCAGCTTCCTCCGGCCGCGTTTCAATCACGCCCACACCCGCTCCCCAGCCCTCCGAACCGGGCACACCGAGCACGAGTGTGACGATCACAGCGGTTGATGAAAGTGGAGCACCGCTTCAGGCTCAGTCACAAACAGCGCGAAGCCGTACCGATGTTTCCAGCGCGCGCAGCGCTGTGTTCCGGATATTGCCGGACGGGGCCGCGGACGTTGTTTGGAGCTCTCCGACTGTGACCGCGTTTGCCATTGCTCCGGCACTGCAACCCGGTAGTGTGCTGATTGGCACGGCGGACAAGGGAAGGATCTACTCGGTAACAAACGACGGCCGGGACACTCTGTTGTTGCAATCGACTGAGGGTCAGATCTCTTCCTTCCTCGTTCGAAGCGGACAGGTGTTTGCAGCCTCGAGCAACCAGGGAAAACTTTTTCGCTTTGGAAACGATCTTGTTACCGAGGGATCTTATGAATCTCCCGTGCGGGATGCGAAGCTCATTTCGAGCTGGGGGCGTATCTGGTGGCGCGGCGCCGGAAGTGCTGATTTGCAGACCCGTTCGGGAAACGGCGAGCGTCCTGATTCCACCTGGAGTGATTGGAGCGCGGCCTACCGTGACACGGAAGGGAATCAGATAGCTAGTCCGCGAGCTCGGTTCATTCAGTGGCGGGCCACTCTTAGATCTGCGCGCGCAGCTTCAACTCCGAGTTGGATCGAAGATGTCTGCATAGCTTACTTGCCCCGGAATGTTGCGCCCGAGGTTATTTCCATTACTGCCTTGCCCATAGGTGTTGGCTTGCAGCCAGTGGCCCAGCTGCAGGTTGATCCTAACGTCGAATCTTCGGGTTTGGATCCGGCGCTGTTTGGGGCGGCGGCCCAGGTTCCCTCAAGGCGCTTTTATCAACGCGGTGCGCGTTCTTTCCAGTGGCAGGCTGAAGATCGTAACGGGGATACGCTCGATTATTCTGTGTATTACCGCGCTCTAAACGAGAGTACATTCCGGCTGTTGAAAGACAAGCTTCGCGATAACTTTTTTACGATTGACGGGGCGACCTTGGCAGATGGACGGTACGTGATCAAGATTGTGGCTTCAGATGGACCAGACAATCCCCCTGGTCAGATGCTTACCGGGGAACGACTCAGTGAGCCTGTAGACATTGACAACACGCCGCCGGTTGTTCGAGTTGTCGGTACTCCACAGGTGAATGCCGATGGTATCAGGGTGGTGTTTCAGGTTGACGACGCAACCGGAAAAATCAAAAAGGCTGACGCCAGTTTGGACGGCGCGCCCTGGAACCCGATGTTTCCGGACGATGGTATTGCGGACAGTGGTCACGAGCAGTACTCGCTTGCCTTTCGGGTGTTGTCACCCGGCGAGCATACCATAGCGCTTCGGGTCTTCGATTCCAGCGGAAATGTCGGCACTTTGAGCGTCACCACCAGGCGGTAGAAACTTTACGATAGTGTGGCTTTATGACCTTCTGCGAGACTGTTCGCGCTCCTGGTTGAGGTCAGCGAAGGTGCACGATACGGTGCGAGAGCCGTCGAAACGGTGCGCGAAATGGTATCTGTTGGTAGACTCGGACGGTATAACAAGGGGTTGACTCGCAGGGGCTTTTGGCACTCATATTGCTCGGAAACGGCTGCGCGTCTCTTCTCCCTCCCATGCGCGCTTGGATTAAGGCATGAGGAGGCATTGGAAGTTATGGTTAACCTGAAGCGAAAGTTGTTGGCGGGGGCAATGGCCGCCCTCATTGCTTCAGCGGGCGCCTTCGCCCAACGAGGGGACGACAAACGCCCGCCTAAAGGGAACAATAAAGTTGTCGCAGGTGACAAACAGAAACCACCGCAGAACAGCAACAATCGGGGCGGCGGTGATAAGAACAAGGGCGACAAAAGGGGGAAACCTGATTGAGTTGCTAAAGTTGAGTGCCTTGAAAGTCATTCACGTTATCTGACTTTTTCAATCGCGACTCCCAGAATAAAACCCCGCGCAATTGTAAAACTGCGCGGGGTTTAGCTTGTGTGCCGAGCATGTTCGAGAGCTAGGAGGTGAAAGTCCTCTACTCAACCTGATGGAGGTGAAGAGTTAGCGAAGCGCAAGGGCGTCGTCGCGAGGCGGGGTCTGAAGGAAGCGTGGAGCAAAGGCGCGAGCCGATGAACAAGAACCGGATAGGAGGCATACGGCGTCGGGCGAGCTGGCAAGTGACATGCGAAGCCCATATCCATCAAGGACGCTGGTTGTAAATCCGGCGGTTGTGCGCTGAAGGCGGTCGAACTTACCTCGGGAGAGCTGCGGCTGGTCGTGGAATCGCGACTGAGGTGGTAGTGATGCCACCTGAATACAGCGGCAGCAGTCAGCAGCGGGCATAGTAATCACGCGCAGTGATGAAGGCCCAAACGGTCCTCCGTAAGGAGGCTAAGGAGAGCGGCAAGTAAGCAGCGCGAGTTATGAGCGACAAGCGGCAGAAGAACCAGCTAGTGTTGGCCTTCGCGGATACGAGTAGGAGTGAAGCTCCGAGGAGTACCGGCGAAGGGACCGAATCGCTTATGGCGCAGCGCCGAGCAGAAAGCCCGGCTAGTATTGAACCACTGATGGAAATAGTCTGCGAGCGGAGTAATTGCAAGCGGGCATTGGCACGAGTCAAGCGGAATAAAGGCAGCGCTGGTATTGAGGGGATGACCGTCGAGCAGTTGCCAGCGTATCTGAAGCAGCATTGGCCAGCCATCCGTCAACAATTGCTGAGCGGCACATACAAACCAGAGCCGGTGAAGCGGGTAGAAATACCTAAGCCGGACGGCGGGATGCGGAAGCTTGGTATCCCGACGGTGCTGGATCGCTTTATCCAGCAAGCGGTAATGCAGGTGCTGCAACGCATTTGGGACGGGACGTTTTCCCACCACAGCTACGGGTTTCGCCCGCGGCGGTCGGCGCATCAGGCGGTAACCAAGGCGCAGCAATACCTTGCCGAGGGCTATCGCTGGGTAGTGGACTTGGACTTAGAGAAATTCTTCGACCGAGTAAACCACGACAAACTGATGGCGCGGATTGCCAAACGAATCAGCGACCAGCGAATGCTGAGACTGATTCTGGCGTATCTCAAAGCGGGAGTAATGGAAGGCGGGTTGGTGAGTCCGGTGGACGAAGG
>Ga0137403_10002626_pt1 | contig 21899 bp, 14 predicted proteins | sample CZOMad2_1_16fung_FD_122057 | JGI IMG/M metagenome (GOLD analysis project Ga0137403, IMG submission 122057) | Vadose zone soil fungal communities from Angelo Coast Range Reserve, California, USA - CZOMad2_1_16fungal (Hybrid Assembly) | ecosystem: Environmental > Terrestrial > Soil > Vadose zone...
GCCTTGTCTCCTGCACTCGTCCGCGAAACAACTCTCGCGGGTACGCGTCTACACTGAAGGTTACCTCGGCGCCATCCGCCACATTTCCGATATCGGCGCGGATTACGCGAATTACGCGGATGGGCGCGCAACATCTTCATACGAACGGTAATACAGTGTGATAGCGCGCCCATCCGCGTAATTCGCGTAATCCGCGGCTGAAATCTCCCCCGCCGAACTCGCCCTTGACCACGATAGTGTCTCGTCCAGACGAGTACGTCCATTCGCTCCCGGCATCGTTGCCAGGTCGGAGATCAGGTTGGCGAGACCCGCATCAAGCTGACGCGGGTGGATAGATGCCCGCGTTAGGAGTGTAAATGTTCTGGTGGTTGTCCCAGCCGCCCAGCGAGATCTGGATGTAGCGCGTTCCTAAATTCGCATTCACCAGGTTACGTGCAACGATACACGAGGTACCGCGACGTGACTTGTAAGCGACCACCGCTCCTTTGCAAGGAGGGGAATACGACTAACTTGGAAATTTTCCGTCAAACGCCGACGCTGATCTGCTCGCTCGAACAACTTTCCGCTCTCCATTTTCGAATAACGCCCCGGCTTGAACAGACTTAGCTATCGCTCACCCATCCCATCGATTCGCGGCCCTGCCGTTGCCTTATGTGAGGCGACCCAAGGAGGGTTTATGAAAACAGAAAATGAATCTTCACGAACACTGACGCCCGGAACTTCCAGGCGTCGAACCAGCAAACTGTGCGCAGTCGCCATCCTTCTCGTTGCCGGTGTCATCGGCATCGCCTGGATGAACTCACCGCGCAAAACACAACTCGGCGGATCGCCAAACCGCTTGCCCGCCCCGACGGACGCGCAAAATTCCCTCAACACTCGATTGGATTCGGCAGAAGAGAAGCTGAACTCCTGGGGGAAAGAGCGGACTGGCTTGACGGACCGAATGGCTCAGCTCGAGAAGTCCGTGGCCTCCAATGTCAGGAGAGCGCGGGCCGAAGCCCTTGCGCTGGTTGAGGGCGTAAAACGCGAAATGCGTCAGGGCCTGGACTCCGTTCAGTCCAGGTTGAGCGGTGTCGAATCGACACAAACTGAAATGCATGACGAGGTTGCTCGACTTCAGAACGACCTCGCCTCCGTACAGCATGACCTGGCGTCCATGCGTGAAGCGGCCGCACAACAAACGACTCAGGTGCGCGAGATCGACCAGGCGCAACAGTCCACTCAGAGCGAAGTTTCAGGACTGCACAACCAGATGCTGTCGAACCAGAGCCGGGTGGACAACCTCTACTACCAGGTGGAGCGGCAACGCGTCGATTTCGAGGTTTCGAAGGACCGAACCACCGAATTGGTTGCCGGCATATACCTGACGATCAATCACACGGATGTTGCCCATCAACAGATTGGCGGATGGTTGCAGATCGCCCGCGACGGACGCTTCCTGTGGTTGCACGATGCAGGCGCACAGCATCCGATTGCCTTCTCCAGCCAGGGGGACGAGAGAGCATATCAGCTCGTGTTTACTCGAATCGCAGACGGCAATGCCGCCGGTTACATCCTGGTTCCGGTCACGCCGGTAACGACACAGACGGCAACGAAATGAGGAATGTGCCGGGGGAATTAGACACAAGGACACAAAAATCAGCCGCGGATTACGCGAATTACGCGGATGGGCGCGCAACATCTTCATACGAGCGGTAATACAGTGTGATAGCGCGCCCATCCGCGTAATTCGCGTAATCCGCGGCTGATTTTTGTGTCTTTGTGCTTAATCCCGACGCACGGTCCCGTCAAGAAGCTCATAAATCCGCGTGACTCCGATGAGCGGAACGCCCGGCGCCTGGATACCTGGGAAGTGCTCCCGGTGCTTCGTCAAATCGGCTCGCTTCGCAGCCTCCTCCGCAGAAACGCCTTGTTGCTTGAGGCGGCTGACCTGGCCCCACACATCGCGAAGGTACGCCTGAAAGTAATCGATCTTGGCTCTGTCCGTGAAAGCGTCGCCGTGACCGGGAAGAACGGTTACGAAATCGAGCTTCTTCAGCTCCTCCAACGTTTTGCTCCACTCATCCACAAATGCATCGCTCATGTTCGAAAGCGCCGACGTCAGCATGTCTCCCGTACAAACAATCTTCTCTTTTGGAAGGTACACAACGACATCGCCGGCAGTATGGGCACGACCGAGAAAACGAATCTGGATTTCGCGATCGCCCCGGTACAGCGTCATCTGGGTCTGGAGAGTCACGTTTGGCGGTGTGGGTTTCAGTTCCGCCTGTGACGCAGCATTGTTCTCGGCGACTTGAAGCTGTGTTTGCAGATTCGCCTTCCTGGCCGCATCGGATTCCGCTGCGATCCGTTTTTTCAGATCTTCGATCTGCCGGGGAATTCCGGTCACGTAACTCTTATACAGCGGCATTTCAATCGATTTGCCGCCCATAAGCATCTGGCGGGTGAACTCGTGACCGATGATCGCGACATCTTTGTCGAAGATCTGATTGCCGTGGGCATGGTCGTAGTGAAAATGGGTATTGATAACGGTGCGCACCGGCTTGTTCGTGATGTCCTTCAGCTCATCGAGCAGTACCGATGCTGCCGCGGGCGAAACGTGATCATCCACGACGATGACGTCGTTGTCGTTGACGATAACGGACGAGTTGCCAACCACCGAAAGCGCACCGGTGCCGACTGCGTGATAGACGCCATCCGCAACTTTGTTGAACCTGTATGCCTTTCCCTGGTGAAAAGTGCCGGCAGGTTGTCGTTGAGCCTGAATTCCCGCAAGCGTCAAAGTTATCAGAGCGGCAGTAAACGCCATCGTAAGTCGGACCATCGGCTCCTCCTTATTTATATGAGTCGCGAGAGTATCTAAGTGAAACGCGGTTGGCCAGCTAATTGCAAGACGCACTGTGGGGTCCCGCGGATGCGGCCACCCCGAGAACTGCAAGATGAACCGTATCTTCACCGTACTGTGCGTTGTAGCATTCATGGTCTCCGCTGCGGACGCAGCGAACCACTCTCGAAAACAACATAAACCGGTCAAAATTACTCGGAAAACCGCCGGCCGCCGGGCTCGCGACGTCGATCTAAGTCAGGCGAATAACCCACAAACGACAACCGTGGTGGCTCCCCGCAGCAGCGGATCGGCAGTGTTGCGGGCGCAAATCCTGCTCGATCGGGCGGCTTTTTCACCGGGCGAAATCGATGATGGCTATGGCCCAAATCTTCGTTCGGCGATACGCGGCTTTCAAGCGGCGCATGACCTCCCCGCCACAGATGAATTGGGGCCGGAGACATGGGCGCTGCTCAACATGGACAGCGAACCGGTTTTGATCCCGTATGAAATCTCGGCGGAAGATGTTGCCGGTCCATTCGAGGAGATCCCCGCCGACATCATGGAAAGAGCCAAACTGCAGGCGCTCGGCTATCAGTCGCCGCTCGAGCTGCTCGGTGAAAAATTCCACGTCAGTCCCAAAGTCTTGAGACTTCTGAACAAGGGCAAAGCCTTCGATAAGGAAGGCGAGGAGATCCTGGTCCCTAACGTCGAGAGGCCGGCGGAACCGATACACAAGGCTGCCTCAATCCTTGTTCGCAAGAGCGATATGACGGTCACCGCGCTCGATGCGCAGGGCATGGTGATGGCCCAGTTTCCTGCAAGCGCCGGGAGCGAACACGATCCGCTACCCATCGGAAAATGGAAGATCAAAGGCGTCGCCAGGAATCCGGTGTTTCATTACAATCCCAAACTCTTTTGGGATGCCGAGCCGGGGAACTCGGCGGCGAAGATTGCGGCCGGACCGAACAATCCAGTGGGCGTGGTTTGGATCGACTTGTCCAAATCGCATTACGGGATACACGGCACGCCGGAACCGTCGCAAGTCGGCCATGCTCAATCACACGGATGCATCCGCCTGACGAATTGGGACGCGATGCGGCTGGCGGGCCTGGTTTCGCCGGGCATGACCGCCATCCTCACGGAGTAAAGCTATGACTCGATCTCGTCTGATGACTTTTCTGGCCGGTTTTATTATGGGCGGTCTCGCGATGCTGGGTATCGTGATGCTCTCCTCGCAGCAGCCTCGCGAACTGGAAATTGTACACGCCGGCGGCCCGACGGTTCCGCCTGATGCCGCTGATGCCAATGACGCCAATGACGCAAATGATGCCTCCGCCGAGGCGCCGGCGAACGACTCTGCAGATTTTTCCCGCAGCATCATTATCCCCGTCCAGGGAGTATCCGCGGCGGCCATTCAGGACACCTTCGACGAAACTCGTGGAACGTCACGCAGGCACGAAGCGACGGATATCCTCGCACCGCGGGGCACGCCCGTGATTGCAGCCGACGACGGCGTGATCAAGAAACTGTTTTTGAGCAAGCCCGGCGGCAATACCATTTATCAGTTTGATCCCGCCGAGCAGTATTCTTATTACTACGCTCACCTCGATCGGTACGCCGAAGGTATTCGCGAGGGTTTGACGGTAAAGCAAGGTGACGTTATCGGATACGTAGGAACCACCGGGAACGCGCCCGCAAACACTCCTCACCTGCACTTTGGAATTTTCAAGCTCGGGCCGGAGAAGCGCTGGTGGGAGGGAACGCCCATTAATCCGTATCCAATTCTCATCACGCGGGCGCGCAGGTGAGTTTGGATGATTGAACATTGACTGTAGCGGCGGTCTATGACCGCCGACGATGTCGCAAGTGGAAATCGTCGGCGGTCATAGACCGCCGCTACAGTCAATGTTCAATTGTCTCCGGAGGCAGCAGTTTATCCTCGATGACTTTGCAGGCCAGCGGTTTTCCCTCCCCTCCCAGCAAAACAAACGTGTAGAGCTTGTTGGGCTCCAGCTTCACGTCCTTGAGCTTCAGGCCGTCGGTTTTGCTTCCGCGCTTTCGAACGGTCAGTTCGATGGTCGCAGGGTCGATTTCCTTGTACTCCGTCACTTGAGCGAAACTCTGACCGCTGAAAATGCCTTCTTCGTCACCGGCCCGAAAAATGTCCAACTTGTCGATTCCCGGCGCCGCATGAATCAATCGCACTTTTGCCTTGCCCGGCTCGGGCGGCTTCATCTCATCGGGAATAACTTTCAGCGCAGGCTTGCCGTCCTGATCGACGGCTAACACCGTGTAGTGCCGGCCCACGTTCTGCGGCACGCCCTCGGCATTGACTGTAAGGGGAGTTCCGACCTCGTTGGCGGAGTTGTACAACTTGAGATCATGCTTTGAATCCTGACGCCCGCCCGGAAGACCGACGTAAGGAGTCACGGTTTGGGACGGGACCCTGGTGAAGGCTGCCATGTCGCGGTAATACACATCTTTCGTACCCTGTGTCGCATTGATAAAACGAACTAATGTTTCTTTTTCCTCCTTCGCGGCAGCGGCGGACGGGGCAGTGGAAGTCTTGTTACCTACAGTGGTCTCGACGGGCTGCGTCGATCTCGAGCAAGCCCCGAGTGACAGCATGGCAATTATCAGGATCGCAATCATCTCTTACTCCAGGATTTCTGTTTGGATGTTCCTACCTTAAATTGTATATCCCGGTCACATTGGCACTGTAGCCGCGGCCTATGACCGCCGGTATTTCGTTGATTTCAGGAAAGACCGGCGCTCATAGAGCGCCGCTACAATCCTAAGCACTTGACACCGGCGACCGGACTTGATATCCGAAAGCGCAGTCTGCCCACTAACGAGGTGATGGATATGCGCTCACGTGAAATCCGATGGTTGTTTGTCTGGGTCATTGGAATGGTTTTTCTGACCTGGGTTGCCATGGCTCAGCAGCCTCGGCGTGTCGATGACACGACTCTAAAGAGTGCCGGAAAGACCGGCGAAGAGTGGCTGACCTACGGTCTTACTCCCGGGGAAACCCGCTATAGCCCGCTCAAGCAGATCGATACAAGCAACGTGAGCCGGCTGGGATTGACCTGGGCTTATGACGTGGGGCCTGGAGGCGGCAACCAGGAAGCGACCCCGCTCTTCTGGAACGGCTCCATCTTCGGAATCACCAACTGGAGTGTCGTTTTCGCTATCGATGCACGCACAGGAAAAGAAAAATGGCGCTGGGACCCTGAGGTCAACCAGACCGCCGTCCGGCCGAAAATCTGCTGCGGCGTGGTGAATCGCGGGCTCGCTATCTATCAAGGAAAGATCATTGCCCCGGTGATCGACGGCAGGCTTCAGGCCCTGGAGGCGGAGACCGGAAAGGTTTTATGGGAAGCGCGCGTCGCGTATCCGCAAGACAACTACACCATCACGATGGCGCCGCGAATTGCGAAAGGCAAAGTGATTATCGGTGTCAGCGGCGCCGAATTTCCCGTTCGTGGATATTTCGCCGCGTACGATGCGAATACCGGCCAGCTGGCGTGGCGGTTTTACACCATCCCCGGAGATCCTTCCAAACCCTTCGAGAATCCCGCACTGAAGAAGGCCGCCGAGACATGGGCTGGAGACTGGTGGAAATTGGGTGGCGGCGGCACGGTTTGGGATGGCATGGCCTATGATCCAGACGCCGACTTGATTTATGTCGGCACGGGCAATGGCGGACCGTGGCCCGAGGAGCTTCGGAAATCGAAAGGTAAAGACAACCTTTATGTATGCTCGATCCTCGCGATCAAACCCGACACCGGTGAGCTGAAGTGGTATTACCAGCCGGTGCCCGGCGACTCCTGGGATTATGACAGCGTGCAACAACTGCTGCTCGCCGACGTCACCATCAATGGCCGGCCCCGCAAGGTCATCATGCAGGCGAACAAGAACGGCTTCTACTATGTGCTCGACCGCGTCAGCGGAGCGTTCATTTCCGCCCAGCCGTTTGCGCAGGTAACCTGGGCAAAGGGAATCGATCAGGAAACTGGACGTCCGATCGTGAACCCCGAAGCCCACTACGACGCCAACGACGAAACCGTTACGCTTTCGCCGGGCCCCGGCGGCGCTCACAACTGGTCGCCGATGTCGTTCAATCCGGGCACGGGTCTGGTCTACGTTCCGACATCAACGAACAGTTCCTCCACGTTCACCCAGGATCCGAACTTCACCTATACACCCGGCCGGACCAACATCGGTCTTCTCCGAGGCGGTGGTGCTGGCGCAACGCCGGGCGCTCCCGCCCCTGCGTCGGCCCCGTCTGCAAACGTTCGGCCTTCCCCACCTGCTATCGGACCGGTTCCGCCGGAGGGGCAGCGGGGAATGTTGGTGGCCTGGGATCCTGTCACGCAGAAGGAACGGTGGCGTATGCCCGGTGGCGGTAGCACCGGCGGCGGGACTGTTACGACGGCCGGCAATCTCGTGTTTCAAGTGATTCCGGACGGCCGCTTCTTTGCATACAGCGCCGACAAAGGCGAGAAACTCCTCGAAGTTCAGACAGGGCTGAGAGGCGGAATGGGACCGCCGATTACCTACATGCTTGACGGCAAACAGTACATCTCTTTCATGGGTGGAACAGGCCCTGTTCCTCCCCGGGGTGGAGGTGGCGGAGGCGGTGGCGCAAACGCCGCGGCACCGGTACAGCCCCCCGCGCCTCCTGTTTTGCCCAGGCTTTACACATTCGTGCTGGATGGGAAAATGCCGATCCCGGCGGCGGGCCAGAATTGAGCGGTTTTGAAACTCCCCTCCTAAGTTAGGAGGGGAATCGTCGCGTCACTGCGATATCGTGGCTTTTGTCGCTTTTTCGGCGCGGCGAATCGTGCCGGAATCGACGGTTTGTCCCGCTCGCGAAATCACCTGGAACGACATCGCGTCTCCCGCAATCATGGCGAGCATGAAAGCGTTGTCCTGGTCGAACCCTTTTTCCGTAAGCGCCGTCTTTCCGATATTTCCTCTGCGCAGTTGTCCGCTGGAGCCCATGATGAAATACCGGATGTTCTTTTGAGGTTTGACCCGTTCATAAAAATGCTCGTGGCCGCTCAATACGACGTCCACGCCGTATTTCACCATGAGCGGCTCGAGAACGGAGCGGAGCTCCAGATTCGAGCCATGCCTCAGTCCCGATGAGTAAATAGGGTGATGGAAGAAAACGATCTTCCATTCACTGCCCGACGACTTGAGTTCTTTTTCGAACCAGTCAAGCTGGGTCTTATCCATGTAATTGCTGTCGAGTGAAAAGAAGCGAACGCCTTCCTTCGGCTTGAATGTGTAGTAATGCTTTCCACCCATGTTGAATGGTTTGTAAGGAACCTGACGGGCCGGATCATCGTGATTCCCAAGCGTGGCGTAAAACTTCACACCTGACGAAAGCAGCGCCTGGTAAGGCTTCTCGAACTTATTCTGGAAGTCTCTGGGAGCCTCGCCGCCGTAGAGATTGTCCCCCATCATCAGAACAAAATCGAACGGCCACATCGCGTGTACCGCGGCGAGCTTGCCGCCGATATCATATTCCGGCTTATCCCCTGTTCCGTTGTCTCCAATGACTGCGAAACGTAAAGAATCCTTTTCAAGGGGAAGACGCACTTCCTGTGCATGGCTCAGAAGTGCCGCAAACAGGATGACGACCGAGAGAAGAATATTGAGCTTACGCATCAGACTACCTCGATTCGAACCTTAGCGAATGGCATCCGGCAGGACATCGACGATCAAATTCGCAGGGCCGTCGTACAAAATCAAATGTCGCCCAACGAAGCGGTACTCCAGTCCCTCCGGCAACCGTGGCAGGCTGAGCAATACGGAAGGAGGGACCGTGGACAGCGGCGCTTTGGCCGGATACTCGGCATTGACACTTAGATCGACCTTGGCCGGCGATTCGGGACTCTTCGGATTTCCATCTCCGAGAATCATCGCCCGTGCCGTTGCTCCCTTGCCGGATGAAAGTTGTTCCTTGATGATCATCAAAAAGACCGGCTGAACGTCTCGCTGGAAGATGTCGCCGCGACGTGCCTCAGGGCGCGCTGCACGTATCGCCGCCGACAGCGCCTTTTGATGGTTCACGATCTTCGCAGGATCCGATTCCTTCTTATCGAGAGGCGGCAGCGAACGTTCGATCTTTTTGTGAAGATCCATATACTTCTGTACATGTTCATTGAATTCTTTTATTGCAGGATCCGTCCCGGCCAACAGCACTACTAATACGCAAGGCGAAATTGCGAACATACGAACCTTCTTTCTCCTCAACCGGGCTTTGCAAAAAACCACCGTAATGCAACTGTAGCGGCGGTCTATGACCGCCGGCGATTTTGCCAGTTGGCTGTATTGTCGGCGGTCACAGACCGCCGCTACAGCGGTTCAGCCGCGAGAAATTCGCCTGACGGCGAACGAGTCGCGAGTGGGACTCCAATCAAAATAGACTTTCACGGGGCCGGAACTCGAACCCTGACGATTCGTCCAGATAGTGACCTCAACTAACCCATCCGGGCCGCTGTGTTCGATAGCCGCGGTCAGAGTGACGCGGTCCACGGCAATCGACGGGTTCCGAATGGTTTTCATTTCGGATGTATAGCGAGGCCCCTTTACCTGGTATGAGTAACTGGTCGAATCAGGATCTTGCGTCTTTGAATCGATCATGACGTCGCGGAAGGCGAGAGCGATCCCTCCATCCAGCGGTCGAACGGAGAAATCTGAAAGCGCATCCACCTTCGGCAGCCAGTGGCGGGCCAAAATGGATCTTCTTTCCAGAAGAGTTCTCAGGACATAGTCCGTATCCTTCTGATCGCTGTACGACGCCGTCTCGACAACGCTGCGAAGCTCGGGCCCGGTAAATGACAATACAATTCGCATAGCCCAGTACGCGTCTTGATCCGTCATGTTGTCGAATGGCAGCACCGGGTAGGTCGATACCCAACCCTCCGGATGAAAATCGTCCGATGTAAACATACCGACCGCGGGAGAAATCACGGTCCCTTCTTTTTCGTAAGGGGATTCGTACAAACCGAGCGTGAACAGCTCTTTCAGGATGCTCTTCGTGTCGATGAGGTACGCCCGGCCATGAAAGTACTCGGCTGGATCCTTCCCGGCGCCAAGAGTCGATCCGAAATCAATCAAGTAATGCCGGAGAAATTTGCGGCCATTCTCTTCCACATAGGTGTCGAGTCCGTTGTCTTCCTTCATGTCCCAATGATTGATCCACGATGCGATCACCCGGAGTCCTCGAAGTTCGCGCCGGTGCTCGTGAGGTATCCAATCATTCGGGTCGTCGCGGCGCAATCCGATTTGGGGAAATGGCCCTTTGGGCTTGCCGGGAATAAGCTTGCTGGCGAGGACTCGGATACGGCCGTCGGGCATTCTCGCGACACGGGTTAATGTCTCGTCCAGATCCTCTCGCGTTAATGAGCGGATTTTCCCGTTTTCATCTTTGATCTTGACGTCTTCTCCGATCCGCAGCAGCTTTGCATCAAGGTATGCAAGATGGTTTTCCGGGACGTTGTAACCGGCTGCGTAGAGGATCTTTGTGGAAATCATCTCGGCGCCCGATTGGAGTTCCGGATACTTTTTGTTATCAAACTTGATGATGTAGGAGTCGCCCTTGCTGTCTTTGAGCTGAAGACCGGGAGTAACTCCCTTTGTCTTGGCTTTTGTTATAACAGCCCCTGCGAAGTCCGGGTTGCCACGCTGATTCGGCCCGCGCATGAGATCGTCAATCGTCATCCTGTGAAGATGATGACGGTTCGTGTACCAGCTCGAATCGGGCACCTCGTCCACCGCGTTGACGTTTGCTGCCGGCTTCGGATGTCCCACCGCGGCGCGAAGATAACGTGGAAGATCCAAATTCTGTTTTGTCTGTTCAACGACCTGGTTTTTGAAGAAGTAATCGTAGACGCTCGAAGGACGTTCCTTCGGTTCCGGTATATTTTTCATGTCGAAGTCGAGCCAGAGAAGCTTCGCAGCCGGCCGGACTTGCGCGTAGGAAACGAGGGCAGCCAGTGTGGTTGCAATGAGAAGTAAAGATGATCTGGCGCGAAAGTGCATTCAAATACTCGACTAAAAGTTCCTGTTGAGGTTGAAAGACAAGATCCACTTTTCCCGGCTGTGGCCGAGATCAATGGAGACCGGATAATTCGGCTTTGGCAGGAAGACAGAACGAACACCGTAACCGGTATGGAATCGGCTCCAGCCGAAGTCGCCGGGCTGAGGCGCTACTTGTCCCTCGTCCACGAAAAAGCCCCAATCCATGTGCGTCCATACACGGAAGCGATACTCGGCCCCGAAACTAATCGCACTCTTGTCAAGAAAGCGAAAATCGTCGAGACCGCGCACTGTGTCCCAGCCTCCGATCATGGGCATATCGAAGAAAGGAACATGACTGCCGCCTTTTTCCTGGTTCGTCTCGGCCATGCCTCGAAAAGCAATCACAGTGCGCTTGTCGCGGCTCAATGGGAAAAATCGAACAAAATCGAAATGATATTTCCAGTACGCAAAGTCGCCCTTGCGAATGCCTTCGTTCAGGCTGACCGCAAAGTGTTCGAGTCCGCCTGCGCCCCGCATGTGTTCCTTGTCTCGCGTGTCGTGATCGAAAGACATCTCGGCTGAACCCAGAACCGCTCCAGTGAACAGACCCGGAGCGTCGCTCTCGCTGAAATGGCTCTGTGCGGAAATTCCACTGCGAGATCTGGTCACACCAACGTTGCGATAAGCGACATGAAAACCGGATGTCCACGCGTTGGTGATCCGGGCAGACAGACCCGTACTGAGTTGTCGAGTCACTGTGCGGACGTCCGACTCCTGCTCGAGCCGGCTGTCGCTGCCGACGCCAAAGAAATTGTCGGCCGCACGAGAACCATACAGACCGCCCACGTCGAAGCTCAGCCGATGGTCGGGCGTCTCAGAGTCCAGGGGTACCTTTGCTGTGAAGGCATACCTCTGGTAACCGGAGTACGTGTAGAGCAGCGGAACTTCGACGTCGATACCGCGCCCGAGCACGTCCTTATTAAACAAGGTGAGCTCCGGGCCATAGCCCGAACCGGACACGGTTCTATCCAATCCAAACTTGAAGCCGGATGTTTTTTGGCTGTGATGCGGCTTTCGTGCCGCGATCTTGCTGATGAAGCCGCCATCAGCGGAACGGAAAAACGGCTCGGTCACCCACTCGACCCAGGTCAGCGGATGAATCGCGCGCTTGAAGGTGTACAACTTCGGGGGCCCATCGACGATGCGCTCCGTATTCGGGGGATCATCCTGAGCGGATATGGGCAATGAATGCCCGGCGAGTAATGTAATGACCAGAACGATTGGAAGTGATCTGCGCAGCCTCATGGTGAACAGACGTCTCTCTCCAATCGCTTTGCAGGCGGAGTTCCGTTATCGCCGTCATACTCCTGCCGACACTTAGGTGGATTTTGGACGACACAGAAGAGAACGCCGGTTCCATTATGCGAAGACCCGGAGGATATCTTTGTGCACCTCACTCAATTCACGATGTGCACGCTCGACTTCACGAATTTTCTCTTCGAGTTGCTTGAGTAAGACAGTCTTCTCGAGACCGTTTCTGATGATCAGCTTGAGATCATTGTTGTCCCACGGTTTCTCGATGTACTGATACAGGCCGACGTTGTTGATCGCCTTTATCGCATTCTCTTTGTCGGCGTAGCCGGTAAGCAGGATCCGCGGCACCATCGGCATCCGCTCCTTCACGTGCGCGAGGAAGGTGATCCCATCCATTCCCGGCATCAGGTAGTCGCTGATGACGAGATCGATGTTTTGATGCTTGTGGTCAAGAGTCTCCAGTGCCGCCGCGGCCGAAGTGTAGGTCAGGAGGTTGTAGTCACTCTCGATGGAGAAAAAAGCCTTGATGGAATCGAGCACCATTTCGTCATCATCGACAAGCATGATCGTTGGAGTTGTACGATTGTCTGGCATATGCGGCACTCCTTTTAAAGCTCCCCTCCTAACTTAGGAGGGGAGTTTCTAGTCCGTAACGAGGCTTTTCACTCTTTCGATAACAGCTTTGAACATCGCTGGAGTGATTTCGTCGTGATCGGCGAGCAGGTCGTAGAAATCCTCGCTGCGGATCTTCAAAAGATGCAAGTCTTCGACAGCCGTGGCGGTCATCAGCCGCGGCTGGTTGTCGAATAAAGCCCACGTACCGAAGCTCTGGCAGTCGCCCACCGTCATGACTTCCCTGTCTTCCTTGTCCAGACGCACCCGGCCTTTCACGACGACGTACATCGCATAAGAGACGTCACCTTCCCGAAAAACAACCTCATTCCTTGTGACCCGGACCTCGCTGGCGATGGAGCTGATATATGCGAGCATCTCTGTCGTGGCATATTTAAAAACATCGACATGCTGCAGACAAAGGACCTTATCCACCGGCGACAGCGTGCCCGGTTCGCTCCGCGTCATCCAACATTTCTCCCTGGCATGGGTGCAGGTTCATGCGCCGCGTAACGCCCCGCGAGATGCATTGCGATTTCTTTCAGCCACGGATCGCTGCCGGCGATCAATATTTCGAGAACAGCGTCTGTCGAAATGAACTGAATCGGCTCCGGCCTTCCTGCCGTAGTTTCGGGATCAAATGAATCCTCCAGCAAGGGAACGACTGTGCTCTGGAGATCGGCTGTGAGCAAGTTATCGAGAAATTCCACTGCACTCGCCCGAAGCGCCGGTTTGACCTTGCAGTTGTAGTAGACGGAGTAAATGTCGTGAGGAGGATAGATCAACGCAACCAGCCGGAATACTCGTTCAAGCCTCTGATCCAGTCGCTCCCGCAGAGCCCTGGTCAAGAGCGACGATGCCCTGTCACCGGCCGCATTGAGCTGAAGCCAGACGAGCATCGAGCGTAGCCGGGCGTAATCTTCATGCTCCTTATTTATCGCCCCGGACACACGGTCTTCATTGATTGCAATCGCGGGCCAGTTCTGGCGCATACGATTCAGGGCCTTCATCAACGCAAAGTCGAGGTGGTAATCGAAGCGATGAAGGCTGCCCAGCAAGGCGTCGGCTGCATGCTGCCTGCCAGTAAATGCGAGCGCTTTGGGGATGCGTATTCGGACTGAGACCGGCTCATCATGAGCAGAAAGCCGCCGCACAAGCTCAGGAATCACTCTATCACCAAATTTCAGTAAAGCCTCTCGTGCTTCGGGCCTCAGCCTCTTGTCGGGCAGTTTTTGGATCAACAACGGTATCGCATCTTCCATTTCGACGATTCCGGCCGTTCGAATAGCCTGCCGGGACACTTCAGGCGAAGGGTCATTCATAAGCTCGGTCAGCAGCTCGCATGCTCGCAGCGATCCGTTCCAGCGCAGGCTCAAGACACTGGCAGTGGCGATCCGGGCCGTCTGATAGTCGGGGTGGTGAATGAACTCTTCTTTCGTTATGGAAGCATCGTTCCATTCCGTGAGCAACGCGATCGTCCGCGCGCGGACAGCGCTGGACGGGTGCTGAATCAGCATCTGAATATGCTGGCGCCAGCGGTCGGGAGGTGTGTTGCTTAGAAGATCCATTGCATACAGGATCTGGCGTTCGTCGTTGCTGGAAAGCGCAGTGACCAGGGTTTTGAAAGTCGCGTTGTCCAGCACACGAACCTGAAGAGCTTCCGGCTCGATCGCCTTCTTTTCGAGCGCGCGCCGAAATGAGTGCAGATACTCGCGCTTGACGGCTACCGTCACTGCGATCCACGCAATGAGCAGGCCGCACGCGACCATGCTCAGCGAGGATACCGAAAGCGCCAGAACCGCTGTCAGCAACAGCAATATTACTCCTCCCAGGGCGCGGCCGAAACGATCCACGAACATGTCGATGAAACCTTTCACGGCATTTCGTGTTTGAGGCGGTATGGGCAGATACAGCAGCTCCGTTCCTGCTCGATGAATGGAATAGCTGAAGCCGCCATCGATCAGTTGCAACAGCGCGGCAGCCCATAACACCGGCTTTAAAGCCAGCGTCACTGATGCCGCCAGAAGCCCCGAGGGCAAAAGCACGATTGCCCATCCGACTCCGAAGCGCTTCAGGATGCGGGAGGTCAGAAGCATCTGAAAAAGAAGCGAGAACAGACCGATGTAAAAGGAAACCGTTCCAAAGAAAGCGGTGAGGTGGTCCTTGGAGGTGAACGAGTGTTTCGCGACGAACTTGTATTCGTAATCGACGAAAGCTTCGACAATCACCCCAACAGTCAACAGGATGACCATCAAAAACAAATGCCGGGACCGCCGGACCTCCCTCAACATTCTTACCGTGCCGCCTTCGCTTTCGGCGGGTTTGCGAGCCTCCTCATGTGGAATGCCGGCTTCCGCAGGCGCGAAAGACTTGATTCGTTCGAGGAGCGCAAGGGTCAAAGCCATCGTGATCGCGGCAATCAGGATCAGCGATTCCGTCCCGAACCATCGCGCCACGATGCTGGTCAAGCCGCCGCCAAGAATCCCACCGAGAATGCCTCCCACTCCGATCCATGCAAATACGCGCCTGGCTTCTCTCGGGTTGAAGACGTGGCTTGACAGGAGCCAGAATTGCGAAGCGGTAATGGAGCCGAACAAGCTCACCCAGACATAAAGAGCATAAAACCAGATCGACGATTCGCTTTTGAAGACAAACCAGAAAACGACGAGGTGCGAAATCGCGAAGAGCGAAGTGGCGCGAATGAGACGGTACAATCCAATGCGATTCACCAGCCTCGAGTAGACATAGGAAACCAGCCCCATCGCCACGGCAATCAGCAAATACATGTAGGGCAGCTGAGAAGGACCGATGTTCGTGACGAACAGCGAGTCGCGCACGGCTTTGACGGTGGTGTAGGAAGTGATGATCAACAGCAGATAGGTGGACGCCAGCACAACGCGCTCGACTTCCCGCTGGCGGACGTCGAAAATGCGCTCGATGAAGCTGCGTGGCGAACTCATAAACTCTTATGCGGCGATGCGCATCTCCGGTCGAGCGGCTTGTTCCTTGCGCAGCCGCGCAATCGCAAAAGCCACGCCCAGCCAGATCAGAACCAGCAGCGCGTTCACCATCGCAAATCGCCGCATATCGAATGCGAGTGCGGTTCCGACAAATACCAGCAGCGCGGAAAAAGCGTCGCCGGCACGCCAGAAGAAGCTGTCGATGGCGGATTTCGCCTTGTACTTTGCTTCTCTGCTTGTGCGCAGGAACAAGGCATGACGGGCGGTGTTTTGAATCGAATAGTCCGTGCTGTTCTCCGCGATCTTCGCGACGCGGATCAAGCTCAATAACGGTGCGAACGCCAGCAGGCTGTAGCTGCCGAGGGCGATAACAGGCAGGAAAAAGAGAGCGGGACCAATGCCCAGATATTTCATGATGCGCGATACCGCGAACATTTGCAGTCCGGCACTCAACACATTTACCCAAAAGAAAAAGCCGGCATAAAACTCGCCAATATAGGTCTCCGCGTTGCCACCTGCCGCACTCACGACCGCTTTCGCGTGCTCTGAGACGGTCTTTCCAAGAATAAACTCGCCGGTCGTGTTCACCAGGTTGGCAAGCAGCACGAGAATCGCAATCATGAGAAGGTAGCGATGCTTGAATACCAGCTTGAAGGCGCCGCCGCTTTGTAGGGGTTGCTGTACCACCGGCGACTTTGCCCCGCTCCCTTCCCGGCGATGGACCAGGTTCGTGAAAACCATGCAAACAGCCAGAAGCGCCGCAGCCAGCAACATCATCGAATAAGGCCCGACTGGTTCGAAAAGCCAGCCAGCCACTTCGGCGCCAAATATCGCACCCAGCGAGCTGCCGATTCCAACAATTGCAAAGAGCCGCTTTCCCTGTTCCTGAGTGTAAACGTCGTTCGCAAAGGCCCAGAACTGGGCAGTCAGCATCACATTGAAGAGTCCAACCCACAGGAAGAACCCCGTACCGATATGAAAGCTGGAACGCCCGAGGAGATAAAACAACACAAGGTTCGATATGAAGAATGCAGTCACGCCGTTGATCAACCGGATGCGATTAACGCGGCCGGCGAAAGCGCTGTACATGGGAACGATCAACAGGAACAGCATCGCCTGCACCGCCCCCGCGTAACTTTTTATTTCGGCGCCGGCGCCTGCGAGGATCAACGCTTCTCGAACGGGTTTAATAATGTAATAGGCCGTCATGAGGATGAACACGTTGACCATGAGCAGGGAGGCTGTCAGTCCTTCCCCACGGCGGACAGAGGCGAAAACAGATAGGAAACGCTCTAAAGGTCCTGAAATCAGACGCACCGGTAACCCCCCTCAAATTACCCTGAAGCAAATCCGATGCCAATTCGTCTATGGGATAGAAAACCAGCCGCGGATTACGCGAATTACGCGGATGGGCGCGCCATCAAACTGTATTACCGCTCGTATGAAGACGTTGCGCGCCCATCCGCGCAATTCGCGTAATCCGCGGCTGGTTTTTATTCCGCAACCGTTAGAAATCCAGCCGAATCTTCAGCTCGAACTGCCGTGCATCCTGGAAATCCGGCGAATTCGGAATAGAAGCGCCTTTCGTCGGTATCAAGCCGAACGGATCGGTGCTATTGATGTTCAGAATGCTGCCGCCCACCAGCGGTGACGAACCGAATCCAACGCCATACACACCTGGCTGTGGATGGTTGAACACGTTTTTCGCATCCATACGGATCGTTCCTCTAAGGTTTTCCCGGATCCGGAACCGCTTGGCGAGGGCCATGTCGACACGCCAGGTTCCCGCATATTCCAAAGTGTTCAGCCCGACATTGCCTCGCGTTCCCGGCGCAGGATTCTGAAGGACGACCTGCCCGTTTTTGGCATCCGCCACTGCCTGCAGCGTGCACAAGCTCTGGATGTTTGCCGCGACTCCCGCGCATTGTGGATCCCTGACGTTCTTGAAAGAACCCGGGTCGAAGTAGCTGCCATTGACTTGTCCCGTCGCGCTCGGAAAGAAACCCCACCGGACTTTACTGGCTGATTTGAAGTCGAAGGGCTGCACCTGATCCGGAACTCCGCGGCCATAGAGCATGTTCTGTGCCGTCAGAGTCGCCGGACCTCCGGAGGACAGGTTCAGGATCCAGCTGGTTTGCCAATCCTCCAGAACGCGCGCCAGCCATCCCGAACTGTTGCGCGCGAAGAGCTTGCCCGGTCCGATCGGCAGGTTGAACGTGCCGTAAGAATTGATCACGTGCGCGCGGTTGGTGTTTAACAGCGTGTAGTCCAAGGCCTGATTCCTGGGATCCGTAAAGACAGGAGCCACGGTACTCCTTTCGGTAGGCAGGACAGGGGTGCCCACACCCAGATCCTTGCTCCACGTATAGGAACCCTCCAGGCTCAGCCCGCCGGTGGGCCGCAGTGTGGTCTGCACCTGCAGCGAATGGTAGTTCGAGTGAGCACCGTTGGATCGAAGGCTCGCCTGGTTGAACTGCGGATTGGTCCGGATAAAGTTCTCGGCAAACCCGTTGCGACGGAGCACTTCGCCCTGAACGGTGCTTGGAACAAACGGCAGGCTTTGATTGCCGGGGAAAGCCGTATTGTAGTTGAGAATGTAAAGAGAGTTGGCCAGAGCCTCATAGTTTCCGTTAGCGAGGTTATTGCGCATGCTCTGCTGCGTTGCGGCGCGCAGATGCATTGCACCGGTCTGGCGTATTCCATTCACGGTTGTCCCCACTGGTCCGAAACCCGCTCCGGCGATGTTGATGCCGTTGAACATCCGATCCAACAGCTCCGAATCCCCGCCTGCCCGAGCCGCGTCAAACGCTTCCTTGAGGCCATTGGTCAGGAAGTTCGACACATTAAGGTTTAGAGTGTTGAAATTCTTACGCGTAAACGTGCCGATGTAGCGAGCGTCCACGGTCAGGTTCGAGGACAGATTTCGCGTGACCGACAGCGTCATGTTTTGAATGTAGGGGTTGACAAAGTTTGGGTCATACGCCGTGATGTTTTGGGTGCGGTCCGTCAACAATAGCTGCTCCACCGGCAGGGTCGGAGGTTTGACCGGGAAGGTGTTGGCCGTTATCTTCGTAAGATCGAGGTACGGATTGTTGGTGTCCCCGACGTAGCTCGCATAAAAAATGCTGCCCGGCGGGTTGCCGATAATACCCTCGACGGTGGTGAGATCGCTGCCTCCGATGTATTGCATCTGATACCCGCCGCGGATGGTTGTCCGGTCATTCAGGTTCAAGGCGAATCCCACGGCTGGTCCGAAGTTGTTCAAGTCCCGCGGATAAACGCTCAAGTTGGAATTCTTACTGTTCGGCCCGACGAAGATCAATTCGCTCAAACCTGCGCGGGTTCCGGGCGTCATCCAACCGTCGAAGCTTCTGCCCGAGATCCCGAAGAGTCCGGCGCCATTGTCGCGCAGCGTTGCCGTCAGTCCGTTCTTTTCCCATGGCGGGCCGTAGTAGTCCCACCGCACACCGAGGTTCAGCGTCAGGCGGTTGCTGACTTTCCAATCGTCCTTGAAGAACGCGCCCCATTCGCGCTGGTGAATATCGCGAATCTTGAATGGGTCTTTGATGGGATCGTTCCACGTCTTCTGTGCCTGGTCGGGGCTGTTGATGTAACGGAACTGGCCCATTCGGCCTACGGAGCCGGAAAGGAAATTCAACAGATTCTCCATCGTCTCCTGATTTCCGGTCGTGGCATTGCCAGTCAATCCGGGTATGTTCGTCGCGTTGATTCCTGCCACCGGAGTGAATTGCGTTTCTCCGCCATTAGCCGTTGGGACGGTGTCCACATTATTAAACGTGCCGCCCGTGCCATAGTTGCCGGACCAGACGCTTCTTGAACTTCCGATTCGGAACTCGGCGCCGGTCTTGAACGCGTGTTTGCCTCGGGTCCAGCTGATCGAGTCCGCGTAAGTGGTGCGGGGACTCAGATCGCGCTGCGTCACGCCCGGCGCGAAATTGCCGCCGCCGATGATATTTTGAAACTGAAAGTTCACCGCGTACGGCTCGGTTGACGGGCTTCCGGTTGCCGGAGTTCCGCCGCCGGCACCCAGAAGCGGGACAAACATGGTTCCGCCGGCTTTGGGAAGCAGATTCCGGAGGTCGTCATTCGCCCCGTACCACAGCGCGCTGATGACGTTCACACCAGTTCGTGACATTCCGAAGCGGGCTTCGTTGACGAGTGTGGGCGACAGCGTTGACGTGAAATTGACGGCCAGAACCTGCGGTTTCTTCCAGGTTTGACCCTTCCACGTGTTGGGCCAGCTGAGAGCGGCGCCGTCGGCGACGTCCGATTCGTAACTCCAGGTCCCACTCACCTTATGATTGTTGTTGAAGTAGTGATCGAGTTTGAGATTGATCTGCTTTCGCCCCTGATACTGGCCGATGCCCCACAGGTTGTCGGCGCCGTTCAAGCTGCGAATCCAGCGGCTGCCCGCGGTGTTCAGACCGTCGCCGACGTCGTAGTTGTTCGCGCCGGGCATGTACTTGAACAAAACATTCTGCACAAAACCCGTCGCATCGAATCCTCTCCGGTTAGGATCCCAGGGATTGCCCTGGACGTTCGCATCCGAACAGTCGGGCCGTGTCGGGGTGTTCAGCAAGGGACCGAATACACTGGCGTAGCGCAGAATGCCATTGTGAGGCGTACCGTTCGGATTCGTGGCCGGCGCTTTCGGATTGCCCGCCCGGTCGACGACACTGATCGTCGGAGTTGTGCTGCCGGCGTTTGTCGACGCGAGAGAGTTGCCGTTAGTCCAGTTGTCGTAATACCGGAAGATACCGCGCTGCGCGCACGGTGTTAGCACGACCGGATTCACAGCCTCGCGCGTTCGGACCCACTTCTGGTCGTACAGCACAAAGAAATGGGTCTTGTTGCGGACGATCGGCCCGCCAAGGTTCGCGGTAGCCTGATTAAAGTTTCTCCAGGGCCGGGCCACGGACTGTCCGGTAAAGGGATTCACGGTTCGGTTGTTTTCCCAAACGTTGGAGTCCAGAATCGAGTTTTTTGCGCTCCACACACCGCCGCCATGGAACTGGTTGGTTCCGGACCTGGTCTGAATCTGAACCTGTCCGCTGCCACGGCCCATTTCCGCATCGACGGGTGCGAGGATCATCTTCACTTCACCAACCATGTCGGGATGAAGTTCCGTCCCCGCGTTGATACCGGTCGGCCACCGCTGGCCGCCGACGGAGACGCCGTCCCGCTGGACGTTGATGTCGCGGGCGCTGACTCCTGCAAACTTTGTCTCGTTGGCTCCGAATACCGGACTGACTGTCGTGTAGACACCCGCCATGACCTGAGTCAGGTCGAGCACATTGTTGCTCGTCAGCGGCAGGTCGCGGACTCTCGTTTCGGGAAGCACATGGCCAACCGACGAACTCGATGTCGCCAGGAGGGTGTCCGGGGTTATGGTGACTTCAACCGCCTGCGTCTGGCCCGCAACCCGCAGCGCGAAGTTCAAACGCACCTGCGCCGCAGTGCCGAGCTGGACATCGGTATAGGTCTGAGTCTGAAAGCCGGGTAGCTCTGCGCTGATCCTGTACACGCCCGGCAGCAGGCTGGCAAGGTTGTACGCGCCGGCTTCGTTGCTGAACACCATTGTGACGATGCCGGTGCCGGTGTTGGTCGCTGTGATGGACACGCCGGGCAGCACAGCGCCCGTGGAGTCCGACAGCGTTCCGCTCACTGTGGCGTTACTGGATTGGCCGAACGCTGATAAAGCAAAAAGGAGAGACACAAGAAATTTCTTCATGTGGGCGCCCTCGCATGGTTAGCGCGAAGAGGGAATCCTCTCCCACCAAATGACCCGTGAATCCTGGCGGGCCGGTTTCTCACATTTCAGGGAATGGTTGGGGTATAGAATCACTGATTAGATTGGATGTCAAACAATCCGAACTGTAGCGGCGGTCTATGATGAATTCGCCGAGTGTATTCCCCTCCTTTTGAAGGAGGGGTGGCCGTGCCATCAAGAAAAAGGACCCGTTCCGAAATGGCGCGGCCGGGGTGGTCGCTCACAAGTTACGTTGCGGAATGCGTTTCGAAACAAGGTGCGTGAGCGACCACCCCGTCTGCGCCTTCTAAGGTGGCTTCGCAGCATTTTCTTGATGGCGCAGCCACCCCTCCTCTCCGAGGAGGGGAACACCCCTTCC
>Ga0137403_10002627_pt1 | contig 21894 bp, 16 predicted proteins | sample CZOMad2_1_16fung_FD_122057 | JGI IMG/M metagenome (GOLD analysis project Ga0137403, IMG submission 122057) | Vadose zone soil fungal communities from Angelo Coast Range Reserve, California, USA - CZOMad2_1_16fungal (Hybrid Assembly) | ecosystem: Environmental > Terrestrial > Soil > Vadose zone...
TGGCATCATGCACTGGCAAAGCCGGCGGCGTATCGATAATGATCCAGTCGAAAATGGGCGTCATCAGCTCCAGCAGCCGCTTCATGCGGTCGTTCAGCAGCAATTCACTGGGATTTGAAGCCTCTGTGCCGGCTGGAATGAGACATAGATGCGAATCCGAACCCTTTTGCACGACCTTGAACTCATCCGCCTCGCCGCGCAGGTAATCTGACAAGCCTGGAGTGCGGGGTGCTCCGAGCACCTGATGCAAGCGCGAAGCGCGAAGGTCTGCGTCGATTAGCAATACTTTGCGATCCGGCTGCCTGACAATCGACTGCGCCAGATTCGCTGCGACAAATGTCTTTCCTTCTGCCGGCACGCTGCTCGTCACAACCACCCGCCGCAGCGGCCGTGTCCCGCTGATCTGGTACAAACGCGACCTTAGAGTTCGAAACCTTTCCGCCCCGACGTGCCCGTCATCTCCGCCCTCGAACACGTTCATTCGCGCATCCGTTTTCCATTTTGGCGAGGCGCAACTCTTAATCAGATCCTCGTAGCGGAGAAAGGAAGGGCCTTCTGCCGGGATGCGCATCGGGACCGTCGGTTCGTCCAACTCCCGCAGCGGAACAGCGGTACGCGGCGCATCCGCAACTTCAAGGAAGCTTGGCGCAGCGCCTGCCGCAATTTGCGCCGAGCGCTCTTGCGCCGCCTTCTTTAGTGCTTCGTGGATCCGGCTCATAAGTTTCTCGGTTTCCTTTTTGCCTTGCTCTAGGCTCGCGTTCCAGAAAGTTCTAATCCTTTGGCGTCACCCTTCGTAGGCACTCTTCCGGCCGGCGGAACAGTTGGCACCATCGCCAGCACGGGAAGCTTCATGCAGAGTTCCACGTCGCGTTCGGTGTGTATTGATGAATCAAGCGCAGCGAGCAGGTACAGAATGGCAAGTCCAAGCACTAGTCCTCCGCCAAAGCCCGCCCCTGCAAACAGCGGTTTCTTCGGGAAAGACGGAGTCATCGGCAGGCTCGGTGCATCCAGCACACGAAATTGTTCGCCTTCCTGCTGGCGATTGAGGTCCCTCGACATTGCCGATTGGTCGTGCTTTTTCAGCAAGTCATTATAGAATTCGAGCGCGCTCTGATAACTTCTTGTCAGCTCTTTGAATTGCTGTTCGACCGCCGGAGTCGACTGGATCCGGCCCTGCAAAACGCTGATCTGACCTTGAATTTGCCCTTGCCGCTTTACCAGGTCGGCAACGCTCAGATCATCTTGGCGTACTCTCGCACGCAGCTGCTGAATCGCTGGCGGCTCAATTCCAGTGGCTTGCGCATTCGCGGGGGTGCTACCGCCTTTTGGCGCTTCGCTCATTCGCCTTTTCAACTGCTCAATCTGATTCTTGGTCTTGATCACGTCGGGATGATCCGAGGTGTAGCGCGATTGAAGCACGCTCAGTTGGTCCTGCAGGGTACTGAGCTGTTGGTCCAGCGTTTCTGTAGGTGTGTCTCCGCCCTTCACGGCCTTCCAGGTGGCGAGTTGCGAGCTCAGCAACGACTCGTTCATTACCTTGTCTTGTTGCGCGCGGTTCACGGCCTGGGTGATCGCATCTAGTTGCGAATTCATCCCGCTGAGCAGGCCGAGGTTCATCTGTTCCTGGTCCGGAAGCGATCCCATATTTTTCTTCTTGAAGTCAGCCAACTTCGCGTCCTGTTCGTCTAGATTCCGCTTCGCTTCATCCACGTGCTGCGCAAAGAATTCGGTGGTCTGCGTGCCTTGCGCGTCAATGTCCCGCGAGTTTTGTTCCATGAACATCGTAGTGATCTCGCTGCAAACGCGCTGCGCGGTTTGTGGATTATCGAACGTCACGTTCACGTGAAACCCTGGCAATTGGCGATTTTGCGTCCCTTGCATCGGCGCAAGTGGCGATACTTCAATCGCCGCACGTAACCTCCCGACAAGGTCTTCCATGTGTACTGTCGCGCGGTCAGACTGATACAATCCGAACTTCTCGATAATTGGCTGCAACCGGGAACGGCTCAAAATTTGTTCCTGCATCGAGGCTAGCCGCTGGTTTGTGGCCTCTGTAACCACCGGCTTTACCAGGTCGGGTGACACGGTCGGCTGGTCGACCAAAACGAGGGTCTGAGAAGTGAACCTCTTGGGCAGAAACGCGGTAGAGCCGAGGGCGATTGAGATTCCTGCAATAATGGTTAAAGGCAGGATCCACCAATACCTTCTCAGGATCCTCTTTACTTCCGACATGGTCAATTCGCCGTTTCGAATCATTTCTTCCTCGCTACCAATCCTTGTCCCTACCTGCCCGAAGTCTGCTGGATGGCTGTCTCTTAGAGTCGTCCTGAACGTTAGGGGCTCACAAGGCACGATCGATAGAGAGCCCTAGGCGTTAGATTGCAAGCCCGGTTCCACCCCTCATCCTCGAAACATGCCTGGCCAACCATTTTAAACCATTTAGTTTCAACTGGATAAACAAACCTTCGGGGAGGTCCATCCGCCGCACCCTTTAAGCCCGGCTCGCTTGCCTGGGAAAGTGGAACTATTTTATCCACCTTGTCCCTAATTTTAGCCCCCTTTTTGGCTAAGAATCTCTCAAATTCATGAAGCCTCAAGCTGCGGATTCCTCGTAGGAATCGCCATGATTTGCGTAACCCATTAAAAATACGGTGCTTAAAAATCTCGTTGTTCGGCACTAGCCCCTCGGCAGCCTAGGGGCGTAGAATTGCACCCTCGTCGCGCTTGCAATACCATGTCGGTACTGTCGGCACGAAACCTTATGCCACGCCACACCATGACCCATAACGTCATCCGAGCCGGAATCGGCTTTCTTTTTCTTGTCGCGCTCGTCCTGTCGGCCTGTTCGAGGGACCCCAATGTTCGGAAACAAAAATTTGTCGCGCAAGGCGATGCTTATTTTAAGGACGGTAAGTATCCCGAGGCACAGATTTCCTACTCTCGTGCGCTCCAGATTGATCCGCGTTACGTCGTCGCCCTTTACAAGAGCGCGCAATGCAGCGAGCGCGTCGGAAATTGGAACAGTGCTTTTCGAGAGCTTTCAAGGACCGTTGAACTCGATCCTGAAAATTGGCCAGCGCAGTTGGACCTTGGAAAAATTTTCTTCGGCAGCGGGAAAGCCCAAGAAGCCAAGGATCGTGCGTTGCTCATTTTGCGCAGCAGTCCAAAGGACGTCGAAGCCCAGATGCTTCTGTCCGGAGCAGACGCCGCTCTCGGCAATCAGAAAGAGGCGCTCTCTGAAGCGCGCGAAGCGGTGAATCTCGCCCCCGACCGGTCACCCGCTTACGTAAATCTCGCGCTTTTACAACAGAAATCGGGAGCCAACAACGAAGCCGAATCTAATTTTCAGAAGGCTCAATCGCTTGATCCGACATCGATCGTGCCCAGAATGTATCTTGGGGCTCTCTATCAGACCCAAAAACGAATCGAAGATGCGCGCAAGCAATTCGAATCGGCAATTCAGGCAGCACCGAAGAATCCTTCGCCGCGCACCGCGCTGGCTACGCTTTATTTCGCGCAGGGTCAGGTCGACCAAACCGAAAAAGTTCTTGCTGATGCCAAGGCCCAAATGCCCGATGTTCCAGCCGGCTATCGGATGCTGGGTGATTTCTACATCGCGCGCAACGAGTCCGCTAAAGCTCTCGCAGAATTTTCATCGCTCGCTCGAAGCCATCCCAACGATTTAGGTGTCAAGAAAACTTACGTTCAGCTGCTGATCCTTGCCCACAAGCTGGATGAAGCAGCCTCGCTAAACGATTCCATTCTCAATTCCGGCCCCCGGGATGCCGATGCTTTGGTTCTTCGCGGTGAAATACAGGTTCAACAAAATAAGGCGGACGAAGCGATCGTCACACTTCAGGAGGCCTTGAAATATTCACCAGACAATGCCACCGGACACCTGCAACTTGGTTTCGCGTATCAGAAAAAAGGGAATTCGAATCAGGCTGAGGCCGAGTGGCGCAAAGCGGTTCAGTTGCAACCTAGATCGGTTGAGGGATGGCGTGCTCTTGCCGGGCTTGCCGCTCAGCGCCGCGATTGGAGGGAGCTCGAATCCATCGGAACTCAGTTGACCAAGATCGCTCCTAACGCCGCCGATGGTTACATCATTCATTCTACGGCTCGCGCAAATCAGGGCGATGCCGCGAGTGCCGAAGCCGACCTGAATCGTCTTATCCTGTCCGCGCCGCAAAATCCCGCCGGCTACCTCCAGCTTGGTCTCTTGCGCGTCCAACAAAAGCGTTGGGCCGATGCAGACTCTCTGTTTCACCAGGCGCTTGCTCGCGACCCCGGCTCGCTCCAGGCGCAAGACTCTCTTGCTAATCTGGATTTCCAGCGCGGTCAACCAGCCGCCGCCGTCAAGCGACTTCAGGAACAATTCCAAAAATCCCCCAACAATGCAGGTCTGGCATTTCTTCTCGGCCAGGCGCAAGCTCGCAATTCTCAGCAGGCCGACGCCGAGCAATCCTTGTCCAAAGCCGTTGAACTTGCTCCCTCTAACCCCGCTCCGCTGGTCGCGCTTGCTGCCGTGCAGACGGCACGCGGGGAAACCGACGCGGCGATTGCCAGCTACAAGCGCGCGATTCCACTCGCTCCGACCAACGCACAAATCGTTGTCTCGCTCGGCTCTCTCTACGAAGCCAAGGGTGATTGGCAACAGGCGCAGACTACTTACCAGCAGGCTCTTTCGATCCAGGGTGACAACGCCTTTGCAGCCAACAATCTTGCCTACCTGCTTCTTGAACATGGTGGCGATGTGAACGTTGCCCTTAGCTTGGCTCAGATTGGTCGCCGCGGCCTGGGCAATTCACCCAATTCCGCTGATACTTTGGCGTGGGCGTATTTCCACACCGGCGCGTACTCCGCCGCCGCGTCGCTGCTCGAAGACGCCGTCAAAAAAGTACCTGCCAATCCCACTTACCGCTACCATCTGGGAATGGTCTATCAGAAATTAAACGATCCAGTGCACGCGCGGTCGGCTTTTGAAGCGGCCATCAAAGCACAACCGGACAGCCCCGCTGCTCAGGCTGCACGTAAGGCGTTAGGTGAACTCGCCGGCACCTGAACCTGAGCTTCAACAGCTCTTGCACTTTACCGATTCCGGCTTTCAATCAAGGGAGGCGAGGCAAGACGATGGCGGCTGACTTCACCGCAACGCAGGAAGCACAATCCGAAATTATTCCTCTCGGTGCTCGTAATGGCATCGAGATGGCTATCGCGCGCCGTACCGCCAAAACTCTTGGCAAAGTGATCTCGAAGGCGAACTCTCCTGACTTAATCGACGGTGTTCAGATCGAACCGCTTCAGGTTTATCCGGACGACCGCGGATTTTTTACCGAGCTCGCCCGGCTCGGCAAGGGCATCGCCGCAAAAATGGTTCCCGATGACCTCCGCAAAATTCAAATTTCACTGACTCTCACTTATCCCGGCACCATCAAAGCGATTCATTATCACTCCGAACAGACCGATCTTTGGGCGCCAGTATCCGGTATGGTGCAGGTATTTCTCTATGATCTTCGCCGCAAGTCCCCAACCTTTGGCGCCATCAACACAATTTTTGCGGGTCGATTCCAGCCCTGGGAAATCCTCATTCCTCCTGGCGTCGGCCATGGCTACAAAGCGCTCGGAGTTGATCCCATACAGCTTGTCTACTTTACAGATCGGCACTACAACCCTGCCGATGAGCTTCGCCTTCCTTACGATCATCCCGACATCGCTTACGACTGGGAAATTCAGCACAAGTAATCTATGCGCGTCCTTGTTCTAGGTGCTCGAGGCATGCTCGGCACCGACTTGCTCGACGAATGGCACTCTGACGAATTGACCCCGGCGGGTTCAGCGGAAGCCGACCTGCGCGACTTTTCACAAATTGAAAAACTGGTTCTGAACGTTCGTCCTGACTGGATCATCCTTTCAGCCGCCTATACCGATGTGGACGGCTGCGAACGGAATCCCGAGCTCGCCTTCGCCGTGAATGCGTCCGGCGTGGAACATGTCGCCCGGGCCGCCCAATTGATCGCTGCCCGCGTCTTTCTAGTGAGCACTGATTACGTCTTCGACGGAAAAGGTACACGTCCTTACGAAACCACTGACCCGATCGCGCCTTTGAATGTTTACGGAGCTTCTAAAGCCGCGGGTGAGACGGCTCTCGCGAAGAGCGAGGTCGCATGGTGCATTGGCCGCACTTCGTGGCTCTTCGGAGTTCATGGCCCATCCTTCCCGGAGAAGATTCTCCGCGCCGCGGAGACGCGCCCAGAACTCTCCGTGGTCAACGATCAAGTCGGCTCGCCCACTTACACTCGCGATCTTGCCCGCGCGATTCGTGACTTGGTCCTGAGAGATGCGCGGGGGATCGTCCACATCACCAACGAAGGAGTCTGTTCCTGGTTTGATTTCGCTCGCGAAATTCTTGCTGGATCAGGTCATGGCACGGTTTCCGTGCATCCCATCTCCACCGATCAGTCCGCCCGTCCTGCTCGACGCCCGAATTATTCAGTGCTGTCTCCGGCCAGCCTGCACGCCTATGGCATTCGTACGCGTCCCTGGCAAGAGGGGTTGCAGTCCTTCCTCCAGGAAAGGGCTGCCCAGTCGGCCCAGAAAATCCGTTAGCGCACCGTGCCCTCCCCACCTCAACGAGCTGATACTCCGATGGAACCTCCGAGAACGGATCGCTCGTCGCGGTTGGCCCGGCTGAAATATTGGCTTCCCGCCCTCGTTGTTGGTGCCCTCATCTCCATTCTTTCCACGCACTACTTCACGCCAGAGCAAACCGGCCGGATCATTGTTCCCATTCTTCGCTGGCTCCTGCCCGATGCCTCCTCAAATCTTATTCGTCATCTGCACTTCGGCATCCGCAAACTCGCTCACGTCACGGAATTCGGGATATTCAGCATTACCGTGTTCCATGCCATTCGCGGGCCCCGTGCCGGTTGGCGCCTCAATTGGGCTTTGCTGACTTTTCTGGTTGCTGTCTCCTATGCGGCGCTCGATGAATTCCATCAGACTTATGTCCCACTACGTCATGCCTCTCCAAAAGACCTCGCCATGGACAGCTTTGGTGCACTGCTCGCTCAAGTCGTCGTCTGGTGGTACGCAAAAGGAAAATGGCCCCTCGGGTGGGCCCGTAAGAACCCGTAACTCGCGAAGGGCCAGGACCGAATATTTGTTGCAACGTCGCGAATCGACGATCGATTTACGGGATGATTGCGGAGACTTCGTTCGAATAGACGCTTTCCGTTCCACTCGCGTCCACAGAGGTTGCAACGTAGTAGTAAGTTTGCCCGCTCTGCACGCTCGAGTCGGCGTAGCTCACTCCGCCCACCGGCGAAGCGTTCATCTTCGCATATGAACTCCCGCTCACAGAGCTGCGGTAAACGTTGTAACCGGCAACCGACGTTGCGCTCGCGCCCCAATTCAAGGCGATCGAATGCTGTACAGTTGGCGCGACCCCGGTTCCACTCAACGAGACGGTCGAGTTCGAACCGGTGGCGTTGCTCAGAATCGTCGCGCTGCCGCTCGCCGAGCCCCCTGCCGACGGTGCGAACTGCACACTCACCGCGGTACTCTGATTCGGAGACAGCGTCACCGCTCCCGCGCCGCTCACAATCGAATAGCCTGCGCCAGTCGCTGTTACGCCCGAAATCGCAATGTTCGAATTGCCTGTGTTGGTTACCGTAAAGCTCTGTGCTGCAGTACTTCCGTTGTTGACGCTGCCAAAACCTAAGCTGCCGGGATTTACGCTGATGGTGTAGGAAGCCGCCACGGCCGTCCCGCTTAGCGCAACCGTCGCAGGAGAATTTGGCGCGTTGCTGAGGATCGATACGGCGCCGGTAACGTTCCCCGCACCTTGAGGCGCATACTGCACGTTGAAGTTTCCGCTTTGGCCGGGTGCCAATGTCAGAGGCAGCGCCAAGCCGCTCAAGCTGAACCCCGTGCCCGTCACTGTTGCCTGCGAAATCGCCAGGTTTGCCGTTCCGCTGTTCCTGACCTGCACCGTCTGTGAATTCGTATTCCCGGAGACTACCGAGCCGAAACTTACGCTCGACGGCGTTACGCTCAATGCCGCCTGCACTCCTGTTCCGGTTACGGCTGCGAGCGCATTCACTCCTTCGTTGTTTGTCACCGTCAAGCTGCCTGTCGCAGCACCGCTTGTTGTCGGCGCAAACTTCAACGCCAGCGTCACACTCTGCGCCGGCGCGATGGTCAAAGGCGTGGCCGCCCCGCTCACCGAGATACCTGTTCCGCTCGCCGCGATCTGCGATACGGTCACGCTGGAATTCCCGGTATTGGAAAGTTGCACGTTTTGCGTAGCCGTGCTCCCCACATTTACGTTCCCGAAATTCAAACTTGTCGGCGAAAGGGACATGGTGTAAGTCGCTGCCACACCCGTTCCACTCAATGCCACTGTCGATGTGGAAGTTTGCGCGTCGCTCGTAATTGTGATCGCGCCCGTCGCGGCTCCTGCGGCTGTCGGGGCAAATTTTGCCTGCAACGCCACGGATTGTCCTGCCGGTATCGTGGCCGGCGCGGCTAGCCCGTTGATGGTAAATGCTCCAGCTGTTAGGCCAATCTGTGTGATCTGGATGTCGGTTTGGCCCGAATTCTTCAAAGTCACGGCCTGCGTGGCGCTTCCATTGACCAGTACGTTGCCAAAACTCAATGCTGTCGTGCTCAAGGAAAGCTGCGAAGCAGTCTTGCCTGACCCTCCTCTCAGCTTTACCTTCGACGAGGAACCTCCGTGCGCGGTCATTGCGCTTAGCGTTCCAGAAGTGCTTCCAGAAGTCGATCCCGTATACACAACCTGAAACTTCGTCGATTGGCCCGGCCCGATCGACAAGGGCGTCGCAAGTCCAGACGCTGCAAATTCTGCTGATGAAAGCGCCAGCTGCGTGATGGTCACTGTTTCATTTCCAGTATTCGTCAGCGTGGCAGTCTGCGTCGATTTTTGTCCTGGCGCAACGTTGGGAAATGAAATGCTTGCTGGACTGATCTGCACGGCCTCTTGTGGTGTCGGACTTGCATTCGAGGTCGCCGCCAATCCCGCGCATCCACTAACGAGTGCTCCTCCGCATGCGACTACCGCGAACAGCGCTGCGACCCCCCAGCCGCCTGCTGTGCCTGATCCGAACTTCTTCCCCCTGCTTGTCGCCGCTACGTTCGCTCTTGCCATGTCTTCCCCTCCGACCCTTCGTTCCGTGAGGGAGACTACGGCTTCGACTCGCGTAAAAAATACTGGTTTGACGTTCAATTAAGGGACAGGCGTTCCCCTGTACCGGCGAACATCGTTTTTACCCGTACTTTTACTGGTGATTTTTTACGGCAAACTGAGACGGATTTTTTTGCTTGCGGGACTGTTCGGATGGGCAGGGAGCTGTACGAACGATCAAGCTAACATTTTAATCATAGGAGCGCTTTGTAATTAACTGTGAGAATTAAGGACGTGACAATCGACGCCTACGCGTTCGTCGCCGCACCTTCACTCCGGTCTTGCGCACTGGGCCGCTTCACAATCAGTCCTGCATCGCGAATCTTGTAAATCAATGCCCGGTAACTGATCTTTAGCTCTTGTGCCGCTTTCCGGCGGTTCCAGTGATTGGTTCGCAACGCCTCAATTATCGCGTTCCGTTCCATCTCTCGAATCGCCTCTTTCGCGATCTTCTTCAGCGGCATTGCATCCTGTGAACCGTTTCGATAAGCGTAAGAACTTGTTCGCGCGCGCGCCGGTTCTCGCTGTGCAAGACCTTCGGGACCGACAACGATATAGCGCGCGATACAATTTGAAAGCTCTCGCAGATTTCCCGGCCACGTCAAGTTCTGTAGATAACTCAGCAGCTCCGGTGGAAACGGCTCGCACTCTTTTTCGAATTGTTGCGCATGCAGCTTTCGAAAATATTCAGCAAGCTGTGGAATATCCGCCCGTCGCTCGGCGAGTCTTGGCATCGTTATCTTCAAGACGTTGATCCGATAATAAAGGTCCGCCCGAAATCGCCCGGCCTCAATTTCATCTTCGAGCCGCCTCCCCGTCGCGCAGATCACTCGCGTGTTGACAGCTCGCTCGGCTTGGTCGCCCAATCTCGAAAAAAAGCCGTCCTGTAGAAAGTGCAGAAGCTTGCTCTGCAGGCCCGAGTCGAGATCTCCGATTTCGTCCAAAAAGAGCGTGCCAAGGTGTGCCTTCTCCACTCTTCCCGGCTTCGACGCGTTGGCTCCAGTAAACGCACCCTTCTCATGGCCGAAAAGTTCGCTCTCTAGCAGGCTCGAAGGAATCGCAGCACAATTAACCTTTACAAATTCTCCGTCGCAATGGCTAGAGTGTGCGTGCAGCCATCGCGCCAACATCTCTTTACCGGTCCCGCCCTCGCCCAGCAGCAGCACAGCGACATTCGTCCGGCAAATCTTCAGCGCCTTTTGTCGTACCTCTTCCATGGCGGACGAATTGCCGAAAAGGACCTCGTCCGGCGGTATCCCCGCTGCCCCCTCGGCCCTTGCCATTTTTGTGGCGGCTCTTGTTGACATGATTCGAACGCTCGATTCTCCCCTACAGCGGGTCAGCATTCCTCGAACCACGCTTCGGCCCGTTGGGACAAAGTCCGCACAAACGGCCTGCCGAGCTAAGATTTTTGTTTTGTTTGTGTTACATGGAATGCGGCTCGGTGGTAATGGTACTGGCGGACGTTCGTTTTAGCCCGTTGGTTCTCTACAAGAGAAAGAATCTGCCGCACGCGAGAATTACAGTTCCCGTAGCGTACCATTTTCCGGTGAGATTACGGCTTTCGCGGTTGGACTACGAGCTAGTCGACAAATCAGCCAGCCTTGCCGTTTGGTCCGCGCTAGGCGCTTGCCGCTGCCCGCATGATGTCGTAGCGCTCGATAACTGCCGCCACACCCTGTCGCTCATTGCCATCTTCCATTCGCGATTCCACCCGGACGATTTTCCCTGAGGCTTTTACCAGCACTTCTTCCCCGTTGGTCATCTCTCGCGGAAGCGTCAACATGATATCCAGTTCAGAGCCAGCTCGAACGTCTCGATCAATTACAAAATAAAGACCTCTCGTGGAGATATCGCGAGTCCTGCCGCTCTGCGTCTCGGCAAATCCCTGCGCCGGGATTCGGATCATTACCGGCAGCGACAAGTCATAGCGCCGGGTGCCACGACGTTCGGACATTAAACTCATTCCCCACCTGAGTTCGCAAGCCTGCTGCCTTAGGCTCGCGACCCTTTCGCATTGAGTTTGCCAGCGAATGGCCTTAATTAATATTTCTGAATCTTCCCTAATCTTTCGATCGTGCTCTGAAAATCAATAGCCACAGAGCGGGACGAAGGCGGCGTTTCAATGCTCGCCGGTCCTTTGGATCGCAAAAGCCCTCTCGGGGATAATCCTATTCCAGGAACCCGATTCCATCCTACTCGGAAGCTGCCGGCACAGGCACGGTTTCCTTCGCTGCTGGCACTGACGATCTCCTCGTCCGAGGCGTATCCAGGTTGAACTGCCGCATTTTATACAAAAGTGCTTTGTAGCTGATCCCCAGCATCTTCGCCGCGTCCTTACGGCACCAGCGCGTCTTTTCCAAGGCGTCCGCGATCGCTTCCATTTCCGCTTCATCTTTCAATCCGCGCACCAAAGCCTTCAGCCCTTGCTCCTTTGGCACCACAACTTCCTGCCGAGGAGAAGTCCTTTGCCGCGTTGCAGACATTTCTACCAGTTCGCGCAGGCTTCCTTCATCGTCTTCGAGAATCACATACCGTTTCACGAAATTCTCCAACTCACGAAGGTTTCCGGGCCATGGGTAGTTCAAAGCCGCATCGAGCAAATGCTTCGATGGCTGCATTGCCTCTTTTCCAAATTTTTCGCTGTACTTATCCAGGAAGTGCCGGAACAGCAGTGGAATCTCAGCCGTCCGTTCCCGTAGCGGCGGCACCAGGATCGAAAGCACGTTCAATCGATAGTAAAGATCCTCTCGAAATCGCCCTGTCTTCATCGCTTCGTGCACATCCACGTTCGTCGCCGCAAGGACGCGCACGTCCGTATCGATCATGTGCCGCCCGCCCAGCCGCGAATATTGATGATCCTGCAAGACATGCAGCAGCTTCGCCTGCAAATGCGTGCTCATCTCCGCAATTTCGTCCAGGAAGATGGTTCCCTTGTTTGCCATTTCAAACTTACCCGGCTTCGATCGCACTGCGCCAGTGAACGCGCCTTGCTCAAACCCGAAAAGCTCGGACTCCAGAAGTTCTCCCGGAAGCGCTGCGCAGTTCACTTTCACGAAAGGCTGAGTCCTGCGCTTCGAACGGAGGTGAATCATCCGCGCGACCACTTCTTTGCCGACGCCGCTCTCTCCGCAAACGAACACCGGCACATCCACCGGTGCGATTTGCAGGATCTGTTGGCGAATCCTTACCATCTGCGGGCTCGCGGCAAGGAAACTCAAATCTTCTGTCACTTGGTCGCAATAGTCGCGCAGTGCCTGGTTTTCCGTCGTGAGTTCCTTCTTTTGCCGCGACTTCAACATTGCTGCATCGAGTTCGGATTTCTCAAAAGGCTTCGTCAGGTAATCGTGCGCGCCGATTCGAATCGCTTCCACGACCGTGCCCACTTCGTTCGAACAGGACAGCATGATGATGTTCAGCGTTCGGTCCAGATGCATCAGCTCTTTGAGCGTGTCAATGCCGTTCATCTCGGGCATCAGCACGTCCAGAATCACAAGGTCCGGCCGCGCGCCTTCGCTGATTTGCTTGATCGCTTCTCGTCCGCTGCTCAGCGTTTCCACATCGAACCCGTCCACCTCAAGCAGCGTTTGCAAATACTTCCGAATGCTTGGTTCGTCGTCCACCACCATCACTTTTTCTCGAACGGCCATGGCACTGGTCCTTTCCCGAACTTCCTCCAAACCGCGTCATCCTTGCTCAATCGGCAAAAGAAATCGAAACGTGCTTCCCTTCTTCGCTTCACTTTCCACCCAGATTTTCCCGCGATGCGCCTGCACCAGTCGTTTCGCAATCGCAAGTCCCAGGCCCATTCCAGACGTATTTCGGTCCACGCGCACAAAGTCCTCGAATATTTCTTGATGATGCTCCGGTGGAATTCCCGCTCCTGAATCGGTCACGCTGACTTCCACACTGTTCGGCCGTGGCAAACGAAATCTCCGCCGTTCCTGGCTCGGCACCGCTTCCGCAACGCGCCGCTCCCAAAAATGCGGCTTTGCCAGCAGGGTTACGTTTCCTCCGGACGGCGTATGCTTCAGCGAATTGTCCAAAAGGTTGGCTGCTGCTTGCTGCACTTTTTGGTAGTCGAATCGGAACGTCGGAATCGACGGATCCAACTGCACTTCCAGCTTCACGCCTTTTCTCTGGAATGCCTCGGCCCACCGCTTCGCCATTTCGTCTAGGCAGTCGCGCAAATCGTTCTCGCGTAGTTGCAGCACCAGCTTGCCGCTTTCGAGCGCCGAATAGTTGAGGAACATCGAAACCAGCCGCACCAACCGCTCACAGCTTTCTTTCGACTCTTCCAGGATGTCTTTCTGTTTTTCCGTCAGCCGGCCCAGCGACCCGGCCAGCAGCAGGTCGTAATATCCTTTGATTACCGCCAGCGGCGTTTTCAGTTCGTGCGCCGCAGACGCCAGAAATACTGTCTTTTGACGATTCACTTCCTGCAATTTCAAATATGCTGCCAGCAGGTTCCGGTAGGTGATCTCCCGCTCTTGCAATAACTCTTGTACCGTCAGCTGCGTTGTTCCGGGCCCCGCGGCGTCGGCTGTTTTCTCCTTGATCTGTACAACAATCCATTCAGAGTCCGGCGTCACCCTTACGCGCGCAAGCTTGCCGTTCTCGCCCCTCGCAATTTCGCGCTCCGCCCACGCTCTGCCGGTAGCCAACTCATCCAGAATCTCAGTTCCATCCGCTTCAAATAAAAACTCAAAAATATTAACCTTTTGAGAAGCTGACGATTCGACGATTCCAAACACGATCTTGGCAGCGCCATTCGCCGCTAGCAAGCGTCCGGTGCGATCCGCCACTAAGACTGGGGCCTCAATGTCTTCTAGGATTGCTCGAAAGGAATCGACCGTCAGCACTGTGGGGCACAGGCTGTCTGCAGTCGCCGGCGCTGCCACTCGACCGCTCATCCTCTTACTCTCATCCAGCTCCCTGACTGAGTGGTAAAAATTTTCCCGTTGCGTTCAGCAATCCTCCCATTCGGTGCTAGGACTGTCAATGGTAAATCCGTTCCATTTGCACAATTGGGGAAACTCGCTGGACATTTGCGAATTCCCGTTCTCACTGAAGCTCCGCGCACAAAGGCTGCTGTCGGCTAACGCTATTGTTATCAGAACCTTGTAACCGCCCAAACCTGACCTGATTCTGGCATGTCGGATGCTTACAGCGTACTAGCTCGATGGTACTAAAGAGAGCCAAGTGTCTAGTCAAATTTTAAAGACCCAAAATTCGGTGCCCTCATCCCAACAACGGCGAAGCCCACGTATTCGGATCCAAATCCCGGTTTTTTTGCGGGGTACGGACGCTTTGGGAGCCGAGTTCATCGAGCTCACCAAGACGCTGAACATAAGTTCCAGCGGCGCCTGTATTGCATCCTCGCATCTCCTTCAAACGGAACAACTTATTCAATTGACAATCCCGACCCCGTCTCCGTCCACCTCCGGACTGGTTCCCTATGAAACTCCTCCGATCGCCGCTCGCGTTCTGCGCCAGGAATCGGCAGGCGATCTTCGCCTCTTCGGCTTGGAATTCGTTCATCCCCTGTCCTAAGCGCTCGAAGAGCAGTACTACGCGATGGTTTTCCTCTACTCGCCTCGCTCCACGAGACAAGTTTTTTTTCTGAACGAATTATCTTTGTTTGTGTTATCGTTACGCCCACTTGAAGGCGCAAGAAGTGTTTGTTCGCAACGGAAGCGTGCGTTTTCTCCCTTGGCACTCCGGTTGCTCCACTCCTCTTGCACCACAATCGCATCGCCCCATTCCCCGCGGGGACAAACGAGGTAAGGTCCACACCGGTGATTCCCAGCTCCGGCGTTCCGGTTTCCGTGCGCATGCGTCCGAACGACGCCTATTTTGAACTTATTGCAGACACGCTCGAGGGTTTAGAATCGAGCGCTCGTGCGCAATTTCTCCAGCGCTTTTTCCTCGCGATCGCTCACGTTGAAATTCCAGAAGACAAAGTGGTCGCTCTCTGGGACGAAGTCCTTGCCCGCAAAACTTATCTCTCCGAACGCACGGAGTCCCACGTCTCCTTGCAGACCGCGCTCGTCGACGTGCTTACCTCCTCCGGATTGCTTCGTGTTCCGGTCGTTCTTGAATATGAGGACCTCAAAAACCTGTATCGCAACGCGATAACCGATCCCCTGACCGGACTCTACAATCGCCGCCTCTTTACCGAAAATTTTGACAAGGAACTCAACCGCGCCCGCCGCTACACTCATCCTCTGAGCTTGGTCATCCTCGATCTTCATCGTTTCAAGGAAGTGAATGACAAGTACGGCCACCCTCGCGGTGATGAGGTTCTACGCGCAGCCGCGGCAACTCTAAAGAAAGCTCTCCGTACTTCCGACTCCGCTTTCCGCATTGGCGGTGATGAATTCGCTCTACTCCTTCCGCAAACCGATTCCGCGCAAGCCTCGGCGTTGAGCCGGCGCGTTGGCGTTGTCTTCGCGGAAATTCTTCGCCCTCTCGACCTTACCATCTCCGTCACCATGGATCATGGCGTCTCCACGTATCCGCAGGACGGCGAACAACGCGAGCAATTAATTCGCGCTGCCGACGAACGCCTCTACCGCGCAAAAAAGGACAACCACCGCAGGGCAAGCGCCGAAGCCGCCCCGCCGAGTGTGGAGGCGCCCGCTACAGATCGACCAGGCGAAGCACCAAAATCCGCGCCCTCCGCAACCGAGCCTGCCATTCCGCCGGCGGAACCACCCATTGAAATGGCCGCTACACCTCAAGCCACTGCTCCTGTTCCCGAGCCTCCCGTTTCTAGAGCCCCCACCGTTCCCGAGGTTGCACCTCCAGCTCCACCTCCCCCATCGCCACCGGTTTCGCCGCTACAAACCTCACAGCCCTCGTTTCCTGTGGCACCCGAGGAACCGCGACTTTATACCGTGCCTCGCAAGGCAGAACGGGTTTCCATGGCGGGCACCAATGCCTATGCCGTTCTGGGCGATCAACCCTCACATCGCGCCCGGGTCGTGGACCTCGGCTTCGGCGGTGTCGCGCTCGATTTTCCCAGTGAAGAAGGCATTCCGGACACGCTGCTCGCCGTTCTTCATGTGCCAATCCTTCCGCCCGTTCGCGTGAATCTCAAACGCGTTTGGACCAAGCAGCTGAGTGAAAACACGGTTCGCGTCGGCTGTTGCTTCGTCTCTTGAGCCTCCCGCTTGTCTCCACACACCGAATAGCCCACCTCCGCAGACCTCTCATCGGTTCCACGTACAGGTTCGCACCCTGGCCTAAAGCTGTCCTTTGAACAAATTGTAAACAGGGCATCCCGCCGTCTACATTCCCAAACATGCGTGGAACTCCATCTCAATCGTCATTCTTCCGCCTTATGTTTCGACTGTTCCGTTCTCATCAAATTCTCGTCGCGGCTCTTATCATTTCTACCGCAATCTCCGGTTGCGCTTCCGCCCCGGCGGACAAATCTTCTGCCGCACCCGCCGCAAAAATTTCGGTCGTTCCTTCGATCATCGATTTCAAGTCTGTGGTGGTAGGTCAGAAGAATTCGCAGGCCCTCAAAATCACAAATTCCAGCGCGGAGTCCATCGATCTAGAGCAGCTTCGCGTTTCCGGTTCGGGATTTACACTCTCCTCGGCAAAGGTCCCTGTGATATTGCCGGCGGGAGCGCAAGTTAGTGTTACTGTTGTTTTCGCTCCTGCCAGTACTTCAGACGCTTCTGGCTCGCTCGTAATTTCCAGTTCCGACTTGAAAGCTCCCGTCAGCGTCCCTCTCTCCGGTTCCGGAGAAAAAGCAACTCCAGCGCTCACAGCTTCTCCCGCTTCCTTGAATTTTGGCACTCGCGCGGTGAAAAGCTCTACCTCGCAATCGGTTACGTTGAAAAACACCGGGAACATTGCCCTCTCGATTAGTTCGGTCAGTCTCGCAAGTTCGGCATTTTCCACCTCCGGTCTAGCCAAGGGCGTCTCCTTGTCGCCTGATCAGAAGGTCGAGTTTCAAGTCTGGTTCCATCCTACGGTGGCTGGCAATTCCTCTTCAACGATCACGGTCGCAACCTCTTCGCTTCCCACACCTGTGCAACTCAGTGTTGCCGGCTCGGCCACAAATTCGACCGTCACTTCGCCCAGTTCTGTGCCGTCTCATTCTGTAACCCTCGATTGGGATCCCAGCACCAGCACTGTCGCGGGTTATCACATCTATCGCAGCGAGTCCTCAAGCGGCCCCTTTCAGCGTGTAAGTAACTCAGTTGTCGGTTCGCTCAACTACAGGGACACCAGCGTTCAGCCCGGCGGCCACTACTATTACGTCGTCACAGCGGTCGAAGCAGATGGCTCCGAAAGCATCTACTCCAATGAAGTCGCCGCGGAAATTCCCAGCACCTGATTCCCGTTCTCTTCGAACGAAGTCAGCTGTCCATCAAGGTGTAAGGGGTTGCGTCGCGCAGAATACCCTCTCCAGAACCAAGCTTATCCTTCTATTTTCATTAAGCTGTTCAATAGTTTAGGGTAAAAGTATGGAAAAGAAGGCAATGGGCTATTGGGAAATTTTTCGCATTTCCGGATCCAGCGCTTTCCGCTCGCCGATCCGCTGAGCCACATTGGCTAGCGCCTACATCGCCATCGGGTGCGCTCCCAGCAGGTCCCAGACTTTCCAGAACTCCTTCATCTCCTCAGGTTTCCCAAAAGAGACTCGGACGTAATTCGGCATTGAGAGTATCTCAGGCCCCAACCGGACCCCGTGTTTGTGGTAGTGCTTCAGGATTTCCCGCGCCGGGCGCATCACGTTGAGGCACGCAAAATTCGCGTGGCAATCGAGCACTCGAAGCATGCGGGCATTCACTTGGTTCACAAACTCCTGTCGGTCATCTTGATTGCGCCGGACACAGTCCCGAACGTGTTCGCGATCCGTGAGCGCGGCCACTCCGGCCGCCAGCGCCAGGCGGTTGACTGCAAACAGAGGCCGTGTCGAAGCCAAGCGTTCCGCCGTGTCTGATTCCGTAATCGCGTATCCCAGCCGCAGACCCGCCAGCCCGTAAATCTTTGAAAATGTGCGCAGCACAATTGCGCCCGGCCGGGGCTTCGGAGGCCTGTCGATCAGAGAAGCATACGCTCCCGAGCCTCCCGCGTACTCGTGATAGGCCTCATCGATGACGACGGGCACCGACTCAGGCAGCTTCTCTAGGAACCTGTCGATCTCGCTTCGCTCCGTCAGCGTGGCGGTCGGATTGTTCGGGTTGCAGAGATAGACCAATCCAATCGAAGAGTCTACCTTCGCGAGCATGGCTTCCAGGTCATGCGAATAATCCTTCCGCAGCTGCACCGCCTTGACCTGCGCGCCTCGCGCACGGGCGTAATACTCAAGCGCTCCGTAGCTTGGCGTCCCGAGAAGTAGCTTTCTTTCCGGCCCCAGATAGGCCGCGGCAGCCATTTGCAGAATGGCATTCGAGCCGGCGCCGATGAGGATCTGCTCCGGCTGCTTGTGATGAAACTTCGCCAACTCTTCGCTCAGAACCTTATCTGCTTCGGCGGGAAATCGGTTCATTTCGTGAAGCCGCGAGCGAACCGCCGCAAGCACTTCGGGGCCGGCACCATAAGCATTCTCGTTCCGATCCAGCAAGAGAGGTCGCTGCCCTGAGCCACTACGCCCTTCCTCCGATCCTTCCGGGCTCGCGCCAAAACGATCGACCAGGAGAGCGCTCGCGGCGACTCCGCTCGTAAGTTGCCTTAGGAAATTTCGTCGCTTGATGGCCATTCGGGATTTGTGCGGATCAGAGAAGCTCTGCCCATGCCTTGGGCCTGAATTTCTCAGCAGGCGCTTTGCCGGCAAATCATACGATAATCCGCTGGGCGATGCCATGCTGTTTCCCGCGCTGTGTGTCGCACCCGCTGTCTTTTTTGTCGGCTTTTTTTTTGCTGCCTTCCTGTCTCCCTTCGGCTGCCTAACGGCCGCTGGCAACTAGCACAAAGGGATCGGCAGGAACAACGTCAGTCCTAGTGGCTGGGAGAGCTTTCAATCGCCATTGCTGAACATCCTTGCGGAGCAAAAAGTGCGCTCCGCACTGAAGGAAATGCGGCGCTCGCCTGATGGCACCATAACCGCAAGTGTGGCGCAGGAACTGTGTGAACGCACTGGAAGCAAGGCATACATTGCGGGCTCGATTGCGAATCTTGGCGGTCACTATGTGATTGGCCTCAACGCCATCCCTTGCACGACGGGAGACTCCCTGGCACGCGAACAGACGGAAGCTGTGGACAAGCAGCAAGTGTTGGCGGCGCTCGGCGGCGCGGCTGCGACCTTGCGCAAAGAGCTTGGAGAGTCTCTCAGTTCTGTGCAGAGGCTTGACGTACCTCTGGTACATGCGACGACATCGTCGCTGGAAGCTCTGAAGGCCTATAGTTTCGGCCTTTCCAAATACGCTAGGGGCGACCAAGCCGACGCCGTATCCCTGTTTCAGAAAGCCATTCATTTAGACCCCGACTTTGCTATGGCCTACGCAAATCTGGGGCGCGCCTATCAGATCTTCGGGCAGGGTGAGCGCTCGGAGGAAGCGCTTCGGAAGGCCTTCGCGCTGCGCAACCACACAAGCGACCGCGAGAAATTCGACATTTCGGCCGGCTACTACCAATCCGGCGTTCAGGAACGCCCGAATGAGCTTTAACAGCCGCTTATCCTCGACACGTTTCGCGACCTGCCCCATCAATTTGTCGTGAGCGATATGTGAACGGCACTTCTGTGGAGAAAGTGAAAGCAGCGGATAATTTGTTATTTGGTTCTTAGAATGCTAGTTTTTGCAGGATGGTCACGAGACGCACACGGTTTGCAGTCCTACCCTTCATGTTCAGTCTGGTTGCGGTTTCGTTAACTGCGCAGTCTCTTCCGCGTCGGACAGAAGCCGATAAGCTCTTGCAAGAGACAGTGCACAGACAGAATCTCCAAGCCGTTGGTAATCCGCCCTTTCATCTGCTGGCGCATGTGCGCTATGTCTATCTCGGAACAACGAAGGAGGGAGTGTACGAACTTCTGTGGGCCGCCCCGGACCATTTCCGGGAGACCGTCCAGTTTGGGAAAGTCGCGGAAACGGACTTCGCTTCAGGCGACAAGATTTATATTACGCGGAGCACTTCTACCTTGGCTCCACATATCCGTCGGTTGCAATATTTGGTCCGGCATCCCCTTTATCCCTTTCCAACTGACCCTTACCGATTGGATACTGCGACTGTCAGTAGAGTCTATTCCGACCCAAAGGCCGGAACCCCGTCCTTTTGTCTCGAGCCAGGCGACCTTCGTGACAGCAGAGTCTGTTTCGACGCCGCTACAAGAGAAGTCATCTTGCTGCACAGCCGTTGGGGACCTGATGGTTTTTTAACTACCTTGGACGAATCTGATTTTATAAGCATTGACAACATTCGCTATCCGCGACGATACGTCCGTCGGACTAAGGATGAAATCATTGAAGTAAGTATCGAAAAACTCGAGAAAGCGACCGATTTTGCCGCAGATGTGTTTGTGCCGCCGGCGAATAGCGAAGTAAGAGATTGGTGTCTGCAGCCCGTACTTAAGCCGGGCTCTGATTTTCCTACCTCTCCCTTTCCGAAGACGAATCCTCCGAATGCATTTTTCCCGTTTTATGTACTCACTAAACCTGACGGTCGTATCGAGAAGTTTGTCTCATTAAACTCATCCGCTCCCCCAATCGACAGTACCGTTGATAAGTGGATTCGGAAAGCCCAATATCCAATTTGGATGTGCGGGAATAAAGCGATACAAACTGAACTCATAATCATGTCTCGGTGAGCAGTAGGTTTATTTCTGCCACGGTTTCACCTCATTTGGAATCTTCGCTCAGGCCGAGCAATTGGAACCTTGAAATCCATGTGGACGATTACCGCGTCTACCAGGGCTCATTGTAGGCCGGCGATGCGTGCGGCCTGACCGAGCTTCCACTGATCGGGCAACCACATCGGCAGTTCGCTCCTGCGGACTTGCGGCAGGCTCAGCAACAGCTGCGTGAAATAGAGTTGCGGGTCAACGTCGTGCCGGCGGCAGGTGCTGGTCAAGCTCGCCAGGATCGCAGCCGTCCGCCCGCCGCGCGGGTTGCCTACGAATAGGGAATTTTTTCGATTCAGCACGACGCGCTTCATTTCCCGCTCGCTGACGTTATTGTCGATGGGTACCGCTCCGTCCCAGCAGAACACGTTCAGCTCCGCCCACTGGCTCAGAGTGTAGTTCACCGCCTCCGCCATGGGATGCTTGGGCAGCAGTGGCTCCTTCCAGGCCAGCAGCCTGCGCCGCAGCTCGGCCAACACCGGCGCCGACTGCGCCTGGCGCAGCTCCCGACGCTCCGCCACGGAAACAACCTTGGCCTGCTTTTCCACGACATAGAGTGCGCGCACCAAGGCGACTGCTTCCCGCGCTATCTGCGGTGCTGCTTTCTCCGCCTCGACAAATTTCCTTCTCGCATGCGACCAACATCCCGCGCGCGTGATCTGGTTGCCGGCCACCACGCCGTTGTACCCGCCATAAGCGTCGGCCAGCAAAACCTGCTGGTAATCTTGAGAGCTGGCAGATCGAATACATCCCCGGACACTTCGAGCGCTTGCGGCATGTGCGCAAGAAGTATGCATGCGCAAGTTGCGAGCGCGCCGGAGAAAATCCACAGATCGAGGCAGCGGCGAAAGCGGAGACGGCGATCGAAAAAGGCTTTGCGGGTCCGGGGCTG
>Ga0137403_10002630_pt1 | contig 21876 bp, 20 predicted proteins | sample CZOMad2_1_16fung_FD_122057 | JGI IMG/M metagenome (GOLD analysis project Ga0137403, IMG submission 122057) | Vadose zone soil fungal communities from Angelo Coast Range Reserve, California, USA - CZOMad2_1_16fungal (Hybrid Assembly) | ecosystem: Environmental > Terrestrial > Soil > Vadose zone...
ACACCGATCACGACGGCGATCAGGAACGTCCAGAAGCCGTGGTGACCGATGACCAGGCCCGCGATGATCACGGCTGCGATTCCGATGCCGATCGTCAGCAGCAGCCCCATCGGGTCACGACCCGGATGGAAGAGCCGGCCTAAAGCCCCGACGATCAAGCCTGCGATGATGAGTCCAATGATCCACATAGGCCGCGGTTTTCCCACCCGGCCGGCCAGCAAACTCGCCTAACCGCCGCTCACCTGGCTCTTCTTCAGCTCGTATTCCTCGTCGGTGAGGATCCCGGCATCGTGGAGATCGCTGAGCTTGCGGAGGTTCGAGTCGGCCGCGCTCTCGGCCTGCGCCCCTTGAGCCTGCCTCATCAGATCCTCCATCTTCTGCCGCCGCTCCTGGAATTTGTCGATGCCGATGCCGCGTTCGGGGAACTTCAGCGCGTCCGGGCCGGTCAGGGGGCGCTTCTGGACGAAGCGCCGGTACGCGACCACGAGCACGACCGCGCCGAGGAACGAGAGGAGCCCGATCGCCTGGGTTCCCCTCCCCCAGATCGCGATCGCGATCGCGCCGCCGACCGCCGAGCCGACCAGGCCGATCGCCACCGTCAGCCAGACCGGCATCGGATCTGGTCCCGGCACCGCGAGCCGCGCCAGGCCGCCGGTGATGAAACCGAAGAACATGATGAGGATGATCGAGCCGAGCACGGGGGGAGAGTCTAGGCGGTTGCAGAAGCCGGAGCCGTGGCCGCAGCCACCAGCTCGCGGCGGAGCTCCTTGACCTCGTCGCGAAGCTTGGCGGCATACTCGAACCGGAGCTCCTCCGCCGCCGTGAACATCTCTTCCTCGAGCTCGATGACGAGCTTCTCGAGGTCGCTCGTGGTCAACCCTTCGAGATCCTTGCGGCCGCGGCGGCGCTTCGAGCTCGGAACGGTCGGCGAGTCGAGCGTCAGGAACTCGGCGATGTCGGAGACTCCCTTGACGATCGATTCCGGGGTGATCCCGTGCTCCTCGTTGTAGGCGAGCTGCACGGCGCGACGGCGGTTCGTCTCGCCCAGCGCGCCTTCGATCGCTTCGGTGCGTTTGTCTGCGTACATCAGCACCTTGCCGTTGACGTGGCGAGCAGCGCGGCCGATCGTCTGGATCAGAGCCGTCTTGCCGCGGAGGAAGCCCTCCTTGTCGGCGTCGAGGATCGCCACGAGTGAGACCTCCGGGAGGTCGAGCCCTTCGCGCAAGAGGTTCACGCCGACGAGCACGTCGTAGTCGCCCAGCCGCAGCTCCCGGATGATCTGAATCCGCTCGAGCGTGTCGATCTCCGAGTGGAGATAGCGCGCCTTGACGCCGGACTCGAGGAGATAGTCCGTCAGGTCTTCGGCCATCTTCTTCGTCAGCGTCGTGACGAGCACGCGCTCACCGACCTCCTCGCGACGCCGGATCTCGTTGAGCAGATCGTCGATCTGGTTGTGCGTCGCGCGCAGCTCCACCTCGGGATCGACGACGCCGGTCGGCCTGATCAGCTGCTCGGCCACACGGGTGGCGTGACGCCCCTCGAACGGCCCCGGGGTCGCAGACACGAACACCAGCTGCGGAACTTTCTCGAGGAACTCGTCGAAGCGGAGCGGCCGGTTGTCGAGTGCCGACGGAAGCCGGAAGCCGTAGTCGACCAGCGTTTGCTTGCGCGAGCGGTCGCCCTCGTGCATGCCGCCGATCTGCGGGATCGTCTGGTGTGACTCGTCGACGAAGACGACGAAGTCGTTGGGGAAGTAGTCGAGCAGCGTGAACGGGTGCGTTCCGGGCGCGCGGCCCTCGAGGATCCGCGAGTAGTTCTCGATCCCGTTGCAGAAGCCGAGCTCCTGCATCATCTCGAGGTCGTACTCCGTGCGTTGCCGCAGCCGGTGCGCTTCGAGCATCTTCCCTTCGACCTCCAGCCGCTTGACGCTCTCCTCCAGCTCGTGCCTGATCTCGGAGACGGCCCGCTCGATCGTCGGCCGCGACGTCACGTACTCGGTCGCCGGCCAGATCGCGATGTTGTCGAGCTTCGCGTAGATCTCGCCCGTGAGCGGATCGAAGTGGCTGATCTGCTCGACCTCGTCGCCGAAGAAGGAAATTCTGTACGCCGTCTCCTGGTTCGCCGGCTGCACCTCGACCACGTCGCCCTTCACGCGGAAGCGTCCGCGGCCGAGCACTGCGTCGTTACGGACGTACTGCGAATCGACGAGCTTCCGCAGCATCAGATCGCGGTCGTGCTCCTCTCCCACCTCGAGGATGATCACGCGCTCGCGCCACTCCTCCGGCGAGCCGAGGCCGTAGATGCAGGAGACCGACGCGACCACGACGACGTCACGTCTCGTGAAGAGGGCCGACGTCGCCGCGAGCCTGAGCCGCGCGATGTCGTCGTTCTGAGAAGAGTCCTTCTCGATGTAGAGATCGGCCTGCGGGACGTACGCCTCGGGCTGGTAGTAGTCGTAGTACGAGACGAAGTACTCGACCGCGTTCGACGGGAAGAAGGCCCGGAACTCGCTGAAGAGCTGAGCGGCCAGCGTCTTGTTCGGCGAGATGACGAGCGTCGGCCGGTCCACGTTCGCCACCACGTTGGCGATCGAGTAGGTCTTGCCCGAGCCGGTCACGCCGCGCAACACCATGTGACGGCGGCCTTCGCGGACGAAGCCCGTGAGCGCGGCGATCGCCTGCGGCTGATCGCCGCGCGGCGAGTACTCTGACGACAGCTGGAACACGGCGTCGAGCTACGTCAGGACGGGGTCGGGACGGCGAGGAGATATTTTCGCCACGAGTCCAGGAGCGAGTGCGCGTGCGGATGCCGCAGCATGTGCGTCGAGAACACGAACTTCGGGTGCACCGGCTCTCGGATGAGTCGCATCCCGACCTCGTCGGCGAGCCGGTTGCCCTTGCGGAGGTTGCACCGCAGACAGGCCGCGACCACGTTCACCCAGCTCGTCTCACCCCCGCGCGAGCGGGGCACGACGTGGTCGACGGTGAGCCGCTCGCCGCGCCGGTTGCAGTACTGGCAGGTGTAGCCGTCCCGCCTCAGGATGTTCTTCTTGTTGAAGGCCACGCGGTCGAGGAACGGCTTGCGGATGTACATGGCCAGGCGGATCACCGCGGGCAGGGCGAACGTCACCGACGGCGACCGCACCACGCGCGGCGAGGCTTCGACGGCTTCCGCCTTGCCGGCCAGGAGCAACGTGATCGCGCGGCGGGCGTTGGTGAAATGCAGCGGCTCAAAGGTGTAGTTGAGCACCAATACCGCAATTTCATCCATACTTACCGAGTTAGTCTAGTCGTCGGCTCCCGACGTGTCAAATCGCGGCCTTAGGCCCGGAGAAGATGCCGGAAGAGGAACGCGAGGTTGGCCGGCCGCTCGGCGAGGCGGCGCATGAAGTAGCCGTACCAGTCCTCGCCGTAGGGCACGAGGACCCGCAGCCGGAGGCCTGCGGCGCGAAGGGGTGCGTGCAGATCGTGGCGGATCCCGTAGAGCATCTGGAGCTCGAACCGATCGGGGGCGACGCCGCCCGCCTCCGCGGTCTCCCGGGCGCGACGCAGCAGGCGCTCGTCGTGAGTAGCGAAAGCCGGGTACACGCCGCGCGCCAGCGCGTCCGCGGCCAGCAGCCGATCGATCAGGCGGGCGTAGTTCGCGTCGACCTCGCGCTTGTCGGAGAACGCGATCTCCGGGGGCTCGCGGTAGGCCCCCTTGCAGAGGCGGACCGTCGCGCCGAGCTCGATCAGACGCTCGACGTCCCGGGCCGTGCGGCGGAGGTACGCCTGGACCACGCAGGCCAGATTGGAATAGGTGGCGTGGAGACGCTGGTACAGATCCAGCGTGCGGTGGGTGTAGGCCGACGACTCCATGTCGATCCAGACGAGCGCCCGCGTCGTGAGCCCCCGCGCCGCCACCGTCTCGAGGTGCGCGCGGCACACGGATTCGCCCAGGTCCAGACCGAGGTGGGTCAGCTTGAGCGACGGAACGGCCCGGAGGCGCCGCCGCGCGATCTCGTCGAGCAGCTCGAGGTACGCGCCGGCCGCCCGGGCGGCGCCCTCCGTCGTGGTGACGTTCTCGCCGAGGTACGTGACCAAGGCGTCGACGCCTCCGGCGTTGAGGCCGGCGACCACCCCGAGGGCGTCCGCGAGCGTCGGGCCCGCGACGAAGCGCCGGACGAACCGCCGCGCCGCCGGCAGGCGGTCCATCGCATCGCCGATCTTTCGATGCGTCGAGAGTCTAAGAAGCAGCGCCCGGCCGAGATCCGTGGCGTCTCTCGATGGCGTCCACCAGGACGCCCTCCCGCAGCCCGTATTCGCTGACCCGAAGTGTCTCGATTCCCGCCTGGTCCAGCGTCGCCATCACGATCGCCGTGCCAGGGATGATGAGGTCGGCGCGGCCCGGCTCCAGACACGGGAGCACCGCCCGCTCCTCGAGCGTGAGCCCGCCCAGCCGGGCCAGGAGTCGCGTGACGGCGGCGCGCGTCAGCAGGTGTCCCTGCACTCGTTCGGGATCGTAGCGCGCCAGACCGAGATCGAGCGCTGCCAGCGTCGTCACCGTGCCGGCGGTGCCGACGAGGTGGGCGACGCGGGCGGTGCGGATCGTCTCGGGAAGCTCCCGGCCGAGGCGGGCGCGCACCTCGTCATAGAGCTCGCGGTAGAGTCGCTCGTCGGCGGTGCCCGGGAACGGGAACCGCTCGGCGAGCGGGACGACGCCGAGCCGCAGGCTCACCATCGACTGGATCGCGTCGTCCTCGGCCAGTACGTACTCCGTGCTGCCGCCGCCGATATCGAAGGTGAGGACCGGGCCGGTCAGCGGGCCGAGCCCGTGACGCATGCCGCGGAGGGTGAGCCGGGCTTCGACCTCGCCGCTCACCACGTCGACGCGGCGGCCGGTGGCTTGCTCGACCGCGGCGGCGAAGGCGCGGCCGTTCGACGCCTCGCGCACGGCGCTGGTGGCCACGATGCGGATGTCGCGAGCGCCGAGGCGGGCGCCGCGCTCGACGTAGCGGCTCACGGCGGCGAGCGTTCGGGCCATCGGCGCCTCACCCAGGACGCCCGTGCGGGCGAGGCCCTCGCCGAGTCGGGTGATCGTCTGGTGCTGGTCGGCGACGCGCCACGTCTCCGCTCCGGTCACGTCGGCGACGAGGAGCCGGACCGTGTTGCTCCCGACGTCGATCGTGCAGACGCGCATGGGCGAGAGACAAGACGCCCCGCCGGGACTCCCGGCGGGGCGTGTGGACATCGAAACGGTGCCGGCTACTTTCCCTTCAGGGTTCGAATATAGTTCACGATCTCCCAGCGCTCGTTCTCCGGGAGGTGCTTCCAGGGGGGCATGGCGCCGCGGCCATTCGATATCTTCCAGAAGAGCTCGCCATCCGTTTGCTTCTGAACCGCGTCGGAGGTCCAGTTCGCCGGCTTTGGCGGAGGCAGCGCCGCGGCGGCCGGGCCGTCGCCCTTACCCCCGGGGCCGTGGCACGAGACGCAATTCGTTTCGACCGCTTTCTTCGCGTTGCCGACACCCTTGACTGGATTCTTCATCGCCTTGGCGTCGGCCGGCGCGACCCAGGGCCCCTGGGCGGAGACCACCGCCGCGCCCGTCAAGGCCAGGAGCGTGATCGCGGCGACGGCGATGCTCAGCAACTTCCCGAACGTGGTCATGAAGTCTCCTCTCATGCAACACGACTGGTCGTGATGATGTTCACAAATCGAAAACCATTTAACACTCCTGGGACGAAGCAGGTCAAGCAGATATTCGACGCGCGCGCCTCGCGGCGAGCCAGCAGAGCGCGGCGAGGGCGCCGTACGCGCCGGCCAGATGCCTCGGCATCACCGACGGCGAGGCCCACGGCCAGAACAGCGCGCCGCTCGCGAGCGGCGAGTGGATCACGCCGAAGAGCGCGGCGACGCTCGCGAGCGCGAAGAGAAGCCCCGCCGGCACCAATCGGTGGTCGATGATCGCCACCAGCGCCCAGCCCCAGAGCACGGCCGTCAGGATGAAGCCATTTCCCAGCATGACGAGCGCCTGGTAGCCGAGCGCGGCATCCCCCGTGAGCGCCGCCGGCGAGGTGCCGAGGGCTGTGAAGAGGCTCCCCGCTTCGATCAGCACCACCGCCGCCGCCACCGGCACGAACGTGATGGCGACCGCGGCGCCGTAGCGCGGCGGCGTCGCCAGGAACCCCTGCGCGGTGATCTCGAGACCGATGAAGACGAGGATCGGCGCGATCGCCGCTTCCGGCAACACGGCGACGAGGAGCGAGAGCGCGCCCGTCGCCGCACCGACGCCGATCACGAGCCCGGTGGCCAGCGTGTAGCCGGCGCGAGCGCCCATCGCCTTGTACGCCGGGTGGCCGATGTAGGGCGTGTTCTGCACGACCCCGCCGCAGTACCCGGCCAGCACGGTCGCCGCGGCTTCGGTCAGAAGGACGTCGCGCGCGCGGTATTCGTCGCCCGCGGCCGCGGCGCTCTCGGTGTTGTCGATCCCGCCGATGATCGTGACCAGCGCGAACGGGAGCGCGATCGACAGGTAGGGCAGCGTTTCGGGCAGCGCGGCGAGCCAGCCGAGCGTGGGCCAGGGCGGCGACAGGCGGAGCGGGCCGACGGCGATCGCGGCGCCGGGGCCGAGGTCGAGCCACGCGCGCGCCCAGAAGATCAGCGTGCCCGCGAGCACCGAGACGAAGGCGCCGGGGAGCCCGAAGGGCATGCGCACCCGAGCGACGAGAGCCAGCAGCAGGAGAATCAGCGCGACCAGCCCGACCAGCGGATCACGGAGGATCTTGAGCATCGGGAGGAAGGCGATCAACAGGATCGAGATTCCCGCGATCGAGCCGAGCAGCGCGGCGCGGGGAACGACGCGTCGCGCCCAGTCGCCGCCGAAGGCGAGACCGAGCTTCGCGAGGCCGATCGCGATGGTCGCCGCCATCCCGACTTTCCACGCGAGCACCGGGTCGCCGGTCGCCAGCATCACGGGTCCGAGCACGCCGAACACCATCGCGAACAAGGTCGGCGTGTCGATCCCGAACGGCATCGCGGTGACGTCCTCACGACCCGAACGGCGCATGAGCCTCACGGCCAGCCACGTGTACGCGACGTCGCCGGCCAGGACGCCGAGCGCGGTTCCCGGCACCATCCGCTCCAGCACGAGATCGGCCGGGAACTTGAAGACCCCGATCAGGAGAGACGAGAGGATGACGAGCTGCGTGATGTTGTCGAGGGCGAGGCCGAGGAATCCGTTCAGGTCCCCCGCGCGGATCCAGCGCGGGCGGGAGCTAGCGCGTCCGGACGTCGGCGGCCCCTTGGCTGGCGGCGACCAGCTCTCGGGCCAGGCTCCTGGTCCGCTCGGCGAGGGTCGTGCACCAGGCGAGGTTGCCGCGGTTGTCGGCGACTTCGCGGAAGTCGAATTCGAGGGCCGGCCCCAGGCGTCGACCGAATCTCAGTCGCACCCCGTATGACTTTCCTTCACGCTTCTCGTCGGCGTCGAGAACGACCTCGATACGTGGATCGACCCGCTTCGCGTGGGAGGTCAGGAAATTCCAGAGCCAGCGAGCGACTTCGTCATACGTTCCACCCGAAAACACGCCGGCATTCTAGCACCCGCCGATCGACGGGACCGACATCCGCGGGGAAATGGGGAAACGGGGGAACGGGATGCGGGTATGGGGGGGATATGGGGGGACCAGTCACTGGTCCCCCCATTTATAACGATCTTCTCAGCACTCGTTGAAGCCGCACGACAGGCACTTCTTGCAACCTTCCTCGTAGACGAAGGTCGCCTGGCCGCACTCCTTGCAAAGGTCGCCGATCTGCTTTCGCGCGTCGCCGCCGACCGTCGCCGCCTCGAGGGCGGGCTTCAGCTCGCCGATGTGCTCGGCCAGCGTCCGCGACAGCGCGTCGGGCAGCGAGAGGATCTTGGTGGGTCCGAAGCCGGTCGGCTGGCCTCCGCCGATTCGGGAGAGCTGGCTGATGACCTCCTCGAGTCTGCGCTGAGCCGAGAGCGGCGAAGGGAGCCTCAGGATTAACGAAATCAGTCGTCCGAGAGCTTCCGCCACCGCCATCGTATCGGAGCCACCCTTGCCGACCTGGACGAAGACCTCGAAGGGCTCGTGGTCGTCGGTCTCGGTGATCGTGATCCACGCCGTCCCGATGGGAGTCTGGGTCCGGTAGGTCGAGCCCTTGAGGCTCCGCGGGCGGGGTTTGATGACGGCCTGACCGGTCGGCGGTGCGACGGAGGCGCTCTTGTCCTTCTTGGCCGAGACGCCGATGTTCAGGACCTGCTCGCCTTTGCATCCGTCGCGAAATACCGTGATGCCGAGGCAGCCGAGCTCCCACGCGAGGCGATAGGCGCGCGCCACGTCATCCTCGGTCGCGTTGTTCGGCAGGTTGATCGTCTTCGAGACGCCGTTGTCGGTGGAGCGCTGGAACGCGGCCTGGTGCCGCACGTGCCACTCGAAGCCGATCTCGTGCGAGGTCTTGAAGACCTGCGACGCGCGGTCCGGGAGACCCCGGATGCCATGGAGCGAGCCCTGCTTGGCGATCTCCTGCATGAGCGCGTCCGAGTAGAACCCTTGTTCCTTGGCGATGCGCTCGAACGTCTCGTTCACGAACGTCAGGACGCGCTCGCCGTCGGGCTGCTTCACGCGATGCTCGAAGGCCAGCGCGAAGATCGGCTCGACGCCGGACGAGCAGCCGGCGATCATCGAGATCGTCCCGGTGGGCGCGATCGTCGTGACGGTCGAGTTGCGCATCGGCCGGTCGTCCCGGTAGATCGAGCGGTCCCAGTTCGCGAAGGGGCCGCGCTCCTCGGCGAGCTTCGCCGACTGGTCGTGGGACGTGTCCTTGACGAAGGCCATCAGCCGGTCGCCGAGGTCGATCGCCTCCTGGCTGTCGTACGGGATACCCATCGTGAAGAGCAGGTCGGCCCAGCCCATGATGCCCAGGCCGATGCGGCGATTGGCCTTGACGGTGGCGTCGATCACCGGGAGCGGGTACGGGTTCATCTCGATGACGTCGTCGAGGAAGCGCACGGCGAGCCGCACCACGCGCTCCATCTCGTCCCAGTCGATCGACCACTCACCCTCGTCGCTTCGCCGGGCGAACTTCGAGACGTTCAGCGAGCCGAGGTTGCACGCCTCGTTGGGCAGCAGGGGCTGCTCTCCGCACGGATTGGTCGCCTCCACCACGCCGATCTCCGGCGTGGGGTTGGCGGGGCTCGCGTTGATCCGGTCGATGAAGACCATGCCGGGGTCGCCCGTCCGCCACGCGGCGCGGACGATGCGGTCGAAGACCTCCTTGGCCGACAGCCGCCCCGTGACCTCCCCGCTGTGCGGGTTGATCAGGTCGTACTCGCCGCCCGAGGCCAGCGCGTCCATGAACTCGTCGGTCGCCGCCACGGAGATGTTGAAGTTGGTGATGCCCCCGTCGAGCTTGCAGTCGATGAACTCGAGGATGTCCGGGTGATCGACCCGGAGGATCCCCATGTTCGCGCCCCGCCGAGTTCCACCCTGCTTCACCGCTTCGGTGGCGCTGTTGAACACGCGCAGGAAGGAGACCGGGCCAGACGCGCGCCCGCCCGTCGAGGCCACGATGTCGTCCTTGGGGCGCAGCCGCGAGAACGCGAAGCCGGTCCCGCCGCCGGACTTGTGGATGATCGCCGCCGCCTTGACGGAGTCGAAGATCTCCTCCATCGAGTCGCCGACGGGCAGCACGTAGCATGCCGAGTACTGGAGGCCGTTCCCCTTGCCGGCGTTCATGAGGGTCGGCGAGTTCGGGAGGAAATAGCCCTCGATCATGATGTCGTAGAACGCCGCCGCGACCTCCCTGACGGCAGCCTCGCTCCGCCCGTACCGCGCCTCGCCCCTGGCGATGGTCAGCGCCACCCGCCAGCACATCTCCTCCGGCGTCTCGACCACCTCGCCTCCCTGGCGCATGAGGTAGCGCTCCCGTAGAACCCGCAGGGCTGGCTCGTTCCACTTCCCGACCTTCGCTGGGCGAGTCTCAGACAGCATTCAGGTCTCCCTCCCTCACAAGCTGCAGTCAATGACAGACCTTCTGGTCTCACTATATCTTGTGGTGTGTGCGAATCTAGCACGCTGAATCTAGCGTTCGTCAAGGGAAAAGGTATCCACCGCGCATCCACCGACTGTCCACAAAACAGGTCCAGGCTCCGCCGAGCCCTTCGACTCAGCGTGGTATTCTCTTGTGCCTATGCCGAGCCGCCGCGTGGTCGCGTCGCTCACGCTGATCGCCCTCTCCACGTTCTCGAGCGCCCCGAGCGCGCAGATGCCGCCCTCGCCACCGCCCGCGCCGCCTCTGTCGACCCAGGTGGCAGGCCGGGTCTTGACGCTCGAGGAGTGCATCGCGATTGCGCTCGAGGCCCAGCCAAGGATCCAGGCGACGCTCGCCGACTATGCCGCGGCGCGCTATCGAGTGAATCAGGCCATGGCGCCGCTGCTTCCCCAGCTCTCCGGCCTGGCCACTACGGAGCGAAGTCAGCGCTCGGTCATCGTCACCAATAGAAATAGCGCGAACGTCCCGACGCTTCAGACCCGAGAGTACAATGACACCTTCGACGCCAGGGTCCAGCTCTCGCAGCTCCTGTTCGACTTCGGCAAGACCCTCGCCGCCACCGAAGCGGCCCGGAAGCTCGCCGAGGTCGCGGTCGAGGACGTCGAGCTGCAGCGCCAGCTGATCTCGCTGACGGTGAAAGAGGCGTACACGAATACGCTCTTCAGCCAGCGCCTGATCCGCGTGCAGCAGCAAGCGATCGAGCGCGCCGAGCTCAATCTGAGGTCGGCGAAGGGATTCTTCGACGTGGGCACGCGGCCCAAGTCCGACGTCGCGCGCGCCGAGGTGGACGTGGCGAACGCCCGGCTCGACCTCATCAGGGCCAGGAACCTGCTCCGCGCCGCGATCGTCGCGCTCAATATCGCGATGGCGATCGACGTGGACGCGCCGCTCCAGATCGTGGACAACCTCGTCTACCAGCCCGTGACGCTCGATCGTCAGCAGCTCCGGAGCGATTCACTTCGTGAACGCCCCGAGTACCGCCAGGCCAAGCTGCGTGCTGCCGCCGCCGAAGCCACGGAGCGGCAAACCCTTCGCAACTTCTTCCCGGACATCTCGGGCACGGGATCCTACGGCGGCACGCAACCCCAGCTCAACGAGTCCTGGACTCTCGGTCTGACGTTCTCCTGGTCGCTCTTTGATGGCGGCGGGCGGATCGCGAGGTACCAGGAGGCGAAGGCCAACGTCGAGGGTGCCAAGGCGCGCGTGAAGTCCACCGAGCTCGACATCATCCAGAATGTCGAGCAGGCCGAGATCGCCGTCGAGGAGACGCAGGAGCGGATCCAGGCGGCGCAGGCCCTGGTGGCCTCCGCCCAGGAGAACTTCCGCCTGGCCCAGGGGCGGTTCGACGCCGGCGTCGGCACCATCCTCGAGCTGACGGACGCTCAGCTCGCGCTCACCCAGGCGCAGAACACCGAGAGCCAGGCCCTGGCCGACTACCGGATCGCCCTGGCGCGGCTCGACCGCGCCGTCGGCCGCCGCTGAGGACCCAGAAACAACCCGCCGGCGGCCAGCGTCTAAGCCAGTGATGAGACGTATCGTTTCCCTGGTCATCGTGGCGGCTCTGGTCGGGGCTGGCGTCCTGGCCTACCTCTACACGCAGAGCGGCGGCAACGCCCCCAAATACCGGCAGGCTCGGGTCGAGCGAGGTCCCCTCACCGCCGCGGTCTCGGCGACCGGCAATCTCAACGCCGTGGTCGTCGTCCAGGTGGGTAGCCAGGTTTCCGGACAGATCAGGGACCTGCTGGTCGACTTCAACTCGATCGTCAAGAAGAACCAGGTCATCGCCCGGATCGACCCGGACATCTTCGAGGCCAAGGTCAACCAGGCGAAGGCGGACCTGGACTCGTCTCGGGCGACCGTGCTGAACCAGGAGGCGCAGGTCGAGCGCGCCCGGGCCGACGTCGACAACGCGCGCGCCGCGCTCGTGGAGGCCAAGGCGTTCACCGCCAAGGCTCAGGTCCAGTCGCTGGACGCCAAGCGCGACTACGACCGGAAGTCGGAGCTGTTCGGCCGGCAGCTCATCGCCAAGAGCGATCTCGACACGGCGCAGGCCACCTACGACGCCGCGATGGCGCAGCTCGACTCGACCCGGGCGCGCGAGCAGGCGCTCTCGTCCGGCATCCAGTCGGCGATCGCCCAGCTCCGCGTCACCCAGGCCATGCTCGAGTCGGCGCGTGCCCAGGTGAAGCAGAAAGACGCGGCGCTCCGGCAGGCCCAGGTCGATCTCGACCACACGACGATCCTGGCGCCCGTGGATGGCGTCGTCGTCTCCCGGCAAGTGGACGTCGGCCAGACCGTCGCCGCGAGCCTCCAGGCCCCGATCCTCTTCACCATCGCTCAGGACCTCACGCGGATGCAGGTCGAGACGAGTGTGGACGAGGCGGACATCGGTCGCATCAAGCTCGACGACCGCGCCACCTTCACGGTCGACGCGTTCCCGGGAGAAACGTTCGCCGGAAGCGTCACGCAGATCCGGAAGGCCGCGCAGATCGTCCAGAACGTGGTCACCTACACCGTGGTCGTGGCCGTCGCGAATCCGACCGGCAGGCTCGTGCCGGGAATGACCGCCAACGTCAAGCTGGTGACGGCCGAGAAGCCGAGTGTCCTGAAGGTGCCGAACGCCGCGCTTCGATTCCGGCCAGCGGGCGCCGAGACGGCGGCGGCGCCCGGCGCGCCCGCGGGCGGCGGTGGTGCGGCGAGCGGTGGGCCGTCCTCGCCGGAGCAGATCCGCGACCGCCTCGTCAAGGAGCTGAAGCTCACCGAGGAGCAGCAAAAGAAGCTCGAGCCGATCCTGCAGGACAGCCGCGAGCAGGTCCGGGCTCTCCAGGGACTCCCCGAGCCGGATCGGCGCGCCCGAGCCCAGAAGATCCGCGAGGCGACGCGCGCGAAGATCCGCGAGATCCTCACCGATCCGCAGAAGGCGCGCTACGACGAGACGGCGAGCGCGTCGGGCGGCGAGGGCCGTCCGGGCATCCAGGGTCGCGTGTGGGTGCTCGGGCCCGATGGCAAGCCCGCGGCCGTCGCGCTCACCCTGGGGCTCAGCGACGGGGCCTCGACGGAGGTGCTGCGCGGCGAGATCAAGGAGGACCAGGAGGTCATCGTCGGGCTCGTCGGCGGCGCCGGGCGCGGGGGCTCTCAGCCCTCGCAGCCGGGAGCGCCTCGCCTCAGGCTCTGACCGTGGCCCCGCCGATCATCGTCACCGAGGCGCTGACGAAGGACTATCACCTCGGGCCTCACACGGTGCACGCGCTCCGCGGTGTCTCGGTCACGATCGAGCGAGGCGAGTTCGTCGCGGTCATGGGCCCTTCGGGCTCGGGCAAGTCCACCTTCATGAACCTCCTGGGGTGTCTCGACACGCCGACGGCCGGGCAATACGTGCTGGACGGCGAGCGTGTCGGCGGACTGTCGCCCGACGAGCTCGCCCGGATCAGGAACGCCAAGATCGGATTCGTCTTCCAGCAGTTCAATCTGCTCCCGCGAACGAGTGCGCTGGAGAACGTCGAGCTTCCCTTGCTCTACGCGGGCCTGGCGTCGCGCCATCGGCGCGCGCGCGCCCGGGCGCGGCTGGAGGCGGTGGGGCTCGCCGATCGCGAGGCGCACCACCCGAGCCAGCTCTCGGGCGGCCAGCAGCAGCGCGTGGCCATCGCGCGGTCGCTCGTCAACGACCCGGCCGTCATCCTGGCCGACGAGCCGACCGGCAACCTCGACACGCGGACGAGCGTAGAGGTGCTGGCGCTCCTGCAGCGCCTCAACCGCGAAGGGCTCACCATCGTCCTCGTCACCCACGAGCCCGACATCGCCGCCTACGCGAGTCGGAGCCTCACCTTCCGCGACGGCCGCCTCAAGACCGACGAGCACGCGACGCAGCCGCGCGACGCCGCGGCGACGCTCGCCGAGCTGCCGGCGGAGGAGGACGCGGCGTGAGCGTGTGGCAGAGCGTCCGCATCGCAGGCCGGGCGCTCCGGGTGAACAAGCTCCGGAGCGCGCTCACGATGCTCGGCATCATCATCGGCGTCGCCGCCGTCATCGCCATGGTCGGCGTCGGCGCCGGCGCCCAGGCGCGAGTCGCGGAGCAGATCCAGAGTCTCGGGTCGAACCTCATCATCGTCCTCTCCGGGAGCGTCACGTCCAGCGGGATCCGCCTCGGGACGGGGAGCCAGCTCACGATCAGCGAGGACGACTCGGCCGCGATCGCGCGCGAGGTCCCGCTCGTGCAGGCGTCCGCCCCCTCGGTGAGAGGCACGGCACAGGTCGTCTACGGCAACCTGAACTGGGCCACGGTCATCCAGGGGGTGACGCCGGATTATTTCGAGGCGCGCGACTGGCCCGTCGTGGACGGCCGCGCCGTCAACCCCGAGGACGTGGAAGGCGCCACCAAGATCGCGCTCGTGGGCCAGACCACGGCGCTCAACCTCTTCGGCGAGGCCGAGCCGCTCGGTCAGATCATTCGGATCAAGAAGGTGCCCTTCACGGTCGTCGGGGTGCTGGGCCGGAAGGGGCAGAACTCGTGGGGACAGGATCAGGACGACGTGATCCTGATTCCGATCTCCACGGCGAAGAAGAAGGTCCTGGGCGTGAGTCAGGCGAACCCCCGGGCCGTCGGCTCCATCTCGATCAAGGTCCGCCCTGACGAGGACATGGCCGAGGCCGAGAATCAGATCCGTGCGCTCCTGCGTCAGCGCCATCGCCTGCAGCCCTTCCAGGACGACGACTTCTGGCTCCGGAACCTCTCCGAGGTTCTCCAGACCCAGGAGGAGTCGTCCAAGGTGATGACCTATCTGCTCGCCGCGATCGCGTCGGTGTCGCTCCTGGTCGGCGGCATCGGGATCATGAACATCATGCTCGTGTCGGTGACGGAGCGGACGCGCGAGATCGGACTGCGCATGGCGGTCGGGGCGCGCCGGCGCCACATCCTGCTCCAGTTCCTGATCGAGGCGGTCACCCTGTCGCTCATCGGCGGGATCCTCGGCATCGCGCTCGGCCTGGGAGGCTCGCGGGCGATCAGCTATTTCGCCGAGTGGCGCACGCTCGTCAACCCCGAGTCGATCGTGGTGGCCTTCGGGTTCGCGGCCGGCATCGGGATCTTCTTCGGCTTTTATCCGGCGCGCAAAGCGTCGCGGCTCGACCCGATCGAAGCTCTGCGTTACGAGTAGGCGGCCGGGGACCGGGCGGCGGCGGGTGCCGGAGGGGGCGCCCGGACCACGCGGCACGCGGTCGCTGCTCCGCTGCGGCTGGGCTCCAGCCGGGCGCGTTGCGCCCGCCGCCGCTGAACGGGAACGGGTCCGGGCGCCCCCTCCGGCACCCGCCGCCGCCCGGTCCCCGGCCTCGCGTGTTGCGAGCTCGACCGGGTTTCGCTCTTCGGGCCTGGACCCCAGAACGCCCTGGACCCACTCCAAAGTTCGGTTCGGTGTCGGTCGTTTGCTATCGTCTAGCGACGATGAGTCGTGCTCGCGCTCACCGGCCCCGACGCCAGCCCGTCCGGGCGTCTCGGCCGCCGAAGAGGGTCCGTGTTCCGCAGAAGACCCGTCCCGTGAAGGTCCGTGTTCCGCCGCCGACTCCGGCCGAGTTGCGCCTGCTCGAGCTCGCGCAGGAGCTCGCCGCGCTCGCGCGTGACCCCGGTGGGAGTCAGACACTCTCCGCCGCGGTGCGGAAGCTCGCCGCCGCGTACGGGCCGTCGGCGCCGCTGCCCCAGGAGGTCTTCCGCGCCTGGGCGCAGAGTCGCAGCGACAAGACGTCCGCGCTCGCCCTCTCGTGGGCTCGCGAGCAGGTGCGTCTGGGGCTCCAGGAGGTCGTCGAGCGGACGACGCGGGGAGCCCGGAGTCGTATCGAGGCCGACGCGGAGACACTCACCTGGCTCCTGCTCGCCGGGTGTGAGGCGATCGCTCAGGAGCCGCCGGCCGCGGGCGCGGATCGCCTGCGAGCGCTGCTCCAGATCATCGGCCACGTCCCCGCCGCCGGCTGAGGCCGTCGAGGACCAGGAACGCGGCGCCGGCGACCAGCGTCACCAGGTTGACCTGGACCGACGCGCGGTGCGCCAGGCCGAAGGCCGCGTCGTCGCGCGTCCGGCGGGCGGTTTCGGCGCGCGGCATGAGGACGGCCGACGCCCAGACGAGCATGGACACCATGACCCCGCAGAGCGCGGTGCCGAGCAGCGGGCGCAGACGCCCCTCCTTGCCCGAGGTCACCTGGATCGCCGAGGCGACGAGCGCGATCGCGCACAGGACTAACCCCCACTGGTAATAGTGCGGGAGCACGGCCGCGACGGCCTGGCCGGCGGTCGCGCGATCGATCGTCCTGAAGACGAGCGGCGCCACCTCGAACGAGAAGAACGTCATGATCCCGAGCCAGGCGGCCACGCAGACGACGGCGAGCGTCCTGAGGAGCCTCATCGCCTGGCGGCCAGCACGCGCTCGGCGAAGATCTCGACCATCCCGGTGGCGGGGAAATCGGCGAAGCCCAGCATCAGGTCGGTGGCACCGGCCGCCGCGTACCGCTCGATGCGCTCCGCGACGGCGTCGGCGGTGCCGACCAGCGCCGTCTCGAGGAGGGCCGCGCTCTTCTCGATCGCCCTCGCGGCGCAGAACCGCCGAAGCTCGTCCTCCACCTCGGCGTCGGTGAGCCCGAGGACCACGTCGAGCTCGATCGAGCGGCGATACTCGCACCAGGGCCGCCCCTCGGCGTCGAGCAGCGTCCGAAGCCGCGACCAGCGCTCGCCGAACGCCGCGGGCGTCAGATACGACGCCTCCCACCCGGCCGCGCGCCGCGCCGCGAGCCCGAGCGCCTCCGGACCCATGGCCGCCAGCCAGATGGGCGGGCCTGGCTTCTGGATCGGGCACGGCGCCAGGCGCGCGCCGCGGAGCGTATAGAAGCGACCCGCGTGATCCACCGGCTCGCCCGTCCAGAGCTTCGCGAGGATCTCGATCGTCTCGGCCGCGAGCGCGATCCGGGTCGACGCGTCGGGATACGGAATCGCGTGACTCCGCCAGGTGGCCGCCGCCGTGGAGTCCTCGGCGCCGACCGCGAGCCTCAGATCGAGTCGACCGCCGGAGAGGTGATCGACGGTCACCGCACGCTTGGCGAGCCACGACGGATGGTGAGACGAGGCGTCGAAACAATACGTGACGGCCGGGCCGAGGCGGGCGCGACGGGTCAGGCCGGCGAGCGCGCCCAGCATCGTCCAGCCGTCGTGCGTCCATCCCCAGAGCCCGTCCCCGTACGTGATGCGGGCGTACCCGAGATCGTCCGCCGTCTGCCAGAAGCGTCGGAGCGCGACGACATCGGTTCCCCAGGTCTGGACACCGACGGAGATCACGCAGGCGAGCATCGCCGACGCTCCGGAGGGAGTCAAGATTGACGGGCCTCGTGGCGGGCGGTAGAGTGCGCGGCGATGCGAGCCAGCCTCTTGGTCGGTGTCGCGGTCGTTCTCGTCGCCGCCTCGTCCCCCGCCCAGACGCCGGTGGAGGCGGCGCGTGCGCTCGTCGCCCGCTATCACGAGGACGCCACGGCGCTCGACCGCGCGCGAGACCTCCTCGACGCGGCGCTCGCCAAGGACCGGCAGGTCGAGACGATGGTGATGCTCTCGTACGTCCAGTTTCTCCTCGGCGACGTTCGCGCGACGACGGACGACGAGAAGCTCGCCGCGTATGATCGGGGCCGGGAGCTCGGCAAGCGCGCGATCGAGCTGGCGCCCAAGAGCCACGACGCCCATCTCTGGTTCGCGATCAACACGGCGCGGTGGGGCGAGACGACGGGCATCCTCCGCTCGCTCTTCCTCCTGCCGACGGTTCGCGAAGAGCTCGGCATCCTGCTCGAGCTCAACCCGCGCTCGGTCCGGGCCCACGTGCTCGCGGGCAACGTGTTCCTGGAGGTGCCCGGATTCGCCGGCGGCGACCGGGCGAAGGCCGAGGAGCACTTCAAGAAGGCGCTCGCGGTCGATCCGCGTTTCACCGGAGCCCGGCTGGACCTCGCCCGCGTCTACATCGCCGAGGCGCGCTACGCCGACGCGCGTCGCGAGCTGCAGCGAGTCGTCAACGAGACGACCCCCACGGTCGTCGCCGACTGGACCGTGAAGGACGCGCCACGCGCCAGAAAGCTGCTCGAGTCCATCAAAGACCGGAAGTAGCGATCGGCGCCGTCATCCGCCGGCTCCGGCGGAGCGCGCCGCGCTGGAATCCGACCGCGCTCGCCGTCGTCGCCGAGCGCGATCGCGACCCGTTCCACGTCCTCATCGCCTGCATCCTGTCGCTGCGTACCCAGGACACGACGACGGGTCCCGCCTCCGAGCGCCTGTTCGCCGCGGCCGCGGCGCCGGAGACCATGGTGAAGCTGGCACGCCGACAGATCGAGCGACTCATCTATCCGGTCGGCTTCTACCGTACGAAGGCGCGCGTCATTCTCGGGATCTGCCGGGACCTGCTCGCGCGATTCGACGGCCGCGTACCCGACACGATCGACGAGCTCCTCACCCTCAACGGCGTCGGACGGAAGACCGCCAACCTGGTCGTGACGATGGGCTACGGCAAGCCCGGCATCTGTGTGGACACCCACGTGCATCGCATCTCGAACCGGCTGGGCTATGTGAAGACCCGGAACCCCGAAGAGACCGAGATGGCGCTCCGGGGAAAGCTGCCCCGCCGCTACTGGATCGGCTACAACGACCTCCTCGTCTCCTTCGGGCAGAACATCTGCGCGCCGATCTCCCCCCGCTGCTCCCTCTGCCCCGTCGCCACCCTCTGCCCCCAAATCGGCGTCAAAACCACCCGCTAACGGCGCCCGCGCGGGCGCTACGATTGCGCCAAGCGAGCTCGGTCGGTAGGGCGGCGAGGGGAGCCGGGGCTACGCGACCGGCGTAGTGGGACCCCCGAGTCCCGTACGCAGCTCGAAGAGCTGCGATTCGGGCGAGCGGGTGACGGAGCCGGTTGAGTACCCCCGGCTCCCCTCGCCGCCCTACCGACCGAGCCGGCGGCGCAGCCGCCGAAGAACAGCGAGGTTGCGGAGATCGGCGGTAGGCTCAGGCTCCTTGGGAGTCTCCAAAACCTTGGGCACCCGCGCGAAACGACGGTCGTTGAGCAGGAACCGGAACGGGGCGACTCCAAGGAAGCCGCGCCCGATATGCTCATGGCGGTCGAGTCCAGAGCCGAGCGTGGCCTTCGCGTCGTTCAAATGGAACGCCAGCACCCGCCGGCGCCCCACGGTCGCCTCGCACTCCGCCATCGCGCGCCGGTAGCCGGCCTCGGTGCGGAGGTCATAGCCCGCGGCGAACAAGTGGCAGGTGTCGACACAGACGCCGATCCTCTCGGGCCGGGCGGCGCGCTCGATGAGCGACGCCAGCTCGCCGAACGTTCGGCCGACGGAGTTCCCGGCGCCCGCGGTATTTTCCAGCGCGACCCTCACGCGATAGCCGCGCGTCCGGGCGAGCGTGTCGTCGAGCGCGGCGGTGACGCGGCCGAGCCCGGCCTCGAGGCCTGCGCCCATGTGCGAGCCGGGATGGATGACCACGCACGAGAGGCCGAGCGCCTCGGCGCGCTCGAGCTCGTCGGCGAACGCGGTCACCGCTTGCGCCCACGACGCCGGGTCCGGGGTCGCGAGGTTGATGAGATAGCTCGAGTGGGCGAAGACGTGCCGGATGCCGGTCTGCCGATGGACCGCTTGAAACATCCGGATCTCGTCCGTCCCGAGGGGCCTGGCGGCCCACCGGCGCTGGTTCTTCAGGAAGATCTGGACCGCGCCACAACCGACCTCGCGGCCCCGCTCGAGGGCGTGGTGGAGGCCGCCCGCGATCGACATGTGGGCCCCGATCTCGTCGCGGTGCGGAGTCATGGCGGTCAAGGTACCACTCTGATACTTTGCCTCCTCACCCGAATCAAGCAGTTGAGCCGCTTTTAGGTGTGACAGTCGCGCCCAGGAGCGTGTCAGCGCGCCATCCCCATGCGGTCGCCAGGTCGCGTAGGCCGGCTTCCCTGCCCTGAGGACCTGCGGGCCTGCATGTCGGCTCGGTCTGGAGTCCGAACAGCGATTCTGACGCGAAATTGCCAACCAGGATCGGGCAGGGAGGCGCGCTACGGAGGCGCGTCGGCGGAGGCGGGATGCGGACAAGTAAAACGCATCGCGATAGAATGGGGCGCAGGAGGCGCATATGCCTGACAGAGCGACCATCCTTCGCGAGAAGACTCATAAGGGCCTAGAGATCGACCGGCGGGTCTTCTACACGCTGAGCGAGGACAAGGCGTTCCAAGCCCATCGCAACACGAAGGCCCTGGCTCTTCTGATCCAACACCTGTACGACCAAGGCCTCATGTCCGAGGAACAGGTCGACGAGCTTTTGTTTGACTGCATCCACTAGGGGGACTTGACCTCCGCCGCCAGCCGAGCGAACGAGTCGACGGCCGCAAGGATTGTCGTTCAAAGCTAGACGACATTTCGGGCGGGGATTTGGCGGTCCGGCGCCTAGCGGAACTGACTGAACGTCTTGAGCAGCTTCATCGTCGCGTCGTATTCGAGGCGGTCACCCTCGAAGTCGCAGCGGTAAAGCCCTTGCAGGTTGGACGGCAAGGTGACCCCGCGCTCGACTAGGAGAATGACCTTCTTGCCGTAGAGGGCCATCGCCGCGCCGATCTCGATCAGGACGTTCTCGTTGATCTTGGAGTGCTCGCCGTCCTTGTCGGTGTACTTCCCTTCCGAGGCGACGTGAATAACCCCGGCCCCGCAGGACCGCATGTCCTCGAAGACCTTCTCGGGCACCGGAATGGCGGTCGACTCGCGCTCGACCGAGACGATGGGGTCGAAACTCCCGAACTCCAGCAGCTCCTTGATCTGACCGACGATCGCCTTGTGCTTTCCGTGTGAGATGAAGACCCGGCTCGTCTTGGGATCGAACGTCGGCCCGGCAGGAGCCGGAGGTGGTGGCGGCGCAGGTGCCGCGACGGGCGGACGATCGCCCTCTGTCGGAGGGGTCGTGGCCTCGGGGGACGGCGCTTCATCGTCAAGGTCATGCTCTAGCTCAGGCGTCGCGGTCGGGGCCGGCACGCCCGGCGAGTCCAGGTTGACGAAGGGTCCGGTGGGCGTCTCTCGGATGACTCCCGCGTACCGTCCGTTCGCCTTGATGATGTCGAGCGACGCCTGGATGCGGTCCTGCGGGACACCGAGCGTTCGAATGACGTTGGCCGCGATGACGTCGGCCGGGAACTTGGCCCGTCGGTAGCGTTCGAAGAAGTCCTTCGAGATGCGAGGCTTCATGATCGCCTCGCGTCGAGCAGCGAGGTCCTGGCCTTCCTCTTCGGGTGCGACCATCCGCCGTCCGAGGGCGGTGAGCTTGATGGAATTGGCGTTGAAGCCGCCCTCCGTCAGACCATATGCGATCGCGCTGCCGGTCAGCGTGCGCCAGGTGCTGCTGGTCGGACTGATGCCCATGGCGAGCGCCACGTCGGGCGGTGATCCGCTCTTGCCGGCGAAGTTGTCGACCAGGGCCGAGGCGATCTTCTGGGCCTGCTGCAACGAGGTGTGAGCGAAGTCCGTCTGGCTGAAGTAGACGCGCTTCTCGTCCTCGCGAGAGGGTTTCTTCGGAGGTTTTTTGCCGGCGGCCACGACCTACAGGATAGGGCAGTCGGCTCGACAGAGCAAAGGTGTACACAAGGAAAGAGCGCCGGGGGGGGGCGGTCCCCCGGCGCTGAGTGACGGTTCTACTTGGCGTCGAGCCACGCGTCGAGGAGTCGACCGGCCTGCTCCCGCTGCTCGACGCTGATGTGGCGGGCGTAGGTGTCGAGGGTCAGCTTCACCGACGCGTGTCCGAGGGCCTCGGAGACCACGCGCAGGTCGACCCCGGCGCTCA
>Ga0137403_10002631_pt1 | contig 21870 bp, 16 predicted proteins | sample CZOMad2_1_16fung_FD_122057 | JGI IMG/M metagenome (GOLD analysis project Ga0137403, IMG submission 122057) | Vadose zone soil fungal communities from Angelo Coast Range Reserve, California, USA - CZOMad2_1_16fungal (Hybrid Assembly) | ecosystem: Environmental > Terrestrial > Soil > Vadose zone...
AGCTTGGGCGGCTCGTCACCCTCGTAGAAAAGCTGGTACATGGGAACTTCCAGTGCGCGTGCAAACTTCTCCAGCGTTTCAATGGCGGGAACGGTGTGCCCGTTTTCTACACGGGAGACATAGACCCGGAGTAAGCCTGTACGTTTTTCTATGTCGCCTTGAGAGAGATTCTTTTCTTCGCGGAGTGCGCGAAGACGGTCGCCAATAATCATGGCGGGATTATTCCACTGAGGGTCTACGCAAAGCAAGGAGCGGTATCCTCTCACGTCCATGGGCATCGTCTGCGGACAAAGCTCCGCTAATCGGAAAACGCCCTATTCCTCTCTGTATTTTCTAAGCTCCCCTTTTCCACTTTAGCCGCTCTTTCAGGATTATCCCCAAGGTCACCACTCCGAGGGATAGAAGGGCTGCACCACCAATAGTCCCTACTTGAAGGGGGTCTCTCCCTGAAGCGCCATCGTAGAGGAGCCCGGCACCGATCACGAGACAGACAACTCCGAAGATGAGACCAGTTACGCCGTGCTGCATAGATTTGCCTTCCAGTTTCTGGGCGGGCTACGGAGTCAATTTTCGACTGGCCCCAAAGAGGCTGACAAGTTCATCATCAGGGTCAAGCAATCGAAAACCGGGTGGGTTATAAGGTTTCTTCATTACCGCGCCGCAGCAACATCTGGGGTTTGCGCTGGCTTCGAGCGATGCTTTGGTTACCACGATTTCAGAACCGCAAGCACGATTCTGGCAGTGGTAGACTTGGCCTTCGGTCATGGGACATAACCTCTGGATGGGCGAGGCTGAGTGTAACAGCAGTAGTAACTAACTGACAAGTGGTTAAACCGCCTTTGACGTAGCTATCTGAATATGTAGTTTCCCGTACGTAATTCCACGCACGAAAATGCTGTACGTTGATTTCTGGAATAGGGCGGGCGTCCACTGATTTTGGATGCGGAGACTCGGCATGTGTTCCGAGGGGATAACTCTTTGGCTCTGTTCTGCGATTGTGCAAGCGCGTCGGTCTATATTAGGAAACAGTATGTTACGTCACACTAACCAGAAACGGAGAATGTGGACAAAGAGAGCTGTAGATTTGCTTCGACGAATTTCGCATCGCCGTGGAAAATCCAATGATTGCCTTCAGATTTGTGCGTCAATTCCTCAACCGAAAGAAGGCGAAAAAACAACAGGCCGACAAATTCTGGAAAGATTTTGGGCCGAGGACCGATGAGGATTTGTTGGTGGTCTCCATGCGCGTGGTCGCCACCCAGACGCACCGCCCGGCTGGTGGTACACTCCGCGCGTGAAAGCGAAGCCAAAGAATCGCAAAAGATGTAGACTTGCTCCTTCGAACTAGGAAAATACTCGGATTATTTGCCTAGTTGGAGGGCTGTGGTGAGTTGCTGCAACATAGAAAAACTAAGATTCGCTGTTCGAATGGCAGTGGCCGACGCCGAACAACAGCACTCCGCCAGAAGATTATTTTTGGACTCCTATTCCCCAAGTGACGACATCGAGGGTCATTTGCTTGCGTTCATAGAAGAATCGGTCGTTGAAGCAGAAATGAAAAAGACGCGCACCTGCATGACACGAGACCAGCATACTCACAACTGCCTTTTTTGCTCACCCGCGAATTCAAACTGAACTACCACCGTTCGGGCTGCCGAATCGTCCTCATGTTTCCCAATATCGGGCTGTGAGCCCGTGCTCAAGTCAGGCCCTATTCCTGTTTTTCAAGCGTGGGGTCCACCGTTGCTGTCGCTCCCGCACCCACTGTCAGTGTTCTTTCCCATATCTTAAACCCTGACTTTTCTAGCTTAATCTTATGATCGCCTGCCGCCAATCGCAGTGACGAAGGCGTGCTCCCCATGAACTTCTCGTCCACTGTGATCTCTGCGCCGTCGGGCGTGGACTTTATATCTACAATCGAGAGTGCTGCGTCCGCTCCACTCCCATTTTGCGCGGCTGTTGCGCCAACAGTCGGCTGAACGGGAGCGGCACCTGGTTCAGGATTGCCTGTCGTTTGCACCGCAAACCTCTTCGGGTCTAGCGGAATATCCCCATTGATGTAAGCAGTGATCTCGGTGCCTTTCGGAATCGTGATGTCTTTCCCATGTACGAGAAGAAAAAGAGGAGCTGCTGGAAAAAATACAATGCTTGTCGCTACAATCGCCCCGGTTATTGCCCCCTGATGGCCGCCGCCCTTCACATCTTTGATTGCCCGCAAAGCCACTTTCTCGCCAGAAGCAAGACGCACATTGTCTATGTTTATGTTGAGCTTGCCTGCTCGTCCCATTCTTCTCTTTGGTTGGGCCTCTGTTACAGTTCCCCACGCCGTACCTCCGCGGGGGATCACAATGGCATCGTGGACCTTAACCTCCTCAAGAACCTCGAAATCAACGGTTTCATTGACCTGTGCATCGGCGGACGAGATGTTCCTATTTATCCGGAGCTTGACCGGAGTAGCATCCTCTAAGCCGAATGCGAGAGGTTGCTTGACGACGGGAGCCACCGGTTGAGGCTCTTGAGCAGCCTGTTTGGACTTCTTATCTTGCGTTGTCTGCGTCCAGGGCAGCAGTGCGCCAGGGAAGAGAAGTGATCCCGAAAGAATCAATGAGCAAGCCATGCGCATTTGCCGGACCTCCCCTAGAGTAAAATGTCGCAGGGAATTACTTCGCTTACAATCCACCCAAAGTGGAAGGGTGTCAAGGATTACCGTACCGCATCTTAAATATAGTAGCCCTTGACGGACGTAAAGAATCGGTACATGCTACGCGCATATTCCTTCCCCAAATTCCTCTCGGAGGATACAGCCATGCTGAAATCACGAATCCTCATCGTTCTTTCACAAATCTTGTTGTCGTCACTTCTCATCAGTCAAATGTCGTTCGACATTTTCGCAGCGACATGCACCGGTGCCGACCCCTGCCACGCCTGCAAGAATTGCAAGTATTGCAAGCACTGTGCCAAGGAAGGCGGGAAGTGCGGCGTTTGCAAATAGGGAGGAGGGTTTATGTCCCAGCGCTTAATAAGACTCCGCCACATCATTTGCGTGTTCGCGTTGGTTTTGCTGAGCTCGATCAGTTGCCTCGCACAAGAAGCTGTAGTCACTCACAACGCCAACCTTCGCAGCGATCCATCATCCCAGCACAAGGCTGTTCGGCAGCTCGCACCCCCAGACATTGTTGAGGTGATCGAAGCGGGACCAACGAACGGATACCTCCATGTCCGCACGGACGACGGCGAGGAAGGATGGGTTTTCGCAAAGTACCTGCGAATCCTTGCGAGCTCCGACCCGACACCGGAGTCACCAGCTACCGCCGCAGCGACACCCACCGCATCTGCCACGATATCAACTGAGATCTCTCCCGACTGGGAGAAACCCGTGCCGGGGCCGACGACTTTTGCGAGCGGGGGCAAGACTTGCGGACCTTCGGGACAGGGCGGTGATTCTCCAACGAATCTGTTGAAGAATCGGACGGACGCCTCAGCCACTTATCACGAAGTCGGATTCGACGTTGTCGCCGGTCTAGCTTATCCGACTCCCGCACCCAAGCATCGCCAGGACTGGACGGAAGCCCAACTTGCCGTAATCAAGCCGTTCGAGGGCGTGTCGATAACCGTTGTCGGATATATCGTCGCCATCAAACCGCAGAATAATGGAAGCGGCGAATCAACAAATTGCTACTGGACACAACTCTCCCAGGTGGACTGGCACATGGCCTTGACCAAGAACCCGGGGGATGGCGAAAAAGATGCCGTGGTAGTCGAGACGACCCCGCGGATTCGAAAGTCCCACTCGAAATGGACGCCGACGGCTCTCGCGCCGTGGAAGAACACCGACGCCCCGGTGCGGATAAGCGGCTGGCTCATGCTCGATCCTGAGCATCGAAATCACCTAAACAAGTACCGCTCGACCCTATGGGAAATTCACCCAATCACGAAGATTGAAGTGTTCTCGAATGGCCAGTGGGTGGATCTGGACCTGCTTTAGTTCGAGCCTGCGTCGGCTCGGCCGGAACGGTTGCAAACTCGGTTCATACTCGCTGCCGAATGTGCCCAGTTTTGTGCCCACCACCAAACCCTACCAAGTGCTACCGAGTATCGGCGCTTCGGACTAAGTACACGAAATCGTGGCACTTGTAGCACTCCGTATCATTTCATCGCAGGCGGTGTAAGTTGTTGATTCTTCGTGCGAGCAATCTTTGCAAGCAGGGGGTCACCGGTTCGATCCCGGTCACGTCCACCAACCATCTGACTGCAATTTCATCCTTTGCTCGTTGGTCCATGGCCGCGTTCCGAAACTTTGGGAACAGTCTTCAACAATTGGCGTGCGAACTAGGACACCGCTGTCTCCGGGCGCCTTTCGATCGTTTTGGAGGCGAAGCACTGCTTCCGCGCAAACTGTTGTTGCTAAACGACTTGCAACCGTTTATCCTTACCCGGCATATGCACCCCGGAAGCATCTCCCGGCCCTTTGCAGCACTTCGTTGGCCCGCCGCCAAGCGAGCGCGGCCATTTCTTTTGACCTGCCTCCTCTTGCTAACTTCGGCCACGCTCTCAGCGCAACAGGCACCGAAGGATTCGGGTACCGGGCTCGAACCGATACGCTCCTACATCTCCTCCGGATGGGACACTCTGTCGCGTTCCCTTACGGACTGCGCGACGTTCAGCGATTCCAAGCTCACCACCGCGCCACAGCTTTATCTTCCGGCCAACTTTCCCGTACCGGATGCCGTGAAACAGGTCGAGTCTCGTTGTCATGTGCAAGTGAAGAGCTTGCCCGCGTCTGCCGGTCGCCTGGGAACGAGCGCGGCCCAACCGATCGATCCTCCCGGATTGCTTTATCTCGAGAATCGTTACGTCGTGCCCGGTGGCAGGTTTAACGAAATGTATGGATGGGACAGCTACTTCATCGTCGTGGGACTTCTCCGCGATGGGCGGCTCGATCTTGCGCAAGACATGGTGAACAACTTTTTGTTTGAGGTGGAGCACTACGGCGCGGTCTTGAATGCCAACCGGACTTACTATCTCACGCGCTCCCAACCGCCCTTTCTGACGTCCATGATTCTGGGAGTCTTCGATGCGCAAAAAGCGGCGGGACACGAAGACCGCACCTGGCTCGCCAAGGCCTACCAACTCGCTACGAAAGATCACAACCTGTGGGACGCCGAGCCTCATCTCGCCGGAGCCACGGGCCTTTCGCGTTACTTCGATTTTGGAAACGGCCCTGCACCTGAAAGTGTGAAAGATGAAACCGGCCACTATCGAGAAGTGGTGGCGTACATCCTGGCGCATCCGGAGCTGGACCAAACTCTCGTGGTTAGAAAAGCGACCGGCCAAACATCCCCGCCGACCGGCGGTTCAAACTATTCACTTCACGTATGCGACGTAGCCCGCACCATGGGCAAACCGGATTGCAGCGTTGCCTCCGATGTGGCCTTGAGCGCGGACTTTTACAAGGGCGATCGCTCGATGCGTGAGTCTGGCTACGACATTTCTTTCCGCTTCGGTCCCTATGGCGCCGGCACGCATCACTTTGCCCCAGTCTGCCTCAACAGCTTGCTCTACAAGTCCGAAAAGGATCTGGAACAAATCAGCAAAATACTCGGCCGCAAAGAGGATGCGGAACAGTGGCAGAAGCGCGCGGATAAACGCAAAATAGACATTCAAAAATACTTATGGAATGGCCAGCGCGGCCTTTTTGTGGATTACGACTTTGTGCACCAGTCGCAATCGACCTACGACTACGTGACGACCTTTTTTTCTCTCTGGGCAGGTGTGGCCACCCCGGAACAAGCTCAGGCGCTGGTGAAGCATCTCTCGACATTCGAGCAGCCCGGCGGACTGGTTATGAGCCCGCGCGAGAGCGGCGGCCAATGGGACTTCCCCTATGCGTGGGCGCCCAATCAGCTCATTGCCAACGTAGGATTGCGAAAATACGGATTTAACAAGGAAGCCGACCGCGTCTCCTACAAGTTTCTCTCCACGGTGGCGGAGAATTTCCGGCGCGACGGAACCATTCGGGAAAAGTACAACGCCGTGACGCGGTCATCCGAAACTCAGGTAACCGCCGGCTATCATATGAATATCGTGGGTTTTGGCTGGACCAACGGCGCGTTCCTGGAGCTATTGCATGATCTGCCCGCGGAGCTTTTGCAGAAGCTCGCCAGTGAACAGAGAAGTAGTGCCCCTGCAACGCACTAGGAATCGGCCGTTCACCGGCCGGCGGCGCGCAATTTCTCCAATCGAGCTGCGTCGGGAACGGGCATTGCTCCCACCTGGCTGGCCACCCAGGAGCCCAAATGGTTCGCGGCTTCGCTCATCTCCGCCAGCGACGCGCCCCGCAAGAAATGGTGGACCAAAGCAGCCGTAAAGGCGTCTCCGGCCCCAACCGTGTCTGCGACCTTCACCGCAAAGCCGGGATGCTCCACAGATTCGTTCTCTCCGATCATCAGGCTGCCGCGGGCGCCTCGGGTGACGCACACGAGACGAAGGCCAAACTTCTCCTGCAGCCATTTCGCCGCTGATTTTTCATCGGGGCTTTCGAACCCGAAGAGTTTTGCCACCACGGGCAGCTCTTCGTGGTTCAGTTTCACGACGTGTGCATTCTGCATGGAGGCGGACAACAATTCTGCAGTGTGATCGCCCTGGCGCAGGTTTACGTCAAAGACGCATACCGCGCTCTTGAACGCTTCCTGAAGAAAGGACTGGATCGTTTCGCGGGACTGCGCAGATCGCTGCGCCAGTGAGCCAAAGCAAACCGCGTCGCACCGTTTCGCCAGCGCGCTCCATCCCGAAGTCCACTCCAGAAAATCCCATGCGACAGATTTCTTGATTTCGAATTTCGGTTGCCCGTCGTTGTCGATCGAGACTTCCACAGTCCCGGTGGGATGGATTGCATCCGTCTGGATTTCGGCTGTTTCCCCGCCCAGCTTCTTCACGCAGGAAACCACTTCGCGGCCGAGTTCATCATTGCCTACCCGGCTGGCAACGACTCCCCTGTCCCCTAGGAGGCTCGAGATGTAGGCAAAATTTGCAGGAGCGCCCCCGAGCTTCTTGCCGGCGGGGAGCAGATCCCACAACAGTTCGCCGAGTCCGACTACGATGCGGCTACTCATGTTTCGCACCGCTCTCAACTAAACCTGCGCAATCATACGCTCGACGCGGAATTGGACACACTAAATTCAGCAGAAACAGGTCCATTGCGGTTATTTCCATACAGAATCAAGCTTCCAGATGGAAAGCGATTTAATCTTCCCATTCCCATTCAGCGAATAAACCTCAATGCCTTCCGAGTGCTCCAATGGATAAATTCGATCCGTCAGCATAACTTCGCCATCGTTTACAAAAGTTTCCACGCTCGAGCGATCAACGAAGATCTGCAGTTTCACGATGGAAGTCTGCCCAATCCGCGCCGAATGCCGGCCTGCCGCTTCCTTGCTGTACGATAGTTCGCCTGCCTTGTTGCGGTCAATGAACACACTCTTTTGGCTCCGTGAAACCCCCACAAGGGTTTCTTGCGTGCCACCTTTGCGCACCCGGAATCCCATCTCATCTGAATTTTCTGGCATTAATTCCGCCTGAATTTCAACCGTGTTTCCGGAAATTCCGGCGCCCTTGATCCGCCGATTGGCTTCTGCCACGGAGACATTTTCCAGAAGAAACTCCTTCCCGCGCAGCGCTTTCATCTCACGCACAGGCTGCTGAACCAATCGGATCCCGTCAGCGAAGCGTCTTAGGCCAAGCGAGCGTGGTATGGATTGTGCACCGCGCCACGAAACGGTTGGTTCGACGTTTGCGTATTGCCAGTTGCTGATCCAACCCATCCAGATTTTCCTGCCATCACTGGCGGGCACGTCAGCGAAAGTATTCGTGGCATAAAAATCTTTTCCGTAATCGGCCCACAGCTCCTGTGATGCAGGTGTCTCATCTTTGAACCGTATTCCGTCGAACGATCCTATGAAGTACTTTGTGCCGGTCCCGCCGGCCGGCGCTCCCGGATTGCGGTTGACAATCAAAACCCATTTCTTTTCTTTCGTTCCCTCCACAGGAAGTTCGAACAGGTCAGGACATTCCCACTGCCCGGCGCTGTCCCCCGCTGGCCCAAAAGAACTGCGCAGCTTCCAGTCTTTCAAGTTTGGTGAATCAAAAATCATCAGTTTTCTTTCGTCGGCCAGCACCGCCACCATCACCCATTTCTTATCGGGCTCATACCAAAAAATCTTGGGATCCCGAAAATCCGACTGCTTTAAATCCACGATCGGGTTGCCGGGATAATTCCTCCACGTGCGCCCGCGATCGTTGCTGTAAGCAAGATACTGCGTTTGCAAATCCTTCTCTGCCGCAGTGTAGATGGCGATCAGGCAAGAGCGGTGGTCTGCTTTGTCGGGCACTTCGCATAATCCGCTCGAGTTCCTCCAGTCCACCACGGCGCTGCCCGAATAAATCATGTATTTTCCCTCTTCTTCCGCGATCGCCAGCGGCAGATGCCGCCAATGCACCATGTCCGTACTGACCGCGTGGCCCCAGCTCATGTGCCCCCACACATTTCCCTGCGGGTTGTGCTGGTAGAAGAGATGGTATTCGCCCTTGTAATAAACGAGCCCGTTGGGATCGTTCATAAAATTCTTGGCCGGAGTGAAATGAAATTGGGGCCGCCACGGTTCGTCGTAGCCGCTTTGCGCGAACGACACGCTTGCAATGAAAAGAAGGACAGCTGCCGGCGGCGTCAGCAAGAAAGCCTTACACGATTTTCTCATCCGGTGAAATACTCCGCTCAGGGTTTCGCGTTCTGCTGCCCCTGCAACTGTTCGGACAATTTCAGTTCGCGCTCCGCCTCCTCCGTCCGGCCCAGTTCCCGGTAAGCTTGTCCGAGCAGATGGTGAGGTATGGGATTGCTGGGATCCATGGCGAGGGCGCGCTGCAAAGCACGCACGGCGAGGGCCGTCTCGCCTTTTTTCTCCAGGATCTTTCCCATCAGGATGTATGGCCCAGTGGATGTAGCATCGAGCCAGATGGACCTTTGCAACAGCTTTTCCGCCTCCTCGTATTTCTGCAAACGGCTGTAGCCGTCCGCCAGCTTGTAGTAGACGGCGGGCTCTCCGGGATTCAGCTCCAGTTCTTTCTGAAGTTGTTCAATGGCCTCCGGAACGCGTGACTTGTAGAGGTAGAGCTCCCCGAGCAGCATATGCGCGCGCGGAAGTTTCGGATCGAGCTCCACAGCCTTTTTCGCGTATTCCTCCGCCACCGGCGCAAAATCCTGCCGGAGCAGCATCCGCGCCGTAAACAGATAGCTCGCCGCGGAATCGGCAGGCACAGCAAACATCCTCGCGAAAGCCTTCCGCGCGCTGGGATAATCCTTGCTCTGCATGTAGCAGAGACCCAAAATATACGCGGCATCCACGTTTGCGCTGGGATACCACGTCTGGACCCTTTCCAGCGGCGCTATGGCCTCCGCAGGTCGCCCGGCGAGGTAATACGAAAGCCCCATAAGCTGCACTGCCTCATTGTCGCCAGGATCTTCCTCCAGCGCCTTCTTGAAGCTGGCCGCTGCTTTCAGGAAATCATTCTTTCTGTAATAGGCGATGCCCATTTGCCGCGTCACTCCGCGCCGCGCCGGCTCCGCCGCAGCAATGCTCTCCAAAAGTGCCAGTGCCTCCTCGTTCTTTCCTTGCTGCATCAGTCGGGTGGCTTGCTCCATGCCGGAGTCCACCGGGCTAGTCGAAGAACTCTTCGCCGGAACATCCTGTTGGAGAGGGCCTCTTGAAATACGCAAACCTGCATGCGCGACGGCAGAAACTGCCAACACCCCAGCCAGAGTGTACCTATACCGATGCCCGCGTCCTCGCATGTAGAGTTCCCCGGATTTCGCTCGCCACGATTAGAGCATAAAAAACGGGGAGCCCGTGAGGGCTCCCCGTCGGGGTGGTGGGGTGTCCTTGTCCTTGTTAGAAAGTGACCCGGACGCCGAACTGCAGTTGCCGCATGCCAATGGGGGCGCCCGGGGCGGAATCGGCCTCGATGTTCGTGATCTGGCCCGACTGTCCGCCGCAATCCACGCAGCTGTTGGGCAGCGCGAGAACAGGATGGTTGAAGAGGTTGTAAGCATCGAAGCGGAACTGTGCTCTGACGCGCTCGGTGATGGTGAAGTTCTTCGAGAGCGCCATGTCGTCGTAGAAGGCATGCGGGCCGCGGTAGGAATTAATTCCTACATTGCCAATCTGGCCGCAACCGGGAAGGGCGAACAGCCCCGAAGCCGGACGAGCCGTCGGGCAGGCATCAGTACCGGTAATATCAGTCGGTGAGAAGGGGATCTCCTCAGTCAGCTCCGATCCCGGAGTGAACCAGAAGGTAGCACCGTTACTGCTACGACTGAGCCCAGTAGGAAGAGTCCTAGAGCCAATTTTGTTGGGACGGCACGGGCCAGTGTCTTTAACCTGGCTACAGTTCTTGAGGCTTGGAGTAAATGGAAGCCCGGTGCCGTAGGTGAGCGTGTCAGTCACCTGCCAACCTCCAACAACGAGATCAACGGCACGCCCGGCGTTGCCCATGAACATTTTGCCTTTGCCGACTGGCAACTCGTAAATCACGTTGGCCACAAACACTTGATTGCGGTTGTTCCCGTTTGGACCCCAAGCGATCTTCTTGTCTACGGGGAAATAGGTATTGTCATAGGCAAACGCATGAGAAAAGGTGTAGTGCGCGAGGAACTGAAGACCGTGGCTCACGCGCTTTTCGACCGTCACCTGCAAGGCGTTGTATTTGTTGTCGGCGTCGTTGCCGTAATAGTTGGTATCCCCGGGGCAACAAGGGGGTGTGTCATGTAATACGCCCTGCGCGTCTCTGAAAGTAAAGCCAGGATAGCTGAAGGCAGCCACGCCGTTCTGGAAAAGACGGCGGCGGGCGGCCGGGGTTTGAAATGCCGAGAAGCTTGGCTTGCAATCAAATGTTCCCGCATTCGGTGCCGGGTTGGGGGTGCACGCATATTTGCCAGTGCCTGCGCCTACCGCGGCCTGGTTCGAGTTGTAGGAGGGTCCACCCCCGGCGAAAACGTGAGTTCCTTTGTTACCGATGTAGCTGGCAGTAATGTTCAGCGTCGGGGTGACCTGCCGCTGAATGGTGGCATTCCACTGGTCAATAGTGGGAAGCCGTTGAACGGTCGGGCGTGCTGCACCCTGAGTCAAGCCGTCGATTCCATTGATGGGCAAGGTACCAGTGGAAGAAATGGCGCCCAAAATTGGGCCAAAGTCAAAAGATGTGGGGCCAAGGGTCAAAGGTTGGAGCGGGTTAAGAGGTGAAGGTTGGCCCGCGACATTAGGGTTAAGAGTGAAAATTGCGATGCGATTGTTTGATGCGTTAGCATTAAAATTCGAATCCGCGAGGTCCTGCCGCGCAAGCACCGGAAGGTTCTGAGTGACCACGTGGCCGAAGTTGGACCCAAACACGCCGATGTCGAAGCCACGGCCGTACCCGAGGCGAACGACGGTCTTGGGATCGAACTGATAGGCAAAGCTGAGGCGTGGCGCAAATGCCTTATAAGTATTATTGACATCGCCGTTTGAGCCCACTCCACCGAAGCCGGCGACTCGGATCACGCCCTGTTCCAGGTTAGCAAAACCACCGTTCCCCTTGGCGTTGACGGTTTCCGGGAAATAGATTTCCCACCGGAGACCGTAGGTCATGGTGAATTTGGAGCTGACGCGCCAGGAGTCCTGCCCGTAGAAGAACCAGCGCTTCTGGCGCTCGGCAGCGCTCGTGCTGGTGCTTACGTAGCGCTGGAATTGGTTGACGTCGCCGAGAAGGAAAGTGGCGAACGAGAGGCCTTGGACCCCCCCCTGGGAAGTACCGCCGGCATCGAAAAACAATAGGCCGCTACGGCTTTGATCGCTAGGCACCCGCAAATTCATTGCGTAGCGAATGTCCGCCCCGAACTTGATGGTATGGTTGCCCTGGCTGCGCGTCCAGTTGTTTACAACCTGGAATTGCTGTTCACTTTCCGTCAGGGGGCAGTTACAGCGGCTAACATTGAGGCCATTGCCAAAGTTCGAAAATATGCCTGGGCCCCCGTTATCAGCATTACCGCCCGAACTCATCAGAAAGCCCGATAATCCTCCAGTTGTAGGTGGGCCAAGGATTCCTTTAGCGCAATTTGTGTTCGCAGCCGTGCTGGTGCTGTTCAGGCACGGAAACCCAAAAGCATCCATGGGGGTCGCACCTTGGTCGGAATAGGCAGTCTTCGGATTATATTTGAAATATCCGAAACGCACGTCGGTGAGCCACCTGGCGCCGATGGGTTTGGTGACACCGGTGGCCAAGCTGTAGTTATGAACGATGGAACTGCCGTTCAAACCGCCGGGACCAAAGCCATTTCCGCCAAGCGCGCCGAGTCCGCCCTTACCGGACAAGGAGAAGTAGTCCAGGCTGAAGCGCCCGAAGACTTGGTAATTGCGAGGAGCACTGTAATCGATGCGAACGTCAAACGATTTCTGGTCGAAAGGACCTGCACCCTGGGAGACGAAGTTATTCTGAAGGAAATTGGAAGAGGTCGCATCGGTGACAGTGGGTGTTGGAAATAAGGCGAGGACTTTGCCCACATTCGCGGCTATCCGCCCAATGGGAATCCAATTCGGCTGAGTTGCGCATCCAGCAGGTCCGCAAAATTGCGTGCGACCAGTGCCGTCGAGGGGGTTTCCTGTTCGGGGGTCGAAAATCAGGCCTCCACCCGTTAATTTTGTGTATTGGCTCAAGTTGCAGAAACCGGGCGTGTCGCTGGCGGCGTTCGTGGCGGGATTGCAAGTACTGAGCACTTCTGCAGTCGGGATGGTGTACTGGTTGGTGATACCCGCTGTCTGCTTGGTGCCCTGGTAGTCGCCAAAGAAGAAGAGCTTGTTCTTGAAGATCGGACCACCCACGGAACCGCCAAACTGCTTATAATTGGCAGGAGCGAGAGGAACGCCAGGCGCGTTCGTAAAGGGATTTCGCGCCTGCTGGTCGCTGTTTCGATAGTAGTAGAAGCCGCTTCCGTGGAATTCGTTCGATCCGGATTTCGTCTGTACTTTGATCACGCCGGAGGTGGCCTTGCCCGATTCTGCATCGTAATCCTGAAGAGCGATTTTGGCTTCGGCGATGGCGTCGAGGTTCGGGTTCACCACGATGATGCCCAGGATGGGATCTTGGTTGTCGGTGCCGTCCAGCTCAAAGTTGGTGCCCGAGAAGTGCTGTCCATTGACTTGGATCTGGCCGCCACCCTGAGGATTTTCGGTGGCAGCGTGGTTGAAACCGGGTAATTTCTGGGTGCCGGGCGATAGCAATTCGAAACTGGTGAAGTTGCGGTTCAGTACCGGCAGATCTTGGACGTATTTTTGGCTGAACTGGATGCCTACGTCCGCGCGGTCCGTCTGGAGTTGTGGAACCTCCCCCGTGACCTCCACTGTTTGGGTGACCTCGCCAACCTGCAACTGCACATCAACGTGTACTGCCGCGTCCGCGGAAACCTGAACGCTGGGAACACTATGCGCCTTGAATCCCGGGGCTTCGACCTTTATTTGATACGTGTCAGGGATCAGGTGCGTGACGTTATAGTTTCCGCTTTCGTTCGTCGTGGAGTCGAACACAGTGCTCTTGCCCACGGAAGTCACAGTGACTTTGGCACCAGCCACCGCGTTACCTTGCTGGTCTGTCACCGTCCCAAAGATGCTGCCGAACACGGCCTGCCCAAGAGACGTGCTCGCGCCAAGCCCTAGCGCCAGGCACAAAATCAGAATCCATCCCAAAATCGCTTGCTTTTTCATTAGACCCCTCCTCAGAACCCCAGGTATTCGAAATTGCGTACAGCCGCACGCCACGCAGGGAAAGAATCTGCAGTTTTCGTCAGCTTGGTTGAACAGTTACCGTCTGCGCGTGAACCAACATGCACCCATTTAAGCGCTTTTCAAAATGAGCATGGAATAGACAGCAACCCGCCAAACCGACCTGTCCGTAGCGAACAGCCCCCAAACTCCTCGACCTTATTTCGGCCTCGCCTGCGCCTCGGAACGATTTCGTTCCCCCGGTTTCGCCTACCCCAAAGCGGAGAGACGAACACGAGCACCCAAACAGGCGCGGCAAAAAATTATGATGCCTTCTATCAGTTTTTTGAGTAACGAGGAAAGTCTCTATGGGTCTGATACGGTTACGCGGGATAAATGGTCGCTCTACAAAGAGATATGGAGTGCGTTACCTTGGTGTTACAATGCCGTCACGCCGCTTCCCGGGGTGGTAGGATGACTGATCGAGCCCAACAACACGCGCAGCTCGAGAAACTTCTCGCCAGCCATGCTCTCCATGGTTCGGAGTCTCTCTGCAAGCTTCTACAGTACCTGGCGAACCATTCCCTTGATCATCCCGGTGTATCGCCCAAGGAGTATCAAATTGCTACCGAAGTCTTCGGACGCCAGAAAGACTTCGATCCGCATCTAGATTCGATGGTACGGGTGCAGGCGGGCCGCCTTCGTGCAAAATTGGCTGAGTACTATGCCTCGGAGGGGGTTGACGACCAGTTCGTGCTGGAAATGCCCAAGGGCAGCTATGCGCTCACTTTCCACCAGCGCGCCCGCGGGACGGGGCGAAACCACGCGAATACCTCTCACGAGACCCCAAACAATTTGCAGGTTAGTGGCCGGACCTCTCGTGCGTTGATCGTCGCAGTCATTGCACTCTCTGTCGTTCTCGCCTCCGCCGTCGCCATTGCCACCGACCGCTTCCTGAACCGCAGAATTGCGGAAGCCCGGGTAGCAGGCGACAGTGCGGATGCGCCGGTTGCTTTTCACGTTTTCTGGAAAGGTTTTCTCACCGGGCCTCAAGAGCCGTGGGTCATCTTCAGTAACGCAGCCTTCGTGGGCCGGCCGTACACCGGCATGCGCTACTACAATCGTCCCAGGGATTCCGGCGCCGCGATCCTGGATCACTACACCGGAGTCGGCGAAGTGCTGGCGGTGCACGCTCTCGATACTGTTTTCGCAAAACTTCATCAGCAAATTCGCGTCAAGCGCGGGAGCTTGTTTTCCCTCGATGACGCCAAGAATAACGATCTCATCTTCATTGGTTCGCCTTCGGAAAATCTGACGCTCTTGGAGTTGCCAAACCTCCAGGAATTCACCTTCAAACAGATCACTTCCGGGCCGCGCACGGGCACCATGGAGATCATCAACTCTCATCCGGGATCGGGCGAACCGAAGGAGTTTCTTCCGTCTCCGCCTGACGAGACACTGACGGAAGACTATTCGGTCATAGCGCTAAAGCGAGGCTTGAATCCTGCACATTCGGTCCTGATTCTGGCAGGCGCCACCACGATCGGCACGCAAGCCGCCGTCGAATATGTCTGCCAGCAGGATTCTCTTGAACAGTTGCTATTGCGGCTCTCGGTATCAAACTCAGGCGAACTGAAACCGTTCGAAGCGGTAATCCGCGTGAAAGTAGCCAAGGGCGTTCCCGTCGGATCGGAACTTGTCGCCCTCCGCAGAGGACCCGCTTAGGCCGGACCGATTGAAACAAGACATCAGCAGTTTCCATTTCGTTCGTTGCCAGTTGTTCGCAAAAAGATCGGTCAACCCGCCTGCCGTCGCCTCGAAGAGTGCATTTGATGCCGCATCATTTCGATCCTCGAGCACTCCTAATTCTTTTTGGATGACGGCGGCGTCAAGCTCGGATCGAGCGCTGCCGCTTTCTGAAACTCCTCTTGAGCTTCTTTGAGTTTTCCTTGCTGACGCAAGGCCAGCCCCAACTCAAAATGCGCGGCCGCGTGGTTTGGCGAAGAGTTGATGGCGGCCCGGAATTGCGAAATGGCGCCCTCGAGGTCTCCCGCGTTGAGAAGCCGGCGCCCTGAATTTGTCGCGAAGAGCGCCGCCTGCTCGCTCGTCTTTTGCTTTGCAATTTCCGCCCCAGCGCGGCTCTCGGCTGCCGCACCTTCCGTATCACCGAGTTGACGCAGCACCGCAGCCAGCGTTGTATGTGCGCCGGCAAAGTCCGGCTGCATTCGAATGGCTTCCCGTAAGGCAGTCGCAGCGTCTGCCAATTCACCCTTCTGCTTCAACACAGTGCCCAGCGTGTAATAGGCTTCGGCATAATCTGGTTTGGCTTGAATTGCCGCGCGCAACTCCGCTGCCGCCGCCGCAAAATCTCCTAGTTGCCAAAGCGTCACGCCCAACGTATAATGCGCATCCGCTTGTCCGGGATCCAATTCTGCCGCCTTGCGAAATTCCGCCACCGCTTCCGGAAGCTTGTCTTTTAATTTCAGTGCCAGGCCGAGGTCGTAATGCAAGGTAGCGTCTTGCGGTGAGAGTTTCAGTGCCTCTCGAATCTGAGACGTGGCCGAATCGAAGTCTGCAATTTGAAGGTAAGCCGCCCCCAGATTTCCTATGTATCCACTGTCGTGGGGACGCAGCCGGATGGCTGCCTGAAACTCGCGGATGGCCCCATGGCCGTCTCCACTCTGCAGGAAGGCGAGGCCGAGATTATTGCGCGTATCTGGGTCGTCGGGACGCAGTTTTGCGGCCTGACGAAAGGCTGCGACCGCCGCTTCAACGTCGCCTTTGCGCTGCAGCAGCAATCCTAGAATGTTCTGCGCGTCGGGATAATCGGAGTTGAGCGCAATGCAAGCCCGCATTTCGCGGATCGCCGTATCCGTTTCTCCTTTCCTACGCAGAACTTGTGCAAAGTAGAAATGTCCGTCAGCGCTCGCAGGATCCAGCTCCATCACAGCTTGAAGATGAATGGCGGCTTCCTCCAGCGCGCCCGACTGATAGCGCAAGACGCCGAGGTGCAAGTGCGCTTGAGCGAAATTGGGCTGCAGCCGGAGGGCCTCGGAGAATTCTGCGGCAGCCTCTCGAGGATTGGATTTGTGAACCAGCACCGCTCCAAGATCGTCATGCAACTCGGCACGTTGCGGCTCCAACTCGATGGCCCGCCGCATTTCGCTGATAGCGCCATCGAAGTCCCCGGAAAAATCCAGTACCCGGCCCACGGTGCGATGAGCCTCGGAATCGCCCGGAGCCATTCGAATAGCCTCACGCGCCTCACGCAACGCGGCTTGCAGGTCTCCTTTTCGAACTAGCGCGTTCGCGAGATTCACGTGCGCCTGAACGAATTCTGGCTTCCATTTCAGCGCCGTCCGGTAATGTGCGATTGCGGAATCGACTTCATTCTGCGCGAACAGCACCCAGCCAAGCGAATTGTGCCCCTCCGGGCTTTGCGGGACCAGCCGCAAAACTTTTTCGAAGGCTGCGCGCGCGGAAACCAAATCGCCCTGCTGCAGCGCGGACAAACCTTGCTGGTACACCGCACTCGCCCGCGAAGCGGCATCCTCTTTCGCAGAACCCGAGGATTGCGCAGCGCACATCGCCGTAACCGCGCACGAGAGAAACAGCAACGCGGTGCAGAGTTGAAAGAAAGGAGTCCGGCGATGAACGAGAATAAATTCCACGCGAAAGATACCAGTAGAGCGTTCTCAAAAATACTAGCATGTTCGCAGCCGCGCGCCTCTCCACAAACAGTTTCGTAGAGATCCCCCGCCGGGTTGACCCGTCTCGGACCAGACCTTGCTATCATCAGGGGTGGATGACTCTCCATTCCTCTTTTCTCCGGCTTCTCTGCTTTTTTGGGCTTTGCGCTTGGCTCTCACTCCAATCCGCCAGTGCTCCAAGTGTTGGCGCCGGAAATTCCCAGAGCGCAAACTCCAAGCCGGTTGTGCATTTCACGGACATCGCGCAGAAAACCGGGCTCACCGCGCCGGTTATTTTCGGCGGCGAAAACACGAAAAAATACATCATCGAAACAACGGGAACGGGCGTCGCTATCTTCGATTACGACAATGACGGCTGGCCGGATATTTTCGTCGTGAACGGCACGACGCTGGAAGCCTCGCCAACGGGCAAAGGACCGGCGAGCCATCTCTATCGCAACAATCACGACGGCACCTTCACCGACGTCACCGCAAAAGCCGGCTTGACTCACACCGGTTGGGGCCAGGGCGTGTGCGTCGGCGATTACGACAACGACGGCTTCGAAGATCTGTATGTTACCTACTACGGCAAAAACGTTCTGTACCACAACAACGGCAATGGGACGTTCACCGATGTCAGTGAAAAAGCGCATGTCGCGGGAAGCGGCAAGGCCTGGGGCACCGGCTGCTCTTTCGTCGACTACGATCGCGACGGAAAACTCGATTTAGTGATCGCCAATTACGTCGACTTTGATTCCGCCACCGCTTTTGCGCCGGGCGAGCGGCCTGCCTGCATGTGGAAAGGCGTTCCCGTCATGTGCGGCCCGCGCGGTTTGCCGTGGGCGAAAAACATCCTCTATCACAATCTCGGCAACGGCGTGTTTGAGGATGTCACGGCGAAAGCGCACATCGATCAGACTAACGGGCATTACGGGTTCAGCGTTTCCACTCTCGACTATGACGACGACGGCTGGCCGGACATCTACGTTGCGTGCGATAGCACCGCCAGCATCCTCTATCACAACAATCACGACGGCACGTTCACCGATGTCGCCGTTGTTGCGGGCGCCGCGTTTAACGATGACGGGCGCGAGCAGGCCGGCATGGGCTCCACGGTCGGCGACTATGACGGCGACGGCCGGCTGGACCTTTTCAAAACGAATTTTTCCGACGATACCTCGACGCTTTACCGCAACAACGGCGACGGCACGTTTGACGACAAGACTTTTCCCGCGGGATTCGGTTTGAACACGCAATATCTCGGCTGGGGCGCGATGTTCGCCGATGTGGATAATGACGGCTGGCCCGATCTGCTGCTGGTAAATGGACACGTTTATCCGGAAGTGGACAGCCAGCACCTCGGCAGCAATTTCAGGGAGCCGAAGATTCTGTATCACAACAACGGCAACGGAACGTTTACCGATATTTCCGCCCATGCGGGCCCGGGGATTACGGCGGTGAGTTCTGCGCGCGGATTGGCCGTCGGCGATTTGTGGAATGACGGCCGCATGTCCGCGGTCATCAGCAACATGAACGCTCCGCCCATGCTGCTGGTGAACGATTTGCGCAACGGCAATCATTGGATTGCGTTTCGCACGTTAGGCGCTTCCTTCGGCGAGCGGCCCGTCAAAAAATCTTCTGCGCCAGCTCAGACCTCACCTTCCCCGCTCCACACTACTTCCTTTGCCTCCGCTACTTCCTCTACCTCCTTTGCCTCCAACCGCGACGGCATCGGCGCGAAGATCACTGTGAAAGCCGGTACGCGCACGCTCGTCGACGAAGTTCGTAGCGGCTCCAGCTATATCTCCAATAGCGACATGCGCGTCCACTTCGGCCTCGGCTCCGCCACCAAGATCGACTGGGTCCAGGTCCGCTGGCCCAGCGGCTTGATCGAACGCTTTGAAAACTTGCCCGTCGATTCCATCCACACGCTCAAGGAAGGCTCCGGCACGCCCGTCACTTCCTCACCCGCGAAGCCCTGACAGCGACTTTATTCAACTTTCGTTCTTGCTCGGATCGGTTCTATTACGCGGGACTTTATATTGAAACAAATGGACTTAGGTTGACTGGCAGATTTGGTTTGCGGCGCAAACTAGTTTGCGGGTGCCTGATTTTGGTTTGCAACGCAGACCAGTTTGCCATACAGACTCGACGGCTTCCTTGTAAGGTCCGTGCGCAACCTTCAGAGGTAAATCGAGCGGAGCCAGGACAAAATTTCCAAAATTCACCGTGGAGTGATAGGGCAAGAGTGGCGGGCGGCGCGGAGACCGGCCCGAACATCTGATTTGAACCAGCGCAACATCTCAAACGCCGTTTTTTCCCAGCCGTTTCAGGGCGTGATGCCGCAATCTGCCGAGTTCGCGATTCAAGAAATGCTCGCGCCCGAAGAAAGGCAATAGGGGAGCGCGGCGGTTCCGCACTTTGCTGCGGGCCTGCTTTAGCCGCGCGTCTTCGCCGAATAGTTGCAGAGCGTCATCAAGGAAATCCAACGCTTTCTCGCGCCGCCCTGCCAAGGCGTACACCTCGCCTAGATTCAGGTGGAACTGGACCTCCGCAGGTCTCAGTTGAACCGCTATCTCGCAAAGCTCCGCCGCTTGATCCCACTTCCGTTGCGCGCGCGCAATCGACAATCCCAGAAACGAGAGGTAGTAGGGATTATGCTTGTCGCATTCGAACGCCCGGCGCAACCGTACCAGCGCCTTTTGGGGATATTCGTCCTTGAGGAGCTTGACACCTTCCCGGAACTCAGCCGTAGGATCGAGCTCAGCCGTGGTCTTGGCACTTTCCTTCGCAACTCCGAAGTTCATGGGGATCCTTACGCAACGAAAGTGGACTATGGACTAATCTAGCCGGGTCCCTTGCGAGGAGTCTACTGGTCTGACGGTCAGTATTAACCAAAAGGACCAAAGACCCACCTTGTCACTCGGATCGAGAGCGCCTCGTGGATACTTCCCGGGCCCGGCGGCATACACCCCGAACGAAGCTGCGCCGTGGGACCGCAGACCTTTTTCATTTTGCGGGTGCTTCCGCTACTCCGACGTATTTGTCGGCCCCGCCGTAGTAAAAGAGCCAGTGGCCGCCTTGTCGCACCATCCCCTCAACGAATACAACGTTTGGTACTTGCCCGACCTTTTCCCATTCTTTTTCGGGGGCGAAGATGGGCTCATCGGAACGCGAGATGAGTTTGCGGGGATCGGTGGGGTCGAAGACGGCGACGGCAGTGCGATAGACGAGATGGTCGTCGGCGCCATTGTAAATGAGCACGATGCCGCGCTCGGTCAGGATCGGCGGAGGGCCGGGTTCGACGACGCGGGAGTCAAACATTCCGGGGCGACGGGGGAGAACGGGCGTGGTGGTCGCTTCGGTCCAGTGAAGGAGATCGGTGGAATAGGAGAGCCCCATCTGGTCGGTCTTGTCGGCGGCGGTGCCAAGCCAGTACATCCAGTATTTGCCGTCGATTCTTTCCGGGACGATGGCGCCCGATTTGGTCCACGCGACATTCCAATTTCCCTTGTACGCGGGAAGGATCACGCCCTTGCGCTCCCAATGAATCAGGTCGCGGGAGGTGGCGAGGCAGAGCTGCGCGTCTTTCTTGTTGTAGCCGGTGTAAGTGAGGTAGAAGGTGCCGCCAAATTTCTGCAGGCGTGGGTCTTCCACGCCGCCATCTTTTTCGTAGTCGGTTTCGGGGGAAAGAACCGGCTCGGGGCGGCGAGTGAAGTGGAGGCCATCGGTGCTTTCGGCGTAGCCGAGGCGCGAGGTGCCGGAGGAATCCTGGGCGCGGTAGAGCATGACGAATTTGCCGTCGTGAAAAACCACAGCGGGATTAAATGTGCCGGCCGATTCCCAGGTTGTGCCCTGGGGAGAAAGGATAGGTTCGTTCGAAGCGCGCGTCCATGCCCCGAATGGAAGATTCGTTGCCAACGCCGCGAAACCGAGTGAGGCGAGCAGAAACATCAACGGCAGGATTGCTTTTGGTTTCTTGAGATGCATCGTGGTCAACTCCGCTCGCCTAAAGCTAACAGAGAATCTTACTTCGCTGGCTTAGGATTCTTGGGTGGGTCGAATTGCATGGTGCGGACGATGCCTTCGCCTTCTTTGACGAAGATCACCTGGTTCGGCTTGATATCCTTCAAGGTTTCCACGAGGCCGCTGGGCCAGCGAATCTCGAGGAGCTCGACGTTTTCGGCTTTGCCGATGCCGAAGTGAACGCGGAGATCGTTTTGGGAGAAATAGCCGCCGCCGCTGCGCACTTCGTCGATTTGCGCATGCAGATTTTTTTCGCCGGGGAGATGCGTGACGCATTTGATGCGTGCGCCGATGCCGCTGCGATTCGATTTCGTACCGATGGTTTTGATCTTGATCCAATTGTTGCCGGCGCGTGAATCGCAGCGTAGAAGCTG
>Ga0137403_10002632_pt1 | contig 21863 bp, 17 predicted proteins | sample CZOMad2_1_16fung_FD_122057 | JGI IMG/M metagenome (GOLD analysis project Ga0137403, IMG submission 122057) | Vadose zone soil fungal communities from Angelo Coast Range Reserve, California, USA - CZOMad2_1_16fungal (Hybrid Assembly) | ecosystem: Environmental > Terrestrial > Soil > Vadose zone...
CGTCTATATCAAAGTGGATAACGCGCAAGTCAGAAAAACCGCCAGCGCGGCTCCGCCCAACGAGAACGTCTCCCGGGGTAATCTCTCGGTCGATTACGCTGCCACGATACAAGTCCTGAGCGCCCAGGCTAGCTGGACTTTCTAGACAAGGCGGGTCTCCCTGCAAGAGCCCCTGGTCGGGCGGGAGCCCGACCAGGTTCTTGACGCCGTCCGGCTCGCTTCCGCCAGCGTCTTCACCTCCCGTAGTGCAAGAGACCCTTCTTGTCGCTTCGCTGACATAGCGCGCCGCAACGGGCGGAGGCGCACCAATACGTCCGTACGACAAGGCACGTCAAGATTCAGATTTGCCGCGTTGGTCGAATTCGCGTGACATATTGCGCGCGCCTGCAGTGACATTTTCCACACCGTAGGACCCCCGGGCACCGGACTTGCTTAGGAAACAGGAGTCGACCCTAAGTGGGGTACGTATGTGCGTAGCGTTTCAACGGCAACCTCTTAGTCAATTGCGATATGAAAATCGCCATTGCGGAGATCTGTCAACGATCGCCAGGCGAGGTTCACGTGCAGACTCTCGGAGACCTGCGAGGGTAGGTCCATGACGTCGGCTCTCATGATTACGCTCGCGAAGGTTACGCAGTGGCTCGGCAGTTGCAAGCGCATGCTGCTCATCGTTTCGCCGTTTCTGGTTATCGTCGCAGTGCTTGTCTGGCTCGCCATCGTCAGCATCGACATCCTGGCAGCGGGCCGGGCGTACGTCGAGGGCGAGAGCTTGTGGTCGAAGAACCAGAAAGAGGCGGTGTTCCATCTGCTGCGTTTCGCCGACACCAAATCCGAGATTGATTTTCTCAACTATCGGAAGGCGATCGGTGTGCCGTTCGGCTTCCGCAAGGCAAGGCTCGAGCTCGAAAGAAACAAGCCCGACTACGCGATCGTGCGGAGCGGCTTCTTGGAAGGCGGTACTCATCCGGATGACATTGCCGGTGTCGTCAGTCTATATCAGCGCTTTCGTCACGTGAGTTACATGAGCAGCGTGCTCGATATCTGGCAGACCGGAGACGGATTCCTCGCCAGGCTCGACGTCGCTGCCGCGGAGCTGCACGCTTTCCAAACCGGCGGCCGCACGGATCGTTCCGAGCTCCGGCTCATACTGGGCCGCATCATCGAAGTTAACGAAGAGCTCAAGCCCTGGCAGGTCCGGTTCTCGAACACGCTGGGCGAGGCCACGCGCTGGATCCGTTCCATGTTGCTGTTGGTGATCATCACGGTCGCCGGGACCCTGGTTCCGATCGGCATTTTCCTCACCCAGAGCATGGTCAGTCGCGTCGACCGCGCGGAGCGCGAGCTCAAGGAGCTGAAGCTCGGGCAGGAATACGCGGTCAAACTCGCCTACCATGCGAGCCACGATCAACTCACCAACTTAGTCAATCGCCCTGAGTTCGAAAATCGCCTCAAGCAGGCCCTCCAAGGGGTGTCCACGCAGGGCCGGCAGCATGTGGTGATGTACCTGGACCTCGATCAGTTCAAGATCGTCAACGACACCTGTGGACATGCCGCCGGCGATCAACTCCTGCGACAGGTGGGAGCGCTGTTGAAACAAAAGGTGCGCGAGGGCGATACTCTTGCCCGTCTTGGTGGAGACGAATTCGGCGTGCTCCTCGAAAACTGCCCGATGCAAGAGGCCATTCGCATCGCGCACGGGCTGCGGCAGTGCATAGCCGATTTCCGCTTTGTCAGCGAAGGCAGGTCCTTCAACATCGGCGCGAGCGTCGGCGTCATCCACGTGGCGGACAGCACGCTCAACCTCACCGACGTACTCGGCGCAGCTGACGCGGCGTGCTACATGGCGAAAGAGAAAGGACGCAATCGCGTTCAGTTCTATCGTCCTCACGACAGCGAAGTCTCTCTGCGCCGGGGCGAGATGGAATGGGTATCACGTTTGCAACATGCGCTCCAAGAAGGCCGGTTCGCCCTTCACGCGCAGAAGATCATTTCGATCGGGGATCAATATCCTCGGGCCGGGCACCACGAGCTGCTGGTGCGCATGCTCGACGAGCACGACAAGCTCATCCCTCCAATGGCATTCATTCCGGCCGCCGAGCGCTACAGCATGATGCCCCTGATAGACCAATGGGTTGTTCATAACGCGTTCAAAAAAATCAGCTCGCTGGGTCCCAATCGCGGAACGTATGCGATCAATATTTCCGGCACATCGATCGGAGACGAGCGTTTCCTCGAATTCGTTCGCGAGCAGTTCAGGCGCTTTGTCATGCCTCCGCGGACCATCTGTTTTGAAATTACCGAAACGGCCGCAATCGCAAACTTCGACAAGGCCGCACGATTCTTCGGTGAGTTGAAATCCCTGGGATGCCTCTTCTCGCTGGACGATTTCGGTGCTGGGATGTCGTCTTTCGGATATCTAAAGCACTTGCCCGTCGACTTCATCAAGATCGACGGCAGTTTCGTCAAGGACGTGGCGAACGACTCCGTCGATTTCGCCATGGTAAAAGCGATCAACGACGTGGGACATGAGATGGGCAAGAAAACCATCGGTGAGTCAGTCGATGGCGAGGAAGGGTTGGCGGCACTACGCGAGATCGGAGTGGACTTCGGACAAGGTCATTGGATTTCTCCCCCGAGTCCTTTCCTGGCCCCGGCTGCCAGGGTGAACCCGCCGAGTACGGCATCGGATTTGCCCCGCGCTGCGCATCTGAGCCGACCGGTGCCCGTCTAGGATTACGAACCACAATTTGAGGAGTGAAACATGAATGCAAGTTCCGTGCGTGAATTGTCCTCGCACCCGAGGTGGGTGTCTTCTATGTATGAATTCGTGACGCCCTATTGGGACAACGTGGTCAACGGACCCTGGGCGGAATCAATCGTATCCGGGCAGCTCAGCGTCCGGCAGATGCAGGGATGGATCCTCCAGCTCTATCCGTTCATCTACGATTTCCCGAAGTTCCTGGCCGAGGGCTTGATCAAGGTCGAAGACGATTTTGCTCGAACGTTCCTGATCGAGAATATCCGCATAGAAAAGGCGCACGCCGAGCACTGGTTATGGATGGGCGAAGGGTTCGGCATCGATCGCCAGGAGATGCTCAATCTGGTAGAGGGTGAGACTCCCATCATGCGCGACGTGCAGTCGCTCACCGACTGGGTATGGCGCGTTAACACCAAGGGGTCGCTTGCCGAGGCCGTGGCCGCTACGAGCTTTGCCGTCGAAGGCGTGGCGGGGGCGTTGGCTAGGAGGATTTCCGAAGGCTTCGAGGCGTACGGCAATCGGCCCGGTGTGAAGATGAACCCTAGGACCTACAAGTGGATCAGGGAGCATTCACACTACGACGACGAGCACCCTCAATTCGCGCTGGAAATCATCAAGCACTACGCCCTGACCGAGCGCATGCAGCGCCAGGTCATGCTCGCTGCCAAGCGCAGTCTGGAACTCCTCAATCTGGCCCTGATGGCCTCCACGAACCTCTCCGGCCCGACGACGAAAGACCATTTGCGCGAGGCGGCATAAGAAGAACGGCGGAACCGCGGTCGAGAGAAAGACATCCGGGAGCGGATCCTAGGCTACGTCGCTGGCCCCATCCGCTCGATTATCGCAGCGCAGGGGGCGGTTGACGGAAGGGTACCGAATGCCCGGCCCGATTCGCCTCCCAGTCGCGAGGCGAAGAAAGCGTCGGCGGCCTCCGGCGACGCGTGCTGGTCCATCAGGCTCGCTTCCAGCGCGACGGCGATGAATTCCACGATGCGGCGTGCTTGAGACTCTGCGTGGCCTTTGTTCCCAAGCAAGCCCGATATCTCGCCCCGGGTTTTCCTGAGGCGCTCGCGGCCTCGGTTGATTTCGTCGTATAGGATCTCGAGACCAGACGGTTCGCGCTCGAACGAGCGCAGCGCGTCCAGACAGATCACGTTTCCCGATCCCTCCCAGATTCCGTTCAGCGGCGCTTCGCGGTAGAGTCTCGCAAGAGGTGCTTCTTCCACGTAGCCGTTTCCGCCCAGACACTCCATCGCTTCGACGACGAGCGGGGGCAGGCGCTTGCACAGCCAGTACTTGGCGATCGGGGTCACGAGGCGCATCAGGAGCCGCTCGCGCGCGTCGTTTCCAGCGCGGTCGAAGGCGCCCGCGAGACGGAACGCAAGCAATGTCGCGGCCTCCGTCTCGAGGGCGAGATCGGCGAGCACGTTCTGCATCAGCGGCTGGTCTGCCAGCCGGCGCCCGAACGCGTGGCGGTGAGCGGCATGGTGCAATGCCTGGTTGAGCGCCGCCCGCATCATCGAGGCGGAAGCGACGACGATATCGAAGCGCGTCAGGTGTGCCATCTCGATGAGCGTAGCGATGCCGCGACCCTCTGCGCCGATCATGCGGGCGCGCGTGCCGCGGTACTCGATTTCAGAGGACGCGTTGGAGCGATTGCCGCACTTGTCCTTCAGACGCTGGATCAGAAACGGATTGCGGGCGCCATCGGGCAGGGATCTCGGCACAAAGAAGCAGGTGAGTCCGGCATCGGCGTTCGCCAGCGTGAAGAAAGCGTCGCTCATCGGAACCGAGCAAAACCACTTGTGGCCGCTTAGCTCATATTCGCCGCTACCCGCCGGCACGGCCCGGGAAGAGTTTGCGCGCAAGTCGGACCCACCCTGCCGCTCGGTCATCGCCATGCCGACGGTGACGGCACGTTTTTGCGCAAGCGGCAAAGGCCGGGGGTCGTAATCGCAGGCGAGAATCTTGGGCTCCCACTCCGCGGCTAGATTTCGATCGTTCCGCAACACCCTTATGGAAGCGAAGGTCATCGTTACCGGGCAGGCGACGCCGTTCTCGCCTTGATTCCACAGATAGTTGAGGGCTGCACGGGCAACCCAGACGCCGGATTTGCTTTCGGTCCACGCGAGCGAATGCAATCCAGCGCCGAAGGCGAGCGACATCAGCTCGTGATACGCCGGATGGTACTCGACCGCATCGATGCGGTTGCCGAAACGATCGTGGGTCCTCAGCTCGGGAGCATGCCGGTTCGCTTGCGCCGAAAGCACTTGCATGCGTTCGCTGCCGACGAGTTCCCCCATCTGGTTTGCGCGCGCGGCGATCCACCCGCCGCCCTCGCGATCGACCGCTTCCCGGAGGATACGATCGGCCGACCATGCGTTGAAGCCGACCAGGGGTGGTGGCTGGTTCGCCGAATCAGAGGCATTCTTCACCCGGGGGTCGTCCATACTGCATACTGTAATGAAGTCGGCCTCACTCCGACAGATAGCACTCCATTTGGTGAAAAGAGGCGAGCGAAATGACCGATACGGGAAAGGAAGTTGCGACCCTCGCCGGGGGATGTTTCTGGTGCTTGGAAGCCGTGTTCGACGATTTGAAGGGTGTCGCCTCGGTCGAGTCCGGGTACATGGGCGGGAGGACGGCGAATCCGACCTATGCAGAAGTCTGCTCGGGTGAGACCGGCCACGCCGAGGTGACCCGGCTTTCGTTCGACCCCGAAGTGGTTTCGTTCAAGGAGATCCTGGAGGTATTTTTCGTGATCCACGATCCGACGACCCTCAACCAACAGGGTAACGACGTCGGAACGCAATACCGCTCCGCGGTCTTCTATCATTCGGCCGAGCAGAAATCCGAAGCGGAGCAGGTCATCGCGAACCTCAACTCGGCGGGGGTCTACGATGATCCAATCGTCACCGAGGTCGTGCCGGCGTCGCAGTTCTACGTCGCCGAGGACTACCATCAGGAATATTTCCGGCGCAACGCAGCGCAGCCCTACTGTGCCTTCGTCGTGAGGCCCAAGGTCGCAAAATTCCGGAAGCACTTTCTGGAAAAACTGAAGAAATGACCAACCTTCGAATGTCTGCGGTCCAGTCCGGAGCACGGAGCCCCGGACCGGCCGCAGCCCATTCGTAACCCGCTCAGGGCGCGGAATTCATGGGAATGGCCAAGCTGCTACGGGGGTCGGGGCAGGTCCTGCCCCGGGCGCGACCGCTACGGAAGGTACTCCGAGAGTCGTTTCCGTCATCGGCGCTGCCGGTTTCGCCGTAGCTTTCCCGGCCCGCTCCCAGCCCTGCATTTCTCGACCGCGTTGCCGCGGTCGGGCGGGTCATTGCAACTTCTCTTACCTACTTCTTCTTTTTCTTCGCTGCTTTCTTGGCTTTTCTCTTCTTCGCCATCACTAGCCTCCATCAAAAGTTAAAGAAGCAAGCACAGCGCCCGTCCAACTGCTGCGGGCGATTCGACCGCCGGGACAAGCCCGACAGCGAATCTTTGTGTCACTCGGCTCGCCGAGCGACTGAAAATTTCCTTTTCACCGCGTTGATCTCGCTTCTTCAGCAAGATTTCCATGTCAACGGTAAAAAATTTTCAGCAGCATTGCACATAATACGCAAAGCAGCAAGAAGTATTTCGCAGCAAAACCGTGGCGACGCTCGCGCAAACTCTTTTCGATCGGAAACTGTTGCGCCGGATCGACGCGAACGGGAGCTCTGGAGCTGCGCCGATTGCGAAGTGCAGAGACATCGTGCGATCACGTTCGGCTGCGATGCCGGAAGCTCTCGTTAATCGCAGCGGACACAAAACGATCGCGAAGAACGGTGATGGATTTCTCAACGAAGTGATTGCGAAGCGCGCCGGAGAAGGCGATTTCGATCACAACGCGCTTTTGCGGCCGTGGCTGCAAGACTCGGCGGCTGCCGCATTCAAGACACGCGCGCTCGGGGGCGAATTTGCCCGCGCAGTCCGCAAGCCGCTGCCCAGATAGTCGAGCACAAAGTCCGCGGCGCACGCCCGTGACCGGCGCAAATAGGAGGGGAAAATACGGGTCACGAAACGCACGAGAATCACGCATAAGGTCATGAATCTATTTGATGATTCCCTGTCATCTCAGCTCGGCGGACTGTAACATTTCTGAAATACCAGCCGCATACCATGCATGGGCTTTCAATCGCTTCTCACCGAACTCTTATCGGGAGGTTTCATGCAAGCCATACGCTTTTTGAGGACCAGCGTGCTCGCCGCTTCGGCTCTTGCGCTGGCCGCGGCGAGCCAAGCAAGCATCGCCGTCGACATCACCGGAGCCGGTGCGACCTTTCCCTATCCGATCTATGCCAAGTGGGCTGAAGCCTATAGGCAGAAAACCGGAGTCGGGCTCAACTACCAGTCGATCGGCTCGGGCGGCGGGATCAAACAGATCCGCGCAAGGACCGTCGATTTCGGCGCATCGGACGCTCCGCTCAAAGCCGACGAGCTGGCGAAGGATGGCCTCATGCAGTTTCCGATGGTCATGGGTGGCGTCGTGCCGGTGGTAAACATCGAGGGCGTCCAGCCTGGCAGGATGAAGCTGACCGGGAGCGTCCTGGCGGACATCTACCTCGGAAAGATCGGCAAATGGAACGATTCCCGGATCGCCGGCATCAATGGCGATCTCAAGCTGCCCGACCAAGCGATCACCGTCGTGCATCGCGCCGATGGCTCCGGTACGACCTTCATCTTCACCAACTATCTTTCGAAGGTAAGCAACGAATGGGGGGAGAAGGTCGGCAACAACGCTTCGGTATCCTGGCCGGCGCCCACGAGCTCCGGGGGCAAAGGCAATGAAGGCGTGGCCTCCTTCGTGCAACGCATCAAGGGCGCGATCGGCTACGTCGAATACGCCTACGCCAAGCAGAACAAGATGGCCTATACCCTGCTGCAGAACAAAGACGGGGCTTTCGTCGCTCCCAACGACAAGACCTTTCAATCCGCCGCGGCGGGCGCCGACTGGAAAAATGCCGCCGGCTTCTACGAAATTCTCACCGACGAACCCGGCAAGAACAGCTGGCCGATCACGGGAGCGACCTTCATCCTGATGCACAAGGCTCAAGCCGACAGCGAGAAGGCCAAAGAAGTCCTGAAGTTCTTCAGCTGGGCCTATCAGAACGGGGACGAGATGGCGCTCCAGCTCGACTACATCCCCATGCCCGACGACGTCGTGAAGCTGGTCGAGTCGGCATGGAAGTCCCAGATCAAGGACCCGGCAGGTAAATCGATCTGGTAAGACGTACGTGTCAAGCAGCCGAAGCCTTAGAATGAGCACCGTTGCCAATACGATAGAGGGGCTCCCGCGGGGCCTCTCCGACATGTCCAGGGTGTCTAAGCCGATTCCGGACGCGAGTCTCAGGAAGCACTACCGGCTCGATCAGCTGTTCCGCCACGCGACCTGCGGGTTCGCCTTCCTGGTCCTCGCACTGCTCGTCGGAATCATAGCGACCCTGATCCTGGGCAGCCTTCCGGCGATCAACGCCTTCGGTTTCAAGTTTCTCGTTACGGCTCACTGGAATCCCGTTACCGAGGAATTCGGTGCCGTGGTGCCGATCGTCGGTACGCTGGCTACGTCCTTCATCGCGCTTTTGATAGGCATTCCGGTCAGCTTCGGCATCGCATTGTTCCTCACCGAGCTCTCGCCGAAATGGCTGCGGCGGCCCCTGGGGACTGCGATCGAGTTGCTCGCGGCGATCCCGAGCATCATCTACGGCATGTGGGGACTCTTCGTGTTCGCTCCCGTGTTCGCTACTTACGTTCAGCCGGCACTGACTGGAACACTGGGCGCGGTTCCGCTCGTGGGCAAGCTGTTCCAGGGTCCGCCGATGGGAATCGGCATCCTCACCGCCGGCCTGATTCTCGCGATCATGGTGATCCCGTTCATCGCCTCGGTGATGCGTGACGTGTTCGAAATCGTACCCGCCGTGCTCAAGGAATCCGCCTACGCGCTCGGCTCCACGACCTGGGAGGTCGTCTGGAACGTGGTGCTGCCGTACACCAAGGTCGGTGTGGTTGGCGGGGTGATGCTGGGGCTGGGCCGAGCGCTGGGCGAGACCATGGCTGTCACCTTCGTCATCGGCAATGCGCACGGCCTCGCTGGCTCCCTGATGGCGCCGGGCAGCAGCATCGCTTCCACGCTCGCCAATGAATTCACCGAGGCCGTGGGCGACCTGTACTTTTCCTCGCTGATCGAGCTGGGCTTGATCCTGTTCGTCATTACCTTCGTGGTGCTGGCGTTCTCCAAGGTGCTGCTGATGCGTCTCGCGAAGCAGGAAGGACAGAAGACATGACTCTTGCGCGGAATCGCCGGTGAGTCTCTACGCGCGTCGGCTTCTTGTGAATCGCTTTAACCTCATGGTGTCGCTTTTTGCCATGATGTTCGGGCTGTTCTGGCTCGCGTGGATACTGTTTACGCTCTTCGAGGCGGGATTCCAGGCGCTCACACCGGATCTGTTTCTTCGCACGACGCCGCCGCCGGGTGGCACCGGAGGGCTCCTTAATGCGATTTTCGGTAGCCTCTTCATGGCTGCAGCCGGTACCCTGCTCGGCACGCCGATCGGCATCATGGCTGGAATCTATCTCGCCGAATTCGGCCGCCGCGGCTGGCTTGCGCCGGTCACGCGCTTCATCAACGACATCCTGCTCTCCGCACCATCGATAGTCATCGGCCTGTTCATCTACGAGGCGTACGTAGTGCACGTCAGGCATTTCTCGGCCTGGGCAGGCATCATGGCGCTCGCGCTGATCGTCATCCCGGTGGTGATCCGCACCACCGAGAACATGTTGCGACTGGTTCCCGACAGTCTGCGCGAGGCGGCGGCGGCGCTGGGCGCGCCACAATGGAAGGTGATCACCTTTGTGACCGTGCGAGCTGCCAAGGCGGGAATCATCACCGGCATCCTGCTTGCGATTGCCCGCATCAGCGGCGAGACTGCACCGCTGTTGTTTACCGCGCTCAACAACCAATTCTGGTCCATCAACATGAATGCCCCGATGGCCAATCTTCCCGTGGTGATCTTCCAGTTCGCCATGAGTCCGTATGAGAACTGGCAGCAACTCGCCTGGGCGGGTGCCCTGCTGATTACGCTGAGCGTGCTCGCCCTCAACATCTTCGCTCGGGTATTTTTCCGCAACAAGACACCGGTGTACTGATCATGAACGCGGCCGTTCTGCAATCGACACCCGAGACCGTGGTGCAGAAGATCGAGGTCAAGAACCTGAACTTCTACTACGGGGGATTCCATGCGCTGAAGAATATCAACCTGGGAATTCCCGAGCGCAAGGTCACCGCATTCATCGGTCCCTCGGGCTGCGGCAAGTCGACCCTGTTGCGAACTTTTAACCGGATGTATGCGCTCTACCCGAATCAGGAGGCAAAGGGCGAGATACTTCTCGACGGTGAGAACGTTCTCTCGCCCGGGCAGGATCTGAACCGCCTGCGCGCCAAGGTCGGCATGGTGTTCCAGAAGCCGACGCCTTTCCCGATGTCGATCCACGACAACATCGCCTTCGGCGTGCGCCTGTACGAGAGCCTTTCGTCCCGCGAGATGGACGAGCGCATCGAGTGGGCCCTGCGCAAAGCCGCCCTCTGGGAAGAAGTGAAGGACAAGCTGAAGCAGAGCGGCACGAGTCTCTCCGGCGGCCAGCAGCAGCGCCTGTGCATCGCGCGAGGGATCGCCGTCAAGCCGGAGGTTCTGCTCCTGGACGAGCCGGCTTCGGCGCTCGACCCGATTTCCACGGGCAGGATCGAGGAGCTCATGCACGAGCTGAAAACCGATTACACCATCGTGATCGTGACCCACAACATGCAGCAGGCGGCGCGCGTTTCGGATTACACTGCCTACATGTATCTCGGGGAAATGGTCGAATTCGGGGTCACCGACGAAGTGTTCATCAAGCCGAGGAAGAAGGAGACCGAAGACTACATCACCGGTCGCTTCGGCTGATCGGAGGACACGATATGAGCAGCGAGCACCTTTCCAAGCAGTTCGACGCCGACCTGGAGACTCTGCGCTCCGGCGTTCTGCAGATGGGCGGTCTGGTCGAATCCCAAATCCGCGGTGCCATCGAGGCGTTCGCGAGCGGCAACTCGGAACTGATCGATCAGATCATCGCCAGCGAAGCCCGCGTCAACGAGTGCGAAGTCCAGATCGACGACGATTGCAGTCATATCATCGTCAAGCGCCAGCCGGCCGCGGGCGACCTGCGCCTCATCATGGCGATCAGCAAGACGGTGACCGACCTCGAGCGCATCGGCGACGAGGCCGAGAAGATCGCGCGCATGTCCAGGCAGATTCACGACCGCGGGCGCACCGACCTGAACAGGTTCGCCAATATCCGCCACGCCGCGGATATTGCGCTGTCAATGCTGCGACAGGCGCTCGATGCGTTCGCGCGCCTGGATACCGCACAGGCGGCGAGCATCATCCGCCAGGACGTCGCGATTGACACCGAGTTTCGCTCCATTCTGCGGCAGTTGATCACTTTCATGATGGAAGATCCGCGCACGATCTCGACCGCGCTGGAGATCGTCTGGATCGCAAAAGCGGTCGAACGCATCGGCGACCATGCGAAAAACATCGCCGAGGATGTCATCTATATCGTCAAGGGCACCGACGTGCGCCATACGGCGGTCGAAGTGGTCGAGCGCGAGGCTCTCGGTTGATGCGCACCACACCGGCACCGCGCGGGAATGGGACAGCCATGGGTGGCGCGATCCTCGTAGTCGAAGACGAACCGGCGATCCAGGAGCTCATCGCCGTCAACCTCGAGCACGCGGGACACCAGGTGCTGCGCGCAGCCAGCGTCCCCGAAGCCGAGGCGCTGGTCCGCGAAGTACTGCCCGACCTCGTACTGCTCGACTGGATGCTGCCGGGCCCGCCGGGGATCAACTTCGCACGCCAGTTGCGTACCGATCAGCGCACCAAGGACATCCCAATCATCATGCTCACGGCACGTGCGCAGGAGCAGGATACCGTCATTGGGCTTGAGAGCGGCGCGGACGACTACGTCACGAAGCCATTCTCTCCGCGAGAGCTCCTTGCGCGAATCAAGGCCGTCATGCGGCGCCGCGCGCCCCAACTCACCGATGACGCGGTCGAGATTGCGGGGCTCAAGCTCGACCCGATCGCGCATCGCGTAAGCGCGTCCGGGACCCATCTCGCGCTGGGGCCGACCGAATTCAGGATGCTGCACTTCTTCATGACCCACACGGAGCGCGTCTACAGTCGCGCCCAGCTGCTCGATGAGATCTGGGGCGACCACGTCTTCGTCGAGGAACGAACCGTCGACGTCCATATACGCCGATTGAGGCAGGCGCTCGAGCCCACCGAGCATGATTCCCTGGTGGAAACGGTCCGTGGAACCGGATATCGCTTCAGGCGAACTCTGTCTTGACTAGCCGGCCAGAGCGGTCCGCTCTTCCTTTACCAGTGCTCGCAACTCGAGCTTGACCCCGACCGAGCGCCATTGCTCGGTCTCTTCCTCCAAGGCCGCTTCCGTCAGCGCGTGCTCTTCGAGCCAGGCGCGTGGCAGCGTTAGGTGAAAGCCGTTCTTGGAGGCCTTGCACGCCGGAGCGGGCAACTTGGCGTCTCGCCTGCTGAGGTGGAAAAGGACCGCCAGCCGCAACGCGACGATCAATGCCCACTCGGCGCTGGTCTCGGAGAGGTCTCCGATCTTGGCAAGTTTGCCGCGATGGGCGAGGACCAGCCGCGACAGGCGCGACTGCTCTTTCTGGGAGAAACCCGGCATATCGGCCTGAGCCAGAATGTAAGCCGAGTGCTTGTGATAGCCGGCGTGCGCGATTGAAATGCCGATCTCGTGCAGGTTCGCCGCCCAGCGCAACATCGTAGTGTCGGCTTCCGCAGGCTCGCCGTTCAGGTTTTCGTAGATGCTTTGCGCAAGCCGCGCGACGCGTTCGGCCTGAGCCGCATCCACCTGATAGCGCCGCATGAACTGGCGTACGGTCGCCTCGCGCATGTCGCGGTGGCCCACCCGCCCGATAAGATCATAGAGCACGCCCTGGCGCAAAGCCCCATCGGAAACCTCCACGTGCTCGATCCCGAATTCAGCGAGGGCCGCCGACATGATTGCTACCCCGCCGGGGATGATGGCGACGCGGTCCGCTCGCAGCCCGGGCAACTCGAGCTTGTCGATTGCGCCGGCCTTGACGAGCAGAGCGCGGAGCTTCTCGAGCCCGGAAGCGGAGATCCCCTGCTCGCATAGCTCGCACTCTCTGAGAATCGAGGCGAGCGATTTGGCGGTGCCCGACGAGACCACGGCGTGCTTCCAGCCCACGCGGCGGTACGCGTCCACGATGTGCTGCAGCTCGTTCGCCGCGGCGAGCTCCGCTCGCTTGAAGCAGGATTTCTCCAGGCGGCCGTCGGGAAAGAATCGGAGGCTGTAGCTTACGCAGCCCATGGAGATGCTTTCCATCAGCTCGGGCTCGAGGCCCGTGCCGATGATGAGCTCGGTTGAGCCCCCGCCGATGTCGATCACCAGGCGTCGCTCGGGCGACGGCGCGAGACTGTGAGCCACCCCGAGGTAGATCAGGCGCGCTTCCTCGCGGCCGAATATCACCTCGATGGGAAACCCGAGTGTCGCCTCGGCTTCCGCAAGGAAGGCCTCCGCGTTCTTTGCCACGCGCAGCGCGCTCGTACCCACGGCGCGCACCGCCGAACGCGGGAATCCGCGGAGACGCTCGCCGAACCGGGCGAGCGCTTCGAGGGCCCTCGCTTTGGTCGCCTGATCGATGCGCCGATCCCGCGTGAAGCCGGCGCCAAGGCGCACAGGGTCGCGCAGGCTGTCCAGGAGGTAGACCTGATCGTCGACGACCCTGCCGATCTGCAGGTGGAAGCTGTTCGATCCTAGGTCGAGCGCGGCCAGTGTCTCTTGTTTCACGGTTTAGAGAGCGGATCCTCTCAAAGGGCGAAACGACGCTATCATAATGCCACTACACGATAATGAATAAGGCGGGGGTACCGCCCTCTCTGTAACAATTCTGCAACAAGCCGTTTCTAGAGTCGACTCTTTTCGTGCTGCAGAGAACGCGCATCCCGGTCAGCAAGATCAAGCCGCAGTTTCTCGCTCGCGAGCTCGCTTTGCTCGCGTTCAACGAGCGCGTTCTCGCTCAGGCCGAGGACCGGCGTGTCCCGGTGCTCGAGAGGCTTCGTTTTCTCTGCATCCTGTCGAGCAACCTGGACGAGTTCTTCGAGATTCGGGTTGCCGAGCTGAAGGAGCGCATCAGGCTCGGCAACGAGATCGAAATTCCCGGGGAAACGCTGCCGGCGGAAGTGTTTCCGCAGATCAGCGAGCGTGCCCATGCCCTGGTCGCCCGGCAGTATCGACTGCTCAACAAGGAGATCTTCCCGCAGCTCGCTGATGACGGCGTTCGTTTTCTCGCCGAGCAGAACTGGACCAAGGAACAGCGCTCCTGGCTGCACAACTATTTCATGAGGGAAATGATCCCGCTGCTCACGCCCATCGGGCTCGATCCTTCACACCCCTTCCCGCGCGTCCTCAACAAGAGCCTGAACTTCGCCGTGCAGCTCGAGGGCCGCGATGCCTTCGGGCGCAACTCCGGCATCGCGATCGTCCAGGCGCCGCGCGCCCTTCCACGGGTGGTTCAGCTGCCGAAAGCGATCGCCGGCAGGGGGCACGTTTTCGTGCTCCTCACGTCCATCCTTCAGGCTTTCGTACAGGCCTTGTTCCAGGGCATGACCGTGCGCGGTTCCTATCCGTTCCGTGTCACGCGCAACAGCGATCTGTTCCTGGACGAGGAGGAAATCAAGAACCTGCGCACTGCGCTCGCCGGCGAGCTTTCCCAGCGCCATTTCGGGGATTCGGTGCGGTTGGAAGTCGCCGAGAACATGCCCACGGAACTCGAGCAATTCCTGCTCGAGCAGTTCCAGCTCACCTCCGACGACCTGTACCGCGTGGACGGACCGGTCAATCTGGTTCGCTTGATGCAGATCCCGGACCTCGTGGACGCGCCCAAGCTGAAGTTTCCCGCGTTCGTGGCCGGCCTTCCCAAGCAACTCGAGAAAAGTCCCGACCTCTTCCGGACCATCCGCAATGGAGACGTGCTTCTGCACCATCCCTTTCAATCTTTCGGACCGGTGATCGATTTCCTGGAGCAAGCGGTCGAGGATCCGAGTGTCGTCGCCATCAAGCAAACCGTTTACCGGACCGGAACCGACTCGGTCCTGATGAAATATCTGATCGACGCGGCTCTGCGCGGCAAGGAGGTGACCGTCGTGGTGGAGTTGCTCGCACGTTTCGACGAGGAGGCGAACCTCAACTGGGCGGCCAAGCTCGAAGAGGTCGGCGCGCACGTCGTCTACGGCGTGGTCGGATACAAGACGCACGCCAAGATGTCGCTGGTGGTGCGACGCGAGGAGGGCAGGCTGCGGCGCTATGTTCACCTATCCACGGGCAACTATCACCCGCGCACCGCGAAGCTCTACACGGATTTCGGATTGCTGACCGCCGACGAGAAGATCTGCCAGGACGTGAACGAGGTCTTCAAGCAACTCACCGGCCTCGGGCGCGCGCGGCGTCTCCATCACCTGTGGATATCGCCTTTCTCCCTTCACGACCGCATTCTGGCCGCGATCAAGCGGGAGGCCAACCACGCGCGCGGGGGCGAGCGGGCGCACATCATCGCCAAGATGAATTCCCTGATCGAGCCCAAGGTCATCGAGACCCTTTATCGGGCGTCGCAGGCCGGAGTGAAGATCGATCTCGTCGTGCGCGGCGTGTGTGCGCTCCGGCCCGGCATACTCGGCCTCTCGGAGAACATACGCGTGCGCTCGGTCATCGGCAGATTCCTCGAGCACTCGCGCATCTTCTATTTCCTGAACCGCGGAGAGGAGAATCTCTACCTGTCCAGCGCGGACTGGATGGGGCGGAACTTCTTCGGGCGTATCGAGCTCTGCTTTCCGGTCCTCGACCGCCGCTTGAAGGAACGGGTGATCCACGAGGGCCTCAAGCCCTATCTCTCCGACAACAGCCAGGCCTGGGAGATGGACTCGGAGGGCCAGTATCGGAGGAAGAAGTCCCTCGGGCGGATTCCGCGATCCGCGCAAGACCACCTCCTCGGGGAGCTCGCCGCCGACAAGTAGCCGGCGCCTCGGGTGCGGCGTCGCCGAAGGGAGTGAAATCCTCGTGACGCCAAAATTCTGTTGCTACAATCAACGCACCTTTTCCCTGGGAGGCCGTTTCATGCAGGAAAGTCCCTACAAGGGCAAGACCGGGCCACGCCGCCTGTGGAATGCGCTCGGCTATTCGCTGCAAGGCATGGCATCCGCGTTCCGGCACGAGGATGCATTCCGGCAGGAGTGCCTGCTCGCCGTCGTGCTCATTCCCGCGGCTTCTTTCCTCCACGTTGGCGGCACGGAAAAGGCGCTGATGATCGCGAGCGTCCTGCTCGTCCTCATCGTCGAGCTGCTCAACTCCGCGGTTGAGGCCGCGGTCGACAGGATCTCTCTCGAGAACCATCTGCTCGCGAAGCGCGCCAAGGATATCGGCAGCGCGGCGGTGTTCCTCAGCCTGATCAACGTCACGGTGGTTTGGGCGCTGATCTTACTAAAATAGCCGTCAAAAAACCTTAAGAAATCCTTAATCCCGTATTCATGTTGGGCGTGCACTGTGCGCGCGCATGGATACGCTTACCCAAACGCCCGGCGCGCGGAGCGCGCTTCGTGTCGCCGTCGTCACGGAGACCTATCCGCCGGAGATCAACGGTGTCGCCCGGACCGTGGGTCTCATGGTGGAGGCCCTGTGCGACCGCGGGCACGACGTTCAGCTCATTCGTCCGCGGCAGCGCAAGGAGCGCGGCCCCTCGGACGGGGGGCTGGAGGAGCGGCTAGTATCTGGCTTGCCGATTCCCTTCTACCGCCACCTGCAGATGGGATTCGCGCCTCCTCGGATGTTCCACAGGGAATGGGCGAAGCGGCGACCCGACGTCGTGCACGTCGTCACCGAGGGCCCCCTAGGCTGGGCCGCGGTGGGCGCCGCGAGGCGCCTGGGTATTCCGATCTGCTCGGACTTCCACACGAATTTCCACAGCTACAGCCGGCATTACGGAGTGGGTGTGTTCTCCGGGATCGTATCCCGCTACCTGCGCGTATTGCACAACCGGACCGATTGCACTCTTGTGCCCACGGGGGAGGTGCAGTCAAACCTGGAGGCGCTGGCGTTCGAGCGCGTGAGGGTGGTCGGACGCGGCGTCGATTCCTGGCTCTTCAGTCCTGCTCGCCGCAGCGAGCGTCTGCGGGCAACCTGGGGTTGTCGCGGAAGCGAGACGGTCGCACTGTACGTCGGACGTCTGGCACCGGAGAAAAACCTCCGTGTGTTCGTGGAGGGGGCCCTCGCGATGCGAGCGATCGATACCAACCTGCGGGTGGTTCTCGTCGGAGACGGCCCGCAAAGCGCCGAGCTGCGCGCACGGCACCCCGATTTCGTCTTTGCGGGAATGCGCACCGGCGGGGACCTGGCCGAGCATTACGCCTCCGCGGACGTGTTTCTTTTTCCCAGCACCACCGAGACGTTCGGCAACGTGACTCTCGAGGCGATGGCGAGCGGCCTGGCGGTGGTCGCCTACAAGTACGCCGCCGCGCGCCAATACCTCCGCCACGAAGTGAGCGCCTTGCTCGCTCCGGTGGGCGACGGCGCGGCCTTCGTCGGAATGGCGGAGCGGCTCGCCAAGGATCGGGATCTCGTGTCGCGCCTGCGCTCGGAAGCCCGGCGCGCCGCGGAAGGCGCGTCCTGGAAACGGGCCTTCGACGATCTGGAGCGCGTGCTGCGCAGCATCGTCGGCGCGAATCGCTCGGAGCTCGGCGAGCTCAGGGAGGATTCAGTCCATGTCGAGACTTGAATCGGGACTCGAGCGCCTTCGCCTCTGGGACTCGGCGCTGTGCGTGCGTTTCAACGGTGCCGTGCGCATCGCGCCCGTGCGCACCGTCTTTCGGGTGGTCAGCCGCCTGGGAGACGGCGTTTTCTGGTACTCGCTCATGCTCGCGCTGCTCGCTACAGGCGGGTCCTCCGCGTTCGGGGCGGTCGGGCGCATGGCCGGTACTGGTCTCGCTTGCACCCTGATCTACAAGTGGCTGAAGTCGAAAACCTCGCGCCCCCGGCCGTTCGCCGTATCGAGCGCGGTGCGCGCGGGCGCGGACCCGCTCGACCCCTTCAGCTTTCCCTCGGGGCACACCCTCCACGCGGTGGCGTTCTCGCTGGTCGCGATAGCCTTCTATCCGTTGCTCGCGTGGCTGCTGGTTCCGTTCACGCTCCTGGTCGCAGCCTCGAGAGTCGTGCTGGGCCTGCATTACCCCAGCGATGTGCTCGCCGGCGCCGCCTTGGGCGCGCTCATCGCCCTGGGCGCTCTCGCGCTTTGACGTCCCCGTCGGAACACCTTGTCGAATCCCGGACGGCTTGAGCTGGCTTCAAGCGCGTTCATGCGATAATCGCCCGGAAGCGCGAGGCGATATGGAATGAGCAACATCCTGGTCCGAACCGCAATCGTCGTCACCTTTCTGGCGGCTCTCGCGTTCGGAACGGGCATCGTCTTTGGTCCCGAATGGGGTTGGTCGCTTTTTTCCTTGGCGTTGCTCGGTCTGCTTCTGCACCACGCCCGGCACCTTCAGCAGCTCGGCCGATGGGCATCGCGCTCGCTCTCGGAATCCGTGCCCGAGGGCACGGGCGCGTGGGAGGAGGTCTTCACCCTTCTGTACCGAAGGCAGCGCGCGGAAATCGAGCAGCGCCGCAAGCTCGCACAATCGCTCGCTCGTTCCCGCCAGGCGGGCCGGGCGCTTCCCTACGGGGTGGCGATCCTCGACTCCGAGAGCCGAATCGTGTGGTGCAATGACTCCTGCGAGGCGCACTTCGGCATCGACGCCGAGGCCGATATCGGCCAGCCGATCACCTACTTGGTGCGCGAGCCCGAGTTCGTCGAGTACGTCGCGGCCGAGGATTTCTCCAAGCCGATGCAGCTCAAGACCGCGCGCGACGGCCTGGTGCTCTCGGTGCAGTTCGTTCCCTACGTCGATTCGCAGCGCCTGCTGCTGTCGCGCGACATCACGCAGGGCGTCCGGCTAGAGACCATGCGCCGCGACTTCGTCGCGAACGTGTCCCACGAGCTGCGCACGCCGCTCACGGTCCTCGTCGGTTTTCTGGAAACGGTCCGGGAGCTCAAGCTCGATCCCGAGCGCTCGCGCGACTACCTCAACCTCATGGCCGAGCAGAGCAAGCGCATGCAGCGCATCATCGACGACCTGCTGACGCTGTCGACGCTCGAGTCGGCGCCCGAGCCGCCGCGCGAGGAGCGCGTGGATGTCGCGCTGCTGCTTTCCCGGATCCACAGTGAGGCCACCGCGCTCTCGGGCGGCCGCCAGCGCATCACGCTCGACGCCGAGCCCGGGGTCGACCTGCTGGGATCGGAATCCGAGATCGCGAGCGCGTTCGGCAACCTTGCAAGCAACGCCGTGCGCTATACCCCGCAGGGGGGCGAGGTGCGTCTCATATGGCGGAGCTCGGCGAAGGGCGCCGAGTTTACGGTCGAGGACACCGGCGTCGGGATCGATGCCGAGCACATTCCCCGCCTCACCGAGCGCTTCTACCGCGTGGATCGCGGCCGATCGCGGGAGACGGGCGGCACCGGCCTGGGCCTCGCCATCGTCAAGCACGCTCTCGCCCGACACCAGGCGACCCTCGAGATCGAGAGCACGCCCGGCACGGGCAGCCGGTTCAGCGCCAAGTTTCCCGCCCGCCGGGTCGTTCCCGCACGCGCCCGCACCGCAAACGACGCGATGCATTGATCCGCAGGGCGCGGTCTGCGCGCTCTAGTCGTCGTCGCGGTCGTGCCCGTGGTCACTGCCGTGCTCGTCCCGCCCGTCGTGCCTGCCGCACAGCCGAATGGCGTGTCCCTGAACCGTTTCAGCGGGCTGAACGCCCAGCAGCGCGAGGATCGTGGGTGCAACGTCGATGTTGCGGACTTCCTCTAGCTCGTCGCGGCAGACGTGCGGGCCGGCGGCGTAGAAGATCGCGCTCATCTCGCGCAGCCGTGGATCGTAGCCGTGCGCGCCGTAGAAGTTGGGAACCGAGAGCGCCACCGTTGCCACAGCGTCGTCCCCGAGGCGCGGCACGACCGGGCTCTGCGTTCCGTCGAAGTTGTACCCCAGGCTCAAGGTCGCGTACACATCGCCGGAATCCTGGCCGATGACCCGGCTCGTGCCGAGACCAAGTGCCGGATCGCCCGGTTTCAGCGGGGCCGGCCGGGCGAACACCTGGTCGAAAACTGGAGCGCTCCGCCGGTGCGGCGCGTAGTTCGAGTTGGCGTCGCTGAACTCGCGAAGCGCCTCGACAAGCCGCTGCTGCAGGACGAGGTACTCGTCCGGTGTGACCGTGCCGTTCGGCTCCCGGCCCTGGAGACCGATATAGATGTTCGCGGCGGGTCCCGAGGTGATTGCGCGCACCTTGGCGGGGTCGAAACCCCTGGCGGCCAGGAACGCGCTCATGTTCACCGCGGTGTGGAACGGGGCGAACCCGTGGTCGGACACCACGACCACGTTGCTGCGCGGCACGCCGTGCCGGTCGGTGCCGACCGCGTCGATGACGCGCTGCACGGCCTCGTTGGCCGCGCGGTACGCGTTTCTCAGGTAACCGAGATAGCGCGCGCGCTTCGCCGGGTCCTGGTTCGCGCCGATGCTCGCCGGATCGCGCGGGTTCGACGCCTGGCGCGGGTCGGTCATCAGGAACTGATGCTCCGAGCCGTCCGGTTGCTCGATATAGATCATCACCAGATCGGCGTCGGGATTGCGCTCGATCGCTCGCAGCGCGAGGCGCGTCTGGTAGTCGACGAACGACCTCACCTGGTCCTCGTACATCGCTTCGAGCTCGAGATCGTCGAACGAGCCGAAGCCGGGGCTGAGGCGCTCCGGGATGCGGAAGTCTGCCTGTGCGCCCCAGAATCCGACGTTGTTGTTGATGTCGTCGACATCGGCGAGCACGGGCGCGTTTCGCGGGATGAAGCTAGCCGAGTAGCGGCCGATGTGCACGGTCGACAGGTCGGGCGCGAGGCGGCTCACGTAAAAAGCGAGGCCGGCACGGGTAGCGCTGCCTTCGAGGAAAAAGGGGCTCGAGCGCTTGTCGGCCGCCCGCACGTACGCCGGCCCCGTCGAAGGCAGGGTGAACGGGCCGGGCTCGATGCCACGCGTCTGATCGAAGAACACGAGCGTGTCGTAGTTCTGCGCGTGATCGTTCGTTGTGTCGAGCGCCGCGACAAGGATACGGAAGGTGGCGCCGCCCGCGCTGAAGGTTTCGATCGGTGCCGGCGTCTGCAGCACCGGGCTGAAGGAGGCCTTCCCGGCGGCGGCAAGCTGAGCGATCGTCATCGCCGGCGCGGGCGCGAAGCTCGATGCGCCGAGAACGAAACCGCTCGCGCCGACGCCCCCGAACGCGCCGAAGGGCACGGTGTAGTCGACTGTGCGCTTCGCCGCGGACTGGATGATAGGACTCCCCGCGAGGCCGGGGACGCGGATGTCCAGTCCGTCGCCGCCTGGGAAGGTCGCGGTGACCACGCGCATGCCGGTGATGTTCTCGGCCAGGTTGGTGGAGACGCGCGTCCAGCCCTCGCGGGCGTTCTGCCACGCGACCGCGGCGTGGCGGAGGTAAATGCGGTTGGCGATTAGCAGCACGAGGCCCAGCCACGCGACCGAGAGGAACAGCCAGATGCTGGTGCCGGCCAGCATGATGGCGGCGACGATCATCATGAGCCCGTTGGCGACGATCGTGTGCAGGCCCCAGACGTTGATTTCGCGCAGGCTGGCGACGTCGCTGGTGCACCGGCTGATGATGCGGCCGAGCTTGGTGCGGTCGTAGTAGCTCATCGAGAGCTTCTGGAGGTGATCGAACAGCGTTCGGCGGAGGGCGAACTGCACGCGCTCGCCGGCGCCGGTCATCACGAGGATCGTGAAGCGCTGGAGGATGACGGCAGCGGTGAGGACGATAGCCCAGAGCACGACGAGCAGCACGATGTGGCGCACCGCGATGCCGGGCGTGGCGGGCATGGGGGCGAGAGAGTGACCCG
>Ga0137403_10002635_pt1 | contig 21840 bp, 18 predicted proteins | sample CZOMad2_1_16fung_FD_122057 | JGI IMG/M metagenome (GOLD analysis project Ga0137403, IMG submission 122057) | Vadose zone soil fungal communities from Angelo Coast Range Reserve, California, USA - CZOMad2_1_16fungal (Hybrid Assembly) | ecosystem: Environmental > Terrestrial > Soil > Vadose zone...
ATGTTAGTCATTCCCGCGATCGACCTCAGGCAAGGTAAGTGCGTTCGTCTGACGCAGGGGCGTAAAGAGGCGGCCACCGTCTACGATGGTGATCCGGTCAAGGTCGCAGAAGATTTTGAAAGAGAGGGCGCGCGGATGCTTCACGTGGTAGACCTCGATGGCGCATTCTCCGAATCCAACGCACTCAATCGTGAAGTCCTTCAGTGCATCACTCGCGCTATAAATATCCCGGTGCAATTTGGCGGCGGATTGCGCGCCGCCGAAGACATCGAGCAAGTCATCGGTTTAGGTGTCGCCAGAGTAGTGATTGGAACGCTGGCGGTGGAGTCACCTGACGCGCTGGCAAAGATGGTGCGGCAATTTGGCGTTGAGCGCGTCGCGGTCGGGATTGATGCGCGAAACGGCCAGGTGGTGACTCGCGGCTGGGAGACCGAGAAGCAAATGAGCGCGTTGACTCTGGCTCGCCAGATTGCCGCCGCCGGAGTCGAGCGGATCATTTATACAGACGTCTCTCGCGACGGCACTCTCCGCGGCGTAAATATCGATCAAACGTGCTTAATCGCGGACGCGTCTGGCCTGAAGATTACAGCTTCTGGCGGAGTCGCATCCCTTGAAGATATAGAACGGCTCAGGGCGGTAATCGATTGGGGTGTTGACAGTGTGATTATTGGAAAGGCCCTCTACGAGGGACATTTCACTCTCCCGGATGCGATTGCCAGCTGTTAGTATCACGACCGTCCCTCTTCGTTTCGCTTTCGCCGCGTAGAGATTCCTCTGCCCAGCAACCCTATTGGCCTATTAGCGTAACCCCGAGGCCCACACTAGGTAGGGTCCGAATCAAAAGGAAACTTATGGAAATCGTGATAACAGTGAGATTAGTATTGGTGCCGAGGGTGGGAGTCGAACCCACACGACCTTGCCGTCAACGGATTTTAAGTCCTTTCTCGGTGACCTTACCAAACCTTACGAAACGTGATGAATCAATATTTACTGGACTCTTAGTCGTCAAAGTCAACTACGTCCGGTTATGTCTTAACACGAATCAGCCTCATCTTAGCCTCATCGTTGCGGCTCACGCAGGGACACCATGCTCCAACACTGGTGTGGTCCAGTCAACACCGGCCGCTCCTGACGATGGGCCGCCGTCTTGCTCCGCCGTGGTCGTTTGCTTCTTAAGTTCAAGCCTTCTTCCCGATAAATACGATAAGTCCGCTTGTGATTGTCTCGCCAGCCTTCCCGCCGCAGCAGGATCTGAATCCGCGGGAATCCATATCGTACTCGCGTCTCCGCGATCTCTCTGATCCGCTGTCTCACCGCCCGGTCGTCGCGGCGATGTTCGACATAACGAAACACCAAACGAGATAGCAGCACCACGGCGCAGGCCCAACGCTCCGACACGCGATAGTCCGCCAGTAATCTTTCGGCCAGCAGCCTTCGCTGTCTGGCTCTTAAAGCTTTTTTTTTAACACGTCCTGGAGCATCTGTTTGTCCAATGTCAGGTCCGCCACGATCTGCTTCAGCCGGCTGTTCTCTTCTTCCAACTGCCGCAGCCGTCTCAGCTCGTCCGGTCCCAACCCACTGAACTTCTTCTTCCAGTTGTAGAACGTGGCTTCGCTCACACCCAGCTTCCGGCACACTTCAGCTACCGCTACTCCGCTCTCTGCCTGCTTCAAGGCGAACACGATCTGCGACTCTGTGAACTTCGATCTCTTCATGGCAATTACGTCCTTCCATCATTCCATAATTGCCCGCCTTTCTCTATTTTATTCCGGTACTGTTTTTAGGGAGAAGGTCAGATCAAAACCACAAATCTGTTTACATAAGTCAAGGCCAGACCCGTCAGAAAGCATGTGATCTATAAGATACAGATCAAAGGAACTCTGTTTTGCCAGGTTCAGACCCTCAAGAAAGCTATCAGCGGAAATGATTTCGTGGTTTGAGCGAGTGAGCAGGAGACTGACCATCTCGCGCGTATCCTCATCGTCTTCAATGTAAAGGATTCGTTTGGGGTGAGCGGGGTTGCTTCGGCTGCATCGCGATTGTCAGTAATCTAATACAAGGTAACCCATTGTTGCCCGGCGAGCAGGAGGGAATCAACCAGCAAGCCAAGCCTTCGGCATTGCCAGGCACTTGTCAGAGCAACTTACTTGATCAGAGGAGACGATGAGTAACCGAATTGCAATCAAGACTGAATGTGCGATTATTATGCCGCGATGTCAGTTGCATCGTTATAGCTCTTAAGAATAAGACACATCCAGCCTGAACCTCCAACATGCCGCCCCTCGATATCAGTGACGCAGCTAACCGAGATTCGGCGGAACGATCGACGCAAGAAGACGAGATCCAAACAGCCATTAGCGTTCGCAGAGTTTCCAAAAAATGTGGACAACTACAAACGCTGGCAAACGTCAGCTTTGAAATTGCGCAAGGGGAAATGCTTGTTATCCTCGGACCATCAGGCGGGGGAAAAACAACGCTTCTGCGGATTGTTGCCGGACTTGAAGAGCCCGATAGTGGAGACGTCTATCTGAACGGCGTGAGTGCGAACCAATTAACCCCGCGAGAGCGGCAACTCGGAATAGTATTTCAGGAGCAGGCGTTATTCCCGCGGATGACTGCGGAAGAGAACATTGGTTACGGCTTGCGAATACGCAAGGTTGATCGGAGCCGCGTTCGCCGTCGGGTTGATGAGTTGCTTGAGCTAACAAGTCTGGAGAACCACCGTCGCAAGTATCCTTCGCAATTGTCCGGTGGTCAGCGTCAACGCGTCGCGGTGGCGCGGGCTCTGGCTCATCAGCCAGCCGCGATGTTGTTTGACGAACCGTTTAGCGCGCTCGATGCCGTGGCGCGGACAGAACTGCGACGCGATATTCGTTCGCTGCTGCGCGAATTGAAGGTCACAGCGCTCTTCATCACGCACGATCAGGAAGAGGCGCTTGAGTTGGCGGATCGGGTAGCCGTGCTAAACGAAGGCGTAATTGAGCAAGAGGGAACGCCCTTTGAGATCTACAATCATCCGCGCAGCGAATTCGTGGCGACCTTTCTCGGCGCGGCGAATGTTCTAGTCGGCACTTGGCGGGGCGGTCGAGTGGTTCTTGGCTCCACGCAATTGAATGTTCCACCTCATACTCCCCGCTTCGCCGAATATCAACCAGTCAGAATCGTCTTCCGGCCCGAAGATGCCGTCCTGAACTTTCAGCCACAACTATTGGGCACTCCTTTTTTTCTGGGTCGCGGCATTGTCGAAGATGTCTACTATGTCGGGCCTATTGAGCGACTGCGAATTCGACTGACTCTCTGGAAACCCCCGGACGATAAGCAGCCAAACAAACCGCTTGCCTTAGTCGATGAGACATATGCGACCGGCTTCCCAATCAACGTTAGCCGTTCGAAGTGGAAAACGTCCGAGATGCAGCTATCGATGGGCGACCCGGTCGTCGTCGGACTAAAGGATTATCGCTTGCTGCCGTACTACCCGATCGGCGTTTAGCTCTGACCAAAAAACCGCGTTATTTCAGCAGCTAAAGAGGGCTTAGCGCCCGCAACAAAAAAGTCATTTGACACCAATCGTCACTCGGTCTATAAACTCCTATCTAATTACTAGGAATAAGAATGAACGTCTCGACGAAGAGTGAGTACGGCTTGCGGGCGCTAATATATTTGGCGACAAACAGCCAGCACGAAGCCATACCTGCTAGAGAGATCGCCGAGAAGTGGAGCGTACCAGTGAAATATCTGGAGCAGATTCTGAAGACCCTCAAAGAGGCCGGACTCATTACCGGCCAGGTTGGCGTCGGCGGTGGTTATCGCTTGACACGCACCGCTTCCCTCATTACCGCCGGCGAAGTGATTAGAACCCTCGATGGCCGGCTGGCCCCAATGGGCTGTGTTAGTTCTTACAACTATGAACAGTGTGAGTTCGAACCTACTTGTGGACTGAAAACCCTCTGGACCCGAACGAGAGCCGCGATTGTTAGTGTGATCGATCAAACTACCATAGCGGACTTGTGTACGCCCCCCAAGCAGAGCGTCGTGAATATTAAATCTGTCTCACGACGATAATCCCCCGGGTTACAAAGTGTGTGATCTAAGCGTTAATGCTGAGGCCCTTCTGTTTTCCAAACACCCACTAAGTTAGTAGGTGTTTGGAGAGTCTCCGCCCCCGTGCCTGACCTGATCATCCTTGGAGTTATTTCATGACGCCTACTATCGAAAAATTGATTACGCGAGTGGTCGAGAGCTTCGCTGGAAACATTCATCAAGAGCTGCAGCAGAACAAAACAATCGTTGTCGGCGCGAGTGATGGCCCGCTGTTGTTGGCTGGGGAGATCGCCAAGACAGGATCGCCAGTGACGATTATCGATAGCGATCCATCGGGTAATCGCGTCGTTCCGTACTTGTCAGCAACCGAAGTGATTCAGGGCGATCCTACCGATGTCGAGATTCTTAAAAAGGCCAGAACGGAACATGCCACCGTTCTCGTGGCAGCAACTCTGAGCGACGAAGTAAATCTGGCTGTTTGCCGAACAGCGGAGATGACTTTCGATCCAATACGTCTAATAGCGCTGGTTAACGATCAGGCGAACATTGCTGACTTTGAAGTGCTCGGTTATGAGGTTATGAGTTTGGCAAGAGCGGCCCTCACGCTATTAAAGAAGCCCGAGTTGAGCGCTGAATTGCGCGAGCTATTCAAGGAACGTGATGCAGATGAAATACTAACGGAGATCTCTGTGAATTCGCCAGTTGTCCTCGGTCGAAAATTGTCGTCCATCTTGATAGGTGACTGTGACCTTCTCGAACTACGTCGCTGGGGCAAATCAGTCTTGATCGATGATTCAACCACGCTGCAAATTGGCGACTCTATAACCCTGTTTGGAAACGTGCGCGCTGTTGAAGCCGCAAGTCATCAACTAAATCCTCAATGCTGATGTTAGGTCGATAAAGGGCTCAGACGAAGCGATGGCTATGGTTTCAGAGCAAGGAGATAAATTCCGATGAGACAAACGACTATCAGAAGGATCAAGACAACTTCATTATTTTTCTTTGTGACCGGGCTTGTCCTGGCTGGAGGCTGCTTGCCAAAACAGCCGTCAGATTCGACCGGTGGTATCAATATTACCCTCTACGGCTTTTCGATTATGAAAGAGTCATTGGAGAAGGCGATCTATCCGGCGTTTACGGCGAAATGGAAACGCGATCACGGACAGGATGTGCATTTCACTTCCTCGTTCGCCGGCTCCGAAACCGTCACCAACCAAATCCTACAAGGCGTCAAGGCCCAGATCGCGATCCTTTCGATCGATCGTGATGCGCAGCGAATTAAGGATAGCGGTCTTCTCACCACTGATTGGCACGCGCTGCCACAAAAAGGAATTGTTAACAGAACACCTTTTGTGATTCTGGTGCGAAAAGGAAATCCGAAGGACATTCATGATTTTGCCGACTTGGGGAAACCCGGAATTCGATTAATCCATCCCGACCCGATCAGCTCGGGCGGAGCGCAGTGGTCGATTCTCGCAATCTATGGTTCCGAACTTGTGAAGTCTGAGAAACAATCCGGCGAGAAAGATCCGACCCGTGCCCTGCAAACACTTCAGGCTGTTTGGCGCAATGTATTCTCCAGTCCGGCGTCAGCTCGGGAGGCTCGCACCACCTTTGAACTCGGCAATGGCGATGCATTGATAACTTACGAACTCGACGCCCTGCTGATGAAAGAACAGAACGCCACAGCCGATGCGGAAATCGTGATTCCAGAGGCCACTATCTTCAGCGAGCATCCCGTGGTCTCAGTCGATCGGAACGTATCGGCTGCAGATCGGCCCATAGTCGACGCTTTCATTCAGTACCTGTTTACTGAAGAAGCTCAACGAGCCTTCGTGAAATTCCATTTTCGTTCCAGCACTAACGAAGCCCTCGACAAAGAAAACAAAGAACTCGTCACTATCAAATACCCCTTCACTGTCGACTATTTTGGGGGCTGGGACAGAGCCTACCCCGAGGTAATCGAAGGAGTCTTCCGCAGCCAGGTACAGCAAAGAAAGTAAACCACTTTCTTTATCTAACAGGAGGGGGAATTATGTCTTACACTTATGGGCGTTGGACGCGGTTTGCAGCGGTGTTCACCATGGTCCTGACGATAGCCGGCAAGATCGAGGCTCAGGCGAATCAGGTACCCAAGAGTGACAACCAAAGCTGGAACGATCTTCAAATTTCCATTTCGATGACTAAAAAGGTTGACTTCACCACGCAGCTAACGGGAAGGTTCGGCGATAACATCACCCAGCTCGTTGATTTGCGTTATGGAGTTGGTTGGGTCTTTCGACCAAATAAGTACCTTTCGTTTAATCCCTTTTATTTTCATCGCGAAGCTCGGCCACCAAATGGGAAACATGAAAGCGAAGACCGGTTAACACTCGGCGCCACGGTTCGGTTTCCTCCCGTTGGTAAATTCACTCTCGCCGATCGGAATTGGTTTGAGCGGCGCTGGCGCGATCCCCAGGTAAACGCCTGGCGCTATCGCAACAGGGTGCAGCTTGAACATCCCTTCACGGTGGAGAAGAAAAAGTTCACCTGGTTTGTTTCCGACGAAGTGTTTTATGACTGGAGCCTACATGTTTGGCCTCGGAATCGTTTCAGTGGCGGCATCACCCATCCTTTCAATAAGCACTTAACACTCGAGTTGTACTACACGCGACAGAATGACGGGCGTACTCGTCCAGGAGATCTCAACATAATCTGGTCGGCGTGGCGGGTTAGGTTGTAATCAGATTGAGAGGTTAGAGATGTTCGATTCAAGCAGGCGTTCAAGAACAGCAAGTAATTCGTCAGGATCAAAAGGCTTCGCCAGATAGTGTTGAGCACCTGAATTCAAGGCAGCTTGTTGATGTTCTTCGTCCGCGTACCCCGAGCAAAAGATAATCGGAACCTTTGAATCAAAGCTGCGAATCTGGCGACATAGGTCGATCCCGGATCCGTCTGCAAGCGTGTGATCTATCAGGTACAGATCAAAGGAACTCTGTTTTGCCAGGTTCAGACCCTCAAGAAAGCTATCAGCGGAAATGATTTCGTAGTTTGAACGAGTGAGCAGGAGACTGACCATCTCGCGCGTATCCTCATCGTCTTCAACGTAAAGGATTCGTTTTGGATGTGACGTTTGGTTCGGCTGCATCAGTTACGTGTCGGTCTAAGTCAGAATAACCATCCGGCCCGACGAGCGGGAATCAATCAATAGGCAAACAAGACTTGGCATTGCCATGCACCCTTAGCAGTAACTCTTACTTGATCAGAGGATCAATCGATCGTCCCTCATGAATTTCACGAGCGCGCGAAAGTGCCGCCTCGACATGCGGTGTCAGGTTCTCTTCGCCGAAATGCAAAAGGAATTCCGACTGTCTTAACAACTTCTGGGGCTGGCTGCGAGCGCCGCACATTAGTAAGGTGCGACCGCTGGCACGCAGCCGATCCGCCAGCTTTTCCAATTCATGAACGCCGGTGGCATCGATTGCGGTCATATTCCTCAGCCGGAGAATGACGATTGGCGGCAACGATTCAAGATCAGCGGTCGCTTCGGCTAGTTTCTCCGTGGCCCCAAATAAGAACGGGCCGTGTATCCGTAGCACCAAGACATATGGAGGCAGAAGCTTGTCTTGCAAGACATGCGGACGGCCGTCTTCGATATATTCGTCGGTTACCGGAGCTACCGTGGTCGTCTGGGACACTCGGTAGATATAGAGTAACGCCGCCATGAGCATCCCGATCTCGACCGCAACGGTCAGGTCGGCGAGAACCGTGAGCGCGAAAGTTATGACCCACACGGCGATGTCCGCTTTTGACAGCGTGAGAATCGTCTTTACTTCACGCCACTCGCTCATGTTGTAAGCCACCACAAAAAGGATCGCCGCGAGTGTGGCCAGCGGGATGAACCGAGCGAGCGGCGCCGCCACCAGGAGGATTGCCAGTAGGGTAGCCGCATGGACGATGCCGGCGACGGGCGTACGTGCGCCCGACTTGATGTTGGTCGCGGTGCGAGCTATTGCGCCGGTGGCAGGTATTCCTCCAACCAATGGCACGACCAGATTCGCGATTCCCTGCGCCAGGAGTTCCATTTGCGAGTTATGTTTGTCGCCGGTCATTCCATCCGCGACAACTGCAGATAGCAGACTCTCGATTGCCGCCAGCATCGCCACGGTAACAGCGGCCGGTAAGAGCGGCATGATCAGATCGAAGCGAAACTCGGGCAAGGAGAAATGTGGCAATCCTGTTGGGATGCCGCCGAACTTACTGCCTATTGTGTCGACTGGAATTCCGAATGAAGCGACGGCGACCGTGGTCAGCGCGAGGGCCACGATTGATCCGGGGATGCGCTTCGTTACTCTCGGAAGGACCAGGATTATGACGAGCGAAACGACCGCGATCAGCACTGCGGGCAAGTGAATACTCTTGAGACTTCCGGCGAGCAGGCTCATGCGGGAAACGAAATTCCCAGGCACCGGTCCGGTCTCAAGCCCCAGGAAGTCCTTGATCTGCGTCGAGGCAATCAGAACGGCGATTCCGTTGGTAAAGCCGATTGTGACTGGCCGCGGTATATACTTCACGGCCGTGCCCACCCCAGTAATGGCCATGACGATGAGGATTAAACCCGCCATCATCGTCACCATCAACAGACCTGACAATCCATGGACAGCGATGATTCCCGCGACGATGACCACGAAAGCGCCCGTTGGGCCGCCAATCTGCAAACGCGATCCGCCCAACGCCGAGATTAGAAAGCCGGCAACCACTGCGGTGTAGATCCCAGTTTGAGGAGTCACGCCCGAGGCGATTCCAAAAGCCATTGCCAGCGGCAGCGCTACCAGTCCGACTGTGACACCAGCCACCAAATCCGAGATCAGTTCTCTTCGCGCATATCCGCGCCGGAGGCATGAAATCAATCTCGGGGTCCATTTTTCATTCGCCGTCTTCATGACTGACTCAGTTGTTTAAAGCGCTCCGAATTCCGCAATGCTTACTGATTCTTTCAGCACGACGGAACGTTCAAGAAAAACAAATCGCACCAGTATTCACACTAAGGACTGCTTCCGCGCGGTCGTTCACGTGGTTGAAACTCGATGGCGAACACGAATTGGATTTACGCATCCAAAACAGACAGATGAGCGGCATTTGCAACTCAGGCCTTCGAGTTCTAACTCGTAGAGGTAGTCGGCAGTGATCTCTTCGCCTGGCTCAATGTCTCTGCCCGCATAAAGAAAAATGCGGGCCCGCAAAACCACCAGATAACAGGATGGGTCGCAAGAATGGTTGATGTATTCGGTGCCGTTTCCGCCGCAACTACCATCGATCGCGCATTCGAGGTCTACGTCACAAATGTATTTGCGGCCGGGCTCACAACGCCTACGCTCAGCCTCATCGATCGTGATCTTCTCTCCTACGTATTCGGCGATTAGTTGGTGACTATGAAAGCGAACCGCAGCAAAACAGCCTCGCCCTTCGATCGACGAACGTGAGATTTGAAGTCCTGGGGCGACAGCATTCTCCAGAAGCAATTCTGAGTATTCATCTGGGAGGTTTGGAGCTAACACGTCGGGGTCTCGATAGCCTTCGGTTGCTCTATCGAACCCGAGTGGCACGCGGCGAATGTGAGGGTATGGCATGAATCTGCTCCAACATAGTACGGACCCCGACGAGATGATTGTTAAATATCTCCTTGGCCACATCGAGCAACTTGAAGATGCTTCTATCGGCCACGGAATAGTAGACACTTGCGCCTTCTTTACGGGCCACTACAATATTTCTGTTGCGTAGCACTGCAAGTTGTTGCGAGGCATTGGCCGATTCAATTTCAAACCGTTGGCTGATCTCATTGACAGTTAGTTCACCATCGCGGAGCGCATCCAGAATGGATATCCTCAACGGATGAGCGAGCGCCTTAAAGAATTCGGCCTTGAAGTTGCTCAACTGTTGTCTCGATCTGGCCTTATTCATCTCTAACTGATCCTTTTGCAGGTATGCACATCTGCATAGTCTTGCATATTCTGGATCGGTATTGCACTCCAGTCAAGATATGGACCCTCACCGCCCAGGTACGTAGTAGCGACCGTTGAGGTTGAAATCTTCCGGCGCGAGCGACTTGCCCCACATTATTGTGTTTCTCCGATTCAACTCTTTCCAATAGTCATCCCGATAGATACCCGGGAACGCGAGAGACTCTGTCAGCCGATCACGCGGGCCGACGTACAGCCATGCGTCAGCGACATCCTCCATTTTCGGCTCCGATCTGGAGTCAGCCAAAATGGCGTTCTTCAATTGCGGCCAGCGTAGTCGAGGGTGGAGAGCGCCGATCCATGTTCCCTTCAGAAGCGCCAGTGACCCGACCGCCCACGTTTTCAGATGCCACTCCAGTTCATCGTTTCGCTCGGTAAAACCGGTGTGAGTTATCACGATGAACATCGACTGCGGATGCTGTGACTCAATACGAGCAGTGACGTTACTTTTGTCAATCCCACGCACAAGATGCGCACCTCCAACTACCAGCAACGCCCGGCGTCCCCTGGAAAGAACTTCCTTCTCTACTACTGAAGCGAAATGTTCATCTCTGCGAAACAGCCAGTGCCCCCACTGCTGATAAGTTTGAGTCTTACTCCAATCAATGGGCGGGTCACCCAGAAGGACGCGAATCTGTTTCTGTTTCGGTAGCGAGTGATTGACTGACCGAATCGTGGCAAAGAACTGTTCATAAACAGGCGCATCCCAAACCAAAATCTGGGTAGTGTTGCGCCACGCCTGGCTAAGTTCCGCCGGAGAGACATCGTTGCCCGAAACGTACCGGTCAATCACATCTTGATATAATGCGTTACCGAACTCCACCACAATGTCGTTGACTCTGTTCGGGAAGTCAGGGTTTTTGACGAGGGAGCCAATGAACTCGTATATCTCAGGGCAATCGTGAGCATCCCCCAGCGCAACAATGGGGTATTTGTCGAATGCCTTGATCATCGCTTCGGTAGCGGCAACAGGGCGAGGAGCACTGGATGACGACGGCGTCGACTGTCCTACCACAAGACTTAACGAGCAAAGGGCCAGTAGGGTCACAAGCTGAAAGCCAACGATGGATGAACGAAGCAGTGAGTTTGAAAAGGACTTGAAAGGACTTTGATTCTTCAAGAGGGCACCTCGCTTTCTTCGGTTCTTTGCGAAACTTCACCGTGGCACTTGGTGTCGCCGAACCTACGAGAGATTAAAGCAGAGTGCCTCCCGCCCCTTACAGCGCCCGCAGTATAAGCCGCTTCGGCTGGGAGTGTCGAATCGCCGAACTCCGTATTATGCCCAACCGTTGGGTGTAAGCCGTCGGATGCTGCTTCTTAGACGCCAGCGTTGTGAAACCGCGAACCAAATCAGAGGGCCACCAAATTAACACCACAAACTTACCCCACTACCGAAGCTTTGCCGAAGTGTTCAAGAGATTTCCGGGATGGCAAGACTCAACCCTAGCGGTTACGAATAGCAGAAGTCTTCGCCGAAGACTTCGAACTCATTCAGGTATGGTCAAATGGAACGTAGCGCCTTTGTCGATTTCCGCTTCAGCCCAAACACGACCTCCGTGACGTTCAATAATACGGCGCACGATTGAGAGGCCAACACCGGTGCCTTCGAACTCGTGCTGACTGTGGAATCGCTGAAAATCACCAAAGAGTTTTTCAGCTCTTTCCATGTCAAATCCGGCGCCGTTATCGCGAACAAAATAAGCCCTCTCTCCAGCTAGCTGATCACATCCGATCTGGATCGTCGCCCGCTCACGTTTGCGCGTGAATTTCAAGGCATTCGAGATGAGGTTAGTGTAGACCTGTTTGAGCAGCGCCGCGTCGCCAAAACATTCAGGTAGTTCACTGACATTGAGTTCGACTTCCCGACCGACAGTCTCACTCCCCAAATCCGCGATTACTCGATTGACGAGTGCAAAAGTGTCTACCTTCTTCTTGACCAGGGTGTGACGTCCCAAGCGAGCCAGTCGAAGCAGATCATCAATCAACTGGTTCATGTCGTGAGCGCTGGTCCTCATCATGTCTAGGAGGTGCCGACCGTCATCTGACAATTCAGGTGCGTGATCTTCAAGCAGAATGTTGGAGAAACCGTCAATCGCGCGCAACGGCCCGCGGAGATCATGTGACACCGAAGCGGAAAAGGCCTCCAGTTCTTTGTTGGCGACGCCGAGTTCCCGGTTGGCTGTTTCCAGTTCGGCGGTGCGTTGTTTCAGGGCTCGATCCAGTTCAGCGTTTTCTACGCGGAGTTGACGGACAGCGAGAGCGCGGGAAAGGACGGGAAGGATCACGCTTACTTTGAAGGGCTTTAGGATGTAGTCGAGCGCGCCAGTCTTCATCGCCTCGACGGCCGTGGAAATGGTGCCTGCGCCGGTCATGATAATGCCGACCAGATTTGGATCGATCTGCATAGCTCGGCGAAGCACGGTTATTCCGTCCATCACCGGCATCATTAAGTCCGTGAGAATCAGATCGAAGCGCTGATCTCGCAGCGCTATGAGGGCGTCGTCGCCGCTGGTGACTCCAACCATCTCATAATCGTGGAGGCGCAGCGTCTCACAGAGTGCTTGCATCTGCGCGACCTCATCATCGATAACAAGAATTCGGGTTATGGGGTCTGCCATGGCTCACGACTGCTTTCGTTATGACACATTCCCGCAAAGACCAGCCAGCGCCACGCGCAGGTCGCGTAGTTTCGACGGCTTGTTGAGCACGCGATCAACATGTGGAGGAACATCACCTTCAGCAACCAGGCGTTGGCCCCAGCCGGTGAGCAGGATTATTGGCGTGGTCGGCGATACTTGTTTGATCGCGCTGGCAACCTGTCGACCGTCCACATAAGGCATGCCGAGATCAGTAATAACCACCGAGAATAATTCACCCTTTTCTATGGTGGTGCGAAACGTGTCGATTCCTTCCTGACCACCATTAGCGGCGAACACTGCATGACCCTCGTTTTCTAAAGCTTCGCGCAACGAATTAAGCACGATGGGATCGTCATCGATTACCAGAATTCGTAGACTCCGCAAGACGGGTGTCACACTCGAGGATTCAAGGGGTTGTGTAGTGGTCGCCAAGGGCGCTATGAAAGTCAGACGTACGGTGGTGCCCTGACCAACTGAGCTTTCGATTTCCACATTCGCACTGTGTCGCTCGGCCATTCCGTAGACCATGGCCAAGCCCAGGCCCGTCCCGCGCTCGCCCTTGGTGGTGAAGAAAGGCTCCAGACAACGAAGTCGTGTCTCGTCGTCCATTCCAATCCCGGTGTCAGTCACTTCCAATTGGACATAACGATCCGCAGAAGCCGGTGCAGACTCTGAAGTGCTCTCAGCGACTCCTGTGCGCAACGTCAGGGTGCCACCGATAGGCATGGCGTCGACCGCATTGAAGATCAAATTTGTCAGCGCCTCCCGAATTTCGCTCTCCGCTCCCATGACCAAAGGCAGGTTCTGACCGAAGTCGGCGACCAACTCAATCCCAGCGCCCTGCTGCTGGGCCATGTCGCGCCATCGCGCGCGCGTAAGTTCGGCGACCTGTTGAGCCAGAACGCTCAAGTCGACGGGCGCGAGGGTCAGTTGTGGCTCGCGCTGGCGATAGAACTCGCGCAGCCGGGCGACGGTCGTCGCCACATCGTCAATGGCGCGCTCAACAACTTTCAGAGAAGCCCGTGAAGATTCGGAAAGACCCCGATCGTTCTCCAGAATAGATTCGACATAGAGCGTCATGGGCGCCAGGGCGTTATTGATGTCGTGAGCGATGCCGCTGGCCATTTGCCCCACCGCGCGGAGGCGCTCTTGTTGCATCACCGCCTGCTGGGTGGTGCGCAGGTCATCGTAAGCTTGCTGCAAAGAGCTGTAGAGTTGTCCTTGATGCGCGGCCAAAGCGACATGTTCGGTTAACTGCCTTAAGAACTCACACTCGCCGCTGCTGAAGCTGTTGGCTTCTTTGCGCGCAGCCACTAACACCCCGAACGTCTTGCTCTCGACCAATAACGGTGCGATTACCAAAGAGTGGAGGTCGGCGCGCGCCAACCGCTGTGGGAATGGGAACTCTGAGAGACCGATGTCGGATTCATATACCAGTTGGCCGCGTACGCAACGACCCAAACCGTTCTCGTCAATTGCAATTGTGGAGTGCTCAGGCATCGCTATCACCATTGCCAACTCTTTACTGCTCACGCCGACGCTGGTAACAGTCAATAGCTCATGGATCGGGTCGTACAGGCAAAGACAGCCAAAGTCGATTGGGAGATCGTCTTCCAGCCTGCGGATCACTACCTGGAAGATGCTGCGCAGGTCTTGACGCTCGCCAATCGAGCGGGTGATTTGTTGCAGCAAATCAAGACGGACAAGTTGGGCCTGAAGCTTAATCTGCGCTTGCTTGCGTTCGGTGATTTCAGCTGCCAGCGACTTATTGGTGGTGCCTAGTTCCTCGGTGCGGCGCTGTACGCGGCCTTCCAACTCCTGATTGAGAAGTGCGAGTGCTCTTTCGGCGCGAACGCGCTCCCGCATATCAGTGGAAGCGAGCTGCATAACTGATGTCAGAAGAAGCAGGTACCCGGATACCAATCCGAGGTGCGCCACTATCGCCAACGAGTCGTGAGGCTGGCGTGAATAGAGCATAAAGACATTTGCCGCAAACAGCACCGTAGACATCAGCGCCAGAGGCGACAGCAGACGATTGGCCGAGCGCGACCGCCAACACGTCAGCCCGACGATCGTCCATAGCAGTGGCGCAAAGATCAGGGCTGGACGCGTAATCCCCAGCACGGCGGGAGCGGTATAGAGCGGCAATTTGCGAAAGAGCAGATAGAGTAGCGCAGAAATGATGATCAGCAGCACCGCAAGGGGCCAGGCCATCTTCCACCGGCGGCGCATCAGCCAAATGGCAGAGCCGATCCCAATTGGCAGCAAGTGCGCTGGTGGCGGCCAGGTTGTCGGTCGCAGAATGTCCTTGGCCTCGTTGATGGTGGCGAAGGCGACTGGCCATTCGACGCCGACCAGAGCATGGACAAACGCCAGCACCGAGGTAATGCCAAAACTGATAGCCAGCCATTTCGGAAATGGCGACTCAATGCGAATGCTCATGTCCCAGAACAACATTGCCAGCACTCCGGGCAGGAGAAACATGCCCGTGTCCAACATGATATGCATGTCGGCATAGTCCCGCCGTCCCGTGTACAACACGATGGCCGCCGGCAGAACAAATACCAGCAGGGCGACTGCTAGGCTCAATGACGGGGTTGGACCACTAGTTTGCCTGCTTGTCTGGGATGGGGGATGCATAATCCATTCAACCAGTTGGGCGAGTCGTGAGTTAGAAAACAGAATACGGAAGTTACAAGGCGACCGGGAAGCGCGCCTCAATCCTCTTGACGAGGTAATTCAGGCTCTCTCGGCGATGCACTTAACCGGTGGGGACGAGCGGAGCCATTCTATCTGGTTGACTCAGAGGTGTACAGTTAGATTTCGTCTGCTGCGGGCCTTGGCCTCCTGGTTACACCAACAATCTGACCAGAGGCTAAGCTGCTTTACATTGAATCTTATGAATGCTTTTATCATCGAACAAAAAGACGAGATCAAAGAAGCGTTCAGCTACGAACGTGTTCTCAACGAAGGTACTCAGCAAGCTCTGGTCGAATATGCGCGAGCCACGTATGGCCCAGACGCTACGCTCCGCCGTATGACGGCCCCGGAAGAGGCCAATTCTTACTTCACGGGCCGAAGTTTTTCATGATTGAACTGTCTGAATGATCGATAGTCTAATCCGTTCAGTAGTGACCAAGCGTTCGTTGCCGGTTTTCCAATTGCGTGGTCCTTGGCTTGGGAGTAAACTCTCATCATCGCAGGCGATGCTGGCCACTCGATCTCGCATCGACTGCGGTCAGTCCTACAGACGGTCTCCGTACCATGGCTCGCCCCTATGTTTCCTGTCTCAGATTTTGTGAGACTAGTTCAAAGGCGCGAACATGTCCCCCAAGCGCACCATAACCTTAATCCACCTCTCGCAGGGCGATAGTCTCTCGCCCGATCCCTCAGTTTCTTCATCCCAAACGGTTCTCTCTCAGAGTGCCCTTGAACGTCATACATACGGCGCGTCTTGGCGGTTCCACGAGGAGTGCCGGAATGACTGACGAAGCAACGAAAACTCATGATGTTCGGGATGGGCACTCGGATAGTTGGCTCGTCGGCGGCGGCGAGATGGGCAAAGTTGTCCGCTCCATGGATTGGACTAAGACGCCACTTGGTCCGATTGAATCCTGGCCGCAAAGTCTGCGCACCACTGTCGGCCTTTGTCTGGCATCGAACTTTCCAATCTCGCTTGCCTGGGGTCCCAAACATGTGCAGATCTATAACGACGGCTATTGGCCGATCTGTGGTGGCAAGCATCCGGACGCGATGGGTCAGGACTTTAGTGAGTGCTGGGCCTCCGCCTGGCCCGCAATTGGCCAAGCATTTGAGCGCGCGCTCGAGGGTACAACCTCCTTTCTCGAAAATCAGAGAATGTTTCTCGATCGCAACGGATACCTGGAAGAGACGTTCTTTACTTTTTCCTTCAGCCCTATCCGCGACGAGACAGGCGAGGTTGCCGGTCTCTTTCATCCGGTAACTGAGACCACCGCCAAGATGATCGGCGAGCGGCGGACGCGTGCTCTACGCGATCTGGCGGGGCTGGCACCAAACGCGCAAACGACTGAGAATTCCCTGCTGCTGGCCGCCCAGACGCTGCGGGAATTCAATCTGGACCTGCCCTTCGCCATCTTCTATCTCCTCGACTGGGAAGCAAACGAAGCGCGCCTTGTTACTGCCACAGACCGCCTGCCTCCTGAAATCGCTGTTCCGTTTATTGACTTGAACGCACAGCCTGCGGTGTGGCCGCTGCCGGAAGTCGGACAGTCAAATGGGCGCGTTCAAATCGATGATTTGGAAACTCGCTACGGAGCATTCTCGTGTGGACCTTATCCTGAAACACCGAAGACTGCTCTTGCCTTGCCGATCACACCGGCCGGATGCGCGCGACCGTTGGCCATTCTCATCGCGGGCGTCAGCTCTCGGTTACCGCTCACCGAAGACTACAGTGCCTTCTACGACTTGCTGGCAGCCACGATCACATCCTCCGTTAACAATGCGCGCGCTTACGAGGAGGAACGAAAGCGCGCCGAGGCGCTGGCCGAGATTGATCGGGCCAAAACGGAGTTTTTTTCAAATGTTAGCCACGAGTTTCGCACGCCGCTTACGCTGATGATTGGTCCATTGGAAGACCAGCTGGCTGATGCAACGTCGCCACTTGAGACTCGTGAAAGAATTGAGACGGCACACCGGAACGCACTGCGTCTTTTGAAACTAGTGAACACGCTACTCGATTTCTCTCGTGTCGAAGCGGGAAGGATCGAAGCCAGCTACGAACCTACTGATCTGCCAGCTTATACGAGCGAACTCGCAAGCGTCTTTCGATCCGCGATTGAGAAAGGCGGGCTATTGCTAAGCGTAGATTGCCCGCCCCTGCCAGAGTTGGTCTACATCGACAAAGAGATGTGGGAAAAGATCGTGCTCAATCTTCTCTCCAATGCTTTGAAACACACCTTCGAGGGTGAGATTAAGGTAGCGCTGCAATGGACCGGCAACGCGGTTGAACTTGCGGTAACCGATTCAGGCGTAGGTATTCCCGAGATTGAACTACCTCGGCTATTTGATCGCTTTCACCGGGTCAAAGGAGCCCGCTCACGTACCTTTGAAGGTACGGGAATTGGCTTGGCCCTGGTGCAGGAGTTGGTTCGGGTTCTCGGCGGAACAATTCGGGTTGAAAGCCAGGTAGGACATGGCACCACGTTTACAGTCACGATAAAAACGCGAGCCCCACACTTGTCGCCCGGGCACTTCGGAGCACATCGCTCAACTCCTTCGACAACGATCTCCGCCGCCGCATATCTCGAGGAGGCCATGGGCTGGGTCTCTGATCACCCAACAACTTCCAAATCGCTTCCAGCCTTCTACCCTGATCAGGGTTCAGAGTTTGAAATGAAGCCCGAGTTATCGGGTACGCCGCGGGCGCGGATTCTTTGGGCCGATGACAATGCTGATATGCGTTCCTATGTTCACCGCCTCCTTTCTGACCGCTATGAGGTAACGGCGGTTCCAGACGGCGCGGCAGCTTTGGCAGCTGCCCTAGCCATGCCGCCTGACCTGGTCTTGAGCGACGTAATGATGCCCGGCCTGGATGGTTTCGGCCTACTTCACGAACTCCGCGCCAACGAAAGCACGCGCACAACTCCCGTGATTCTGCTCTCTGCACGAGCGGGCGAAGAGTCCGCGGTCGAAGGGCTGGATGCGGGCGCCGACGATTACCTGGTCAAGCCTTTCTCCGCGCGCGAGCTACTAGCACGGGTTCGTACTCATCTTGGGCTGACAAAACTACGGCGTGAATTGCAAGTTGAACTTGAGCGCCGCGTCCTTGAGCGTACCGCCGAGCTCGCTGCCAAAAACGAAGAGTTGAAGGCGACGACACAGCAACTGTGGCAGGCATCCAAACTTGCCACCATGGGTGAGCTGGCGGCCAGCGTCGCTCATGAACTCAACAACCCTCTGGCGACGATTTCATTACGCACTGAAGCACTGCTAGGCCAAATCGCCGAAGGGTCCCGCGGATCCATTGATATCATCTTGCAGGAGATTGAGCGCATGGCCGGACTGGTTAAGAACCTGCTCGAATTCAGCCGCCGAAGCCACCCGCAAATTAGTACTATCGACTTGCGCGAGGAACTAACGAACTCGGTCGACTTCATCGGTCACTATTTGAGTAAGCGGAACGTCCAGGTCGTGAAATCCTTCGCCGAGTCGCTGCCAGTGATTCACGCCGATCGTCAGCAACTACGACAGCTCTTTCTGAATCTTCTAACTAACGCGAGTGATGCCATGGTTACTGGTGGGACTTTAACCATCAGTGCCGCATTGAGTGAGCTGAATGATCAGCCCGCAATAGAAATCAAGTTTACGGACACCGGAGAAGGAATTGCTCCCGATAAACTTGAAACGATATGGGAGCCATTCTTTACCACTAAGCCTGAAGGCAAAGGGACGGGTTTGGGCATGGGAATCTGTCGACGGATTGTAGAAGAACACGGTGGTAGAATCGTGATCGAAAGCGAATTGGGGCGTGGGACCACCGTACAAATACTGCTTCCAGTTATCAGGGAGCGTCTGAACCTGTCTCTGACATGAGTCTTTAGTGATTTGGGCCGCTTTCTTGGGCAAGACCTGGTGACAAAAAGTTCGCACGTGAAACGAATCTTTGCTGCTATCGAGATGGTTGGACAAGACGCGGCTATCATCCGGTTGGTGCAAATTAATCGAGACAGGATGATCGGAGACGAATAAACCTGGTGATCAAGAGGTAATGCTGTTGCAGTCATTGAATGCTGTAATACGTGACAACCTCTTCCAGCATATGCGGGTCGCCTTGTTAATCGCCATGTGATCGAGAGGCAGAGGGTTCGCCCCTAATCCATGCCTGCTGAGTCAAGTCTCCTGGATCATGCGTAGATGTGGGGCAGGACGCCGGGGCGAATACTCGTTTGGCGTCGTTAGAATCAATTTCCTGAACTGACGACTCAACTCACCTCAGAGCTGATTAACTTAATGATTAGCTCACCTTAGTCATCCGCGAAAACCAAAATTCGTACATGGCACGCTCGTTGCCAAGGGTGCTCTCGTCTTCGACTGTAGTTTCGTCGAAAGAAGAAGTACCTACGCGCTGTGGCGATGATTCATCGAACAGCAACTTCGAGGCGCTTTCTTTTCCTTGCTCGGCGTTTGTGCCGGACACGCCGCAACTCGACCGTTCGTCGCAGTCTCATAGTCGGCCGGTTACTCAATTCAATCGCCGGTAACTTTCAATTCAAGCAAAACTTTTGGAGAGAATCATGAAAAATTGTAATCGAAAGATTCGCACGCTATCGCTGTTCGTCCTGTGCCTGGCCTTGGCCGGAGGCGGCGCCGCATTCGCCGAAAAGAAATTGGCAAGCAAAGGCCAACCGGTAATCAAGGTGATGCTCGCGGGTGACACCGAACGAAAAGGCGAGCGCGTGGCGCTCGACCAGGCGGGCATGGTCAAGCCGGGAGAGATTATCAATTGGACTATCGAATCGGTTAACGAAGGCAACGGCGCCGCGCGGGATTATAAAGCCGTGGGCCAGATTCCGGCGGGAACATCTTTCGTTGACGGTAGCGCAGCGTCCCAAGCTGCCTCGGTCACTTATAGCATCGATGGCGGTAAGACTTTCTCTGCGCAGCCGACGGTCGAAGTGAAACAAGCGGATGGATCGACGAAGCGCGTACCTGCGCTCGTCTCGTCTTACACGCAGCTTCGCTACGAATGGTCCACTCCACTTGAGGCCGGCCAAAAGCTTTCTGCTTCGTACCAGGTGCTGGTGAGGTAGCACTACCTCGCAAATCCTGTCGGGAGCCTGACGCGTAAGCAATGGCTCTCTATTCAAATTCCATACTCAAAATCAGAGGAACTAACATGCGAACTAAGATTCCGACTACAAAATTACTCTGCCAGTTGGCGGCAATTATCGCGCTCTCTTGCACTTTCATAACCCAGACGACAGTCGCTCAGACGCCAGGAGGCACAGCAATTGAAAATCGCGCCTCAGTAGTTTTCACGGACAGCGATGGCAACCCATTCACGGCAGTTTCTAATACGGTCACGACGACCGTCGCGAACGTTTCCGGGCTTATCATCACGCCCGATGCCGGCACACGTCCAAACATTGTGGCGGGACAGACCGGGGTTAACTTCACGTTCCGCGTTACGAACAGCGGAAACTTCGCGGATCAGGTGCGTTTCCTCGCCGGTGGCGCGAGCGTAACGATCACCGGACCGGGCGTAGTTACAGCGGCTGCGATTGATGTGAACGGCAACGGTGTGATTGACGCAGGCGACACCGATATCAAGAACAATGGAGCTGACATTCTCTCGGCGAGCATCGGTCAAAACGGACACGTCGATGTAATTGTGACCGTGACGGCGAATGCGAACGCTAGTTCGAATGCTGCGATTAGTGTCCGCCTTGGCGATGCGTCCGGCGGCGGTCCATCGTTCGACAGTCAACTGGCAGACAGTTCAGCCAACGAGGTGCGAACTGTGTCGACATCGTCGGCAAATGGTTTGCGCGAGGCTCGCGGAGACATCAGCACCACCGTTGAGAATGATGCGGAGTTGCGGCTCGATCTGACCGCTCCAGCCGGACCGATTGCGCTGGGCTCTGACATTAATTATGGCTGGCAAGTTTGCAACACCGGCTCGCGTGCGGCGCAGCCGATTACTCTGATCAATGCGCCGTTGGGTGCGAACATTGGCGTCTTCATCATGGCGCCGATTCCGGTAGGCACTGCTCTGAAGAGCGGGCAGACATTTCCGGCAAGCACGCTTTACACAACCTCTCCGCTAGCCATTACGCCGCTTATGGCAATATGGACCAGCACGCCGCCAGCCAATCTCGCCGACGTAAAGCGTGTTGCTTTCAACGTTGGCAATTCACTGGCTGCGGGCGCTTGCAGCGCATCCATCAATATGGCAGTCACCGTGACGACTAACGATGCGACTCTGCCGATCGTCGAAATTGGCGATGCCTTTGCAAATAACAACATCGGTGTTCCGATCACTGATCAGTCGGGCGACACGGTGCCGAACGCGGGTGACGGAAATGCGAACTTTGACGAAGGCTCGCAACCAGGCAACTCTGATGGTAACGGCGTTCCAAAGCAGACCGGATTACAACCGCAGGGCGCAGTCCTGCTCGGAC